>Ga0209698_10000109_pt1 | contig 79046 bp, 51 predicted proteins | sample LitLauG_LLR_2012_FD_187203 | JGI IMG/M metagenome (GOLD analysis project Ga0209698, IMG submission 187203) | Freshwater sediment microbial communities from Pennsylvania, USA - Little Laurel Run_MetaG_LLR_2012 (SPAdes) (version 2) | ecosystem: Environmental > Aquatic > Freshwater > Creek >... | reverse complement strand
GTTCTAACCGGGGGCTGGGGAATCAGCGGAACGAGCATCTTCCAGTCTGGCTATCCTTTGACAGCCCAGAACTTCAATGGATATAACCCCGTGTGCGAAGACACCTCGTCAACTGCACCCAAGTGCCCATCGGCGGCCAACCCGGCTGTAGGGTACGCGCCCGGCAGCGGGGACTACAACGCCGACGGGAATAATCTCGATTACCCGGATGCAACTAGCTACAGCCAGTCGACCAATAACAAAGCCTGGCTCAAGGGGGCAATTCCCAAGAGCAATTTCGCCGTTCCCACTTTTGGTCAAGGTGGAAACGAGAAACCGCAGCAGTTCCGCGGACCGAACTTTATCGAGACGAGTGTCAACTTTTACAAAGACACGCGAATCACGGAAAGGGTCAATTTCCAATTCCGGTTTGAAGTCTTCAATCTCTTCAATCGGGCAAACTACGCAAACCCGGATGTCAATTTTCCGGACGGAAATTTCGGAGCCGCAACGGCATCGCATGAGCCCCGATTCTGGCAACTGGGAGGGAAGATTTCCTTCTGAAGCCATCCCAGAACCGATCAGAGGAGCCGGCCCACTTCGTCCGAAGCGGACCGGCTTTTTTTTCGATGGGGGTGACAGAATTACTTCTGCCCGGAGACCCAGCCTGGCATTCTGATCCGTACAGCCCACCTTCGATTACCATGTTCCTTACTTCCGCGCGAGATCCGAAGCGCGAAGACGTTCGCGGGAGTTGTGCGACCCGACAATGACAGCATTACAGCCCATTCGAAAGGCGTGCGCCATTGTCATCCCGATGCTCGTCCTTTCCTTTGCGTTCGCCCAAACTGCAGGGGACCGCATCGGTCCCATCGCTGCGTCATTGCGGAATGAGGACTTTGACAAGGCGCTCGAACTTCTTCAGCCAGCGCTGCAAGAATTCCCCGGGAACGACACGCTGTGGACGATGCAAGGCGTAGCATATTCGAAACGAGGGCAGAAGAAAGAAGCGCTCGGGTCATTCGGCAATGCACTGAAGATAGCTCCGGATAGTATTCCGGCGCTGCAAGGGACGGTCCAAATCGAATATGAGGCCGGCAACACCGCAGCGATTCCGCTGCTGCAACATCTACTGCGTTTGCGGCCCACTGATTCGACCAGCCATGGCATGCTCGCGGTGCTCGAGTACCAGCAAGGAAAATGCGATGCAGCGGTTGTCCATTTCGAAAAGGCCGCTGCGCTCTTTGACTCACAACTCCAGGGGCTGCATGCTTACGCCACCTGTCTGGTGAGACTCAGGCGGTTCGATCGGGCAGCGAATGTCTTCCAGCGCGCCCTGGCCCTTAATCCTGATGATGGGCGCGAGCGGCAGCTGTTGGCCTCCATTCAGTTGATGGCTCACAACCCGCAGGGAGCGGTTGCGACCCTCGATGCGCTGCTCGGGGCCAACCCGGATGTGGATACTCTGGAACTCGCAGCCGCCGCGTACGAGGACAGCTACGACACCACAAAGGCGGTTGACACCCTGCGCCAGGCCATTTTGCTCGACCCGCAGCGCGTCAATCTCTACCTGGACTTCGCAGCTGTCTCGGCAGCTCACCAGTCATTTGAGGTAGGTATTAACGCGGTAAATGAGGGGATCGGCCTGCAGCCAAGGGCAGCACCTCTTTACTTTGCGCGCGGTGTTCTCTATGTCCAACTGGCCGAGTATGACAAGGCGCAGGCTGACTTTGAAACCGCATACGAACTGGATCCTACCCAATCGTTGAGCGTAGCGGCACAGGGAATGGCGGCAGTGCAGCAGAACGATCTTGACCACGCCTTGGCCAACGTTCAGGAGAAATTGGCACGCAAGCCGAACGACCCGATCCTGCTCTATCTGCAAGCCGACATTCTCGGGCAGAGCGGAGCGGAACCGGGCACACCGGAGTTTCAAACCGCGCTGCGTTCGGTCAAGAAAGCCGTCGCGTTACGTCCGACGCTCGGACCCGCTCGGAGTGTGCTCGCGAAACTTTATTTGCAGAGTGGACAGTACCCGGAAGCCATCGTTCAATGCCGGAAAGCGCTGGATATCGACCCCAAGAATCAGGCAGCGCTGTATCACTTGATCCAGGCCTTGCGGAAAAGGGGTAAGACCACAGAGATCCCTGAATTACTCAAGAGGCTCGCGCTCCTCCGTCAAGACGCGACGAAGGAAGAACGCGAGCAGTACCGCTACAAACTAGTCGAAGGCGACATGCCGCCTAAGTAGCTAGCCCGTCCCCGATGTTCCCCTATCCGATTCACTCAAGACTTTAGCAGAACGTACGTGCTGTAGTTTTCCTTGTCGATATTCATGAAAGGACGCATCGTCACGCTGCTGCCATCGGCCGAACTTGCCAGCCAGTCTCCCGGAGCGTTGTTGGTTGCCTTGGCTTGCAGCAATGCGTTTCTGTCGAAGCTGGGCTGCGAATCAGCCACCGCAAACAGCACCAGTGGGCCCTGCAGTAGGGCCACCATGTTTTGGTGGTTGGCGTCGACAGCTTCCAGCCGCAACGGCATGGGAAGCTCGAGTTCTACGCGATCGCCATCATTCCAGGTGCGGCGGATGCTGGCGAAAGTGCCAGGATCGACTGTATCCGTAACTCGCTTGCCGTTCACGGAGAGCACCGGGTGGGGTCGGGCCCAGCCGGGAATGCGGACATAGAGCGTGTAGTCCTTGGCCTGTGAACCAGAGACCTGGATCTGAATCTTGTTGTCAAAGGGGTACTTGGTTTCCTGCTTCAGCCCGTACTGACCGCCCGCGTCCTTCCACTGGACGCTGGAAGGCGTGAAGAGGTTTACGTATACGCCATTTGCGGAACGCAGATAAGTGCTGATGTGGTAGTCGGCCGCAAGCTGGGGAAATGTTCCCGAACAGCACGGCCACTTGTTTGGGTACCAAACCTTTTTGCCCGTCGAAGCATAATCCGAGTAGTAGAACGACGTCCCGTCGGCTTGAATCGGCCATGCACCGAGGATCGTGTTGTAGAGTACCCGCTCCATGCTGTCGCCGTACCGCGCATCCTTGGTGACGCGCAGCAGGTAGCGCGTGATTTTGAAGTGGCCGTAGGCTCCGCAGGGCGTCTCAAAGCTGGCGTGAGTAGTAGTGAGACTACTGCCCAACTGTCCGGTCCCCGGCTCTCCAAATGCCTCGTTCGGTCCCCAGCCCCCAGTTGCGAAGCTTTGCGTCGTTTCCAGCATTTCAAAGCCGTTCTTGGCTGCCCGCAGATGCTTCTCACTCCCCAGCGTGATGTAGGCCTGCATCGCCGAACTGAATGCGTTGACATGGCTGTAGGCGTGTTCGAACGGAAGCACATTGTTGCCTTGGGATAGCGGGTCGAAGTAGGTATCGTCTTCTAGGAATTGTTTCGCCATGTCCCGGTAAAAAAACTTGCCGCTGCGCTGATAGGCAAGGAAGAGATTCTCGGGCAGGGTGTAGGTTTCGTCCCAGGTGTAGGAAGTATCCTTGTGCGGCCGGGAGCGCTGTTCAGCACGGGACAAAGCTTTCTCAGGCAAATACGCCACGATTGAGCGCGTGAGCTTCTCATGAATATCCATGGCCATGGGATCATGAGCGAATTCGTGAGCATCGATCAAGCCGCAAGAAAGCTTGTCGTAGGTGTATGCCGGAAGACGATAATCGACGAAGAACTTGGCTTTCGCGTCCAGCGTTTCTCCGTATCCCTTCACCAGGCGATTGATCTTGGCGCGAGTGGCCTCTGATCCGGTGACTGCGTATGCTCGTGCAAGTCCGGACACATATTGTCCGAAAGTGTGGCCGGCAATGAAACCGTGGAAGTCGTTCCCTTCCAGACTAAAGCCGGTAAGGTCGTACCAGCCGCCCATGTCTTCTCCCGGCGCCGGCAAGCCGGCAACTTGCCGGTAGACCTTCAGCATGCGATCGTCGTCGAGATTCTGGAAACGCGCGTGGTTCTCTTCGAATTGCCGCTTCATTGGTCCGGCAAGCAACTGGACATCGGCATAGGCAAAAGTCGTCAGCGGGGTAGAGACGGCCACCAAGGTCTTGTCGGAGGTTGCCCAAGCTGGGAGGACGCTAGCGGCATAGGCGCCCGCCGCGGTAGCGCTCGTTGTCTTCAGGAAAGTCCTCCGATCCATTCCAGACACCATGGGTCCACCCTCCCCTTACTTTTGAGAAATCGTTTACTAGAAAAGAGCCTATGAGCCTTGTTCTCGTTTGTCAATCGCTTTACCGCTGACTTCCGAACTCACTGCTATGACCCTCACGCCGCGTTCTCTTTTTCCAGGACTGTCTCAATTTGGGCAATTTCATTTGGATCGAGGCGGAAGTCCGCAGCGCCGATGATCCCTGCAACTTGTCGCGGGCTGCGAAAGCCTACGATTGCGCCGGTGACAGCGGGGTGGTTCAGAGTCCAGGCGATGGCCACCTCACCAGGACTACGGCCATTGCGTTCGCCGATTTCTCGCAGATGCTCCACCATCCGCAGATTGCGAGACAGCTCCGGCTCTTTGAAACCTGGCAGATTTCGTCGCCAATCTTCGGGAAGGAAATTCGCAACTCGCTCCCGAGTCATCGCTCCGGTGAGCAGTCCCGCATACATCGGCGAATACACGATGACGCCGATATTCTGGGTCAGGCAGAACGGCAGAATCTCCCGCTCGATCTCACGCCGAACGACCGCATAAGGCGGTTGCAGTGACGTGATGGGAGCGATGGCTTGTGCCCTTTTCATCTGTGCCACGCTGAAATTGGAGACGCCGATGTAGCGAACTTTGCCCTCCTCTTTCAGACGAGCTAACTCCGTCCAACCTTCTTCGATATTGCGGTCAGGCTCGGGCCAATGGATCTGGTAGAGGTCGATTACATCTATTCTTAGCCGGCGCAAGCTGTCTTCGCACTCGCGGCGGACTGACTCCGCCTTCAGGCAGGCTCTGATATTACCGTGCTTGTCCCATACGCGTTCGCACTTGGTGAAAATGTATGGTTTGGGGGTGCGCCATTGGATCGCACGCGCAACCATTTCTTCGGAATGGCCCAGGCCATAGAGCGCGGCTGTGTCAATCCAGTTGAGCCCGTGTTCGAGGGCCGCATGAATGGCGGGGATCGAGTCGCTGTCATTCTGCGGCCCCATGCTGCCATTCCAACCGCCACCGCCGATAGCCCAGGCGCCGATTCCGATCGGTGTGATCGCAAGATCGCTGTTCCCAAGTTGTCGAGTTTCCATGGATTCCCCTTCGTAACGCCAACCGAGGTGTGGCTTGGTGCCTCCAGAATCCGGGAGGGCGCACCAAATTTGAGGTTCCAGCCCGGTCCTACACGGTGATTCAGTGGGGAGCATGAGGTCATGGTGGCATCGATGGTTCGTGCCCGGGCGTGTGCCATGCCGCACGGGCGGCCTCTAGGGCCGGACTTGTCTTTTCCCCACAGAGATCTTCGGGCTGCCGGAAACCAGCAGGGTCGACTCGCGCAGCACCAGGTGCGTCTTCAAGATGTACTCCGTTCCCGTGGGCAACGGAGCTTCCCGCTGCACCTCGGTGAGCAGGGCGTGGAATGCCAAACGGGCCAGCTCCGCTTGCGACATCTGAACCGTGGTGAGCGCCGGCAAAATAAATTGGGCCAGGCGAATGTCGTCAAAGCCGATGACCGACAGATCCGATGGAATCTGGATTCCTTCTTCATAGGCCTTTCTCATCACCCCGATCGCCGTCATGTCGTTCGAGCAAAGCACCGCAGTCACCCGAGTCGGCCCCTCCAGAAGCTTGCCGAAAGCTGCGATGCCGCCTTCGATGGTGTGCGTGCCTTCCACGATCAAAGCGGGATCGGCTTCCAACCCGATTTCTGCCATCGAACTGAGAAACGCCTGCTTGCGGGCCTGCGCCGACTTCAACTGTAAGGGACCGGAGAGAAAGGCGATCCGCTGGTGACGAAGCGCCACCAGATGTTGCACCGCCTGCCGGATGCCGTGCAGGTAGTCGATGCGAATATTGCTCACCCGGGGACGCGCCGGTCCGACGTCCACGAACACCAGTGGCACTTTGCGCAATTTCAGGTCCTCGAGCAACCCCTCCTCCATGCCGAAGGTCAAGATGGCTACGCCCTCGACCCGGCGTTCGATCATCCGCCGTACCGCAGTCTCCATGTGTGCGGGATCGTTTCCGGTCGATGTCAACATGATCTCGTAGTGATGCTGAACCGCGATCCGTTCGAACACCTGTACGATCTCGGGAAAGAATGGATTGGTGATATCCGAAATGATGAGCCCGAAGATCCGGCTTCGTCCGGAAACCAGGGCGCGCGCCTGAGTGTTGGGATAGTAGCCCAGCTCTTCGATGACGTTCCATACCCGCTTGGCAAGCTGGGGATTGACGGTCGGAATCCGATTGATGGTGCGCGACACGGTCGCGGTGGATACTCGTGCGCGCTTTGCGATTTCCCGGATATCCATGAGCGGGGTGACGCCGCACTGCAGACTGCCCAAAGAAGGACACTGATGATACCAAACCGGGCAATCGTTTACGCTGCCACAGAAAACTATAGCATCCTACAAAGCAAACGTTTACTATCTTTTTGGCGTTTCTGCTGGAATCGAGAGGTCAGCCATGATTGGCCGCCGACAATTCCTTAGCACAAGTCTCGCTGGCGCTGGAGCCGCGCTCGCCGCCAAGGCTTCCCTTCCCTTCGCCTGGGCTCAGTCGAGCACCACCGACGCCCGCATTGAAGTTCTCCTGAACGAGTCGCTCGGAACGATCTCCCCTAACATCTACGGACACTTCGTGGAGAATTTGAGTGGCGTGGTGTACGACGGAATCTGGGTGGGGCCGAACTCCAAGGTGCCGAATGTCGACGGCATTCGCAAGGAGTTGGTTGACGAAATGCGTAAGATCAAGCCTCCGGTCGTGCGTTTCCCGGGCGGCTGCTTTGCCGATAGTTATGACTGGCGCGACGGCATCGGTCCCGTGGACAAGCGGCCCCGGCGGACCAACTTCTGGGTCGAAGGTGAGTCAAGCACGGCTCCAGCGAGCCACCGCTACGATCCCAATGAATTTGGCACGAACGAATTTGCGCACTTCTGCAAGCTGATCGGCGGTGTACCCTATCTGGCTGCCAACTTGCGCAGCCTTCCGGCAGAGGAGTTTTATCGCTGGGTGGAATACTGCAACTCCCCTGCGGGCAGTACAACGCTCGCCGACATGCGGGCTGCCGCGGGTTTCAAAGAACCCTTCAACGTTCGCTACTGGGGCGTAGGCAATGAATCCTGGGGCTGTGGAGGAGACTTTACGGCGCAAGAGTACGCGGTCGAATACAGGCGATTCACGACGTGGGTGCCGCGTTTCGGACCGGAGTTGTCGTTCATCGCTTCTGGCCCAAATGTCGACGCCTGGGCGTGGACCCGCGGGTTCTTCGAGGAAATGGCGCGCAAGGGAAGAGGCACTCTGCGCTCTGTTTACGGATGGGCACTTCACCACTATGCCTGGAACCTCAGCCGCGGTAAGACACAAGATTGGAATCAGGGCAAAGGGGACGCGCTCCAGTTCGATGCGGTGGATTGGTATGAGTTAATGCGCGAAGGGGACCGCATGGAAGGCCTCATTACCGGCCACTGGCAGATCATGGGCGAGGAGGATCCGCAACACCACGTCAAGTTGATCGTCGACGAATGGGGACCATGGTATCGCCCTGGCAGCGAACTGACTCCCGGCGATCAACTGGAGCAGTTGCCCACTCTGCGCGACGCGGTTTTCAGCGGAATGACGCTGGATACGTTCAATCGCCATCCCGAGAAGGTTGCCATGGCGGCTTGTGCCCAGTTGATCAACTGTCTGAACAGCTTGTATCTGGCGCATGAGGATAAATTCGTGGTGACACCGGTGGCGCACGTCTTCGGGCTGTATGCATCCCACCAAGGCGGACAAGCACTGCGCACGATTTTCTCGGCCCCGACGATCGACTACGATCGAGATGGGAAACCGGCCTCCTTCTGGGGACTGAAGGGATCGGCCTCCTTGCGTGAGAAAGATCTGACGTTAACCGTGGTTAACCCGCATGTAAGCCAAGGCCGCGAGACGGAGATTGGTGTGCGGGGCGCTGCCCTGAAGTCGGGTCAGGCCACGTGGCTAACCCACTCCGACATCCACGCGCACAATTCGTTCGAGCACCGGGATGTCGTTACGCTCCAGACGAAGGGCATGGACATCAAAGGAGGAACGCTAAACTACACATTTCCGCCAGCTTCCGTCACCAAGCTGGCATTGACTCTGTCTTAGGGTGATGGCGCAGCCAGATCGCGGTTCGTCCTATTTGCCCGCTGGGTTCGCGCCCTCGAGCGCGACCTTGGGCCAGCCGTTGACCCAGGCAATCGTGGAAATCTGCAGATATGGTTGGCCAGTGGTGCTGTCATAGGCGTGGAAAACAACAATGTCTCCGTCTTTTTGCTGCAGCACGGACTCTCCGCCGGGTCCGAACCAACGGCCATTGCCCGTCAATAACGCTGTGCCACCTCCATCGAGCATAGGCGTCCCATCTGCATCGACATAGGGTCCGGTGACGCTGTGCGAGCGCCCGACCATGGTTTTGTAAGTGCTTTTGGTTCCGCGGCAGCACAGATCGAATGAAACAAAGAGATAGTAATAATCGCCGTGGCGAACGATAAACGGCGCCTCAATCGCTTGCCAATTGCCAGGGAGACCGGGTGGGTTCGGAGGCGGATTTTTGGGACGCTCGCGGCGGGCGAGAGAGTACAACTTCGTGTCTTCAGAAGACAGTAAACCAGATTTGGCATCAATGCGCCGCATCTTGATCCCGTCCCAGAAGCTGCCGAAAGCAAGCCAGGGCTGACCCTTTTCATCGAGGATCAGGTTTGGGTCGATTGCGTTGAAGTCATCTTCAACACGGGAACGGAGGACCAATCCACGATCCACCCAGTGGAAGTCCGGACTCTTCGGGTTCAGCGTCTTATTGGTTAGCAGGGCGATCCCAGAAGTATTCTTGCCGAATACTGAAAATGCGTAGTAGAGGTGATATTCGCCGTTGAAGTATGAGATGTCTGGCGCCCAGAGTTCTTTGGTCTCCGGGCTTTCTTTCTTGATCCACTGGGGAATTTGGGAAAAGATGTACCCGCATTTCTGCCACTGATGCAGGTCCTGGGAGCAACGGATGGGTATCTCGCCATTACGTTCAGGACCGTTGCCCGTGCTGAACAGGTACCACGTCGCGCCCTCCCGAATGATGGCAGGATCGTGCACATAATGAGTGTCCCCGCGCGTTTCCAGGGCCTGCGGCGAAACGGATGAATGCTGAGCGTGAATGGCAATGAATGAAAGGCCAGCCAGCAACCAGCAGCAAAAGGGGTACCGGGGGTTCAAAGGCGGATAGCCTTTCTTGGTGCAGACGGTGTCTTCCCAGCGTATAATTCTAGCAAACGTTTACCTGCTTACCCCTAAATGGGGGACCCAAATGATTGATCTAGCCAGTCTGGAAGCTTGGTTTGTCACTGGAAGCCAGCACCTTTACGGGCCGGAAACTCTGAAAAAGGTGGAGCAGCATGCCACCGCCATCGCGCGCGCGTTGGCGGCATCTCCACAGATGCCCGTGAAGATTGTCGCGAAACCGGTGATGACGAGCAGCGAGTCGATTAACCATTTGTGTCAGGACGCCAGCAGTTCAAAACACTGCGTCGGTCTGATCACGTGGATGCATACCTTCTCGCCCGCTCGGATGTGGATCGCTGGCCTGGGATCACTGAGAAAGCCATTGATGCACTTGCACACCCAGTTCAATGATCGGTTGCCCTGGTCAACCATAGATATGGACTTCATGAATCTGAACCAGTCGGCCCATGGGGACCGGGAGTTCGGATTCATTGGGGCCCGCATGCGGCTCCCGCGGAAGATCGTTGTCGGCCACTGGCAGGACGCGGACGTTCACGCGCAAATGGGCGTTTGGATGCGTGCCGCCTGCGCCTGCCACGATGCTCAGCAATTAAAGGTTGCCCGCTTCGGCGACAACATGCGAAATGTTGCGGTGACTGAAGGAAACAAGGTCAATGCGGAGATCAAGCTGGGCTATACGGTGAGTGGCTATGGCATCAGCGATTTGACGCAGTGCGTTCAACAGGTGACGGACGCAGAAGTCAACAAGCTCGCGGCTGAGTACGATGAGGTCTATGCGGTAGCGGAGCCGCTGCGCAAAGGTGGATGCAAGCGTCAGTCCTTGCATGAGGCTGCCAGAATTGAGCTCGGCCTGCAGCATTTTCTCGAGGAGACCGACTCGCATGCCTTCACCGACACATTTGAGGACCTGCACGGCCTGGCACAACTTCCAGGAATCGCGGTGCAGCGGCTGATGGCGAATGGATATGGATTCGGAGCGGAAGGCGACTGGAAAACAGCAGCTCTGGTGCGGGCGATGAAGGTCATGAGCCACGGCCTCAAGGGCGGAGTTTCATTCATGGAAGACTATACCTATCACCTGAGAAATGGCGGGCAGGTGTTGGGTGCGCACATGCTGGAGGTATGTCCGTCGATTACCGACGAAAAACCGTCCGCTGAGATCCATCCTCTTTCCATTGGAGGCAAGGCAGATCCAGTCCGCCTGGTATTTACGGCCGCCACCGGAAAAGCTGTGAACGCTTCGATAATCGACATGGGAAACCGCTTTCGGTTGATCGTCAATCAAGTGAACCTGATAGATCCGGAGCATCCTCTTCCCAAACTGCCCGTTGCGAGGGCGGTCTGGATCCCCGAACCCAATTTAAAGGTTGCGGCGACCGCGTGGATTCATGCTGGCGGCGCACATCACACAGCCTTAAGCCGTGCCCTGAGCCAAGACCACTTGGAGGACTTTGCCGAAATGGCCGGCATTGAATGCTTGCTGATCGGCAGCCACACCACGATCGCAGGCTTCGTCAAGGAGCTAAGGTGGAACGACATGTACTATCACTGCGCGAATGGGTTTTGATCCAGAGCCGTGAGAGCACCCGACGGAAAATTAATTCAGCCCACCTGAGGGATCCGCGGTGCCACGGTCTATTCTCTAGATAGTTCGATCACCGTGACGCTCTCGTGCCGAAAAGTATGGATAAGCTCGGGGACGCGAAGTTCCAGCGTGCTGTCGTGCGGACGGATGTGCTCGGGCTCGATCTCATCGTTCTTCTCGTAGATGTTGTCTGCGTAAAGAACGTGGGCGATGGCGGACTTCGCGCGAAACCCGTTTATCGAGACGCGAGTCGATATGTCGCGGGTCAGGTCGCGGTTCACGCAAAACAGCGTCAACTTGTCGCCGGCATCGTTGAGAGCGGCAACAACGTCGAGATAGGGAACGTCCTTAATATTGGGAAGTCTGGTCGATCCGTTCTCCACATCGTAGGTCTCGCCGTTCGTAACGATTTGGACGGGACGGGTGGCGTCGGCATTGGAGTAGGTTCGGAACGCCCAGTAGGCAGGCACTCCGTAGACCCGACCACGTTTTTTCCAGATTCCCCCAAATTCGACGATGCCCGTCATATCGGAAATCGGCACAATATCCGCATTGCGCAAAAGCATGTTCAGGAAGCCTGCGGTACCAATCGCGCCAGCCATGTTGTCGTACCGCGGAACAGTGTCATTCTGGGCCCAAAATAGCCACTCCGTGAATGCGGTTAGGATCCGATGCGCCCCAGGGGAGTCCTGGAACTGTTTGCGCATGTCACGCAGTTTGTGCTCTAGCGCCAGGGGCAAGGCAAAAGTGGCTTGCGCTATGAAATCTGGCGAGGGATCACGTGTCGCTACCGAATTGGTGGTAACCACGAAGTGGGTGGAAAGATAGTTGAAGGCTTGTGGAGCGTTCGTCAACTGAGCTGCATTCCATTCTGCGAAACCATCGGGATCACCACCGGTGGCAATGAGTCGCGCGTTCGGGTCGACTTTTCTTGCAGCCTCGCTGAAGGACTTTGTTCGGTCAGCAACTCTCTGAAGGGTGGGGTACCCTACCTGAAAATCTCCCCACAGTTCGTTGCCCAGTTCCCACAGTAAGCCGCCGGATTTGTTTCCCCAGTGTTCGTTAACGTATTGAACCCACTCGGCGGCTTCTGCAGGGGTTCCGGTGCCCAAGTTGAGCGCGATCTGTGGTTCCGCCCCAATCAGCTCGCAGAACCTGAGGAACTCGTCTGTGCCGAATTGGTTGTATTCGGGAATTCCCCAAGCGACATTTAGCATGCTGATGCGCTGGTCGCGAGGACCAAGTCCATCGCGCCAATGGTAGGCCGAGGTGAAGTTTCCGCCAAAGCGCACAATCGGACTCCTGAGAGCGCGCGCCATGGCGACCATGTCCGGGTCCATTCCGTCGATCGCGTCACCGGGCAGGAGAGATGCCTGGTCCACGAGGACCCGCGTTTCATTGCTTGCCGCAATGACGAAATCCGCCGCCTGCAACGGTTGCAGGCGATGAGGTTCGAGGTCGAAAGTGAACTCGTATCTTCGCCAGCCGGAGCCCGTCAATGATACTTTCTGAGCGGCAATGACACGGTCAGCACAATTGCGTTCACGCAGAGAGATCTCGACTTCCTCAGGTCCGCTGATGTGTTCGAGATAGACGCTGCCGGTATAGTGCAAAGTCCGGTGAACAGGCAGGTACACTTTCTGCCGAACTCCGGACTGTTTTCCGGGAAGAGACATCAGCAGCAGAGAGCGGTACGAATTAGCCGCGTCGCCCCACTGCGGCGCATACCTTGCGCCCTGAGCGTAGTCGAGCGGCTCCCAGGGTAGGGGAAGGGCCAACTCGGAGGAACGGGCGAGCGACGGCTCCTCGGCGATCATTGCTGCGACTTTTTGCGCATCCCAAAGACCGTCTTCGAAGCTGGGATTCTGCAGGATCTCGGCCCACAGTCCGTTGTAAGTGGAGTTGCCAATCGGCTCAAGGAAGGATCCGAAAATGGAGCGAGGGATCCTGTAATTGGCGGTCTTCGAGGCGTCAATCTGAATGGTGACTTCGCCAGGGGCTGCAGCCGCGTTCTGAGGGAAAAGAGGTGCGCCGTCGAGTCCCGCGAGCAACCACCAGAGACATAGCAATGCCTTTCGCGGCGCCACGTGGGGGATGATTCTCCTAGTATCGGGGACGTGCAGGGACACTATACCTGTAATCGTTTACAAAATCACGCTATCTGTGGATAATGTCAGGCACATGCAAAGTTAGGAACTCTTCAGCAAACGTTTGCTAGCTTCGGCTGATGTCTGTCTCGGCCCCTCCGTCTTCTGAAAAAATCGCACAGGAGAATGCAAACATGTTTTCCGACAAAAGACGACACTTCTTGCAGCAACTCGCTGGTGCAGGAGTGGCTTGCTCAACGAACCTCCTTCTTGGCCGTCGTTCAGACGCTCAAACATCCCCAGTCAACTCCGGCGATGTCGCGCATATTTTTGTGGACTCCCGCCGCACGATTTCGCCTCTCGACCCAAACCTGTTTGGCTCATTCCTCGAGCATCTGGGTCGTGCGATCTACGAAGGCATCTACGATCCGGGCTCGAGCTTGTCGGACGCAAACGGATTCCGCAAGGACGTGATCGACGAGGTCCGCCAGCTCGGGGTTCCGATCATTCGCTATCCAGGCGGCAACTTTGTGTCCGGCTACAACTGGCTCGACGGTGTCGGGCCGAAGCAAGACCGCCCGCGCATACTCGACAAGGCATGGAACACCATCGATACCAACCAGTTCGGCACCAACGAATTCATGGCGTGGTGCAAGCTGGTTGGAGCCAAGCCACTGATGGGGCTCAATCTTGGAACCGGAACGGCCGAGAGAGCTGCCGCCCTGGTGGAGTACTGCAACGTGGAGAAAGGAACGAAGTGGAGCGACCTGCGGCGCAGCCATGGAATTGAACAACCCTACAAGGTGGAGCACTGGTGCCTGGGCAACGAAATGGACGGCCCTTGGCAAATCGGACATATGACGGCGACAGAGTACGGCATGAAAGCGCAGGACGCCGCTCGCCAGATGCACTATGTGGATCCCTCCCTGAAACTCATCGCATGTGGATCGAGTCATCCCAGGATGCCTACCTATTTGGAGTGGGATCGCGAGGTCCTGGAACAATGCTACGAACACGTCGACGGACTGTCACTGCATCGCTACCTCGGCAATACCACGCAAGTGACGGGAGGCGACAGCGCGAAGTACCTTGCCATGAATCTGTCGATGGAAAGTCAGATTGCGGAAACGCTTGCGGTTTGTGATTTGGTGCGAGGACACAAGCGATCGCCAAAGAAGCTCTGGCTATCGTTCGATGAATGGAACGTGTGGTACCGCGCCCGCGGAGGTGAATTCTCGAATGGTCACGAGCACGAGGCTCCGCATCTGCTGGAAGAGGTCTATAACCTCGAAGATGCCCTTCTGGTAGGCGGGATTCTGAACACACTGATACGCAATGCCGATCGGGTGAAGATCGCCTGTCTGGCGCAGCTCATCAACGTCATTGCTCCCATCATGACGAACGCAAAGGGCTCGCTCCGGCAGACAATTTTCTATCCCTACAGTTTCGCGTTGCAATTCGCGCACGGCACCGTCTTGAACCTGTTGGTGGAGTCACCTACTTACGAAGTTTCGCAATTGGGCCAGGTTCCATTTCTGGATGCGACGGGAACCCTGAACCCTCAGGATGGAAAGATTTCGCTATTTATTTTGAATCGGGATCTGAACAAGGCTCACGCTGTTGAGATCAATTGGCAAGATAAGGCGCCCAGCCAGGTAGTGACCTCCACAACTCTGACCGGAACCGACCTGAAAGCCTTTAACAGCTTTGAGGCGTCCCAGCGCGTGATTCCTCAGCAATTGGACAAACCTTCGGCCGCTGGCGGGCGCACCAAATTTGAGGTGCCTCCACGGTCTTACTCTGTGATTCAGTGGGCGGCGTAATTGTGTGACAGTTGGGGAGAGATGGTTGCATGCGATAGAAGGCGCGACGACGGGATCTCGCAGAAGCCGCTCATGGCTTTCGCCGGGCGTCGCCGTGCCCCTCCACCAAGGTTGTGTATTGGTCAATCGGCAGATTGGTGAAGCGTTCCACAAGACCGCTTGGTAGCGGCCATTTGACTTCGACCCAGTCGATCTTCTGATGCGCGCCAATGCCCAGAACTAGGCGTGGATCGTGTGAGGCAAGATAACTTCCTGCTCCGGTCTTGAAGACTGACCGTTTCAGGTCTTGGGCCTGCCAGGTAATCAGCGCTCCGACGGCATCGGGGTTGGTCTTCTTCGCGACCAACTTCACGCCTAACCAATGGTTGCGTCGGCCTGCGTTGTTTTTGACCAGCAGAGGAGCGCCGTTGTTCACTGCCACCAAAACGTCCAAGGCTCCATCATTATTGAAATCGCCAACCGCCATGCCTCGAGCCGCATAGGGCTTTGAGAAGACAGGGCCACTATCAGCCGATACGTCTTTGAATCCTTTTCCCGTGCCGTGAAATAGCAGCATGGGCTCGCAGTATTTCACGTCGCTGGAATGCGCTTCAATCTTGTCGTCAGGATGGCCATTGGCAAGGAACAGGTCAAGGTTGCCGTCATTGTCGTAATCGAAAAACTTTACCCCCCACCCGCTCATCAGCCGGGTGACCCTGCCGATCCCGTTAGGGATGGCCATATCGTCGAACGTCGCATCGTGATTGTTCTGATAAAGCGAATACATTTCGCGGTCTACATTGGTGACGAACAGGTCAATCCAGCCGTCTTGGTCATAGTCCGCGGCATCCACACCCATGCCCGACCGAGCATGGCCTTCGGCACTGTAACCCACATTTGCCTGCAGGCCGATCTCCTCAAATTTCCTGTTGCCGCGGTTCAGGAACAGGAAGTTCGCCACGGTGTCGTTGGCCACGAACAGATCCATCCATCCGTCATTGTTAATGTCGCAGGCGACGACGCCCCAGGCTTTGCCCAGCGACTTCGCGATGCCCGACTCTTCGCTGACGTCCGTGAAGGTACCGTCGCCGTTGTTGTGGAATAGCCAACTTGGCATAGGGTCGTAAACGCGAGGGATACAGTAATAACGATCGCCGGCTTCACGATTGCCGCAAAATTTGTTCTTGGATTTATCGAAGTCTACAAACCTGCAGATAAACAGGTCGAGTTTCCCATCGTTGTCGTAATCAAACCACACCGCACTCGATGCCCAGCCAGAGGTCGGCAGGCCAGCTTTCCGAGTGACGTCGGTGAACGTGCCGTCCCCGTTGTTGCGGTAGAGAATGACGCCGTTGTATTGGGTCACGAGGAGGTCCGCGAACCCGTCGCCGTTATAATCGCCGACGACCACACCCATTCCGTATCCAGTCCCCGGGACCCCGGCTTTCTCTGTCACGTCCGTGAACGTCCCATCGCGGTTGTTTCTGTAGAGTGCATTGCGGAGTGGTGGCTTAGGCTCAAGGAAATCGCACTTACCACTGTTGACCAGATAAATGTCCATCCAGCCATCGTTGTCGTAATCGACGAACCCGCATCCGGCACCGACCGTCTCTGGAAGATACATCTCTGGCGAGCGCCCGTTGTGGTGCACCCAGGTAATCCCGCTCGCCTCAGGTGGAACAAGCTCAAACGGGAACTCGCTAATGCCTTGAGGCAGTGCAGGCGAACGTAACCCCGAGAAGCGAGGTAACCCCATGGTGAAGAGTCCAGCCCCGATACGCTCGAGGAACTCACGGCGGGTGCCGAGGTGCCCTCCTCTCCCCTTGATCATCAAGCTGCGGAACCCCCGAAAAGCGTGACCGCGTAGAGCCACGAACCTTTCCAAGAATTTACACTGTGGAAGACACACTCACAACCCTCCACTAACCCACGCTTTTGCCGCACCCAGCGTCGTTGCCGGGCTTACTATCGCATGCTAGAATTTCCGGACATGCGTAGCTTTGGCCAGCGCACCGAGGCCGTTCGGCGCGGCGCTCGCCGGGTTCATTGGGCACCCAGTTGGCTCAGGTTTGGCCTCCCATTTCTTGCACTCTCAGCGGTCGCATTTTCCCAGATCAACCACATGGAGTCGGCAGTTCGCCTTCTGAACCAGGGACAGATCGCTCAGGCGGAAGCCGAAGCACGTCAGGCTTTGTCAAACCCCACAACCCGGGCCCTGGCCTTGTCGATGCTCGGAACCATTCGACTGCAACAGGGCAATTATGACGAGAGCGCAGATTTTCTGAACAAAGCCTTAGCACTAAATCCCAGCCTGGCAGGGGCTCGAACAACCCTGGGGGACGCCTATGTGCTCCAGGATAAGCCCGAGTTAGCTGAGAAGTGCTTCAGGGCCGTCCTGAAACTCGACCCGCATAATTTTGATGCTCGCTTCGACTTGGTCAAACTCGAAGCGTCACAGCGCAATTTTCAGCAATCTCTGGATGTCGCGCGGCCGATCATGTCCGAACTCGTCAAGTCCGATGAGAGTATTCTCGTGCTGGCCAGCATCTATGGAGCACTAGTCAAGAAGGAAGAGCTGAAAGGTCTGGTCGCCGCTTGGCAGCGCTTATCCGCACCATCGGGCGAATTGGCCCTGGAGTTCGGAGACGTCCTCCTGGGTTCTGGGATGGAGGCGGAGGCCAAAGGCATTTTCGAAGTGGAAGAAACGCGGATCGCCGCCCACCCTTCCCCCTCTCTCGCACTGAAGCTCGGAAATAGTTACTTATCTTTGGGAGATCTCGCCCGGGCGGAGAAGAACTCTGAACTCGCGCTATCCCTGGCTCCTGACTGCACAGCGTGCTACGAGAGTCTCGCACAGATTGCCGAACGGCAGCAGAATAGTGAGAAGGCATTGTCATACCTGGTCGCCGCAAAGCAAAGAGAACCCGAGAACCCGGAAATTCTGTTCGAGTTCGGGAAGGTGTGCCTGGAACGGAATCTGGTGGACGACGCTTTGCCTGCCCTGGAGAAGGCAGTCGCTCTGAAACCTGATCAGGACTCCTATGTTTATGTTTTGGGCTCGGCGAACGTCGCCCGAGGCAATCTCTCGAAGGCTGCGTCGCTTTTCACCCAACTTCTGCAGAAGCATCCGCAGGATCCGATCCTGAATTACGCGGTCGGAGCCGTGTATTTTCTGCAAGGCAAGTTCACCGAGGCCGAGGCCTCGCTCAGACAAAGCCTGTTAACCCAGCCGGACCAAGTTGCGGCTTCGTACTACTTAGGTCTTACATATGACGCGGTTGGCGATGACGATCGGGCAGTCCCGGTATTCCGGGACCTGCTTAAGAGCCACCCGCAGCACGCGCCATCTTACGTCAAGCTGGGAGGCATACTCTTAAGAGAACACCAGTATGACGAAGCACAACGAGACCTGGAACAAGCGATTTCGCTCGATCCTGGATCGGTAGAGGCGCATTACCAACTCGGTCTATTACTTCGCCGCCTCGGCAAAACTGCCGAGTCAGAAAACCAGCTTGCGGAGTCCCGCAAGCTTGAAACGGAGCAGCGTGCGCAAAAAGATGTGCGTCTGCGTTTGCTGTTACCCGACTAAACACAAAAATGCCGGCTTACCCTTTCAGCCATGAACGTTCCCGTAACTCAGCGGAGCCAAACCAGCACTCTCGGCGTGATTTTCTCTGTAATCTGGCGCGCCTCGGCATCATGGCGCCCGCGTTTGGGCTGCCGTCGGGATTGCCCGGCATTCGGGGTCTTCAAAAATCGACGGCCGCTCCTGCGAGTAGGAAATCCGAAACCGGCCCAGTACCGGTGGCAGGGTTCTCATTCACGGACATTGCGGCCCAGGCCGGTCTGGCCGGAGCGGTCAATGTTTTCGGCAACATTGCTCGAAAACAATACATTTTGGAGGAAACGGGCTGTGGCGTGGCCCTTCTCGACTACGACAACGATGGTTGGCTCGATATCTTCATGGTAAACGGAACGAGAATGGAGGGCATTTCCCCGCAACGGCAGCCGACCAATTTCTTATTTCACAATAATCGCGATGGCACCTTTACCGACGTCACGGCAAAAGCGGGCTTGGCTCGATCAGGATGGGGACAGGGATGCTGCATCGGAGACTATGACAACGACGGTTACGACGACCTTGTCGTTACCTATTGGGGTGGAATCGTCCTCTATCACAACAACGGGGACGGCACGTTCACCGATGTCACCGAAAAGTCGGGTCTGGCGCAAAAAGACCCGCAGCCACGATGGAACACTGGTTGCTGTTTTGTCGACTATGATCGCGACGGTCATCTCGACTTGTTCGTGGCCAACTATGTCAACTTCGACCAGCACGCGACTCCTCAACCCGGCAGCAACCAATACTGTAACTATTTTGGCCTGTCGGTTGGCTGCGGACCGCAAGGGATGGGTGGGGGAACGAACATTCTGTATCACAATCGGGGCAACGGAACCTTCGAGGACGTCTCCGTACAGTCAGGCATTGCGGTTCCCCGAGGTCCGGCAGTCCCCGGATTCGTCACCGACCAATGGATTCCTGTGGGCTCTTACGGGTTAGGCGTTTCTGCCGCGGACTTTGACAATGACGGCTGGCCCGACATCTACGTTGCCTGCGACTCCGTTCCCAGCCGCTTCTATCACAACAAAGGAAATGGAACGTTCGAGGAGGTCGCCCGAGAGATCGGCTGCGCGGTCAATGAGAATGGCACGCCTCAGGGCGGAATGGGAATTGCCGTCGGCGACTACGACTGCGACGGCTGGCTTGATATCGTCAAGACAAACTATTCCGACCAAACCGCAAACCTGTACCACAACAACGGCGACGGCACTTTTTACGACGCTGTCTATCGCGCAGGTCTAGGCGGAAATACTAAGTATCTGGGATGGGGAGTAGGCCTCTTCGATTTCGACAATGATGGCTGGGCGGACATCTTTATGTCCAACGGCCATGTCTTCCCCGAAGTCGACACTAAGAAGCTACACTTCACTTTTAAGCAACGGAAGGTAGTCTACAAGAACCTGGGCAATGGGCGCTTCGCTGACGTCACTTCCAGCACCGGCCTGGCGGTTACTCAACCACACAGCAGCCGTGGAGCCGCGTTCGGCGACTTCGACAATGACGGCGACGTTGATGTGGTCATCATTAATATGAATGAGCCTCCTACCCTGCTGCGCAATGATTGCCCAGCAAAGAACAACTGGCTCAAGATCAAATGTCTCGGCACTAAGTCCAATCGCAGCGCCATTGGCGCACGCGTGCGGGTAGTTACTGGTCGGCACGCTCAAATGAACGAGGTCATGAGCGGATCAAGTTATATCTCTCAAAACGACCTTCGCCTGCATTTTGGGCTTGGCCAAGCCAAGCAAGCGGACTTGGTAGAGGTTCGCTGGCCTTTGGGGCAGGTGGAGTCATTCAAGAACGTTGATGCCAATCAACTGCTGGTGCTGCAAGAGGGGCACGGCATAATCCGGCGGGAGAAGTTCGGAAGAAAATAGGATTCCCGCCTTAGCACTGTTTACTTACGGCATTCGCCACTGACACTTCAAGACAACTCTCGTTGGTTCGATGAGTCGAGAGCAAACAACTAACAGCGATGGTCCGAACTGCAGACCATCGCTGACAATCAAAGTTGGTGAGATGCTAGAAGAAAACTTCCAAGGCTAACTGCATTCGCCTCGGGATGTTGCACTGGCTGCTGGTGGTGCCAAAGCCACTGCTTCCCCAGGTCGTACCGACGGGACAGTAGAAGACCCGGTTGAAGGCGTTGCCCGCGTCAGCATGGAAACGAACGTATTTTTCCTCGCCAAAGTAGGTGTCTTTAATCACCGAGATGTCCTCGTTGAAGTATTTAAACCCGCGAACGCTGGCATCCTGCCTGAGCGCGTTACCGAAGGTAAGCGCACCGGGATCGGTCCATCCTGCCGGATTCAAGTAAGTGTCGGTACGGGGATTCGAAAAGTGGCCCGACAACCCGCTTCCGGCCTTGTTTGGAAACTTATTATAGTTGAACAGGTAGCTGCCCATGTCGTTCGACATCGTAATGGAGAGCGGCCTTCCTGATGAGTAACTCTGAATCCCGGAGAGTTGCCAGTCCCCGACGAGCTTGTTCACAAATCCCGACGCGCTTCCCAAGAGAGGTTTGCCTCTGCCGAAAGGCAATTTATAAACCCAGCCCAACGACAGAATATGCGGGACGTCGTCAGAACTGACGCTGTAAAGGTTACGCATATCGCTGGGATTCTGCACCGGAGGTCCGCCGGATCCCAATCCCGTCTCTGCGCCGTTGTTCATCAGCCTCGAATACGTGTAGGCAACCTGAAATTGCAGACCGGCCGCCATGCGCCGCTGAAAGGCAAACTGGAGAGCATTGTAGTGACTGTTGCCAAACGGGAAAGAGCGCCAGTTAATCTGCTGATACTGCGGCCAGCTTCGCAATGCCTGGGCCACCGTTCCTGTGAACGTTGGATAAGGAGCCGGAACGCCACCGCAACTGGTGTTGCATACACCGTTGCTAAAAGTGGCACCCAACACCGGAGCGCCTAGACTCAACACACTGCCTGGGTTCATGTTGTCATATACCCCGGCCGAGCTGCGGCCATCGACCAACCGAGTTCCGTGGTTGCCCACGTATGCAATATCTATTCCCATGTTCTGGCTTAACTGCCGCTGGAACGATAGCGACCAGTTTTGGTATCTGGGCATGGTGTACGTCTTGGGATAAACGCCCACAGGATTTCCGCCATTCGCGACACCGGGTACTAGTGTCGCCGCGGACGGAAGGGTGATGGTGCCCGCCGGCCAGGTGCAGGGAACTCCCAGCGAAGTCTCCTTGGTACATCCAGTACCACCTGCTCCGTTAGGTCCGCTGAAATAGAACGCTGGCAACTGACCGTTCGATATATTCGGTGCCACGGGGTTCGTCTGATAACCATCCACCGGATAGGGATCCCACGAGTCGGCCTGGACGCCGGCATAATACATGCCATATCCGCCTCGAATTACGGTCTTGCTGTTCGGGGAATAAGCAAATCCGATGCGTGGCCCTACGCTCCAGCTGCTATTACCGGTCGCCTGAGACGCATTAAACACCGTCGCTCCAAGGTGACCGATAGGATTCTGGGCATTGGGATCAAAAGTTGAGAACCGGTTATGCTCCTCAGAGAGACCTGACGTCCAGTCGAACCGCAACCCCAAGGTTACGTTCAGATTATGGGTGACCTTGATATCGTCGTTGCCCCAGAAAGAGCCGTATTTCATTTTGGGCGTGTATCGGAACGGCACCGAAAAATTGGCGCTGTCCACTTGGCCCAGAATGAATGAGGCAAACGCATTTCCGGTTTCGTTCGGGGTTGATCTGTTGTTCAAGATTGCACCGGTTGAGTCATAGCCGGAGGTTTCACTGTCGTTGAAGTTGAAGTTGCCGCCGGTGTTTACAGCCCAACCAGTCTGCGGGAACGTCATATAACGGTATTCGACCCCGGCCTTGACCGTGTGTTTGCCCACGACCCAGGAAACATCATCGAGGAACTGGTAACGATTGTTGATATCTGCGCCCTGACTTGCCCAGGGCGTCCCGAAGTGCGTGTAGCCAATCGTGCCGTTAAAGTTGAGCTGGGGGAAGCCGGCATTGTTAAATATCGATTGATTGGGCAGGCCCAGTCCAAGTTTCTGATTCCAGCCCGCGCCTCCTGCCAACTGATGTCCAAGCATCTGCCACCGGTCATATGCCAGGGTTGTGTGGTTGAACAAGTTGGGCTTAATGATCCAGTTCATCTGCAGGTGTTCGAAGTGATTGGTGATGCGCTGATAGAATCCCTGCCCGATATAGGTATCGTTCTTTGCCGAAGCGGTCTCCCCATTATTCACGGTAGTGCAGCCCCCGGGTCCGCCGCAGTGAGCAATTCGGGGCCGTATGTTCTCATAATAAGTATTGTTGATCGAGAACTTGTCGTTGAAGTTATGGTCGAATCGGAACAACCACGTTCTGACGTTGATTTTATTGTTGTCATCCGAGTTTCCGCCGAAACCGTTCGGTGCGGACGAGGCTAGGACCGTGCGATCCGGCGCTGGGATATTAGGAATGACCATGGTCGCGACGGGACTCCACAGCGGGTCGGGAGTCAGACTTGACGGATTCGGGATGATGTTCGCCTTGCCGGGGATCGGCAGCCCGTTGGGATCGAACCCGTAGCCGTTACGAACAAGCTTGCCGTTAAACAGCGTTGTTGAGGCGGGGTTGAATATTTCGCCCTGGAAAATCGGCCGACCCATAGCATCAAAAATTTTAGCTCCGGTAGAATCGACCGCCTGTTGACCCGTCAAGAACTCACTGAAATCGCCCGCCTTCATAGCCGGCGACGGAAGAAGATTGACAAAGCCGGTGTTGACCGTACTGTGATAGTCCAGGCCGTCGAGGTTGAAGAACCAGAAGGTTCGCTTGATCTTAGGAATCGGTCCGCCCAAGGCAAATCCCCAGTTGTTCTGGCCGAGAGGTAGGGTGTTTTTCAAGCCCTGCGCCTTGAGTTGTGGCCCTACAAACCAGTTCGAGGCATCGAACTTGTTGTTGGTATAGAAATCGTAAATGTTGCCATGCAACTTACTGGTTCCCGACTTCGTCGCGTAGGTGATGAAACCACCGCTGGTATGCCCGTATTGCGCAGAGAAGGTGTTCTGAACCACCGTCATTTCACGCACCGACGGATAGGGAATCGAACTCTCCTGGGTCTGTTGGTGACCCTCTGCATAGCCGAATGCAGCGCCGTCAAACCAATTCTCGGTTGCCATCGTCTGGCCGCCGTTCATCCGCGACGTAAATTGGCTACCGCGGAAAATGGCGTCACCATTGGGCTGCATAGGGACATAGCCGGGCTGAAGTTGCAGCAGCGACTCCGCCAAACGGATGTCGGCGCCCATCACTGCGGGAAGATCACGATAGTAGCTTTCCCCTACGGTATGAGAGACCGTCGCATTCTCGGTGTTGACGACCCCTCCAGAAGCTTCGACGCTAACTGTCTGTGAAACCGCACCGATGTCGAGCGTGACGTCCGCGCGCACGGTCTGGCCGCCAGTGAGCGCGATTCCGGTCCGCTTGAATATTTTGAACCCTTGCTTTTCGACTTCAACCCGGTAGGTGCCCAGAGTGAGCGGAGGGGTGCTGTAGTTGCCGGCGCTATTCGAGCCCACGACGGTTTTTACACCGGTCGCCTCGTCGGTGATGGTGACCTGCGCATCGGGAACTGCCGCGCCGCTGGCGTCGGTAACGACACCGGTAATAACAGCACGATCGGCGAACTGGGCGAACAGATTTTGACCGCTAAATGCAACCAATACAAACAAAAGAGACAGTGCGGCAGGTAGCAACCGTTTCATTTTGTGCCTCCGAGGGCCGAACTTTGCGCCAGCAATCGCTGCGGAGAAAACCTTTTCTCAACGCTGGGGCTAGTTTTTACTACGCAAAAGATTGCATTGTCAAGCTAATTCTATTGTACTAGCGCCGGAAAACTCGACGGTCGAGAAGGCGGTCAGTAAGTGATGACAAGCCTCCCGGGCAAGACAGCCTAGTTGCCCGAGATTCAGCTTGAAATAGGGGCGGACACGATCTTGCGGGAAGGGGGATGTACCCATTCAAGCCGTTGAAAATAAGTCTGTTCAACAATTCGTTGCCGAGGGCGCCATCCGTTGACAATTCCCGGAAGAAAAACGATTTGGTGGGAACGATCGCGAAAACAGAACGGTATCGTGAGTGTCTTCCTTGGTGCCTCTCTTCAGAAGATCCAACCGCAGAACGACGACCGGCGGCGCCGCTTAGTGCCGAGGCTGGCGTCTCGGATTCGGCAGGGAAAGCAGTTGAAGGGTAAACGTTTACCGCACCGCCCCCCCGAGGCACCTCAGACTTGAACCTCTAGAAACCACAGCATGGGTGGATGGCGCCGATCCTTCAGAATTTCTGTTTGCGAATAATCCCTGCGCCTTCCCGGATTACAACCAGTTGATCGGCTGTAACGTTCGGAATGCTCTCGAGGTTGCCATTGGTCCAGCGGATGGTTAGATGGGCCCCAGTCGCCGTGCCAAGGCCGAAGTGCAAGCGGCGATCGTTGACGGAGTAAAAGCTCGATTGGGCGAGCACCTCCTGCGTCTGAACGCGACTTCCGTAGCGCGCAGTCACGCGCGCGCCGATGCCGCTTCGATTGCTTTGGACCCCGATCAGCAACACCTTGAGCCAGTGACCGCCGCTTGAAAGGTCGTTGCGCAGCAAGGATGGGGGTTCGTTCAGGTTGATGACGAGGACATCCATATCGCCGTCGTTATCAAAGTCTCCGAAGGCACACCCGCGGCTGGCGTGCGCCTCGCCGATACCGCTGCCCGCTTCTTCGATTAACTCTTCGAACCTGCCATCACCGAGATTCCGAAATACGAGTCGCGGAGTGCGGAACGGATAGGCGGGAACCTTTTTCTCGACTTCGGGATAAACGCTCCCGGTCGCCACAAACAAGTCGGGAAAGCCATCGTTGTCTAAATCAACGATTCCAGTTCCCCACCCGACATATCGTGTCTCGACGCCAAGGCCGGAACGAATGGTGACGTCATCGAAGTTTCCTTTACCGTCGTTGCGATAGAGGACATTGGTATCATCGGCGAAATTGGTTTTGAAAATGTCCAGATTTCCATCCAGGTCGAAGTCCCCAATTCCAACCCCCATGCCCGCTTGTTCAAGTCCATCTTCGCTGAGAGCAACTCCGCGCTCCAGCGCTTGTTCGCGGAAGGTGCCGTCGTGCTGGTTGTGAAAGAACCAACTCGGCGTGGAATCGCAAGCGACATAAATATCGGGCCAGCCATCGTTGTCGTAATCGGCAGCCACCGTCGTCATGGGATAAGAACCGGAGGCTGCGTAGACACCGCTTTGCTTGCTTACGTCGGTGAAGGTGCCATCGCCATTGTTGTGAAAGAGTTGAACGAAGCCGGTAGGAAGGCCACGAGGGCCGCAGTTCACCGCAACCCCCTTCCAGGTGCAATCGGGGTTCTCACCGGGCTTGGGCAGTTTGTCGAGAGTAGTGTTGAGATAGTTGGCGACGAAAAGATCCAGTCGCCCGTCGCGATCATAATCTACCCAGGTGCAGCCCGAACCGTAGTGCACAGCAGTCTGGTCGAGTCGGGCCTTCTCGGTCACATCGGAGAAAGTCCCGTCGCCGTTGTTGTGATAAAGAACGTTGTGGCCGTAGTAAGTAATGAACAAATCATCGGAACCGTCGTTGTCGTAATCGCCCACTGTCACCGAGGAGGCCCAGCCGGCGCGCACCAGTCCGGCTTTCTTTGTGACGTCGGTGAAGGTGCCATCGCGGTTGTTCTTATACAGATGATTTGTGACTCCGGGCGGATCGCCCTCCAATCTTGTGCCACTCAGTACGAACAGGTCCACCCAGCCGTCGTTGTCAAAGTCGATGAACGCCGCACCGCATCCGACGACTTCGACGATGTAGCTCTTGCTGTCCACGCCACCGTAGACAACTGGCTCAATAAGGCCAGCGTGCTTCGCCACATCGGTGAAGCGTGCGAGAAACGGACGCCCAGACGGTTTCCCGCGAGGTTGTGCTTTCACGCCGCGCGAAGAGATTCCCTGACCTAAGACGGCGCCAGGCATGCCCGCCAAGGCAGCGCCAGCGGCCCCTGCCATGGTAAGAACAATTTTCCGGCGGGTAATCATTGGGCGGGTTCGACGGCCTTAAGATACTGTCGAGCTCTGACGTTCTCGAATTTCTGCACAACTCCCGAAGGCCAATGAATCTCGATCAGTTTGGCGCTGGAGTCTTTGCCGAGACCGGCAACAATGCGCTTGTCGCTGGCTGAAAGGTAACCGACGGCGGTGTTCACTGTAAAGTACTGGGTCAGCCCAGAGAGGGAGACGACTTTGATGCGGGCCCCAATCCCGTCGCGATTCGATTTCGTACCCACGGTCTCAATCCCAATCCAGTTGTTCTGATTTCCGCCGTCGTTCCGCAGTATGTAGGCTTTCTGCCCGAGATTGCTGACGACAATGTCGATGTCGCCATCGTTATCGATGTCGCCGAAGGCTGCGCCACGGCCTGCCCAGTCGTGTTGAAACACTTCTCCAGCAAGCACTCTTACGAAATGCCCCGACACATTGCGCAGTAAAAGAGGCGGCTCGAGATATCTCAAGTTCGGGGAGGTCTTTTCAATCGTGTCCATTACGTGAGACTGCGCCACAAACAGGTCCTTCCATCCGTCGTTGTCGTAATCGAACAGATGCGTGCTCCAACCGGAAAAAGCGAGCGTGGCACTGCCAATTCCGGAGAGATTGGTGACGTCACGAAAGGTGCCGTCGCCATTGTTTCGAAACAACATGTAGCGTTCATTGGAAAGATCGGTGACCACGATGTCGGGCCGGCCGTCATTGTCATAGTCGCTGAAGTCAATTCCCATTCCGGCGAAAGTCTTACCATCCTCGTTGTATCCCACACCTGCGAGCAAGCCCGTTTCGCTGAAAGTGCCATTGCCATTGTTGTGATAGAGGAAGCACTGCACGGAGTCGTTGGCGACAAAAATGTCCGTGAAGCCATCGCCGTCGTAGTCAGCGAACGATACTCCCAGTCCTTTGCCGTGCGGGTTCGCGATTCCAGCCTTCTCGGACACATCCGTAAAAGTGCCGTCCCCATTGTTGCGGTACAAGACGTTGGTCATACCATCATAGTTGTCGGGATGGCAGTAGGCTCGAAAGCCAGGGCGCTTCTCCCCGCAGTAGCGGTTGTTCTTAAAGCTCCAACCGATGTAGCGCGTCACGAACAGATCAAGCTTGCCATCATTGTCGTAATCGAAAAACCCGGCGCTCGCGCTCCACCCCCCCGCTCGTACCCCAGCCTTTTCCGTAACATCGGTGAAGGTTCCATCCCCGTTGTTGTGGTAGAGGATATTGCCGCCGTAGCCCGTTATATAGAGGTCTTCAAAACCGTCATTGTCGTAGTCTCCGACAGCTACTCCCATGCTGTAGTAACCTTGTGGCAGTCCAGAGAGGCCAGCCCGTTCGGTCACGTCGGTGAAGGTGCCATCAGCATTCTGGTGATAAAGCCGGTTCCAGAATTTCTTGTCGGATTTGTCGGGCATCGCGCCATCGGGCATAGGGTCGGCAATCAGTGCGCCGTTGGTAAAAAAGATGTCCAGACGACCGTCGTTGTCGTAATCGAAAAGGGCGACTCCGCCGCCCATCGTCTCAATCAAGTATTTGTTCGAGGTAGCAGAGTTCTCTTGCGTGAAGTTCACCTTGCTCTGGGCGGTGATGTCCGTGAACTGCACGTCCGAATTTTGAGCAGGACTAGTCAATGCCAGTGACATCAGCACGCCTGCAGAGGCAACGGTTTTCAAGGATTCCCGAAGCCGACGGAGAAAGCTGAGACTACTGCTCACGCTCGCCTCCGGGATGCGGTGCACCCCTGCTCCGTGACAGATTACGTCGCATCTTCTCCAGTTCGTTGCTCTCTTGGTCGAGGCGCGTGAAAGAATCTAAGGCGTTCTTGCTCTCCTCGGTTTTTCCGAGTCTGCGGTAAATTCCGGCTAGCACGTAATAGTACGAGGAGGAACGCGGGTTAACGGAGATCGCCCGGTTCAGCGAATCCGCCGCCGCCTGCAGTTGTCCCTGGCGCTCCTCAGCTTTTGCTTTTTGAAACCATGCAGAGTCACACTTGGCATCCAGTTCTAGCGCCTTCTGCGCATAGCTCAGAGCTTTTGCGGGATCACCAGTTCGGTTGTAGTATGCGCTGAGATCGACATGCGCCGAGACGAACGTACCGTGGCGTTGCTCATTTAGCGCAATCGCTTCCTCATAGCGTCGTACCGCGCCCGCATCATCGCCTAAAGCTTCTTGGGCAAAGCCGAGCGCGTCGATTGCCTCGATATAAGACGGGTCGAGGCGAATCGTGTCCTCGAACTGCTTACGTGCTCCCTCCCAATTGTCTTGCAGAGAGAATAACTTGCCGAGATCGTAGTAGTTCTCGGGAGACTTTGGTGCATAGTGAATTCCCTGCTCGAATTCAGCTTGCGCCATGTCGAACCGTCCAACGATCATCAGGTCGCGCCCTAGGATTTTGTGCGCATCGGCATCTTCCACATTCAGCCGAAGAGACTCGGCGAGCGATTTGATCGACTCCCCGATTTTCTTTTGCGCGAACTGACTATAGCCAAGAGCGTACCAACCCCAGGAAGAGCCGGGGTGTTCTTTTACATAACCGGCCAGCAACGGTTCGACTTCCTTGAATCGGCTGTCGCGGAAGTAGCCTTCGAGCTCTGAAACTTTTGCGGCATCATCTCCTACTGTTGCGACCTTGGCTGATTCTGTGACACGGTCGGACGCACTCAGCCTGTTCAGACTCTGCTTGGAACTCAGATCCCCGGGATTCAAATCCGCAGCCTTTTGATAGGCTGCGATCGCACCTTCCCTATCACCTTCCTTTTCCAGGACGATTGCGAGATAGTGCTGCGCGCTCGGCGAAGTTGGTTCCAACCGGATTGCGTGTCGGAACTTTGCCTCCGCCTCCTGCAACTCACCCTTCTCCAGGGCCGACCGCCCTTCGGATACATCCAAATTCGCATTTTGATTGCGCTCATCAGCAGCGGAAAGCTCACGCCCTTTCTGGACTTCAGCGGTCGCTTCCTGTTGTTTACCAGTTCGGGCGAGAGCAAGACCAAGTTGATAGTGAGCTTCGCCACTTCTTGGATCCAGGCGCGTCGCCTCTTGGAGTTCACTTACGGCATCGGCCACCTTTCCGTCCTGCAAGAGGGTCTTGCCCAGCGCAAGGTGCGCGCGTGCAAAATCCGGCGCAAGCGAGATTACTTTGCGCAATTGTTCGATCTGCTTCGCGGGACCGTGGCTCGGACTCCTGCCGTAGGCTTCCGCCAGGTTAACCTCGGCCTTCACCTGGGTAGGATCCAGCGACACCGCCTTCTCCAGTTCGGCGATGGCTTGGTCGACATCCGAGAACATGAGCGCTGCGCCGAGGTTCGCATGTGTATCTGCATAGTCCGGTTGGAGGTGGACCGCCTCGCGAAACTCCGCGATTGCCTTCTCATCATCGTCGTTCTGCGCCAGCACAAGTCCCATGTTGTTGTGCGCTTCGGCATAATCCGGTCGGAGGCGAACCGCTTCGCGTAATTCGGAAAGCACCTCGTTGCTGTCTGCTCCTTTGCGACCGAGCAACAGACCCAGCATGTTGTGCGCTTCCGGACGACCGGGATTTTTCGAGATCAGTTCACGAAGACCGATGATGGCGGCGTCCCAATCGGGCGCCGGAAGCGAGGAAGCAGCGTTGAGTCCCGCCTTAAACTGCGCCAAGGCTCGATCGAGTTCGCCCTGGCGAAGGAAAACAATCCCCAAGTCGATGAAAGTTGCGGCTGTAGCCGGCGAAAGCGCGATGGCACGCTTGAGATTCAACTGGGACGCGGCTAAATCCCCAGTTTCTCGTAATGCCATCCCCAAAAGCGCATAGCTTGCACTGGCTCCTGGATCAAGCCGAACACTCTTTTGCAGTTCGGACACGGCCTTGTCCTTGGAACCGCTGAACCACAGCGCTGCCCCATAGCTGTAGTGAGCGTCGGCAGAATCGTCTCGCAGACTGACGGCACGTTCCAACTGTGGCAGCGCCGACGCCAGATCTCCCTCCTGCCCTAATAGGTATCCGAGTAGGCCGTGGGCCTCGCCGTGATTCTCGTCGGCGCGAAGCGCCTCGAAGAGCTGTTCCTTAGCAAAACTCAAGTCTCCATTCGCCACCGCCTCCTGTGCACGCTTATAAAACTCATCGCCAGGACTAGCGGGTTCTGGAGAAGGTCTGCGTGCCGCCGCGCCTTGCTGCTTCAACGTCGAGCCCAGGCCGTAATAGGCTTCACGCATCTCAGGATCAATTTCAAGCGCCCGGTCAAGCGCCGCAGCTGCAGCCGCCAAGTCGCCGCTCTGACGAAGAGTCTGGCCGAGCTCACATTGAATGGCAGCATTCTTGGGTTGAGCCTTGGCGACGTGGCGTAGATGGACGAGGGCGCCTTCAGTATCGCCCTTGTCGCGCAGAGCGATGCCTAAGTTCAGATGTGCTGCCCAACTGTTCGGCTCCAGCGCCAGCGCCTTTTGAAAAGCTGCAACCGCTTCTGAAAGGTCCCCGCTCTGAGCGAGCGCGGATCCCAGATTCGTGTACGCGCGCGGGTATTTTTGATCCAGGGATACGGCTTTTCGAAGTTCGGAAATCGCGCCCGGCAGATTGCCTCTGCTGATCAGGAACGCACCAAGCCAGTTGTGCGTTTCAGCCGAGACTGGCCCCACCTTCACCGCCTGCTGAAAAGCGTCGAAGGCATGCTGGTAATCATTCCGATCCCAGTAAACCTGCCCCAGCTTGATGTAGAGCTTGGGATTGCGCGGTTCGCGCGTGAGTGCAGCCTGAATCTCCGTCAAAGACGCAGCGTCGTTCTCCTTCGCTCGTGAGGCTTTATCCGCAATCTGGGATACTGCCGGTAGCGCCCAGATGGCAATCATGAGAGCGAAGGTCACCTGCTTCGGCAGAATCCGACGATTAATCTTCATGAATCGGGGTCCAGCTATCGAAGGGTGTAGTCCCACGTCTGCTCTCAGCTCGGAGTCAAAGCCGATAGTTCTTTCTTCGCCTATTTCGGTTCCAAGCGGACCGTTGTCTCAAGATTACTCTCGTTCGCGGCAATTGTGCACACGATCAGCCAGTCGTCCCGAGTACTACAATTCGGCCGCGGCTCTATATCCTTACTCAAAAGCCATACCAACGGTGGCATCCAGGGAGATCATTCCGGGTTCAGACAGCGTCCTTCGACGACTTACGTCGGAGAAGGGGATCTCCACAGCTAATGCACTTTGGCTTTGGGGCGAATCTGTTCTGCGGAGACGATTCCCTTTCCTTCCAGGACCGGATAGAAATGATCGGCGGCTACGTCTCCTTGCCTCTTTTCGTTCTTTCCGCAACTTATCGAGCCGCAAGCGTGATGCGCACAATATTCGAGTAGGCGGATAGGCCATCGGCGTTGGCCGCCCTTACGCGGTACGCTACCTGCTGTCCTCTCTGCACCCGGGAGTCGGTATAGTCCGACGCAGATGGCCCGAGCTCCGCGATGCGCTCCCAGGAGCCTTGTCCGCTGCCCGGCCCCAACCGGCGCTCGACCACCATGTGTGCTGGATCGCCACCATGAACTTGCCAGGAAAGCCTCACCGCAGTGCCCGCCAGAGTAGCGTTCAGGGAACTTGGAGCCTCGGGAAGAATAGGCCAGTCGAAGTAGTCCGCATCGGCGATCGCCATGATGCTGTCAGTGACCGGAAGCGCTTCCAGCGTATCGGTGGTGTCTTTTTTCCACTGCAACGGCCGGATATCGCCGGATACCACATCGATGAGCACCGGATGCTGAATTCCCGTGTTCCTCAATGAGAACGTGGAATAGAAGGTTGTGAACGCATTTCCCGGCAAGCTGTGGGCCGCGAGCCAATAAGCCACAATCGCCTTCCCGCTCTTAGATCGAAAACCATAGCTCATGAACGGGAACCCGCTCTTCCGGCGCAGCGCCGGAACATCCCCGCCGGATATCTCAATAGCGGGATCCAACTTGGTATCGGAGAAAAGCGCGTTCGTGTTTTGCAGCGCCTGGAACACAGGACGCGGCGTGAAATCATACTCGTGGTTTGTGAGCCCGTGGATGATTCCGAAGTCGTCATATTCGTTACCATCGGTTCCGGCCGCCAGCAGCCACACAAACGTCTTCACTCCGGCGGCGTGATTGTAGATGAGTCCGCGAGGCATATACTTTGCCTGGACGGATTCATCGGATCCAACCCAGGTCCCGATGGAATTGAATTCGTCGTCAAAAAACGGAATCCCCGGTTTCACGCCCGGATAGTTTTTAACCAGATCGCGCAGCGCACGCGGTGATTCATTGAGGTAAGCGCCGTAATCCATGGTCTCCGGGTTCATGTTCTGCCCGTATCCCGGATAAGTGTGATACGCGTACACATCAATGCCCGCTGCGCATTTGCAGGCATCCAAGGCGCGCTGGGTGAATTCGCGAACCGGATCCGCCTGGCCGCCATAGATCACCTTGGCCTGCGGATCGCTCTTGTGCACGGTTTCAGTGAACGACGTGAGCAGGTGCCCGTACTGCTCCGGGTCGCCCCATGGATTCCAGTAGCCGATGTCTTGCTCGTTCCACAGCGCCCAGTAGTGGATGCGGTCTTTGAAGTGATCCACGGTCCATGCCACGTATTTATTGAAGGCCGCGGTTTGTTCCGGGGTGAGCGGAGGCCAGAACACGGAGTACATACTACGATCGTCGTTATGAAAAGACCCAGGTTCGGGCACGCTGATGTCGGACATCTTGCCGCTGTGCGCCGTGTACATCTGGTTGCCGTAGAGTAACTGGACCTGCACATCCATTCCGTTATCCACCAGCGAATCGACGGCGTCCTCGAGTTCCGGCGAGGACGCGTAAACGCCACGCTTCTGCTCAATCCAGTCCCAACTGGTGTAGTCGGAACTGTTCTCATATTGGCCGATCCGGATCCACTTGAACCCAGCGTCGAACATGCGCGTCCACCACCAGCGGTTCCACGGCAGATAAGGATCGCGGGGCAGGTCGGAGTTGATGCCGAAACCGTCCTGAATCTGCGATGTCCTCTTGGGAGGAACCTTTTCGGGGAGCTTCCGCGTGATCTGACCCGACAACAGACCCGGCAGGAACAACGCGCTTATCAGAACAATAAAGAAAACCGGCAACCCGCATTTATGACCGTCGCGGCCAGTACGAATCATGGGTCTCTCCTCCACACGGAGTTTCATGCTGGACTCACTGAAGTGGCCAAAGGAACGACCACATCACGAATCCAGGCATCATCCTCGCCGGATCGCACATCCCGAAACAGCGCCCAGGCCTCGATGTGGAATGCGCTCTCTCCCGGCTTCAACTCGACGATAGGCGCCAGGGTTTCCAGTTCAAGAAACTCCGGGTTGGTGAAAATCTCGAAGTTGCATCCAAAATCCGGATAGCAAGCGCCAACCACAGGCACCGCTCGCTTGACGAACAAGGCGCCTCTCGAATAATAAGCGCCCCATCCCGCCGGATTGAAAATCCCCATCATCTGCTCCGGGAATCGCCCCTTGGGCTTGTTCGCCTGAAGCAATTGAACGAACTCAGTACCAAAGACCCACCGGGGGTCAGCCAAGTCAGTAAACGACCAAAGAGCCAAGGGACCAACCGACTGAAAGTGGTCGGAATCCATGGCAGCGCGGGGAGGCAGGGGCAGAATGGCTCGTCCGCGAACGCGCATCATGGTCGGACACCAGACCGCGAGCTTGGTGTTCTCTGTGCCGTGATTCGCAATCGTGTGCGCAATGCGCACACGCGAGCCCTCCGCCTCCAGCGACAGCTGCATTTGTTTTTGCAGATGCGTTCCGGGCGCGAAATCTTCAATCGGACTCGTAAAGCAAACTCCATCGCCGGCCTGACTCACCCCCACGGGACGATTGTCGGGGAAATAGGTTCGCGCCACTTCCGGCCAAACCCAGAGCCGATGCCCCCCATAGAGCCGGAAATCCGCTCCACCGGTTAATCCGGCTTCCTTCGAGACTTCGCGAAGGATGTTCTCTGCCCCGCAGAATCCGTAGCGCACGATGCGCGGTCCAACGTCTGCCAGCACAAATAATTCGACCGTGCCGTTCGACAAACGCCACACATTGTTCCATCCGCGATACGAGATTTTCTCGACCATGTCGTAGCGGGCTCAGCGTGCGACGCGCTCGGCAGTGGCTTGCGTAGCGTTCGCCGCAATGGTAGCGGCATTGGTTTGCACCTTGCGGATCGCCCCTGCGATTTCGTTCATGTCTTCCTCGTCGCCGAGCAGGGCAAACTGTGGAATCCACACTGTCTCCCACGCCGCCCGCTGCGTGTGCGGAAAAGATTGCTGCAGAAAGGCATGGGGCTCGGTGGCCTGCGCCCCGCTTAACCGCTTGCGATATTCGCCGTTGCGAAAGCAATCCAGTTCGTGCAACGGCGGATAACTCGCCTGCGTCGGAATCCCCTCGGCATTCAAGGCAGCGATAAAGTTTTCAGTCGAGATGCCGGCAAACTGCTTTGCGTCCACATGGAAGATGTAGGCGTACTGCCCGTTGCGCGTGCATCGCGGATCACACTTCTGTGGGGTGATTCCGGGGATTTCACTGAGCAACTTATCGAGCAGGCGTCCATTGCGATGCCGGTGGAGAGTTTGCTCCTCCAGACGTCCCAATTGCACGTTGAGCACCGCCCCCTGCCATTCGCTGAGACGGTAATTGGAGCCATAGATGAAGTGGCTGTAAAACCACTCTCCCGGCATGCGTCCACAATCGTGGACCGACCGGGCCTGACGTTCGAAAGCGTCGTCGTTCGAGATGATCATTCCGCCCTCGCCGGCCGTCATCAGTTTGCTCGCCTGGAAACTGAAAGTTGCGGCCGTGCCGAATGTACCGATCTTTCGCCCTCGCCACTCGCTGCCATGCGCGTGAGCAGAATCTTCGACCAGATGAATTCCGCGCCGTTTCACCAGTTCCCCGAGGCGGTCCAAATCGGCGGGATGCCCGCCCATGTGCACGGCAATGATCGCTTTCGTTCTGGGAGTGATGGCCGCCTCGGTCAGAGCGGGATCGAGGCAGTATGTCTCCGGGTCAACTTCGACCAGTACTGGCACCGCATTTGCGAACAGCACTGCGCTGGCCGTAGCTACGAAAGTGAAGTTGGGGACAATCACCTCGTCGCCCTGAGCGATGCCCAGCGCAGCCATGGCCACTTCCAGGGCCGCGGTGCCATTGGTGACGGCAAGTCCGTGACGAGCGCCGTGATAACTGGCGAATGCTTTCTCAAACTCCAACGTCTTGGTTCCCGGAGTGCGCCACCACACGCGGCTTTCCAGAACGTCCTGTAGCGCCCGGCGCTCCTTGTCGTCGTACTGCGGCCAAACCGGGAACGGCTTCCGCTTCGCCTTGCTGCCACCGAGTAAAGCGAGTTCAGACATGGGTTCTCCTCCAGGGTCGTTCAGTACTGGACAAATCCGGTGGCGTAGCGAAACGCCTCCACGTAATGGCCGTCTTTTTTCGGCTGCTCCTCGCGCATTTCCTTCTTGGCTTTCTCCAGATCAGCGTGCTCCCAGTCAGTGCGATACTTGTTCACCGCGGGCTCGAACTGGCTGACCTGCTGGGCCGCGGCTTCCAGTTTCAAATCCGCGACACTGTCGATGTTGACGAAGTAGTTCGCCTCCTGCGGCGACGGATAAAAGAAATACATCTCTGGAACCTTGTATGGCTGGAGTCCCTGCTGCAGCTTCTGATTGGGGAAATAAAGCCAAAATTCCGCCGCTCGAACCGCATCGATGGTATTGAACGCGGCCATGCGATGGTCGGTCTTGTGCCAGCGTTCGTACCACTCGCCGGGATCGACGCTCAGCAGGATGTCGGGACGGATGCGACGGATGATGGCCGTCGCTTCCTCGGTCAGCTTGGGTTGCGGCGCGTACTCGAGCATACCGTCGTCATATCCCATCCACAGGATGTTCTCTTTCGGTGTGCCGAGTGTCCCTTCAGATACTTCTTCTTCCGCACGCCGGATGCCGGCCAGCTTCTGTGAGTTCATCTCGGGATCGTACGAACCCTTGTCGTCGTTCGTATAGATGACGATGAACACCTTGTTGTGATTACGGTTCAGCAGGGCAATCGTGCCGCCCGCGCCGAACACATCGTCGTCCGGATGCGGCGTAAATAGAAGGATGGTCTTGTTTTGGACTTGTTCCAGGCGGTTTGATTGCCCGACGGCGACGTTTGCGATGGACAGCACAGCGAACAGCCAAAGCAGAGCAGCTTTCATTTGCCCTCTCCGCTGGAAAGCGTTTCGCCAGCCAAGTAAGGTACCGCAAAAATCGGGCGGAGTCATCTGCTGTCGACACGAAAAAGTTGGGCTAGCGGCGCAGTCCGGTTCCGACGGCGGAAATTCAATGGATGTGATTGCAATCACAGACGGCACATGGACACCGAAGTTGCGATGAGGGGCGACTGTGGTGATCTGAATGCCAGTGGCGTCCCGGAGCACGCGGACCCACCACTCTAAAGCTTGACAGTGGCAGCTTACTCCGTATAAGCATAACTTGGTTTAATGTCCGCTATCGCCACCTGAGCTACCTTGCGGAGGCGCATATGTTGCTTCGCCACGATGTGCCTGCTGTCCTGTATTCGTCGATTCTGACTCTAGCTCTAGCCACTTCTGTCGTCGCACAGGTCGACCGTGGCGCGATTATCGGCTCGGTGACGGATCAGGCGGGCGCCCGTATCGCTGATGCGGAAGTCACCGTCACCAATGTCGAAGCAAATCAGTCGACGAGAGTCACTACGAACAACGAGGGAACGTTCGCCGCAAACCTGCTGCGAATCGGGACCTATTCCGTCACGGCAGAAAGGAAAGGATTCCAGAAGACGGTCCAGCACAACGTGGAAGTCGGCGTGAACCAGTCGATACGCGTGGATCTTGTCCTGAAGGTGGGTTCCGCGGCCGAGACAGTGGAGGTAACGTCGGCTCCTCCCTTGCTGCAGACCGAAGCGTCTTCCCTGGGCACAATTGAAACGGAAAAGCGCATTTCTGAACTCCCGTTGAACGGAAGGAACTTCATTCAATTGGCGTATCTCGGGCCTGGGGCGAACGGCGGCGAAACCGGATCAAACGTGAGCGGCGGCGTGTTTGAGAACGAGCGCGCCAATGAAGCCATCTCCGTCAACGGCCTCAGGGTCTCCAACAATAACTTTCTGCTCAATGGGGTGGACAACAACGAATTCGGTTTAGGCGGGGTGATCGTACTTCCGCCTCCAGATGCTATCCAGGAGTTTCGCACCGAAGAAAACTCCATGAGCGCCGAGTTCGGCCGCGGAGGCGCGGCGGTCAACGTGGTGCTGAAATCCGGGGCGAACCAGGTGCATGGTGGAGTCTACGAATTCATTCGCAACGACAGACTTGATGCGGTGAATTACTTCAACCAAGGCAATCAGCCCTTCAAGCGGAATCAGTTTGGCGGTTTTTTGGGCGGACCGATCAAAAAGAACAGGACATTCATCTTTGGCGACTACGAGGGCTCACGCCTGCGCAACAGCGCGCCATTCACTTCGACGGTGCCACTCCTGGCAGAGCGGAGCGGAGATTTCACCGATCGCCTGACCGGACAAACGTTCTCTCCGTGTGCGACGCCCAGCGCCGCGGATACTTTCGATACCGGAACCATCTTTGATCCCTACAGCACGTTCGACTACCCCTGCGCCGACGGAAGCGTAGTTTCCCTTCGAAATCGCGTGCAGTACAACGGGCAGATCAACGTGATTCCGCCGTGTTTGGGATCGACTGGAAGGAGCGCCACTGGCGGAGCGTGTCTCGACCCCGTGGGTTTGAACGTGGCTAACTTCTATCCTCAGCCTACCGATCCCACTTCCTTGGCCAACAACTATCTGGCCAATCAAAACATCATCAACGATCAGGATTCCTTCGACATACGGGTGGACCATCGTTTCCGTGAAAGCGACCAGATCTTCGCCTCCTATGGTTTCGGGGATGTACGCAGCCAGCGTCCGGGCCCCCTTGGCCCGTTGTGGGGCGGTTCCGATTGCTGTCCCAGCAACAGCAAGTCGCGCGCCCAGCATCTGGGAATCGGCTACACCCACACGTTCTCGCCGCAATTGCTGAATGATCTGCATGGCGGGTACTTCCGATATGCCGTGAACGCCCTGCCATTCAATTTCGGCAAGGATATTTCCCAACAGCTCAACATTCCAAACGCCAATCGTCCCGGCTACCCGAATTCGAGCGGACTCTCTAATATTGACGTCGCCGGTTTCACGTCTCTGGGAGACTCACAGTGGCTTCCCGAACATGTATTCGAAAACATCGTCCAGGTTGCGGACGCGGCAACCTGGATGCACGGGAAACACTCCCTGAAATTCGGGGTTGATTTTCGCCGCCAGCAGCGCAACTTCTTCCAGCTCTCAAGTCCTCGCGGTTGGTATGTTTTTGGCGGATCCTACTCTGGCGACCTGACGACGGCCACCGGCGGCACTGGTTTGGCGGATTTGCTGTTTGGTCTCCCAGTCTCCACCGAACAGGACTTCCTGGCCGGAATCTATCCCACACGGTATTGGGACCTTGCCGAGTTCGTGCAGGACGACTACCACCTCAGTCCCAAATTCACGTTGAATGTCGGCCTGCGCTATGAGATCGCTTCTCCCGCTAACGGGCGAGTTGGGAACTTCGACTTCAACAAGGCTGTGGTTGTGACTTCTTACGGTGCCAACTCTGTTTCCCACGCCGGTGTGCAGTTCGACAAGAGTGACTGGGCGCCTCGGCTGGGTTTTTCCTGGTCCTTGCCGCGAAATACCGTGGTGCACAGCGCGTTCGGTGTCTTTTACTCGTCGGAAGGAAACATCTTTGATGACTTGGGCCTGAATCCGCCGCAGTTGGCGTTCTGGGCAAACACTTATAACCCAGGAGCTATTCCCACGGCGCAACAACTGTCACAACAACTCATTTCGAATGGATTCCCGGCGGCTGTTCCGGTCGGGTCCGCCACCAACATTCTGGGGCCGGTGAAAACCACGGGGCCCAAACGCATCATGCCCCGCATTATGGAATGGAACCTGTCGGTGCAGCACCAGTTCGCCCAGAACTGGGTGGCGCAAGTAGGTTATGTTGGCACCCGCGCTTACCACTTGTGGAATCACGAGGCCAGCGACCTGAACCAACCGCCTCAGCCGCTGGACACAAATTTCTGCGGCCCTGATCCGAGCAACTGCGATCCCACTCAGCCCAATTACGGGCGCCGCTTTGCCAGCCAGCGGTCCCAAATGACTCAGATCCTACCGCTGGATTATCCCCAGTTTCAGATGCTATACAACGCGTTCCAGGCGTCGCTGAACAAGCGCTTTGCCAACGGGTTCAACTTCCTGGCTGCCTACACGTTCGCCAGAAACCTGGGAAACGCGGATGGCAATGTTGGTGGATTTGTTCAGAACTCCTATCGGGCCGATCTGGAGCACGGTCCGGTTGAGCCAGATCTGCGCCATCGCTTCACCATCAGCTATCTCTACGAGCTTCCCGTTGGCCACGGGCGGCACTTCCTCGGCGGCATGAGCAGTTGGGCCGACGCTGTGATGGGCGGATGGCAGGTCGCTGGCATTACCACGGTGCAGAGCGGCGAGGCGCTCACGGCGGTTATGTCGACGGACTTGAGCAATACGGGAAGCTTCAGCTACCGCCCCGACCAGATCCACAACCCGTCCGATTTCTCGTTTAATACGGCGTCGCAGGGCACGGACTACCTCTGCTCAAATCCCGGTCATCAGACTCTGGACTGCTGGTTCAATCAAGCCGCGTTTGTTACGCCTCCGCTGGCAAACCTGCAGCAGTCGGCACACGCTTACGGGACTTCACGGATCGGGAATCTCCGCGGGCCGGACCTGGTGGACTTCGACTTTGTGCTGCAGAAGAACTTCAAGATTTTCGAGTCACAGCAGTTACAGTTCCGCGCCGAATTCTTCAACCTCTTCAATCATCCGAACTTTGGTTTGCCCGGGGGCGGGGCCGGCGGTTACATTCCGGTCGACTTCCCCGGGGCAGCTGCTGTCACCAGCACTGCCACCGACAACCGCGAACTGGAATTCGCGTTAAAGTACACATTCTGAAAGTAATCCGAGCTGCTGGTAGAACCACCTCAGTCGTGTCTGCCACACGATTCCCATCGATCACCGCCAGGCCGATCGGTAAATGCCGGAAGAGAGCCGTCCGCAAATGAACCGATTCAAAAGCCACAAGTAAGCTGCGGCCTAGCTAGCGCTTGTCGGCAGTGATTCGGACCATTCTGCAAATGCCACGCGCAACATTGTTACCAGATCCTGACGCGATCTTCAGATTTCAAATATAGCTTGCCGCTGGGCGCAATTTCGTCGGCCTTGTACCAAGCATCGAAATTGCGCACTGTATCGCTTCGATATTCTCCCGGCGAATGGGCGTCGGTTGTCATCTGCTTACGCAACGCGGCTTCGCTTTGAACCATCCGCCATCTCTGGGCGAACGCCAGGAAGAAACGCTGTTCACCACTCAGTCCGCCTATCAGGATATCGGACTTGCTCAAGACCCAATTTCGATAGTTGGTGAAATTTGGAGCGGCGATAGGAAAGACACCCATGTCAATCGAAGTTCCACTCGTTTGTGTCGACTGTCACGCAGGAGGCCGCTGGTTCGAGGCCGTCGCTCCCGCAACTTGGTCGGCTTAAACCTCGTTCGACGGGCCTGAGCCACCTCACGAAAGGGCGAGGGGAGGGTGGGCGACAGAGTACATAAGCGCATCCGACTACCGCTTTTCCACCTTGATCACGTTGTCTTCAGGGTTACGATCGATGAGTTTGTTGAGCGGATCGATGCCCGCTTGCGCGGGAAGTTGGTCGACGGTCAGTGTTAGCTCGGTTTGATCCCGCTCGATTTTCTGCTTCTGCAAATAAAGATAGTCGCCGCGCTCGTCCAGGACTCCAATGTCAATCCAGTCGTGCAACGGAACCGCGTGGTCCTGTCCTTTGGCATCGGCCCGGCTCTTTTTCGCTTCAACTACCAGGCTCACCTTATACTTGCCGTCCGGTTGCTGCGCGTACTTGGCGGAGCGGGCGCGGTTGTCATAGAGAGTTATGTTCTCGAACATGTCTTCATATAAGTACTGGTACTCGGGTGGCGTGTACTGTTTCAAAGATGCGATCAAATCCAGAGAGACCGGATACGGAGCTCCCTTGAACGCGAATGCCTTCACAAAGTCAGCCAGACCCTTGTTGACGTTGTCCTCTCCGATGTAATCCTGGATCGCGTACATCACTACCGCGCCCTTGCCGTAATGGATGTAGCCCTGGTTTTCATCTACGCGGTAAAGCGGAGGCTCTTCGTTGCGCTCCTGTGACCGGCCGCGCAGGTAATTCTCCAGTTCATACCGCAGGAACTTTTTCATCGAGCGTGGTCCGTAACGGTGCTGCATGACCATCAGCGCCGTGTACTGCGCCAGCGACTCCACGATCGATGTGCCACCCTCTACATTGGCACTCATCACCTGGTGCGCCCACCATTGGTGCGCTACTTCATGAGCGGTCACATAGAAGGGAATGTCGATGGCCTCGGGATCTCTCGGATTTACGTAGGTAATAAAACCGACGGCCTCCGAATAAGGAATCGTGTTGGGGAAGGATTCCGCAAAAGTACCGTAGCGCGGAAACTCCAGTATGCGCTCTTGATGGAACTGGAACGGACTGAAGTTTGTGCTGGCGTAGTCGAGAGTGGCTTTCATTCCGTCCATCATGCGGTCGAGATTGAACTCGTGACCTGGCTGGTAGTAGATCTCCAGATTCACGTCGTGCCACTTGTCACGGCGAACCGCATAACGCGCCGAATTGACTGAAACGATTGCCAGGATCGGGGCGTCCATTTTGTAATGGAAGTATCGCCGTCCGTTTGCTACCCATTCTTTTTGCAGATAACCCGGCAGGACGGCGATCTGGTCGGGGCGTGTGCTTACGGTGCCATCAAAATTGATCCAGTCGGCTTCGGCGGAAATCCCGTTGTCATTGCGGGCCGCGACATCCTCCAGCTTTGGCATGCGCTTCACCTTATCGAGGCCGTGCTTGTGCCGCGTGCTGTCGTCAGTCAACTCCACGTATGGCGAGTAGCCTACACAGGGCGCGTAGGAATTGCTCAGAAAGCTGCCATTGGATGCGATATCAGTGTTCGGCCTGGAGTTTACGAAACCTAAGTTCTCGAATGTCAGGGCAAATTCCAGCGGGATGCGGCCATGTGGCGGCAATGGAGTCGCGAGCTGGTAGATGTAGAAGCCAAGTCCATCATCTTTGAGCGCGGTAGTCTGTTCACCCGCCAACGCTAGTTTGCCGATCCGAATGTGCCCCCGGGGCAGCGGAGCCAAATCCTGCGGCCAGATGGTCAGGAAAACACGATCGACAGCAGCCAGCGTCTTGTTCTCCAGCATCATCGTGCCTTCCATGCTGGCAGTGCCTCTGGCGGGATTCAGGTCAATCTGAACGCTGACATCTGTGATGCGCGGCTGTGGCAGACTTTTGTATTGACGATATTTCTTTTCGTACTGCGCCCGATCCTCGTCTACGCGCCAGGTAGTCCGATATCGATTAAGAATGCTGGTGTTGTAGAAGATGTAGCTGCCGACACCGAGAAAGAGAATGCCACAGGCCGCCAAGCCCGCAATTGACGGGCAGGAGAGCCTTGCAAAGGCGAGACCCAGCCTTGCAGGGAAGCTGGTCTCGGAGCTGCGCACCCACAGTAGGTTCGTAAGAATCGCCAGACCCACCGCCACAACTGCCCAATACAAGTGGAACCAGAACAGCGGCGCCCCGAACGGTCCGTAGCCATTCATGTCGGAGTAGGTGTAGGGAGGAGATTGGCCGAAGCGATAAAGATAATTCTGCAGACCCATGCCGGGGACGGCGATGGACGCAATGAAATAAAGCACCATCACGAAGTGGCCGAGGTATTTGTTGTTTACCCAGGTGTGAATCAACAGGGCCAGTACGCATAAGATCCAATACTCGATGAGGCGGATGCCGAACAAGTCCGTGAAGTAAAGTCCGAGTTCAAAGTGATGGTAGCCGTGACTGATCTGCACGATGATTGCTGCGGCCATGGTCACGCTGACGATCAGGCCCTGTATCAGCATCAAAGCCGCGAGTTTCGAACCAAACAGTACCCAGCGTTGCACCGGCAACGCATCGACGATCTGATTAAGGCCCGCATCGCGCTCTCTCCACACCAGATCGCCCGCGTAAAAAGTGATGATGCCGAGCGCGAAAAGGAAGAAGCCGCCGGTCGCGAGCTCCAGCATTTGATAAGTCACCGGATACGTATGGGTCGAGAACGGATTGTTGATCCCGTTGGCGGTGAAGATCGCAAACAAGCCGCCGGCAAGCAGCAGTACGATGAAGAAAACGTTCCTAATTGTCTCAGTGATCTCAATCCGTGTCAGGGACAAGAATTGCCAGAATGAAGCTTTGGCGGAGAAGACCGGATGCGCGATGGGCAAGGCTTGCTGGGAAATGGGAGCGACCTCTTCTTCAACAGCAACCGGCTTGCGCTTCTTCCCGCTTTGCAGCGCGTACGACAGTGAGAATCTCCAGTACGTCACCGCCAGGACTGCCGCCCCAACCCCTAGCCAGAGAACCCGATTCCAAAGCAGAATTCCACTAAACGGGATGAGCTGTGTGTTTCGCTGGAATGGCGTCCAGTAAAGGGTTAACCGGTCGATCGCGTTGCCGCCGAACGGATCTGCCAACGCCGCAGGAACGTTCACCGCCAAGTTGGGCGAAAGTTGCTGTGCCACGAAGTAGCCGATGAGCAAAATGACGCTGCCCGCATAAACGGGAAGCATCTTCTTGCTGAGTGCGGCCAATCCGAAAAAGATCGCCGTCGTCAGAATCAGATTCGGCAGAACGAGAGTCCAGTAGGGCTGCAGGTATGCCGCCCCGATTTGCGGGCCAAGCCGGGTGGGATCCAGCCATGGCAGTCGCGTTCCCATCCATGCTCCCAATCCTACGCTGGAGAAAATCAAAAGCTGGATGGCGATCGCGCCCAGGAACCGCCCTCCCAGATAACTGAACTTGTTGATTGGCGCGGTGAAGAACAAATCTGTCGAGCGGCTGTCGATGTCCTGGTAGGTCGCTTGTCCGGCGAGGGCAGCGGTCACGACCACCCCGAAAAAGCTGACAAACGAGATGATCACATCGAGAGCATAGGGGGAATTCACAAGCACCTTGCCGCCGGTCCCAAACTCCACGGAAGCGCTGGGGATAGCGCCGCCGGCGATCAGAATGAACAGGCAGCTAAGCGCGCCGAATACGACGAAATAAATGTAGGTTGATAGGCCGCGTAGCCTTTGGCGAAATTCAAAACGAGCAATCGTGAGGACCATGAGTCAGTTAACCTGTCCAGTGGATGCGGGTGCGACCAAACCACGAATCGTGGCGAAATAAAGGTCCTCGAGATCGGGGGGAACCGGCTCAAATCCGGAGTCCGGTGGCTGATTGCTTAAAACATGAATCACTGTTCTGCCGCCAAACAGGCGCTCCAGAATCACACGAAATCGCTCGCGGCTAGCCGCGAGTTCCAAAGCAGGGATAGCTTTTTTCCAAACCTTCCCATTCAGTTTCTCGACCAGCGCTGACGGCTCTCCTGTAACCAACACCCGGCCGTCATTCATGATCGCCATATGGCTGCAGAGATCGCTAACGTCGGAGACAATGTGAGTGGAGAGAATGACGATAATGTTCTCCCCAATGGCACTGAGCAGGTTGTGGAAGCGGACCCTCTCCTCGGGATCAAGGCCCGCCGTGGGCTCATCGACGATGATCAAGCGCGGGTTCCCCAGTAAGGCCTGCGCGATCCCGAAGCGCTGCTTCATTCCGCCGGAAAAACTTCCTAACGGCTTGCTCCGATGCTCCCAGAGATTGGTCTGATGCAGCAGCATGCGCACCACCTCGCGCCGTTCCCTTGCATTGGAAATCCCCTTGAGCGCGGCGAAGTGCGACAACAACCCTTCCGCCGAAACCTTCGGGTACAGCCCGAACTCCTGCGGCAAATATCCCAGGACGCGGCGCACCTCGTCCTTTTGCTTCAGGACATCAATGCCATCCAGCGACGCACCGCCGCTATCGGCCTCCTGTAGAGTCGCCAAAGTGCGCATCAGCGTAGACTTGCCGGCACCGTTCGGCCCCAGGAGTCCGAACATGCCTTGCGAAATGCTGAGCGAAACATTTTGCAGCGCCTGTACACCGTTGGGATATCGTTTGGAGAGTTGGTTGATTCTCAGTTCCATGCAGACCTCTTTGCGAGCTGTTGATGCGTGATACGAAGCAGGGGAGAACAGAGTTCCATCGTTTTGTTGAACTTACCCTTTTCTAGGATTAAGATGCTTCTTCACCGCAACGCTCGGCGGCTCTGAGGCCCAACAATGAATGTTCAATTCTTGCTGTTCGTAATCGCAATTCTTCTTGTTTTGATTTTCTGGGAACTGAGCAAGATTAATAGCCATCTCAAAAAGACGCTTCCCACCGAAAAAGGACTGGAAAAGACAAAACATCCGGCGTGATCCAGATCGCCGCGCTCATCCGCGCAGCATTCACCGGGATATCGAAGGCAACAGAGGCAGAAGCCAGGCCCGATCACAACTTGGGCCGCAAAGGGCGCAAGAGAAATCACCAAAGCGCAAAGAAAATCGGCGAGGGCTCCAGAACTTATTGGAGTTCCTCTAGGGTACGTACCAGAACACAGCTCCCTTGGCAATCGGCGGCAGTGTGAAAGTGAGGGCGTCTGCGTGCCGGATTCCTTTCACTGTTTGAACTTCTCCTAAGAATGGGAGAAAGAAACCCTTCCCGTCGGACTTCGACGTCACTGTCACCTCGATGCCAATTTGGGGATTCTGAATTGGATTGGAACCTCCTCGCAAGCCTGCAAAGTTGGCCAAGAAACTGTTAACGTGGCCGTCAGAAGAACGAGCAATCGAGGTTGCCACTTGCGGCCCTGCTGTGATGCGAACCGCATTGGAACCTTGCAGGCTGTCAAAAAATGCTTGCTGGGAATCCGGGGAGGTGTGTTCGAAGTCTCGTTCCAGCGCGGCGTTGTAGGCCTTGCCGGGACAGGCAGGAAAGCGTGTCACATTCTGCGGAGTGTCGATTCCGGTGGCGTCAGTTCCTGTGATCACAAGCTTTTTTCCCTGCACCGCGAACTTCTGTAGCCAATTCTTTTCGCTCTCTCCCATTACACGCACGTCCGGCAGCACCAGCGTCTGGCCGCGGAAGGCTGCAAGGGTATGCGGAGTCACGATCTGAAATTCGAGATGCTTCTGCATCAGCAGGATCAAGATTCCGCGATAGGAAGCAATAAAGTCGTCGGCATAGAAGTTTCGCGTGTCGGGAGAAAAATAAACGCCGATTGGATCGATGGGTGAGCGGGGCAGGTAGAAAGTCTCCTCATGGGCTTCGATCCACGAAAATATCTTCTTTCGCGTTGGCAGGTCGTTCGAGCCGGCCATCGAGTGTCCTGGCGCGTCCCAGAAGTTCGCGCCTGCCATGACCTGTGACATGGCCAGATTCATCATGGCTTCGCGAGCATCTACGTTTTTGTCGCCATCCCACGAATAATTCAAGATCCAAGTAGCCCTCCCTTGAGCAAAGGCACGGAAGGAATGCATGCCCACCTGGTAGCGGAACCAGTCCAGGGGCGTGCGCGAGGAGGCCATGTGGTCGCCGCTGCCGAATTCGTATTCGTGGGCGATCGCATCCACCACCGAATAGAGGCTGTAGACGTCGGCGCCGACGCGCGTGGCTTCTTCCTCGATCCCAGGATAGATTTCAGGAATCGTTTTGATCTTCGGGTTGACGGACTTCGCGACTTGGTCAATCTCACGCAGGAAATCCGTGATGGTCTGAATCCTGAACTCGACCCACTTGCGAAACACAGGGTCAGAGAAGTCTCCCAACTTCAGATCGTGCTTCGCGTCCAGTCCAGTCTGCTGTTTGAACGCCGCGACCGTGTAGTCATCAAAACTGGCCCACGTGTTTTCCCAGCCGTCGAAATGGGTCATCCAGTAAGGGATGTCGATGTAGATGCCGTCAATTCCAGTCGCCGCAATCTGCCGCACACGCTCCATGTAGGTTTTCCGCCACTCGGAGGCGTAGGGGCTGACCCACACATCTTCGTCGCCGGGCCGGATCCAGAAGGCAGTCCCGCCACCGAAGACTGCGGGCTCACCCTTGATGTTGCGTTGCAACCAATCGGGATGATCCTTGGCCAGTGTGTGCGGAGTCTGATCGGCGTGTGCGGTAATGCACTCGGTGCCCGCGATGTAGACGAACGCATAGTTGCCAACGCGATGTGCTTCTTCGGCGACCTCGCGGATCGCCTTCAATTTTTCTTCAGGATGGAAAAAGCTCTCGTATCGCCCAGGAATGTCGTTGTCAACTTCAATTCCGAATACGCCGCTAGCCTGAGCGCTACGCACGATCTTCAGTGCATCCCCGCCTTTTAACCCGTAAGCCCCGATGCGTACGTAGTTGGTCCAGTCCTGTTTCGCGGAATCGGGGGCAGAACCCAATCCCACAGCAAACCGGAATAGAAGTAAGATCGCGAGAAAGATTGTGCGTGTCATGGCAGATCCTGGAGATTCTTGCGAACTGGCCGGGTGTCACCCATTCGTCGACGGCACACCACCGGTCTCATCCTCTTGTCCGAGGCCGACGGTCGGGCGTAGCGTCAAACTATCGTCCTCATTCAGCTTTTGTCGGGTAGCCCATCGCACCGGATGTCGTTGTCCCTTGACTTCGATCTCAACCTTCAAACGAAGTCCCTTCCAATTCGTTCCCTTCGGCAGCGGAAACTTTGCCTGCCGTACTTTTCCAGGAAGCGGGTACCCCGCATCAAGACTCCCACCCACATTCACTTTTCCGTCCGCGCTCGTGACCGACACACGCAGCACGCCAGGCACGCCGGCAATTCCGTCGTTCGCGAAACCGATGATCAATCCCGGATAGCCGCCTTCTTCGTAGGTCCACACCCAGGAGGGCCGCACACGGTAGCCAATTTGCCGCGCCAGACCGTCTAGCGCCTCAGGAAACTGCCGGTAGTAATTGAGGATGCGGTCGGCCTGGATGCGGTGCCAGTTCCACAACGAGAAATAACAGGCACCCACATCCCGCGCGTGGTGCACAACATTGTCGGTATAGGTGACGCCTTCGTCCACCTTCAGGCTCTTGGGTGATCCGTCCGACATTCCCACTTCCAGAGTGACGCCCGTCCACGGCGGCCGGTTGCTCAATTCTTCGATCTGCTCGTTCTCGATGAAGATGGTATCGGTACGAAGCCAGTTGAAGCTCCGGACCGTGCGGTCAAGCAGCTCCGAGTTGCCTACCTTGCTGAAGTCCGGCTGGGTATTGGTGACGAGTGGAGTCTTCTTCCATCGTTCCAACTGCTGCTGGAACATGCTCACGAAAGTGTTCTCTGCGGTCACATTGTCGGCGAACGAGTTGGATTCAAGAGGCCAGGTGTGACCCTCACCCCAAAAGCCGTACATAAACGTGTCCGCGTACTCGACGTCGGGATGGCCGTCGTACGAGTCGGCGAGCAGATCCACCAACTCGCGAAACGCCGCCTGGAATGCAGGGTGATCGTAACGCGGCTCATACCTGGTGCGGCCTTGCCAATCACCCAGCTTCACCGTGGGAATTTTCTGCGCGAGGAAGTCGGGAAGCGTAGCATCCGTGATGTCGGGGTTACTGATCATCACGCGGAATCCGACGCGCTTCTGATACCTCCGGGCCAGTTCGAAGGTCAGCTTCCAGTGCTCGCATAAATCGAGCCTCCCAGGACGCTGCTGCACATCCTTCCAGTTCACGCGCAGATACAGCTTCGTGCCCAGCGGTAGCTTCACCAGGTTCTCGACGGACTGGGCCAGTGTTTCGCCGCCTTTCCTGGCCGGCCCAACTTCGTCGCAGATGTAAGTGATTAGGCCCATCCCATAGTTCGGCACAACTTCTTGAGATGGGGTCAGCGCCATGACCACCGTCCAACTCGGATAGTCGTCAGCGGAAAAGGGTCCCTGATAGAGACGGTCGGCCACAGGCGGACCAGATCCGAAATCGTACCGGTCAAAATTGTGAGGCGGGACATGAGCCAGCAGAGGCCTGGCTCCAAGACCTGAAGCCAGCGTGAGCGCGCCGCCAGCCTTCAGAAAAGATCTTCTGTGCATTTTCAGCCACCTCGGAATTCGCTCGCCGCAGTCATCGCACTCTGCTGAAGAACAGATAGCTGGAGACCTGACGCGGGGGTTTCAAGCCCATGTCAGAATTCGAACCGCACTGCCACTTGAACCCTCCGTGGACTGTTTTGTTGGGTCGTCACTAAGCCGAACGCCGGGTCCTGGAAAGCGGAGTACGGGGTCGAGAACCGGACGCTGTTCGTAAAGTTGAAGAACTCACCGCGTAACTGGAGTTTCTTGCCTTCCTTGATCGCGAAATCCTTGAACAAACCCAAGTCCAGATTCTTGATGCCTTGCCCGCGGGCATTGCCACTAAACCGAGGCGCGTTGCCGGGAATCTGGTCGCCCGGATCGCTGAAACAGCTCTGGTTGAAGAAATTGGCGGTAGGGTCGGGCGAAAACGCGACGTCGTGCAGGCTCAGGCCGCTCAAAGGGTGAGGGCAGTTGATGTTCGGTCTTTGCGTCCCGCCCGCCAGGCGGAAATTGGCCTCCGCGAACGGAATGGGCGGCCCCGACTGAAATGTGAGGTACGCGTTCAAGGCCCAGCCTCCGACAAAGCCATCCAGCACCCGGTTCATGCTTGACCCCAGCCAACGCTTGCGGCCAAACGGCAAGTCGTATACCGTCGCCAGCACAAACCGCTGAGGCGTATCGTTGGCGCCCAGCGAGTGCTCCGCTTTCAAATTGTTAAGATCCTGTGGATTCCCCAAGCCCGACCCCAAAAAATAGATCCAGTAATTCGCACCAAAGGAGGAGTAATCGGTGGCCTTCGACCAGGTGTAGTTTCCTTCGAAGCTCAACCCATGGCTGGGCCGCTTTTGAAAGCGCACCAGCAGTGCGTTGTACCAGGAACTGGCGCCCAGCAACGGGGAACCCTCGAAGTTGCCGTCGAACTGCGCGTAGGGGCTCAGGAGATTCCCGAGCGGTATCGTGGCGTTGTTGTATTGCGAGTCGGGCTCATTGAAGATGGCCCCGGGACCGCTAAACATCGACTGGAATGGGTTCGTCACCAGCGACGCTAACAGGTCACTCACCGCCGTGTTGGCCGGGTCGTGTGTCGGATTGAGCGAGTTCACAAGTTGTTGCCGAATGCCGGCAGGCAGAACATCACGGTTGCGCGTCGCGCCTCCCCACGGCAGATGCGTGCTTCGATTTGCTGAGTAATCAGCCGAGATCACAACCCCCAGCGGAAACAAATGCTGCAATCCCAGGTTCCACTGGTAGACTTCCGAGTTGTGATCGGCGGTTCTCCCGAGGTCGTTCTGGTTGGCGAAGCCCCACTCGGCGAGCTTTCCATAGCTCTTCCCCTGCGGCTGCGGAACTGTATTGGGGGGCAGGGTAGGGAACGGATTATCCAGCGTTGCGTACTGCGTCAGCCCGCCGTCCAGCGAGAAGTGCATGATTGCATCTTTTCGGAACGCTGTGCCCGAGTATTGGAAGTTCGTCGCGGATGAAAGCCCGAAGAATACCCCGAAACCGCCTCTTGCCACGGTATTCGTCCCAAGCTGATACGCAAAGCCCAGCCGCGGTCCCCAGTTATTTGAATCGATCGGAATGTGCCGGTTGTTCGAACTCGGGAAGATCGTAGTTCCCTTCAACCGGGTGGGACCTAGTCCCAACGCCTGCAAGTCCGGCTGTCCACTGCTTAAGTCGACCGTGATCCCGCTATCGCCGTTGAAATCACTGAACTCAATTCGGTTGTAACGCTCGGAGTAGGGCACGCTCCACTCGTAGCGCAGTCCCAGGTTGATCGTGAGCCGTGTCGAGACCTTCCAGTCGTCTTGGACGTAGAACGCTGTTTGCGTTGCCTTGTTTTCCACCGGATACTTGATGTTCAGCTGCCCGCTGTCCGGAAATCCCAGCAGCATGCCGGCCAGACCCGTGCCCTGCTCTGTCGGATTCCCGCCAAACGGATTCTGCGCCGTGATGATCTTGCCAAAATTAAATATGCCCGTGGGGTAGTCAGGCTGGTAGAAGTTGTTGAAGAAGGGCCTTTGCTCGCCGCCGAACTTCACCGCATGCTTGCCGTGCACCCAACTCATCGAAGACGAATAGATGTATTGCGTGTGGCCGTTGATCGTATCGACGCAGCATTGCTGATCCAGGGGATAGTAGTTGTCCACGTTGATGACGGGCATGCGAGTCAGCCCGTTGGCTCGCACGAACAGCGAAGGCAGGCCGAACCTGGTGGGATCCACATGATCCGACACGTTTTTTGGTAGTAGCGGTCCAGTCCCAGCCGGTTGGTCCACAGTAGCTGCGGAGTGACTGTCCATATGTGTTCGAGCACCAGGTTGCGAGTGGTGGTGTGACCAGCGATCCCGTCGTAGAACAAGCCGGGCGTGTTAGGGGGGCTATTGTTCTGGCTATAGCGCCCCATGAGGTGCATCTTGTTGTTGAGTTCGTGGTCAATTTTGATGTCGAACTGGGTGCTGGGCGAGCTCGCCACCACACCTTTGTTAAAGTTGACCAACGTGCCGGGGTCGACGGGGCCCGTTGGTTCCGGATACGCATTCGCCAACTGCTGACCAATCTGGCCATATTGAGCGATCATGGCCTGGGGGATTTTGTTGTTCGGAAATGGTTGGCGCAGCCTGTTTGAATCCAGAGGGGCGAATGGATTGAACAACTGCACCGGCACCAGGTTCCCGCTGTCGTCATATATCAGGGTCTGACTGAAATCACCCTGGCGCTCCAGGTCTGTGGGCACACGCGCGCTCACCAAGCTCTTCGTGTTTTGCCGCACTCGCTCCAAGTCGAACAGGAAAAATGTCTTCCCTTTGATAATGGGCCCGGTGACTGAAAATCCGTACTGGTCGCGGGTGGAGTCCGTCCGCGGCACGCCAGTACGGTTGGAAAAGAAATCATTCGCGTTGAGAGCGGTGCGCTGTCCAAACCACCAGCCACTGCCATGAAACTTGTTAGTACCCGACTTCATCAGGACGTTCACAACCGTGCCACCATTACTGCCAAACTCAGCCGCAAAGCTGTTGTTCTGAACCTTGAATTCCTGGATAACCTCGCTCGAAGGGAGATAACTGAGGTTGGTGGTTGAGCCTTCGCCCTGCTCGGGCCCGGTTGCCAGAGTTCCGTCAAGACGGATCTCCGCCGAGCCATAGCGCTGCCCGTTGGACGAAAAGGCTGTGCCAGTCGGATACCCGCTGTTGTTGTTCAGTTCCGTCACACCTGCCGACAAATACACCAGCGAAGTGACATCCCGATTGAACAGCGGAATCCGGCTGACGAATTCGTTGGTCACTTCGGTGCCAAGCGACGCGCCGCCTACATCCAGCAACGGTTCCGTATCCACCACCTCCACGGTCGTGGTTGAAACCGCGGGCTTCATCGTGAAATCCAGGGCCGCCTGCTGGTTCACCGCAAGCACGATGTTGTGTTGGACCACAGACTCAAAGCCGGATGCCTCCACCCGTAGCGAGTAGGTGCTGGGACGCAGCGCCGTGAAGATGTAGCGCCCCGAGTCGTCGCTCGTCGCCGGATGCGAAACGTTGGTTGCGTCCTCCGTTACCGTGAGCTTCGCCCCGGGGATCATGGCGCCTGATTTGTCCATGACCACGCCGCGCAACTGCGCCATGTAGGTCCCCTGGCACCATCCAGACCAGCCCAGGCCCAGGATCGTGATGAAGGCAAAGAGCAGAGACAGCCGACTTGCGCCGCGGTGAGTCATGGGAAGCCTCCCAACCCAAACAGCAGCTTTCATCTTATTACGATTCAATACTATTGCTTTCGTTTATGAGGAAAGTCAAGTCAAATCACAACAAATCTAGGATTGCCGGATCTATCGGGGCCTTAGCGACTTCTGGAGCGACTCTTGCGGTGCGGAATCTCACGCGTCACGGCAATACTCGGGCGACGATGAACGCGTACGGTGACGTCGTGACGAATGGGATGCAAAGGGCCCATTCCAAGGTCGGTCAGATAGCGCTGCAAAAGCCCAACTGATTTCTAGCCGGAAACTGGCGGAAGCGAGTGGGGGTCGAACCCACCGGCGACGGGGTTACCCGCCGCCCGCCGGTTTTGAAGACCGGGACGATCACCGGACCGCATGCGCTTCCGTCCTTCACTATCATTTATCAGTAATGGAGCCAGACTTCACGCGGTTTCAAGTGTCGCTGAGATCGAGTCGGATGTAAAATCCCTTCTGCTTTCTCCGGTGAACACTTGGCAGCAACGCAGCCTCTTTTCGAATGTCGTACCCGTTGCTTTCGTCCATTTATTCAGCAAGAACGAGCCGGGCGAGTCGGCGTCATCACTTTACTGTTAATCGTTCTACTGCACTCTCCAACCGCCTCTCAGGGTAAGACCGGGGTTGCACTGTCCTCTCACCTTGGAGTAGCGGTGCAGAGATCGGGAACGACTTGTCTTTACACCCACAACGGAGAGCTTGCTACGGGCAACCTCCTAACGCTGGTTCTTCCCTCGCCTCCGCAATCGATCCTAAGGGCCGAAATCGTGGACCCGGTGTCGACGAACTGCCCCAGCATAGATACCAACGACGCCCTTCTAAAGGCTTACGAAATCCACCTCGAAGGAGATCTCCCCGCATCCACACCGGCGATCGCAGTCTCTGGATTTGCAGGTCGGTTCCAAACCAAAGGCAAGTACGTGGTTGCAGATATTGACGGCGACGGACGACCGGAGTTGTTTCGATTCTGTGCGAGCTCCGAGGGAATCCACCTCACGGTTTGGTCCGGAAAACTTCTGCGGGGTAAGCCAAGGTGGCACCAGTACTATTACCTGGGCTACGATGTCGAGCCTAACTGCACGCCTGCCGAGACCGGGACCTCATCACACTAGGGCTATCTGGAGGGCACGGACATGTCGCTCAGTGGACCACAATGGGTTAGTCAGTTTCGTGAGAGTACCAGCACAGACGATTTGGTCGATCCTTTTCGCGGCAACGTCAATCGTTTTCTCGCGGCGCTGAGTACGGCTGGCGCTACCGTCAGCATCGCGACCACGCTAAGACCGCCGGAGCGTGCGTACCTGATGCATTATTCGTTCCGGATTGCCCGTGAGGCACTGGACCCCGCGACTGTTCCAGCAATGGCTGGAGTCGACATCCAGTGGGTGCATCCTGGCGCAAACGGCGCAACTGATCTTGCAGCCTCACGGAATGCGGCCGAACAGATGGTGCAGGCCTACGGAATCGTTTTCAGACCGGCACTGAGTTCTCGCCACACGGAAGGTAACGCCATCGACATGGACATTTCGTGGCAGGGCAATCTCACCATCGCCAATGCCGGCGGGACTCAAATCAACATAACCACTTCCCCACGCACTGGTGCCGGGAATGCCGCTTTGCAGGGAGTCGGCGCCAGTTACGGCGTTCGTAAACTGGCGAGCGATCCCCCTCATTGGTCGTCGGACGGCCACTAGCGGAATCTTGCCGCTGAGTTTCTTTCCGGACGATGGGGGCACAAAAATGAAGCCGACCTACGGAGTCTCCGGAGTCGACAGAACTACAACTTGTCCGAATGTATGTGTGGAAGGGGCCTCCTTCTATTGCCCTAACTTGGCCGCGATTACTTCGGCTGGGCCACAACCCTCAGATATGGCTTGAGCGTCTTCCAGCCGTTGGGATACTTCTGCTGCGCTTCTTCGTTTGAAACTGCGGGAACGATGATCACATCTTCGCCCGGCTTCCAGTTCACTGGCGTGGCAACTTTGTGCTTGGCGGTGAGTTGCATCGAGTCGATGACTCGTAAAATCTCGTCGAAGTTGCGGCCCGTGGTCATGGGATAGCTGATCTGCAGTTTGATTTTCTTGTCCGGACCGACCACGAAGACGGTGCGCACCGTGGCGTTGTCGGCAGCGGTGCGACCTTCGCAGGTTTCTCCGGCCCCCGCAGGAAGCATGCCGTAGAGCTTGGCAATTTTGAGCTGTGGGTCGCCGATCATGGGATAGTTTACCGTAGCGCCCTGAGTCTCTTCGATGTCGGCCGCCCACTTGTTGTGGTTGGTCACAGGATCGACGCTCAGACCGATGATCTTGGTATTGCGTTTGGCAAATTCCGGTTGCAGCTTCGCCATGTAGCCTAGTTCCGTGGTGCAGACGGGAGTGAAGTCTTTGGGATGCGAGAACAGAATGGCCCAGCCGTCGCCGATCCATTCGTGGAAATTGATCGTGCCCTGCGTAGTTTCTGCCGTGAAATCAGGAGCTGTGTCGTTGATCCGGGGCACACTGTACGTTTCATTTGCGGTCGCGGTCGTCATGGCAATTCTCCTTCGTAATATTAATTTGCCCAAGATTCCGAAATTTGGCCCGCTCCAGCTCTGAAGCCATTAAAAAGCGGATAGATGATGAAACCCACCCGCTCGCTGGGGTGGGTTGGAAGAATCTTTGCGGACTCTTTACCCACACACCAGCCGACAACAACAACACATCGTGCCGGTGGTGGCGGGATGAGGCATGTAGTAAAGAATAGAGGCGGTGGCGCCCAGTGTCAAACCTCCCTCTCACGAATTGATTTGATCCGCGCGATGGTTCGAAGTACCTTGCTGCTGAAGCGATTCCGCCGAGGTGCACTTTGCCGATTTCCGCAGTGGATACGATCGCGCTCGCTTTCCAGCACACCAAACGACAACTGGTGCAACCGTTTCGCTTCGGGCAGTGGACCCGCCTGGCGGTGGTCGGGTTGCTTGCCGGGGAGGCAGGCTCTTCTGGCAGTTCCAGTTTTCCGACCAGCTTCCCGCATCAAACCGGATCTTCGCGCCACTTGCTCGACGCGGGGCTGGGGGCTATCGATCCCGCGGTCTATGCCGGGTTGATCGTGGTCCTGGTCGTAGCCGGGCTGACGTTTGGGGTCATCATGATATACGTCAGCAGCGTAATGCGATTCATTCTGTTCGACAGCGTGCTGGCGAAGGAGTGCCACATCCGTCAGGGATGGGGTAGGCGGCAGGGCCCGGCCTTGAGGTATTTTCTCTGGCAGTTAGGGTACCTGCTGGCTACTCTGGCGGGAATGGTAGTGCTTCTTGGTATTCCCGCGGGCGTCGCCTTTTCGATGGGGTGGTTCTCGCAACCGCGTGAGCATGTGCTGGCGCTGGTGCTGGGCGGAATCGTGGTCTTTTTCCTCGTGTTCATTTTCTTCGTGGCTGTAGCCGTGATTCACGTGCTGACCAAGGACTTCGTCGTGCCGCAGATGGCGTTGGAGGGCGTTGGCGCGATCGAAGGGTGGCGGCGGCTTTGGCCCATGATCCAGGTGGAGAAGGGTGGATACGCCGCGTATGTGGGCCTGAAGATTGTGCTGGCCATCGGGGCGGGCATCGTCATTGGTATCGCGTCAGTGATTCTGGGTTTGATCGTCGCGATCCCGACCGTGGGATTGGCGATTGTTGCTGTGATCACGGGAAAGACCGCCGGACTCACCTGGAACGCATTCACGATCACAGTGGCCATGGTCGTGGGATGTGTTCTGCTGGCGGCGTTCCTGTATCTGATGGCGCTCATCGCGGTGCCAGCGACCGTGTTCTTCCCGGCGTATGGCATTTACTTTTTCGCGGCGCGCTATCGAGCGCTGAGCCTGGCGCTGTATCCTCCACCTACCACTCCACTTCCTGCGTCGCCGACTGGCGGGCCGCCGGAAGAACCGCCACCACTGCCATTCACTCCAGAACCGATTGGATAACACAGCCTCGCTTCGCTAGGCGGACAGCCGAGAGCTTGCCCTGAGCTTGTCGAAGGGCGGCTGTCCCCACACGTGCCCTTCGACGGCTAATTCTTGCCGTGCGGCCATGAGAAGCGGCGGCCAAGGATGCATTTCACGATGAGGTGGTCGGTGGAGCGGGTTGTGCCAATACCGACTCCGAAGTTGAACTCCCACTGCGGTCCGAAATCTACGTCGATCGTAGGAAAAAACTGCTGCTGCTGATCTCTCAACGGATCAAAACCCGCCAGAGATCCGTAGGACGCGTAATACTCGAGCCCACCCGCAATTTTCTTGGTGAAATCGTAACTGACCTTCACGTTGGGCGAGAACTCCACTCCCTTGTTCACGCTCGGACCGTGAAACGAACGATCGAGTGCAGGATTGAAGCTCAGGTACCAGGGGCCGATCTTCTTGTCGATGATGGGTCGTATTTCCCAAGTCCACGTGTCCGGGGAGAAGGCAGCGCGCTGGTAGCCGATTTCCTGCGACAGGCTGACGCCCACGGGCCAGTGCCACTTCTCCGGCACGCGCACGCGCGGACGAATATGATCGCCCACCCATTGCCATCCGCCATCGGACTGGATACTCGTAAACACGTAGAAACCAACTTCAGACCAGTCATTAATTCCCTGCGTGAGTTCCAGTGTTTCGTGCTCGGCGTGATTGGTGGGAAGAACTCCGTCTTGCACCGTCTTTGTGCCTTCGATCGTGAAGTTGGAATGGATTTCGACCATGGTCGAGCGCGGCGGAACCGTGTCGTAGGCGTAAACCTGAACTTCGTAGTTGCCTTGAGCACGGGCAATACACGTGAGAGCCAACAACAGCGCGGTGACAAAGCTGGCGGCTAAGACTTGTGCTGGACGCGCCATCGGCGAGGTCGTTCCCCTGGCCGCCTCATGCCCCAACGCGACCGTCCATTCCATGATGCACGGTTCGGGCGAAACGATGCAACTCTGCCCTTGTTCCACGGAGTGGCCGAAGCGTCAGGGAACTCTCGCGGCAGACCAGGTGTCTGATCTTGCAGACGCGCGTGCCCGAGAGGAGCAACTTCCATCTCATTCTCAATGGCAGGCGGAGGTCCGTCTGGTCCGCAGATTAACGTCACTCCGCTGATTGACGTGCTGCTGACGCTGATCGTCGTCTTCATGCTCGTTGTTGCGATGGACAAGGAATATCAGGAGAAGGCGCAGATTCCGCAACCTAACCAGAAACAGACCGCTGGTGAAAAACAGTCGCGGACCATTGTCATCCAGGTGGTTTGAACCACGAAGGATGCGCCACCGACGGTGAAGATCAATCAGGACGACGTGCGCTGGCAAGACCTGGAGGCCCGGCTGGCGCAGATCTATCTGACGCGGGCCGAGAAGGTAGCTTTTGTGCGCGGCGACGCCGACGTGGACTTTCAGTATGTGGCGGACGTGATCGACTTGGCGCATCACGCAGGCGTGCAAAGAGTGGGCCTGTTGACGCAGGATCGGATGGTGGAAGGCGAGTAACCTATCCAGCTAGAGCCGGGCTACGCCCGGCGGACAGCCGAAGGCGGCTGTCCCCACATTTGTATTTGCTGGCTACGAATCCCGCGCTCTGTTCTTGATCCAGATTGGTGTGCCTACAAAGCCGAACGCTTCTCGAATCTGATTCTCCAGGAAGCGCTGATAGGAGAAATGCAGTTTCACAGCGCGGTTGGTGAAGAGCACAAACGTCGGCGGGGCGACCGAAGCTTGCGTCATGTAGAGAATCTTCACGCGCTGGCGCATGGGGACGGAGGCGCGTTCGAAATCCACGCGCTCGATAAAGCGATTCATCTGCGACGTAGTGACGCGCTTGCGGCGCTCGGTGGCGACTTGTTCGAGCAATGGAAAGATTTTCTCGGTGCCTTTGCCGCTCTGTGCGGAGATGAAGACGATAGGCGCGTAGTTCAGGAACTTGAGCTCGTAGCGCAGACGCTGCTCGTAGGCATCGCGGTCGCCGGGGCGCTTGGATTCGCGCATGCGCTCGGCTTTGGTGGGACGTGCCGGTTTCTGCTTGCCGCTGATCACGAGATCCCACTTGTTGACGACAATGATGATGGAGCGTCCACTCTCGTGGGCGTATCCGGCGATGGAGGCGTCGAGCTGGCTCACGCCCTCAGTGGCGTCGATGACGAGCAGGGCAATGTCGGCGGCTTCAAGATGCTTGCGCGCCATCACGACCGAAAGTTTTTCGGCCATGAGGTGCGTCTTACCTTTACGGCGGATGCCGGCGGTGTCGATGAAGCGGAAACGGCGTCCGTTGTGTTCGACGATTTCGTCGACGGCATCGCGCGTGGTACCGGGGATCGGCGACACGATGGCGCGATCCGAGGCGGAGAGGCAGTTAAGAAGCGTCGACTTACCCACGTTGGGGTGGCCAATGATGGCGACCTTGGTCTCGTGGGGAGCTTCGGGCATTGACGTGGTCGTTGCTTCCTTGGCTGTTAATTCCTCTGTGTTCTCTGTGCCCTCTGTGGTTAGGCTCTCGGCGGGCAGAACCTCCAGAACAGCGTCGAGCAGATCGTCAATTCCGCGCCCGTGTTCGGCGGAGATGGGAAACATCCGCGTCACGCCCAGCCGGTGAAAATCGTCAATCAGAGAGGATTGTTTTTCGCTGTCGACCTTGTTGACGGCGAGGAATAACGGTAGGTTAGCCTTGCGCAGCAGCCGCACCAGTTCAAGATCGGGACCAGCGAGTTCGGTGCGTCCGTCGACAACCATGATGATGGCCGCGGCTTCTTCAAGCGCGACGCGCGCTTGACGAAAAATCTCCGATGGGATCAGATCCTTTTCTTCGGGCAAGATGCCGCCCGTGTCGACCATCCGCAGTTGGCGGCCACGCCATTCAGCGTCGCCGTAGAGGCGGTCGCGGGTGATGCCCGGCTCGTCCCCGACGATCGCGCGGCGAGAACCGACGATGCGATTGAAGAGCGTGGACTTGCCTACGTTGGGGCGCCCCACGATGGCAATGGTGGGATCTCCCGCAGCGGTGGTGGCGAGAGTGTCGGTCGAGTTGTAGGTTGGTTGCGTCAAAATTGGTAATGCTCATGTGGGGACAGCCGCCCTCGGCTGTCCCTGGGTCGCGGACCCAAAGATATTCCCTTTTGTGGCAGATCAGCCGACTCTTCGAGTCGGCGGACAGCCGAGGGCGGCCGTCCCCACATGGACCAGGCGATGAAAGCTTCCGGAATCGCTATTATAGAGACTCCTGTGACTTTGAGTTCCCACTCCGCCTCTTCCCCTCCGAACTGGTCCACACCAAGCGGAAAGGATGCCTCGCTTTACCAGTTCTTTGCGCCTGGCGGAGTACTGTCGCGCACGCATCCGGCGTATGAATTCCGGCGCGGGCAGTTGCAGATGGCACAGGCCGTCGAGCAGGCGCTCGAGGAGAAACGACATTTGATCGTGGAGGCCGGGACGGGCACAGGAAAGACCCTGGCCTACCTGATGCCAGTGATTCGCTCAGGAAAGCGGGTCATCATCTCGACTGGGACGAAGAATCTTCAGGAGCAACTCTTCTACAAAGACGTGCCTTTTCTGGAGCAGGCGATATGCGAGGATTCTTCCGGAGGCGGCAAAAAGCATGTTTCTCGCTTCGCTCGGAATGACAAAGAGGTTGGGAGTGGCAAAGAAACTGCGGGACGGCTCTCAGTTTGTTACATGAAAGGCCGCAACAATTATGTGTGCCGAAAGAAGCTGTACGACCTGACCGATCAGCCCGTACTGAGCGGCTTGGACGAGATTGAACAATATCGCGCGATCGCCGCGTGGGAGAAGACGACAGGCACCGGAGATCGCGCAGAGCTCGCGGAACTCCCCGAAGCCAGCCTCCTCTGGCACAAGGTGGACGCCCGCGCCGACGCCTGCATCGGGCAGAAGTGCAGCCAGTGGGAGCGATGCTTTATCACCGAGATGCGGCGACGGGCGATGGAGAGCGACATCATCATCGTCAATCATCACCTGTTTTTTGCGGATCTCGCCATTAAGCTGCAGGCCGAAGGGGCGCCCGACGCGGGAATCCTGCCGGAAGCAGCGGCGGTAATTTTCGATGAGGCACACGAGCTAGAAGATGTGGCTGGGAACTACTTCGGTATTTCAGTAAGCAATCTACGCGTAGAAGAACTGGCGCGCGACGTTGAGAATTCGCTGCAGCACAACCGGATGCTCTCGCCGTCGCTTTCGGGAGCACTGGGAAGCTTGCGGGAGCGGTCGCAATTCTTCTTTTCGCTGTTGCCGCCTGGGGAGGGACGGTTTTCCTTCGAGACCCGGCGCGAGTTTCTTGAGGAAAACGGAGACGAATTCCTGGCGCTGAATCAGGGGCTGACGCGGCTGGCGGGGGAACTGGAGGGTCTACCGCAGAAGCCGGAGGAGGTGTTCAACTTCGTCCGGCGGGCGCAGGAAATTCAAGTGCAACTCGGATTTGCTCTGGAATCCGAAGATCCGAACACTGTGTTTTGGATCGAGCGGCGGGGCGGACGCGGCAGGGTGAGTTCACCGCAGGGAGGCAAGGACGCAGACAAAGGCGGGCGGCAAAATGTCTTCTTGCAGGCCACACCAATCGATGTCGGACCGATTTTGCGTGAGTGCCTTTGGTCCAAGCTTGAGTGTGCGGTGCTTACTTCGGCGACGCTAGCAGTAGGCGGAGGGTTTGACTACATCCGGCAGAGGCTCGGCCTCGAGCATGCCCGCGAGTCGGTACTGCCTTCGCACTTCGATTATGAGAGCCAGGCGCTGCTGTATGTCCCTCCGGATCTGCCTGATCCGCGGACTCCGCAGTTTGTGGCCAGGGCTGCGGACCGCATCCGCAAGCTGCTCGAAATCACACGCGGGCGGGCCTTCGTGCTCTTCACCAGCTATGCGCAGATGAACGAGATTCATCAGCGCCTCCTGGGCGAGGTGGAGTTCCCGATGCTGCGGCAGGGTGATGCGCCAAAGAGTGCGCTGCTTGAGGAGTTCCGGCTGACGCCGAATGCCGTGTTGTTTGCGACTTCATCGTTCTGGCAGGGCGTGGACGTGCAGGGTGACCAATTGAGTTGTGTGATCATTGACCGGTTGCCGTTCGCGGTGCCAAGCGATCCTGTGGTGGCGGCACGAGTCAAGGCAATCGACGTCGAGGGCGGCAATGCATTCTTCCAGTATCAAGTGCCGGCGGCCGTCATCACGCTGAAGCAAGGCTTCGGACGGCTGATCCGCTCGCTGCACGATCGCGGCCTGCTCGTTCTGCTCGACAACCGCATCCTGAAAAAGCAGTACGGGCGCGTCTTTATCGAGAGCCTGCCGAACTACAGGAAGACGACTGAGATGCGGGCAGTGGAAGCGTTCTTCGGCTTCGCCGAATAACCGGCGGTTCACGACTATTTGCGTTCCTCCGCGGCTCCCGGGTTGGCAAGCACCTCCACCACAATCCCCGATGGCTGCGCTTTGCTGTGATACACGCCCTCCGTGGCTTTGACGAAGTCCGACGGCTTGGCGTCGGGGATGTTCACGAAAGTCTGTGGATTGCGATCGGTGAGCGGGAACCAGGAACTCTGGACCTGGACCATGATGCGATGCCCGCGGCGGAAGGTATGGTTCACGTCCTGGATGGTGAAGTCGATCTCCTCGACTTTGCCGGGCGTGAACGGCTCTGGCTTTTCAAAGCTGTGGCGAAATTTTCCGCGAAACGGCTCGCCACGGACCAGTTGCTGATACCCGCCCATGGTGAATGACGGTGGCCCAACGTCGGTTCTGGGCTTGTTGCGATCCTCCGGTTTGGAAGCGTCGAGTTTGCTGTCGGGATAGTCGGGAGGATACACGTCAATCAATTTCACATCCCAATCGGAATCGCTGCCTGTTGTCGACAAGAACAGGCGCGGAGAAATCGGCCCCGCGATGGTCACATCCTCCTGCAAAACTGGAGTCGCATAAACCAGAACATCAGGTCGGCTGGCGGCGAAGCGCTGATCGGAGACCATGTACTCCTGGGGCACGTTCTGCGCGCTGTAATCCACGAAGGGCACGGGCTTGGCGGGGTCGCTCACATATTCGTCAAACAAGGACGATTCGTCCGTGGGAGCATCAAACGACAGCCCACCATTGGCGTGAAAGTACAGAGTTTTGGGCTCAGCATCCTTTGGAGGCCACGCAGAGTAACGCCTCCAGACGTTCGTTCCGGTTTCGAAAACGTAGGCCTTGGGAAGCTTCGCGTCGGTCGCGCCCTTGAGGTACTGCTCGAAAAAAAGAAATAGAATGTTCTTGCGATAAAAGTCCCCGGTATTCGACGCAAAGTCGGCCCGGCCCAGGTGCTCGCCATCGTAGCGGGCCCAGCCACCGTGAACCCAGGGGCCTACGACGAGCGCATTGAAGATGCCAGGATTGTTTTTATCGATCGAGTGGAACGTGGTGAAGGGACCTTGCAGGTCCTCGGCGTCAAACCATCCTCCTACAGTAAGCACGGCGCAGTGGATATTCTTCATGTGCGGGGCCAGGTTGCGGGCCTTCCAGTAGTCGTCGTAAGTGTCATGCCGCATCTGGTCGTCAAAGAGTGCGCTCTTCCCTTCCAGAAGCTTTGAGAGATTGGCCGTAGGTCCTGCCTTCAGGAAGAACTCATAGCCATCTTTGGTGCCGTAGTCGAAGGGAACAAAAACTTTAGGTGGTAGTTGGGGATTTTCCTGCGGTTTGAAGGAACTGTAGAAACCGAAGTTAGCGGCGAGCATGAATGCCCCACCGTGATAGGCATCATCTCCCATAAAGAGGTCGGTCATGGGTGCCTGGGGCGATGCGGCTTTGAGCGCAGGATGCGAGTCGATGATGCTGGCGGAGGTGAAGAAACCGGGGTAGGAAATGCCCCAGATGCCGGCGTTCCCGTTGTTATTGGGAACGTTCTTGAGCAGCCAATCGATAGTGTCGTACAGATCGCTGGCATCGTCGACATCCTGGTTCGATTTCTTGTTCTCGATGTGCGGGCGCATCTCGAGGAACTTGCCTTCAGACATGTAGCGGCCGCGCACGTCCTGGAAAACGAAAATGTATCCGGACTTATCGAAGTCAGGCGAAGGGCCAAGATTCGTGCGGTACTGATCCACTCCGTAAGGGCCGACGCTATAAGGGGTGCGGTCGATCAGGAAGGGATAAGCGCGGGTAACGTCTTTCGGCACATAAACCGACGTGAACAGATGAACACCGTCGCGCATGGGAATCCGGTATTCGTACTTGGTGTAGTGCTCTTTGACGTCGAACTCGGGCGCCTCGGGCCGGTTCTGCGCCGAAAGGCTCGAGACTATGGCGAAAAAGACGACAACCAAACGACAGACATTGCGGCGCATAGCGCTCCTTCGGGAAGGGGAATCAATCGGCAAAGCTATATTCTGGGCCGGAGTGAGTCAAGTATGATTCGTTCGCCTCGCGGTACAATATAGGTCGCTGTCAGGACGCGGCTGGCTCTGTATTGAGGCCGCAGGGGGAGCATGTTCGAAGTCACAGTGGAAGATTCGTTTGCCGCCGGGCATTACCTGCGGAACTACAAGGGCAAGTGCGAAAACCCGCACGGCCATAATTACAAGATTCGCGTAACCCTGGCTGGCGCTGACCTCGACAAGGCTGGGCTGCTGCTGGACTTCAAAGACCTGCGCGAAGTCATGAAGCACGTGATCGAGCGGCTCGACCACAAGATGATCAACGACATCGAACCATTTACAGTGATCAATCCCTCGGCGGAAAACCTGGCCAAGTACTTCTACGACGAATCGAATGGCCGCCTCCAAAAGGTGACCGACGGCCGGGTGCATGTGAAAGACGTGACCGTGTTCGAAACGGACACGACCACCGCAAAGTACAGCGAATAGAAAAGCAACTCATCAAGCCATTCGCACACGTTGGCGCTTTTTCGTGGATGAGCCAAGCTGAGAGCTGACGGCTGAAAGCTTGTTTCCCATGCAGATCACCGAAATCTACAAGTCGTTGCAGGGAGAGTCGACTTATGCTGGGCTCCCTTGTGTTTTTGTGCGCTTAACGGGCTGCAATCTGCGCTGCTCGTGGTGCGACAGCGAGTACACGTTCCAGGGTGGACGGAAGATGACGGTCGAAGAGGTTCGGGATGAAGTTTCGCGTCTTAGCCCCGGCGGCGGTTTGGTGGAGATTACCGGCGGTGAGCCGATGCTGCAGGAGCGCGAAGTCGTTCCGCTAATGAAGCTTCTGGTAAACGAGGATTACAGAGTTCTTCTCGAGACCAGCGGAGAACGGCCCCTGGAGCGCGTTCCAGCGGAGATCGTCAAGATCGTGGATGTTAAGTGTCCGGACTCGGGGGAGGCAGACACCTTCCACGCAGAGAACCTGGAGACGCTGACCACCCGCGACGAGATCAAGTTCGTTCTAAGCAGCCGCGCCGACTATGATTTTGCCAGGGAGTTCATGCACAGACACGGCCTCCCAGCTCGAGTACATGCGGTGCTTTTCTCGCCGGCGTTTCGCAAAGATGCCGGTGGCGCCCGCGACAGCTCGCACTGCCTGGTTGATCCCCGGGAACTGGCTGAGTGGATGCTCGCCGACAACGTCCCGGCGCGTCTGGGGCTGCAACTGCACAAGTTCATCTGGGATCCGGCGCTCAAGGGAGTGTGAAGAATTGATGATTGTTGATTTCGTGATTGTTGATCAAAGCCCCAATCCCGTGCGGGTCCGCGGCTTTGGAAATCAAGAATCAACAATCAACCATTGACGGCATGGCAAATCCGAGCAATTCCCGGGCTGTTGTGCTGCTCAGCGGCGGTATGGACTCCTGCGTCTGCGCGGCGCTGGCCGGACGCGAGCATGAGACCGCAGCGGTCCACGTTAGTTATGGGCAGCGAACCGAGGAGCGAGAGCGGGAGTCATTTCGCGCCATCTGTCAGCGGCTGAACATCAACAACAGGCTCGTCGTCAGGAACGAGGCGCTGCGTGCCATTGGCGGGTCTGCGCTCACCGACAACGGCATTGTCGTGCCCCGAGCCGAGTCAGTCGGGCACGGCATCCCAGTCACATATGTGCCCTTTCGAAATGCACATTTTCTGGCGGTGGCCGTGAGTTGGGCCGAGGTACTGGGCGCCGAAAAGGTGTACATTGGCGCGGTCGAACCGGATAGCTCGGGCTATCCCGATTGCCGCCCTGCGTATTACGAGGCTTTCAATGCTGTCGTGAAGACAGGCACGAAGGAGGGGCGCATTAAGATAGCCACGCCGCTCATTGCCCTGCGAAAAACTGAGATTGTTCGACTTGGCCTTGAACTGGGTGCGCCCTTCGATTTAACTTGGTCATGCTACAGCCGCGAGGATCAGGCCTGCGGTGTGTGCGATAGCTGCGTGTTGCGCCTGCGCGCCTTTGAAGCGGCTGGCGTCAAGGATCCAATCGCGTACGCGGCCAAATAGAATTTGTCTGCCGGGAGGCACAATGAAAAAGCATTTCGCAATTCTTTTTTTCGTGGTAATGGCGCTGGCACTGTGTGTCCCTACGGTCTTCGCCCAGGCTTCTGGATCGGTGAAGGGCGTATGCAAGGATGCCCAGGGAACTCCCATCGTGGACGCAATAGTGGTTTACGCCAACCAGGATAATGGTCAGAAATACACCCTCAAAACCAACAAGAAGGGCGAGTATTTTTCCTTGGGAATCTCGCCGGGTAAGTACAACGTCACCCTCTACAAGAACGCCGACGATCAAAAAGCGGCAAAGGAATCGGACCACGTCAACGGTTTCCAGGTCCAACTGGACGAGAACACTCTTGATTTTGACATAAAGAAAGAGCAGGAGAACCAGGCCAAAGGCCAGGGCCTCACTCCAGAGCAGTTGAAGCAGATTCAGGAGCAGCAGGAAAAACAAAAGAAAGAAGTGAACACCGTCAAATCGCTCAACGACAAACTGAACGCGGCGAAGACGGCGGCGGACGCGGGCGACTACGAGACCGCGATTGCGGCTTTGAACGACGCAACCCAGATCGACCCGAACCGCGACCTGATCTGGTTCAAGCTTGGCGACTACTACCGGATGTCGGCAACCAAGCAGACCGATCCCGCGGAGAAGCAGAAGCGGCTGGGGTCGGCGGTCGACTCCTATCAGAAAGCGGTGCAGCTCAAGCAGGCCGCGCCCGCCGACAAAGATCCGGCGGCGACGGCAAAGACCCTGGCTGCTTACTACAACAACCTCGCCGAAGCCTATGCCAAATCCGGCAAGACAGACGATGCCGTGAAGACCTACGCCTTGGCCGCTCAAACCGACCCTACTGCGGCCAGCCAATACTACTTCAACACCGGCGCCGTGCTGACCAATGCCGGCAAAGTTGACGACGCGATCACGGCCTTCGACAAGGTGATTGCGTCCGATCCCAGCAAAGCCGACGCCTATTATTGGAAGGGCGTGAACATGATCGGCAAGGCCACGCTGCAGGGGGATAAGATGGTCGCCCCTGCAGGAACAGCCGAGGCATTCCAGAAGTATCTGGAACTGCAACCCACCGGGACCTACGCTGATGCGGCCAAGCAGATGCTGACCAGCATAGGCTCAGCAGTGGAAACCAGCTTTGGCAGCAAGAAGAAGACGCCTAAGAAGTAGATCGCGTTCCGTTCCAAGCACTTGCAAGCATCAACAGGGGCGGCTCCTCGAGTCGCCCTTCGTTCATTTCAGGCGGTCGAAACATTACCAAAGGCTAGTTATTACTAAGGGCTATGTCCTTGCAGTCCTTCGCTTTAGGGCCCGCGGCAGGTACAGTGAGGGTATTGAGTCTTCTTCCTTCTGTGGTGCGTGCGATTCCTGAGTTGTGAGGACGAATGGCAGCGCCAACCATTGCACCTATTTCCGTTGCACTAGAGGGTTTTTCTGGAAGCGGCAGGTTCGCCACGCCGGCTTTGCTTGGGGCTATGCTGCGCGCCTCCGAGAAAATCAGTGACTTGATCTTTTCCCCGGGGCGTCCGCCGCAGGTACAGGTCTACGGACAGATGATCCCCGTGCAGGTCCCGGGTTTAACCCTGCTCACCCCCGACGACACGCGCCACATCGGTGTTGACCTGATTGGAGACAACAAGCAGGCGATCACCACCCTGCGCGAACACGGCGCTTGTGACATCTCTTACGGATTGCCGGGACTGGCACGTTTCCGGGTCAACATTTTTATTCAGCGCGGAAGTTGTGCCGTGGTCATGCGGGTCATCCCCACGGCGATTCCGGATTTCGCGACCCTGCGTTTGCCGGAACAACTATCCGAGGTCACCCGCTTGCGGGATGGCATCGTGCTAGTGACCGGACCTGCCGGGGCCGGCAAGTCATCGACGCTGGCAGTGCTTCTGGACTGCATCAACCAGGAAAAGTACTACCACATCATCACCATCGAAGATCCCATTGAGTTCCTGCACAACCACAAGTGCTCGACCATTCATCAGCGCGAACTCCATAGCGATACGCCGAGCTTTGCCCACGCTCTCCGTTCCGCGATGAGGCAGGCGCCCAAGGTCATCCTGGTTGGCGAAATGCGCGACCGGGAGACGATCGAGATTGTTCTCGAAGCAGCCGAGACCGGCCACCTGGTGTTCTCCAGCTTGAACACGATGGACACTTCGAAAACCGTCGAGCGCGTCGTTAGTTCGTTCTCTCCGGCCGAGCAGCAGTCGGTGCGGGAGCGCTTCGCCAAGTCGTTCCGCTACATCATCTGCCAGCGGTTGCTTTCCAAAGCCGATCGCAGCGGCCGCATCGCGGCCTTCGAAATCCTCAAGGCCAATGCCCGCACCCGGGAATGCATTGAAAAAGGTGAGCGCGAGGACAAGACCCTTCTCGACGCCATAAAGGCTGGCTCTTCCGAGGGTATGCAGCACTTCGACGGCGAGATTGCGCAACTAGTGCAGGATCGCGTCGTCGACCTCGAGACCGGCCTGTCTTTTGCCACGAATCCAGCAGGGCTGGGGCAGGAACTGGCCAGATAGTTTCCGCCCGAACCGCCACTCCTTTTGTCATCCTGAGCGAAGCGAAGGACCTGTGCGATACCTTGCTATCATCTCTGCATGTCCGCCCCGCCGCCCGTGCAGTCGACCGTTCTAAGCTTTGAAGATGCCCGCCGTGTAGTGGAAGACCACGCGTCGCGGATTCCTGTCCCTGGAACTGAACCCGTCGATCTGCTCGACTCAACCGGACGCGTATTGGCAGAGTCGGTGACGGCGGATCGCGACATTCCTCCTTTTCCACGTTCCACTCGGGATGGTTATGCTGTGCGATCCGCGGATATAACCAACCTTCCGGCCACACTCGATGTAATCGCCGAGATCAGAGCGGGCGAAAAGCTGGAAGCAATTCCTTCCAGCCTCGGTCCCGGACAAACCGCTTCCATCATGACCGGCGCCCCCGTCCCGTCTGGCGCGGACGCGGTGGTGATGGTCGAGTACACTTCGCGTCACGAGGATCGGGTCGAAATCACCCGCAGTGTCACGCCGGGAGAGAATATTGTGGCTCGCGGCGCGGAGGCGGCGCACGGAACTGGGCTGCTCCGTCCGGGCTTGCGGCTGAATGAGACGGCTATTGCGCTAGCCGCCTCCGTCGGCAAATCGCGGCTGGAAGTCTACCGACGCTCGCGGGTCGCCGTGCTCACCACCGGCGACGAACTTGTCGAGGTCAGGGCCGCACCCGGCCCGACCCAGATTCGCAATTCGAACAGCTATTCCCTCGCCGTACAGATTCGGCGTGCAGGCGGGCAACCAGTGCTGCTGCCCGTCGCTCCCGACGAGCCTCAGGCACTGCAAAGGCTGATCGAGAAAGGATTGGAGTCGGACCTGCTGCTGATGACCGGCGGTGTCTCCATGGGCCGGTACGATCTGGTCGAGGAAGTGTTGTCGGAAATGGCCGCCGAGTTCTTTTTCACGGGAGCGAAGATCCAGCCCGGCCGCCCGGTTGTGTTTGGCCGTTGTGGCGCGGGCGCTCCTTCGACAAGCTCAGGGCAGGCTCCCGCCCGCGAGACGTCGGCCACATATTTCTTCGGCCTGCCCGGCAATCCGATTTCAACCATGGTGACCTTCGAACTCTTCGCGCGCCCCATTCTTGCCGCGCTGGCCGGGCAATCTCCCGAAAGGCTGACGTTCCTTCATGCGCGGCTGAAGCGCGAGATCCGCATCAAGACCGGCCTCAAGCGCTTTCTTCCAGCAATCTTGTCGGGCGAGTTCGAGCACTCGGAGGTCGAACTCGTGGCGTGGCAGGGATCGGGAGACATCGCCGCCACTGCACGTGCCAACTGCTACGCCGTGATTCCCGCCGACCGCGAAACGATCGCAGCGGGCGAATGGGTGGCGGTGATGTCGCGATAGTCGCACTCCCGCAGACACAGCCTCGTCGCGAGGCAGCATGTAAGATAGAGCTATTGCATGCCGAAGAAGCTCTCGCATTACGACGGTGCAGGCCGGGCGCGGATGGTCGACGTTTCCATAAAATCGGCGACGAAGCGCGAGGCCGAGGCAAGCGCTTTCGTTGTGATGAAGCCAGCGGTAATCGCGGCGTTGCCCAAGAACCCCAAGGGCGACGCCCTGGACGTTGCACGGCTGGCCGGGATTATGGCGGCCAAGCGCACGGCGGAACTGATCCCCCTGTGCCATCCGCTACCCCTCGCAATCGTTGATGTCGACCTGCGCGTGTGCGAGAATGGCGTCGCTATTACCTCGAAAGTTGCGGCCACGGCCGAGACCGGCGTGGAGATGGAAGCTCTAGTCGCAGCGAGTGTCGCCGCGCTCACGGTTTACGATATGTGCAAGGCTGCCGACAAAGGCATCGAGATTCGCGACATTGTGCTCGAACGCAAGAGCGGCGGCAAGAGCGGCGAATACCGCCGCGCAAAGGGATAGTTCCAGTCAAGTTCATGGCCAACAACGTCAAGTTGCTGCTGGTGGAAGACAATCCGATGGTGCTTCACATGCTGCTGCAGGCGTTAACTCCTCTTGCGCAAGTGACGACAGCCACAGACGCAGCCGACGCCTTGTTGAAGGCGGTGGATGATCCGCCAGACCTGCTGGTGTGCGACTACCGCATGCCCGGCATGGACGGACGTCAGCTGGTGGAAAAATTGAAGAGCCGCCCTGCGACTGCCAATTTTTCGACCGTTTTGATGGCGAGCAAGGCGGACATCGCCGAGCGACTTTCTCCCCAGGACGCCGCGGACGACTATCTGGAAAAGCCTTTCTATCTGAAAGACGCCACGCGCCGCATCAAGCGCATGATCGACCGTATCGCGCTCGAAAAAATGGCGAAGACCGCTCCTTCCGATGGAGTCGTGCGCGGCAGCCTGGCGCAGATGAACGTGATCGACCTCATGCAGTCGCTGGAAATGGGCCGCAAGAGCTGCCAGCTATCGCTCACCAATGAGGGCGAGAAGTGTGAGGTTTTTTTCAGTGAAGGTCAGGTAAAGCACGCCACCTACGGCACGCTCGTCGGCGATGAGGCTGTCTTCAAGGTCCTGCGCTGGACAGGTGGAAATTTCCAGCTCGACTTCGAAGGCAAAACCGACAAGGAGACCACGCAACTCAACACGCAGGGACTCTTGATGGAAGGCCTGCGTTTGCTCGATGAATCGCAGCGTGAGGGCGGCGAGTCCGAACCGGCCGCGCCTGCGGAACCCCAAACCGCGCCCGCCCCCCAGGCAACACCTGTTGCGCCTCCCAGCCCCGTCGGCGGAAGCGGAAAAGAAGAAGAGGAAGATGTCCTCCTCGACAGCTGAGCCGCGGGCGCTTACGGCAGCTGTAGTCACGGTCAGCGATTCTTGCGCGCGCGGCGTGCGGAAAGATCTTTCGGGGCCGGCAGTCGGTCAGCTTCTGGAGAAGCTTCACTTCGAAGTCGTCACGCAGGCAGTGGTGCCGGACGACATCATTCAGATTCAAAACCTGCTTATTCGGCTGGCGCGCGAAGTGCGATTCGTCGTCACCACCGGCGGAACCGGGATTGCTCTGCGCGACCTCACGCCGGAGGCGACGGTGGCGGTTTGCGACCGGCTTTTGGATGGCGTCGGCGAGCGCATGCGCAGTGAAGGGATCAAGAAAACGCCATTCGCAGCGTTGAGCCGCGCTGTGTGTGGAGTCCGCGGCCGTGCCCTGATCCTCAACTTACCGGGCAGCCCTGCGGGCGCCCTGGAATCATTGGAGGCAGTGGCGGGCCTGATTCCCCACGCTCTCGAATTGCTGAGCGGAAAAACAGAACACAAATAAGCCAGGGAAGTATCTGGTGTGGGGACGGGTCGAGCTTGTCCTGGCCGAAGCCGAAGGAACCCGTCCAGGCCACGACGGTTTTGGTCGCGCCTCGCCCTCTCCCGTCGTATGCTCAGTGCCCCGCCGCAGCCTTTCCCGGCCCCAACAGCGGACGCCCCGGAAAAACATCCGGCACGATCTTCCCTTCGTCGATGACCAGCACCCCTCCAACGACCATGTAGTGAACCCCAACGCTCGGCTCCATAGGCCTCTCGAACGTGGCCCGGTCGCTGATGGTCTGCGGATCGAAAACCACGATGTCGGCATCAGCCCCCTCCTGCAAGCGTCCCTTGTGCCGCGCCGCCGGGGTAGAGCGCTCCAGCATCTGCGCGGGCATCAGCGTCATTTTGCGAAGCGCTTCCATCAAGGTCACCGACTTCTTCTCGCGTACATATTCCGCCAACACTCGCGCGTACGTTCCGGCATTGCGCGGATGGCCGGGCGCGCCGTCACTCGCGATCATCACCAGCGGATTCGGGATGATGGCATCGACCACCTCCTGCGTGTTCGCGAAGACCAGCACGGATTGCGGAGCGCTGGAATTGTGCAGCTCTTCGAAACGTTCCTTCGTCAGGTGCTCGCCCGTATCAGGGAGAACGAGGTTGCTGTAATCGATGCCCAGTTTCTCCCGCCAGCCGGGATTGAACAGCGCCGAGTTGACGGCAGTCATGCCGGCGATGTAGGGATACGCTTCGGTCGTCACATCGAGGCCACGAGCACGCGCTCCCTCAACCAGCGAGAGGCACTCGATCGAATCGAGAAGGCAACTACTGTTGATGTGGACGATGTGCAATGGTGCGCCGGTAATGGCGGCGGCTCCGATGACCTCTTCGACTGACTCGACCGCCGAGCCGGGCTCGATGCGCCCGGTACTGCGCATGTGGGTATAGACGGGCAGCCGGCGCTCGGCGGCAACGCGGAACATGTCGATCACCTCCAGTCTCGTCGCGCCGGGGGTGTACTGAATGCCCATGCCAACGCCGAGGGCGCCCACATCGAGTTCATCGCTCAGCCGCTGCTGGATACGCGTGATCTGCTCCGGCGTCGCTGGTTGGTTCGTTGCCGGTCCGCTTTTTGGCAAGATTTCCGGAATGCCAGCGCGTGGATCGATGACTACAGCGGCTAACGGAGAACCGAACACCAGGGCCCGCGCGGCCGCGTGACTGGCGGTGGTGCCGTAGTGAATCAGCGAATGACCTTCTTTCGCCCTCAGAAATTGGGCGACGTCGGGCGCCCCGATTTCCATCTCCAGCGCAGTCGTTACGCCGTCGAAAGCCTTGACGCGTTGGCTCGCCGGTTCCTGGCCATGCTGGTGCAGGTCAATGAACCCCGGAGCCACCACCAGATCTGCCGCGTGAACGACCCGCCGCCCGCTCAGCGGCTCGGCGGAGATGCGAACGATCTTGCCACCGCGGATCCCTACGTTGCGCACGGCGTCAAGACCGGTTTCGGGATCCATGACCCGCCCGCCCTCGAGCACCAGATCGAATTGCTGTGCAGCGACGCCAGTCGTGGAAACGAGAAGAAGAGAGAAGATGAGCGTGCGCATGAGTTGCTCCAAGGCCAGCGATGATATCAGTTCGTAGAGACGTAGCTTGCTGCGTCTTTTTTCTTTCAAGCAGAGACGTTGCAAGCAAGGTTTCTACATTCAGCTTTTGATCACGTACACTGTCTGTTCCCTTGAAAGCCATCGGAAACATTTTGAAGCGCTACACGGCGTGGGTCTGGGGGCTGCTCGCGCCGCTCGGGATCTGGGGCGTGTTCCTCATCGCCTTCGCCGATTCTGCTCTGCTTGGTATGCCGGTGGACGCCGTTGTAGCGGCCTACGTCTATAAAGACCGCAGACACTTTCTCCTATACGTAGTACTGGCGTCGCTGGGGTCAGCGCTGGGCAGCATTCCCCTGTACCTCGTCGGATATCTTGGGGGTGAGAAGGTCTTGCGTAAACGGATTCCAGAAGAGCGCTTCCTGAAGATCCACCGCTCCTTTGAGCAGCACGAATTCTGGGCGCTGATGTTTCCCGGAATGCTGCCTCCACCTACGCCCTTCAAGATCTTCGTGCTGGGCGCCGCGGTCTTCGAGATGCGGTTCAGTCACTTCCTGGCTGCGATTTTGGCCGGAAGGTTCGTACGCTTTTTCGTGCTCTCGCTGCTGACGCTTTGGTTGGGACCACAGATCGTGCAACTGACGGCGACCCTTTTCAAGAAGCATTTCTACTTGGTGCTGGGAGCGATCGCAGTTGGCGGGGTAGTTTTCTGGTGGCTGCGGCGACAGAGGAAAACGAAACGAACGGAATCATTGAGCACATAACCAGGGACTCAGGGACTCAATGACTCCGTTCTGAAGTAGCAAGAACTCAAGCGGCAGCGATGTGATCGCCCGAAGACCCGTGGCGCCATTCCGAGAGCGCATGCATCAAAACAGGCATTCCAAAGAACGCGGCCGAGAAGAACAGATCGCTCTCGAGCGTCCCGCGGAAGAATGGCAGGCCCGCCGTGTAGGACATCATTAATCCACTGAAGCCTCTGGGATACATTTGCGGCCACGCGGCCCACACCGCGAAATTGCTGACGAGGAAGAACGACACCGAGCTAGTCAGGGCCGCACCTCCAACCCGCCAGAAACCGGCCTTTTCCCGCAAACCAGTGCCCAGCCACAGAATCGCCGCATACCACGCCCACGTCACGAGGTGGTCCCATGATAGGGCATAGGCGTAGATGAACTTGGTGAGAACCACGTCGGTTGCCGCCAGCAGCACCAGCGGAACCCAGATCTGCCGCCGCCTGCCGCGAGCACCGAAGAACAGCAACGAAGCCGCCAGCGGCGTGAAATGCCACGCATGCGGCAGGATGTTCAAAGGACCAGCAAACGGCAGGAACCGCACCGCAATGGCCAGGAACACAAAAATATAGGGCAGCATGATCACCTCGGACCTGAGTCATTATTCTGGGCGCTCAAGCGGCCGGCGTCAAGGGACAGTCGACTTGTTTTGCTGTTGGCGAGGTTCGGGTACCAATACCTGATTCTTCCCCACGCCGAAAACATCGCCTACTACATTCAAGTTCTTGTCCAATTGCACAGCCGCTCCCAGCGCACGGCGTCCGCCTCCACGATTGATTGCGGTTGGGATTTGGACAAAGCGCAAATCCTGAAAATGGACAATATAGCCCTCCCGCGGAGGAACCAGCATTTCCGTCTCCGTAATCGGATATTGCGCCCAATCCAGAAACACTCGCCCCATATACGATTGCTTTGCGGCAAAAGTGACGGGAGTCTCCTCCGGCTTGTAACGAATCTCGAGCTCACCCGCAGGATCCACTTCCGGACCAAGCGAATCGACGACCCCGAGTGCGAAGAATGCCGGCGTTTCCACTACTCCATACCAACGAAACGGGTTGATCCACGTCGGATAAGCGGAGACCCGCTGAGGTTCGGCCTCGTCATACGTACGGGCATCCAGGGCGTTAACTGCGCGGCGATGCTCATAGTCGCGCACCCCCCACATAAGGACCACGCCCACAAGGGCAAGCGTAGCGGCGACTCGTCCCCTGGGACCCCGATGGCGCGCTCCGATTTCCCGGTCCACGAGGGCAAAGAGCCCGGGCACGACCAGCCCGAGAAAGAGGAAAACATGCATCACCGGTTCGACGATGAAGACAATGTCCCACGAATACCACTTCTCGGAAAACGGCCAGAACGGCCGCACGCCGTAGTTATTGCTGAAATCGAGCAGGATGTGGCTCAGCCCCGCAAGGCATGCATAGAGATAAAGCAATCCCCACCGCGGTGGCAGCTTGGGATCTTTCGTCCGGCGACCGCGCAGTCGCCAGAGCAGGTAGACGAATCCCACCACGACGGCGGCACAAATAAGGATTCCCAGAAATGAATGCGTGAACCCGCGATGATGGGCAAATCCGAAAGCTGCCCCGCGGAAGCGGCTGAGCACGTCGAGGTCGGGCGCTTCCGCCGCGAGTGTCAGCGTTAGCGTGGCCAGCGCCGTCTTGCGGTTGAATCCGGCACGACCCAGGCAGGCCCCGGTCAGAAAATGGGTGATGGGTTCCAAGCGATCCGAAGAATTCTACTTTAAGCGAAGTCATTCGACGCTGAATTCGCGGCGAAGTCGCAAACTAATTCGTCCCGTCCCGGCTTAGGGAGAAGGAGCCAGGAGCGTGAGCGCGTTCGGCACCACCGTAATCTCCACCGGGAGCATTCCCAGCAGTTCCCCGTCTGCTTCGATATAGATTTTTCGCTGTTCCTGATGCGCGGAAGGGGCGAGGTATCCACACGACACTTTGGTGCTGTAAGCCAGATCAATGCCTGGGACTTTCCACCGCCGCCGCAGTAGCCCACGCGTCACATAGGCGAGATACGAAAGACGGCTGGCGGTGCGGCAGACCACGACCCGCATGTCGTCCCGATCCAGCGACGCACCCGGGGCAAGCTGTTGCAAGACTCCGCCGAAGTTGCGAATCCGGATACTCATCAGTTCGGTGACCTCTGCGCGCCTGGGCGCGTCCGACCCGGTTTCCATGTACTCGGCCACAAACCGCGTCATGGGGTAGGTAAACCACAGGTTCCAAGCCTTCGCGTAGTACGCCGCCATCCCCATGCGCTTCTTCGTGCGAGTGTGCAGTTTGTAGAAGAGATGGGCATCCACACCCACACCTGCAGTAATCACAAAATACCGTGCGTCAGCGGTGCCCTGAAGATCGACGTAGTTCACGTGCCCCAGAGCCACACGCCGCGGGACGGCCCTCAGTGCGGCTTCGGCCGCGCCCACCACGCTAAGGGGAAGGCCAAGATCGTGGGCCAGAGCATTGGCGGTTCCCATGGGCAGGATCGCCAGTGCGACTTCCGAGTTCGCCAGCACCTGCGCGACGTTGTGGATGGTGCCGTCCCCGCCGCACGCAAAGATTGTGTCGCAACCACCGGCGATAGCCTGCCGGATCTGATCCCCAGCATGTTCCCGGGATTCCGCGAGTATCAGATCCGCCTCGACCCCGCCATTTCGAAGCACTTCCAGGGAGGACTGGAGTTCCCGCCGCCGCCGCGCCACGTTACCGCCGGAATCCGGGTTGTAGAGCAATGCCGCCTTGCGCATAGCCTGATCGAAGCTGGATTGTACCTGAGTGTGTTGCCGATCAGAGGGATTCGAGGCGGGCTAGATCACGACACCGTTCAGCGTGAACCCCACTCCCACATGCCGAACATAGCTTTCTGCGGCAAGGGATGGCCGAGTTGCCTGGCCAGCATCGCGATCTGGCCGCGGTGGTGGGCATCGTGCGCGATCAGATAGCCGAGAAATCCCGCCACGTCGGGTCGAAAACCTTTTACGCGCCCGTCGCCGGCCAAGGCGCGGCTGATGACCACGCTGAGAGCGTGACGGCTGCTCTCCAGAGCGCGTACGGCCTGTCTCGGACTCACCGTGGCACGATCGAGTTGTGCGGGAATCTCCTCCGCCTTGGTCGCCTTCAGCCACATGACGCGCACGTTGTGCATGTGGGCCACAATAGCCGCAATCGTACGGCCCTTGCCTTCGGCTGATTTCGCGTTCCAGGATGCGGGCGGAAGGTTGTCGATCAGATACTGGTTGATTCGATTGTTGGTGTTGAAGGAGTTGAGCAGGGAAACGGGAATCTCGCGCAGGTAGGCATTTTCAACGGCGACCGCATCGACCGGGTCGGGAGCCTTGGGCATGCGTTACTTGCGAACGACTTGGCAAGGACCTCAATTTGTCATAAGCTAGCCCCACTTGCAAGGGGCGTTTTTCCACAATGAACGTGTCCCGCTGGTGGGGCTCCGGATTCTTTTGAATTGAACTCAGGAGGACTGACCAGATGAGAATTCTGGCGCAGGTACTGTGCAGTGCTGTGCTCTGCCTGGGAGCGATAGCGCAAGATCATGCCTCCCACGCACAAACCCACCCCGTCACGTTGGTAACAGGACTGGGCGATCTCCATCACCCTGTTTCTACCCATGTCCCGGAAGCCCAGAAGTTCTTTGACCAGGGCTTGCGCTTCATCTACGCCTTCAATCACGACGAGGCCGCCCGGTCATTCCAGCACGCGGCCGACCTCGATCCGAAACTGGCCGTGGCATTCTGGGGTGTCGCCGAGGCGGTGGGACCGAACTACAACGATCCGGCCGATCCCGACCGCTACCAGCACGCCCACGATGCTGTTCAGAAAGCAGTTGATTTGTCAGCCGAAGCCTCGCCCAGCGAGCAAGCCTACATTCAGGCCATGGCGAAGCGGTTTCCGGCCGACCCGAACTCCGATCTGAAAAAGGCCGCCGAGGATTATCATGATGCGATGCGCCAGGTAGTCAGCCAATTCCCCGACGACCTGGACGCCGCCACGCTGTTTGCCGAGTCCGGCATGAACCTGCACCCGTGGGGACTTTGGCACCAGGACGGCACGCCCGAAGCCGGCACCGAGGAAATCGTCGCGACCCTGGAG
>Ga0209698_10000108_pt1 | contig 79480 bp, 64 predicted proteins | sample LitLauG_LLR_2012_FD_187203 | JGI IMG/M metagenome (GOLD analysis project Ga0209698, IMG submission 187203) | Freshwater sediment microbial communities from Pennsylvania, USA - Little Laurel Run_MetaG_LLR_2012 (SPAdes) (version 2) | ecosystem: Environmental > Aquatic > Freshwater > Creek >... | reverse complement strand
CGACTCCGTTGGTGCAAATGCGGCACTACGCACTGCTCAGCCAGCCGTTAGGGCGTTCACGGCCCTAGGGAGAGTTCAGTTCCACCGTACATGCAACGCTTCGTGGCCACGAAGAACTACTGTTGGGAGTAACGCGGTGGGCGTCCCTCCTAATTCGAAAGTAACATACGCTGTCAAGGGGTTTCGGGGCCGAATATCTGTAACTGGTTGATTCTAAGATGACGAAATATTTTATTTCCGCGTCACCGTTTGTAGGTCCCCGATTTTCGCCGATGTGCGCGACCGAGAGGAGGAGGTCGATGTCGCGGGGGACTGCCGGGCGGTCCTTTGGCATCGGTAGAGACGTTGGAACCAGACGGCCTTTCTGGTACCTCCACACGTAAAATGACCCATTCCCGGTCGAAAGATCGGAGAATGGGTCTGGGTTTAGAACATTCGGGGCTGAGCACGGTCGTGGCACTGTCGTGGCTGCTTGACGTGTTACAAGACTTCTGACACAGGACAACTAGTTGTACCCCACCAGCTTGATCAGCGTTGCCGAGTAACCGAAGAAACCCAGGTCGATGTTGCCGCCGGCAGTGAGCGGCGCCGTGAATGTGGTTCCGCTGTTACCCAGGACGTTGACCAACACCAGCGCCCCGGTATTGGCCGCGAGCAGGTCCCCGGAACTTTGGGGCATCTGGCTCAGGATGCTGACCGGTACGGTGAACTGCCCGTCGCTGGCATGCGCGCTGCACGAGAAGATCACCGCGACGTTTTTCGTGGGGTCGGCAGTCGAGGCGACGGTCGAGAGGCCGCCGATCTGCACGTAGTCGGAACTGCCCCCGCCCCCGGTCCATTGGACCGTGAGCGGCTTGGTGCGGTCAATCGTGTTGATGCCGGTGGGGCCGTCGCAGTTGGTGCACGTCAGCGCGGCCGGCACTGTGACGCTGGCGGTAAACGGCCCGATGTCCTTGCCGCCGGTCCCCTTCATGGTCCACTGGCCAGGTTGGATGTACGCGGTCGCAGGGCCGAGGGTTGACGAGAGCACCGCGGAGTATCCCGCGGAGCCGGCGGTTGACGAATGGGCCAGGTCTTTACTGGCGCCGCCGGGGCCGCTCAGCGTGAGGGTAGGGCCGGCATCCATATCCGTCGCCAGCGAAGGAAGGGCGCTGGTGGGCGCCGTGATCGAGTCTTGCGATTGCACGATGCACGTCCCGGCGGCGTTGAGTGGCGGCACTGCGCCAGGGGTCAGGGCCAGGCCGAACACCCCGGCGGCGTTCACCTGGATGAAGGCGCCGCCGGCTGACTCCGTGCTGGGGCTGAACGAGACCCCCATGATCGTGCCTTCCGTGGTGTTCCGTCCGAGGGACAGCAGCCCGACCGTCGCCGAGCCGCCCGCGTCCAGCTTCTGCAACGTGGCGGCGCTCACTCCAAGCGGGGCCGTGCACGTTTTGCCGTCACTGGCCTTCGCGAAAGTTGCGTAGTTGCTCACCACGCCGTTCACCTGGATTGCGAACGGGATGAAGCAGCCGTCGGGAATGCTGGCGTCGGAGGGAAGCTGAAAATCGATTTGGTCTTCCCCGGCATATGCGGGCGCTCGGCCTGCATATCGTGGCGTGATGGACTGGCCGGCCACCAGCACCTTCACGTCCACGCCTGCTGGCGAGACGGCGCCGGGCGGGTTGTTATCGGCGACGGCGATCGAGCCCAGACCGGTTCCGTATACTTCCAGAACGCCCCCGCCCGCCACCGGGTTGGTGGCCGTATTCAACCCGTCGGGATTGCGATTCAGGATCGCCGCGGGACCCGTGCCCGCCTGGTTCAACGTGAAGATGCCGAAGTAAGAGCCCACCACCGTGATCTTCAGCGGCGCGCTCATGGAATTGTTGTAGGTCACGGTGACATTGGCCGGGCCGGTAGGCGTGGTGGAGGGAAGGATTCCGGCCACCTGGCCATCGAGCGAGTAGTACAGATACGCCGTCACCGGAGAGCCTCCGGCCGGAGTTACGGTGACCGTGGTGCCGCTAAGCGAGGTGGGGTAGGGCATGCTGGCGATGGCGATCGACGCCGGCCCCAGGCCCGAACCGAACACCACGAAAAAGGCGCCCTGCGCGATGCCGGAACCCGCGTTTCCCAACGGAATATTATTGGCGGCGTTGTACACCTTGGCAATTTGGGGGCCTGCCGCCATTGAGGCTGCGGCGGTCACGAAGTACAAAATGAGAGCGTTTCGCATCGGATGCCTTCAGCCTAACAAAGAAGGCGGCGGCAAAGCAGACAGTCAGATCGGTACAGACGTGGAACGGGAATAAGTGGCGGCCGGTCTCCAGACAGTCGGCCAGCGAGGCGACCAGAAAATGGCCGATGCCCAGGGCGGCGATGCCGAGTCCCAACCAGGCTACCCGCGATGCCGGCGTGTGGGGTCGCCCGCGAACGGTGGCAATGGCGCCAGCGGTGAACAGCGCGTACCAGAGCACGATATGGTAGGGCCACCGCGCCAGGAGGGCGGAGCGGAGATCGCTCCATGCGGCGAAGCGATCGGTGCGGGCGCCAGCCGGATGGCCTTCTTCGCGGCGGAAGTTCGAGAGGTTGTCCGGACGCATCATGGGGGCGTCAGTGACGAGCGCATCGTTCATGATGCGGGCCGCGCGCGAAGGGTGGCGGAGATACCACGCCAGCAATCGGCCGTACCCGGTGCGGGCGTAGAACTGGTGGATCCACTGCATGTCGAGCGCCGGGCTGCCGGGAATGTAGGAATGGATGCCGGCATATTGAAATTCCTCCGGCCGCACGCCCAGTTCCCGGAGGTCGGCGCGGGCATCGGGGCCGGTGTTGGCGATCTGAAAGAAGATTTTGTTGAATAGCGCCTGGGCTCGATTGCCGGCATCGGCGGTGGCCAATTCGCCCGTACCGCCGGCCATCAGGATCGCGCCCGCGGCGAATCCGGCCAGGCGCGCGGGCCTGCTCCGCGCCCGCAGGCTGTGGGCCGCCACGAATACCACCGGCAACAGCATCCAGATGGCGTGCTGCGTCTTGGAGGTCACGTAAATCAGACCGGCCAGTCCGCATAGCAGAAACTGCCCGGCCGAGGGTTCATGGGCTGCCGCGATCCAGGCCGCGCTGGCCGCCAGCAACAGCAAACCACAGAGCGCCGCGGCGTCCATGTAGAACGAATTTAGATAGGCCGTGTAACAGACATCGGTGAAGCAGACCATGGCCGCCCCGGCGGCGGCGCACACACGCCAAACGGGCGCCCGCCCAAGGGCCACCAGCATCACCCAGAAGGCGGCGATACAAAGGGCCGCGTGGAGAGCGCCCAGAGCCCGGATATCGAAGTGCGCGCCTTCCGTGGTGGCGCGGCTCAGCCGAACGGCCAGCCACGCCAGCACGGTTTCGCTGGAGTAGTACGGGCTGCGCCAATAGTCGCGTTGCGACCGGATATAGTCGGGCTGGAAATAGAGGAAATTGCTGTTCCAGGAATCGGGCGGGGCGAGGGAAAGCCAGCCGCTGACCTTGCCGAAATCGGCGTTGTTGGCGAGGCCGATGAAATGCGGCAGCAGCAGTTGCCAGGCAAGAATGCCGCCGAACACGAGGGACAGTGCGGCCGCAAGCCAGCCACGGCGGACCATTCCCATCGGCGTACTCGTCACCTTAGAATGGTAAGACAACCATGAAGCACTGGATCCGAGGTGGGTTGGCCGCGCTGGCGTTGGCTGGCGTGTTGTGCGCGCAGAGCGGACGTTCGTACGGCCCGGGCCGAATCTGGTGGGAGGCCGGCCAAGGCGGCTTGCTGCCGTGGGAAGAGGCTTACGACAACCCCGATGGGCTGGTCACCGTCCTGAACCGTAACGGCGCGGTGCACACCGAAGATCATCCTTTCTTCGAGCCGTTGGGCGTCAATGGCCGGGCCTGCGTGACTTGCCATCAGCCCGCCAATGCCATGAGCGTTTCCACCGCCTCTCTGCGCGAACGCTGGCGCGAAACTCAGGGCAAGGACCCGGTGTTCGCGGCCGTGGATGGGTCGAATTGCCCCGACCTTCCGCAAGCCGCCATCGCTTCGCACTCGCTGCTTCTCGACCGCGGACTGTTCCGGATTTTCCTGCCCTGGCCGCCCATGGTCAAGCCGGAATTCCGGATTGAGGTAGTGCGCGATCCCACGGGATGTAACCGCGGCGGGGTGATTTCGGTGTACCGGAGGCCGCGCATCGCCGCCAATCTGGATGCGGTGGTAGCGGGTCCGGAGGGTCCGGCCTTTATGGCGGATGGGCGCGAGCCTTCGCTGCGGACCCAGGCGATCAACGCCGCGATGGGTCATGAGGAGGCGCGGACGCAGCCGTCAGACGAGCAACTTCGCCGCATCGTGGAATTCGAGAGCCAGATCTACACGGCGCAGAGTGCCGACATCCGGGGTGGACTGTTGAACGAAAAAGAGGGCCCGGCGATCTTGGGTTCGGACAACTTGGCCGCCGGCAAGGCCGGCGGTCTGGGTTCGGCTATGCGGGCGGCCACCCTGTTCGATGTCTGGCGGCAGCCGCCGGTCGCGGGCGGCCTTGGGCTGCAGTTGGAGTTCCGCGCCTCCGTAGCGCGAGGGAGCGATGTCTTCTTCACCCGCTGTGCAAGCTGTCATACTGCGGGAACCACGCGCTGGATGGACATCGGCACCACCAACCGTCCGTCGGCCAGGGAGTCGGCGGAGTTGCCCTTGTTTCGCGTTACCTGTGAATCGGGGCGGGAGATTTACTCGCAAGACCCCGGGCGTGCGCTGATCTCCGGGAAATGCGCGGATATAGGCGCTATCGTGGTGCCGCAACTCCGCGGTCTCGCCGCCCGCGCACCGTACTTCTCGAACGGTTCCGCCACAAGCCTGCGCGAGGTGGTGGAGTTTTACGAAGGCCGTTTCGGCATTACGTACACGGAGCGGGAGAAGCAGGATCTGCTGAATTTCCTGCGGGTCTTGTGAAGTCATCGGGCGGCCCGCGCCGGTTGCCAACCGGCGGCAGGCTAAACGGCTGCCACCTGCCCCACAGGCTCGACCGTGTGAAAAATACAGGTGATTCATGCAGGAGGGTGCAAATGATCCGCAGTTTCCGAAGCACTTCGACGGAAAGCGCTTCTACAATCCGGATGCTCCACAGGCGCGCGGCTTGCTTGACGTCCTCCGATGGAAGCTGACCAGCCGGCCGGAACCGTCGCCCCGTTTCATTTCGGACGTCGAGCCATCCATACCGCCCCGCCGCGTGGAAGGCAGCGGACTGCGAACCACTCTGGTGAACCACTCGACCGTGCTCCTTCAGCAGCGGGGTTACAACATTTTGACGGACCCGATTTTGTCCGAACGGGCGAGCCCTTTGTCCTGGATCGGTCCGAGGCGGAGGAGAAAGCCGGGTGTATCGTGGGAGGATCTACCACGCATCGACGCCGTGCTCATCAGCCACAATCATTACGACCACCTCGATCTGCCGGCACTGCGCCGGCTGGCAGATCGCGGAGATTCCACCTTCGTGGTACCGGCGCGCGGGGCCCGTCTGTTGAGCTCGAAGAATATAGGGCCCACTCATGAGTTGGATTGGGGCGAATCATTGTCACTCCGGGGCTTCACCATCCACTGCGTCCCGGCTCTACATTTCTCAAGCCGGAGCATTTACGACCGCAACCTCACACTCTGGTGCGGATATGTGATCGAATGTCCGGAGCGGCTGGTATATTTCGCGGGAGACACCGCGTTCGGACATCACTTCGCCCAGATTCGGGAAACGTTCGGGCCGCCGCACCTCGCGTTATTGCCCATCGGAGCGTACGAACCGCGATGGTTTATGTCGCCGGTGCATATGGCGCCCGATGAGGCAATTCGTGCTCACGAGATCCTGGCCGCCAGGACCAGCATTGCGATCCACCATGGAACTTTCCAGCTGGCGGATGATGGCATCGATACTCCGGGGAAACAGCTCAACGCTTACGCGCGGCACCAGTCGTTTCTGGTCCTCAAGAACGGCCAGTTTGCTGACATCCCATGACGATCGACAGGCACACGCTGGCGTTGGTCAGCATCGTCGGCAGTTCCATGGACGTCCTCGGCGCGTTATACCTCGCCTACGATCTACTGGGCGGGGAGCACGGACCATTGCGCACTCTCACCAGAGGCGTCACCTACGGCGTGCTCTTCGGGGCCGGGTACGGCCTCGCTCTTGGGCCGGTGTTTGGGCTCGCGAGCGGCCTGGCGCACGGCATCACGCTCGGCTGGGAGTTTTCCCGCGCTTCCAGGCATGCACCGACGCCGGGACTCTGGTATGACATGGCGATGAGCGCCATTCGCGGAGGCGGCTTCGGTTTGGGCACTGCTTATTTATATGGAGCCGCGTTTGGGGCCACATTCGGCGCGCTTAGCACGGTGGGACAGGTCATGGGATACCGAGCCGGCATTCGGCCGACCATCGATTATCAACCCGCCACCCGGCCGCGTTTGACTAAGCATCAACTCCTCGCGGCGGCGAATCGCACGGTTGGCTACGCTGCCGCCGGATACTTCAGCTCTTTAGCAGCGCATCAGGGCGCGAACGCGCTGAGCGTCGGGTTGAAAGACGGACTGGCGATTGGAGTGGTCACGGCGATCGTGACCGCATGCACGCCTTTCACCGAGTGGATTGCCGATCATGTGCCCGAGAAGCGCATGGGCGTCTTCGGAGTTGGCTTGATCCTGATCGGCTTCACGCTGCAATCCGTTCAGTACTGGGTGGCGTTGCTCGACGTCAATATTGGCTATAAATGAAAGGAAAAAGGAGATTCCTATGCGATACCGGCTTCTGGGCAACAGCGGGCTGCGAGTTTCGGAAGCAGCACTCGGTACCATGACCTTCGGCGAGGACTGGGGCTGGGGCACCGCAAAGGACGAGGCACGAAAGGTGTACGATGCCTTCGGCGAGGCCGGGGGCAATTTCATCGACACCGCGAATATCTGCGAGCAGACCCGAAGTCGCAACGCGGCTACTACTCGTACGCCATGATGATCGCGCTGTTATCGAGGTCGCCGTAACCGGCGGAATACGGTTCACGCCACGCCCGTGGGGACGACGAAGCCGGAGAAGGAGACGATTATCCTACCGACGGTTCACCCCCCACGCCCGTGGGGACGACGTCACGCCGCCCACCCCCAAGCCATCGCGGATCGGTTCACCCCCACGCCCGTGGGGACGACGCCCCTGTCAGGCCGGGGACGCTGCCGTTTTACGGTTCACCCCCACGCCCTGTTAGGGCCGGCGAGAAATAGCGCCATTTCGGCCGGTTTTGGCTGGCGCCAGCGGCACCAGTGGCGGTGAGGACCCCATTGGCGAGGACGCGGTAAGAACTCTACACCAGACTCTATATCGTCTGCGGCGCGCCGACGGATCTGCTTTCCTCAAGGTTGGGCTCCAAACATACTTCGGAGGAAGTGATTTTCCCGCCACGCTGCTGCCCGTATTGCCAGCAAGCCTTCCAACCTTCCAAGCACCGTCCCGACCAAGCCGTCTGTAGTCGGCCTGGGTGTCAGGCCAAGCGGCATAACGAGTACCGGCGTAAGAAGTGTCTGACTGATCCGGAATACGCGCAAGTGATCTGCGACAGCCGGCGGAAGTGGCGTGAAGCTCATGCCGACTATCAGAAGAATTACCGGCTGGCCCATCCAGATGCGGCCGCCCGCAACCGTCAGCAGCAGCACCAACGCGATCAGCGGCGGCGCGTCGGCCTTCTTGTAAAGAACACCTTGGTTCTGGATCTAAAGCATTCAGCCGCCGAGGTCTGGCTGGTCGGCCCCTTGGCGGGAGATCTTGTAAAGAACACCCTGGTTTCTTCCAAACTCCTGATTTTGCAGGCTCCCGCCCCGGCGCTAGCCCCAGCCGCAGCATCTTGAAAAGAACATCGTCATGGTCTTTTGTGAAGCAAGCTGCCTTGGAAGGGATGAAGCAAGAACTGGAAACTGTGCTCGCACGGGTGAAGCAGGTGCGACGCCAGACGCGGAAACGGGTGTTGGGCGGCGACACCCACGTGGAAGGAAAGCTGGTGAGCATCTTGGAGCCGACCACGGAAATCATCCGGCGGGGGAACGCCAGCAAGCCGACCGAATTCGGCAAGATGATCCAGATCCAGGAAGCCGAGAATCAGATCATCACCTACTTTGAGGTCTACGACCAGCGGCCCACCGACAGCGACCTGCTGGTGCCGGCGATCCCGATCCACAAGGAACGCCTGGGGTGCGTTCCCGGCCTGGGAGCCGGCGATGCGGCTTTTTATTCGATCGCCGGGGAAAAGGCCGCCCAGGACCTTGGGGTGACGCACGTCTCGGTGCCCAATCGTAAGACCAAAAGCGCGGAGCGGCGCAAGTTGGAGATGCAACGCTGGTTCCAGCAAGGGCAGAAGTGGCGGACCGGGTGTGAAGGCCGGATCAGCGTGCTCAAGCGACGGCACGGTCTGAATCGCTGCCGCTACCAAGGCGACCGGGGCATGCAGCGCTGGGTAGGCCTGGGCGTCATCGGCGACACCCTCATCAACCTTAGCTGCGCCCTCCTACCGAAGGACTGAACCGGTTTCCTATCATAAATACTGTCTTGGCAATCTGCGATGGCAGAACAAGCCAAGCTCTCACCGAAGCCGCCGAAGTCCGTAGGGTTGATCGGAAGGCCGTGTTCGATCCTTGTCGTGCCATCCCCACAGATGACCGATCTGCCGCATCCCGAGGAGGCTTCTGTACGATTCTTGTGCGGAGTTTGCGTGTCGCGACCGTACGCCCCATGAAAACACGGGACTTAACCCTTCATTTATGCGCCAGAAAGTAGCTAGATCAGCACCTTGAGCTGACTATCGGTCTCCGCCTGGGAGGCGCGAAAATCTCGTTGATCCTCCCGGCCTTTGACTAGCATTCTCGTGCCCATCCATTAGAACAAGGTCTCAAAATCGGATTTAGAATGAATTGACGGACCGAAATCGGTCCGTTGGAGGTGCACCGTGCTTCGCCGATTTGCTGCTGCGTCCGCGGTTGCCTCGGTGGTCATCGCCGCCGGGGCAGCCTTCAGCCTGCTGCCACCCCGCTGGTCCGCTGCCGACGCCCGGACCATTACAACCGCCTGGTGCTTTGTTCCATTAGCCTGGGGCCTGTGGGCAATGCTTGCACCCGCGCGCTGGGTTCGCAGTCGATTGCCATTATGGGGTGCGATCCTGGGCCTGGTCGCTGGTTTCATCGCTGGTCCCGTGCTCGATCTCCCACTCCGCCTCGGTGGCCTGACCGGTGTCCGCTGGACGACGCTCGTCGTGGGACCGGCCATTTACTACTTGTTTTGGCTGCTGGTCGGTGTCGCGCATCGTTCCCTGCACGTCACGGGTCAATCTCCCGATGCAGCCAGCCCAAGGGCCGCATAGGGAGCGATCTCTCTCCGCGGCTTTGTGGTGAAACGCCGCTGCAGGGCGGGCCAGAATCCGGCTATGCAACGGACAGCATCCGCCTACCCCACATTGCACGGTAAAATAAGCGCTGGCGCCTTATGCCCCTCTTCGTCCCGAACCGATACCGCGGAAAGCTGATTGTGGTCGAAGGGATTGACGGTTCCGGAAAGTCCACGCAAATTTCGCTGCTCAGCCATTGGCTGCGCTCGCAGGGCTACGCCGTGGCCTTCAGCGAATGGAACTCCTCCCCGCTGGTGCGCCAAACCACGCGCCGAGGCAAGAAGAAGGAGATGTTCACCCCCACCACCTTCAGCCTGATCCATGCCACCGATTTCGCCGACCGCATGGAGAGCTACATCCTGCCGCTGGTCAAATCGGGCGCCATCGTCTGCGCCGACCGCTATGCCTACACCGCCTTCGCGCGCGATGTGGCTCGCGGCGTCGGCCGCCGCTGGGTGCGCAACCTCTACCGTTTCGCCATCCATCCCAACTTGAGTTTCTATTTCCGCGTGCCTCTCGATGTCGCCCTGGGCCGCATCCTGGGCGGCCGGGATGCGCTCAAGTATTACGAGGCCGGCATGGACTTGGGCCTGGCCCGCGATGTCGAAGAGAGTTTCCGCATCTTTCAGGGCCGTATCCTGGATGAGTACGAGGCCATGGCGCAGGAGATGGGCTTTCACATTGTCGATGCCACGCTGTCGATCGAGGAGCAGCAGGGCCGCATGCGCGAAATCGTGGAGAACGTGCTGGGCGAAAGCCTGAGAAACGGCGTGTTGCACCTGCCGCCGGGAGGAGATCTTGGTCCACAACCGTCAACCCCTCCACTTCTATAGCGAACCGCTCCCAGGGGTGGACATCTCCGAACTGCAGGGCAAGCTCATCGTGATCGAAGGGCCCGACGCGGTGGGCCGCAGCACGCAGATCGCACTGCTCCGCCAGTGGCTGGAACAGGAAGGCCACGCCGTGATCGATACCGGGATGGCGCGCTCGGCGCTGGCCGGCAAAGGTATCCAGATGGCCAAGGCAGGCAATACCCTCGGCCCCATCACCATGACCCTGTTCTACACCACCGACTTTGCCGACCGCCTGGAGAACGAGATTGTTCCCGCGCTGCGTGCCGGCTTCGTGGTGCTGATCGACCGCTACATTTTCTCCATCATGGCCCGCGCCATCGCCCGCGGAGAGGACCGCCGCTGGATCGAACAGGTGACCGGATTCGGCCTGGCGCCGCATGCCGTCTACTATCTGCGCGCCGAAGTCGACCACCTGGTATCGCGTGTGGTGCTGGGCCGCGGCGCCTTCGACTACTGGGAAAGCGGCATGGACCTGCGCTTCGGGCCGGACAAGTACGAAAGCTTCGTGCGCTACCAGACGCGCCTCATCAAGGCCCTGGATTCCATGGTGGAGCTGTACGATTTCACCGTGATCGACGCCCGCCAGCCCATCGACCGCATCTTCCGCGAACTGCAGCGCCACATGGCGAAGCTTCGGCTCGGCCGCGTGGGCCGGCGCCCTGCCGCCCGGAAGGCCGGGTCCTGATGCAGATCTACCTGCTGCGGCACGGCATCGCCGAAGAGGCCCGGCCCGGAGCCGCGGACCCGGAGCGCGCGCTCACCAGCGAAGGCCGGGACAAGCTCCGTCGCGTGCTGAAGCGGGCGCGCGTCGCCGGGGTCGCACCCAGCCTGATCCTTTCGAGTCCGTACCGCCGGGCCGTGGAAACGGCGGAGGCCGCGGTGGATGTGCTCGGCTATGCCGGCAAGTTGGTGCGCACGCGTGCGCTGACGCCCGACGCTTCGCCCTTCGACGCCTGGGAGGAGATCCGCGCGCGCCAGGACGAGGCCGCCATCCTGCTGGCCAGCCACGAACCGCTGATGAGTTCGATGGCGGCCTTCTTGCTGGGCAGTCCAGTCCTCCAGTTGGACATGAAGAAAGCCGCGCTGGTGCGCGTGGATTGCGACCAGTTTGGCGCCGAGCCCCGAGGCGTGTTGAAGTGGATGCTAACCCCTGCGTTAGCCGGAGAATGAAATGAAGATCGCCAAAGCTACCGAAAAATACGAGTCCTGGCTGTCCCGCCACATCCGCATTCTGCAAAAGGATCTCGACTTCAAACACCAGCAAATGCGCACGGAGGCCTTTCCCTTCCTGCGGGCCACCTACTACCGGTGGGCACAGATCTGGGCCGGAATCTGCGAGGATGCCGCCAAAGCTCCCAAGGCGCTGGCCGTCGGCGACCTGCACGTGGAGAACTTCGGGACCTGGCGCGACATCGAGGCGCGCCTGATCTGGGGCATCAACGATTTCGACGAAGCCTGGGAACTGCCCTACACGAACGACCTGATTCGTCTTTCCACCAGCGCCCTGATGGCCAACATGACGTGCGATACGGCGGAAGGGATCGACGCCATCCTGAAGGGATTCGTGGACTGCGCCAAAGCTGGAGGCCGCCCCTACGTGCTGGCTGAGGACCATCCGTCGCTGCGCGATATGGCCACCGTGCGCCTGCGTCTGCCCGGGGGCTTCTGGGAGAAGATGCACAAACTGCCCGCGGTGAAAGAGAAGCCGCCGGCGGGCGCCATCAAGGCCATCGAGCAGCTGATGCCGGAGCGCGGCCTCAAATGGCGCATCTCCCATCGCGTGGCCGGGCTAGGCAGCCTGGGCCGCGAGCGCTACGTGGCGGTGGCGGAGTGGCGCGGCGGATCGGTGGCGCGCGAGGCCAAGGCACTCGCCCCTTCCGCCTGCGTGTGGGCCGAGCAGGGCGAGGGCTCGGCGTCGATTCATTACGAGGAGATCTTGCGGCGCTCGGTGCGCTGCCGTGACCCGTTCGTGCATTTTCAGAGGCGCTGGATCGTTCGCCGCCTGGCCCCCGACTGTTCGCGCATCGAGTTAGCGGCGCTTCCCAAGGAGCGCGACGAGTTGCACCTGCTGCACGCCATGGGCTGGGAGACCGCCAACATCCACCTGGGCAGCATCAAACCGCGCACGCTGCTGGCCGATTTGAGCAAGCGCCCGAAGGGTTGGCTGATGGAGGCCGCGCGCAAAATGGAGAAGGCGGTGAAGGCGGATTTCAAGGAGTATGGCGGTAAGTAGGGTGGGGCAGGTTTGAGGTTTCGCAACCCCTTGCGGGCGCTGTTACAATGGAAAGCAGGGTTGTTGCCTCCATAAGATATGCCGCTTTACGATTACCATTGCCATCGATGTGGCCTGACCTTTGAGGTAAGGCAGAAGTTTTCCGACGCGCTTTTGACGGTTCACGAGCAGTGTGGGGGAGAATTGGAACGGTTGATTTCGGCCGCGGCGCTGCAGTTCAAGGGCACCGGCTGGTACGTTACCGACTACGGCAAGGGCCTCAAATCGCCGTCCACCAACGGACACGAAAAATCGGATTCGAAGGGCGAGGGGAAATCGGAATCCAAGTCCGAGTCCAAGGTTGAGACCAAGTCCGAGTCGAAAACCGAAAGCACGCCGGCCGCTTCCGCCCCGTCCACCAAGAAATAAAGCGAGTGGCATAGGCCAACCGGCCTGGGCCAACCGCCTGCCAGGTTGGTCAGGCGCCGGCCTGGCTGGCTTTGAGCGATTCCTTGCGAATCCCGTCCGCCCAGCGCTGTAGCATACCGTCGCTCCGCGGAATCCCCAAGGCCTGGATGGTGCGCGACTGGGTCCGGAACTCGTACTTGTCGATGGTGCTGACGGACTTTTTCCCCGCACTGCGCAAAACGCGCCCAAAGATAATCAGGCGCATGGGACAGGTATCGTCCAGCAACACTGGCCAACTGATCGAAAGCTCGACAAACGCCCCCAGTTTCAACGGGTGCTCGGCGACAAACGCCACGCCGGCGCTTGCAATGTCGATGGTCTGCCCAATACCTGAGGCGCTCATAGCTCCTTCGTCCAGCATCTTGTACCGCAGCTCCCGCTGGATCGTAAAGCGAAACTTGCTGCGCCGTTCGTCTTCTCGTTTGTCCTTGGGTTGCATTGTGGATCGTTTCTCCTCCTCTGGCCGATCCATAGAAGGCAGTTAGCTCTCCAAACAACATTTATAATAAAATCAATGGCTTACAATCTGATGACAGCCCGGATTGTCAACCTGGTGGACACTCATATCCGGGCACTGCTGTATAGATTGTTGACGAATGCAGCCAAATCGTATCGCCAGGAATCGGCCGAGCGCGGAAGTTCCTCCACATCTGTATAATTGGAGACATGGATTTGCGTCCTCTACATGACCGCGTGCTGGTGAAGCGCCTAGATGAAGGTGAACAGAAACAGGGCGGGATCATCATTCCCGACTCCGCAAAAGAGAAGCCGCAACAGGCTGAGGTTATGGCCGTGGGCAACGGCAAGCTGCTCGAATCCGGCGAGCGCGTGGCGCTCGACGTGAAGGCCGGCGACCGCATTCTGTTCGGCAAGTATTCGGGAGCCGATATTAAAGTTGACGGCAACGAGTACCTGATCCTGAAAGAAGACGAGATCCTCGGGGTCTTGGAGTAGGCTGTGTTAGTCTAGAGATCACACACCAAATCAGGAGTAGTTGCATGTCTTTCCGGATGAGGCTCAGGCCATTGCTGGCCTGCTCCGCTCTTATTGTCGTCAGCCAGGTGGCGCCCGCTCAGACCAAGGTGGCGATTGTCAGTTTACAGCGCGCCGTCCTGGAATCGGCCGAGGTCAAGGCCGCGTCAAACGCCATGACAGCCAGATACCAGCCACGGGTGGCGGAGATCGAGCAACTGAACAAGGAAATCACCACCCTGGCATCGAATCTCCAGACCAACTCCGGGAAGCTCACCCCGCAGGCGGAAGCCGAAATGACCCAGCAGGCGCAGCGCAAGCAGCGCGATGTACAACGCAAGCAGGACGACCTTCAGGCCGATGTGGACCGCGAGCGCAACGATATCCTGCAGAAGAGCGCGCAGAAGATGACGGCCGTGGTTAAGAAACTGGCCGAGGCCAAGGGGTTGGATATCGTCGTGGACGCGCCGTACGCGGTGTATTTCAAGGAAGCCCTGGATCTCACCAACGACGCCATCGCTGCCTACGACAAAGAGAACCCCGCTCCGGCCAAGGCCAAGTGAGCCATAATTAAAGTGCGATGGCCGGTTATCTGGACCAGTACGGCGCCGGCGAAGAACGGCGGGAAAAGATCATCAAGACCCTGGTGCTCTCGCTGGTCGTGCTGGCGATAGCCGGCGGGTCTCTTTTCTTCATTTTTCACAACTACCGCGAGGAGCGACAGGTGCGACAGTTCTTCGACAACCTGGCGTCGCACAATTACAAGGCCGCCTATGCCCTCTTCGGTTGCACCGATGCCAAACCGTGCCGGGACTACCAGTTCGGCCAATTCATGGAAGACTGGGGTCCCAACAGCGACCGCAAAGACCCTTCGAATTATCGGATCTCGCGCAGCCGCTCCTGTGGCTCGGGCGTAATCCTCACCGTCGACTTTGGCAAGAACCAGCAGGAACGGCTCTGGGTGGAGCGGAAGGACATGACCGTCGGCTTCTCGCCGTTCCCCGGATGCCCAAAATAGTAGCTGGCATGGTGTGTCCGGCCCTTTTCGGGTCTGATAGAATTTAGTCTCAGCGCGGAGGCAAACTCTGATGGGAACGGTTGCGGCAGGTCTGGAAGGCGTCATCGCGGGCGAGTCCGAAATTTGCTATATCGACGGATACGAGGGAATTCTCAGCTACCGCGGCTACAACATTCACACCCTGGCGGATCACGCCTGTTTCGAGGAGGTGATCTTCCTGCTCTGGCACGGACGGCTGCCCAAACGGGCCGAACTGGACCAGCTCAAGCACGACTTGGCGGCCCAGCGCGGCATCCCACCGGCGGTTCGCGAATTCCTGCGCGAATCGGCGAAGGGCAACACCATGGATGTGCTGCGCACCGCCGTCTCCATGCTCGCGCTGCACGATGCAGAAGCGCAGGACATGTCCGCGGAAGCCAACCAGCGCAAGGCCATCCGGCTGATGTCGCACACCGCCGATATCGTCACCACGTTCAACCGCTTGCGCAGCGGCAAGCCCGTGGTGGAGAGCGACCCGCACCTGAGCTTCGCCGCCAACTTTCTGTACACACTCACCGGCAACCGGCCCGACGACGTGATGGAACGCGCCTTCGACGTCGCGCTGACGCTGCATGCCGATCACGAATTGAACGCATCCACCTTCGCCGCGCGCGTGGTGGCGGCGACTCTGTCGGACATTTATTCGGCGATCACGGCCGGCATCGGCGCGCTCAAAGGCCCGTTGCACGGCGGCGCCAACCAGGACGTCATCAAGTGGCTGCTGAGCCTGGGCGATGAGGATTCGGCCGTCGAGGCGGTGAAGAATACGCTGGCCCGCAAGGTAAAGATCCCCGGATTCGGCCACCGCGTTTACCGGACGGAAGATCCGCGCGCCACCCATCTGCGGGTCCTCTCCGAAGAACTGGGCAAGCGCACCGGTCACGAAAAGTTGTACCGGCTATCGTCGAAGATGGAAGCCACGGTCAAGGAGATCAAGGGCCTGCTGCCGAACGTGGACTTCTATTCGGCCTCGGCCTACTATTCGCTGGGCATCCCGATCGACCTCTACACGCCGATCTTCGCCGTGAGCCGGATGGCGGGTTGGACGGCGCACGCGCTGGAACAGTACCACAATAACCGCCTGATTCGTCCGCGCGCCGAATACAAAGGCAAGCCCGATGGCCAGGCCTGGATTCCGCTCGAGGCACGCTAGTCATGGACGAGCGCGCCTACTATACCGAATCGCAGACCACCAAGCCGGCCAGCCTGAATTGTCCCTACTGCCGCACGGCGGACACGTACGAACTGCACTGGGCCGTGCGCAAGAAGAAGGACCGCCTCCCCGGCGGCGCCGACGAACGCGACCGCGCCAAATTCCAAAAAGCGCAAAGCTACATGGTCCTGCTGGACGACAAGGTCGCGTGCAAGAACCTCCGCTGCCGCAAGCGGTTTGACGTTTCGGGTGTCAAGACCATGGCGTTCATTTGAACAAGGAAGCAGAAGGGACACAACGCCCCTGTGGGCCGGCGGAGAGGTTCCGCCAGGCCGCTGAGTCACCAAGAACTACTGATCGAACTTCCGTCGGGTCGGCACCAACTTTATCCTGAGCTGCAGCTTCGATCTGGGAGGGCCTGCCACCAGTCGATTCGGGCGATCCGGCTGCCTGGGAACGTTCCGCACTTCGGGCGCCGCCGTGGTTCCAGCAGGTAGCCGAGGAACGGAAAAAACGGCGCGAAAGGGACCCGAATTCCGCGTTTAACGAACTCGTAGCGATGGGCATCTACACCAAGAAGGGCAACCTCACCAAGAACTACCGGTAGAAATTGCATCGGCTCAGCACCAGCTTCATCTTGGGGTATCACGGCTGCGACAGACATGTTGGCGAGCGGCTCTTAAACGGTGAACCCTTCATTCCCAGCAACAACGATTATGATTGGCTTGGCCCGGGCATCTGTTTCTGGGAGGCCAACCCTCAACGCGGCGTTGGACTTCGCCAGGGAAGCGTCGTTGCGGCGCCGACCCGCCATCCGCGAACCATTCGTGATTGGCGCTGTGATCGACCTTGGCTTGATGCCGGATCTGACATCGGCATCCGGCATTCACCTGGTTCGGGCGGCTTATGCGGATCTTGTTCATGGCCCGCGGAAAGGGGCGCTGAAGCTGCCCCAGAACAGCCCGGATGGCCTCCGCCGCAAGTTGGACTGCGCCGTGATTCGGAATGTCCATCGAATGATCGAGGAGCAGCACGACGTCACCATCGACACCGTCCGCGGCGTTTTCATCGAAGGCGCACCCATTTACCCCACGGCCGGATTCTACGAAAAGATCCACGTTCAGATCGCGGTTCGCAACCTGGCGTCCATCAAAGTTGTTTTCCGCGTCTCCCTGGCCGGGCTGAAATAATCCCCACGCGCAACTCCAAAGGCGTAAGATATCTTCTGGCTGTCGAAACGAACCAGCATCGACAGTCACTACTATCCTGCACCGAAGGAGTTTTCGGAGTTGCCCGACACAACTGTAACTAACTGGTTCGGCGATATCGTTTCGCACCCGAAAGTGGTCGTGGAGGCTGCGTCCGCGGACGAAATCGCCGCCATCCTGACCAACCCGGCCGAGTATCCCTCGCCCGTGCGCGCTGTCGGCTCCAACCACTCGGGTTCGCCCTGTGGCGTGGCCGAGGGCGGCACCCTCATCAAGATGTCCACCATGAATCGCATCCTGGAGATTGGCGCCGACACCGTGACCGCACAGGGCGGCGCCATCGCCATCGACGTGGCGCAGGAACTGGAAAAGCACAACCTGCAGTTTTACGTCAACAGCGAGATTGGCAACCTCTCGGTGGGCAGCGCGGCTTGCGCCGGAACCAAGGATGGCTCCATGCCCGGCGAGTACGGCCAGGTGGGCTCCTACATCACGCGCATCAAACTGGTGTTGCCCTCGGGCGATACCCTCGAAGTCACCGACGCGCAGCCTGAACTGATGCAACTGGTTCGGTCCAGCTACGGCACTTTCGGAATCGTCACCGAAGCCACCTGCCAGGTGCGGCCCATCGTGCCTCTGGCCGTTCACCATAAATCCTTCAGCCTGTCCGATTTTGGCGCCAAACTGCCGGAGTTGAAAGCCCTGGGCTATTCGATGATGTACTACGTATTCCCGTTCCAGGACCTGATCACCGTGGAGTTTCGCAAGTACAACCCTGGCGCCACGGGCGAGCCGGACCGCCACATCTGGCCCCTGCGCAATTACCTCTGGGCCGTGGCTGGCCCGGCCTTCAGCGCGCGCGTGGAGGCCGAGATCGCCAACCACGCGGTCCGCTACAAGGTCCTCGATGGCTTTGGCGCGCTCTGGCGTTACAAGCTGGAAAACCTGATCGTGAGTCAGAACACCGTAGCCACCGACCAGATCATTCGCTATCCCAGCCCCTCCAACGACAGCCGCTACACCTTCAGCCTCTCGGCATTCCCGGAGGAGACCTTTCCCACCGTTCTTACCGATTACGCCAGGTTCTGCAAGCAATATCAGAAGGACAAGAACTACCGCGTCAACATCATCCACGTGGGTTACCGCGTCCTCCAGGACCGGCAGTCGCTGCTTTCGTATTCCTACGACGGCAATGTGATGACGATCGACCCTGTCTCCACCGCCAACCCCGGATGGCAGGAGTTCCTGGCCGCCTACAACCAGTTCTGCAGCGACCGCAGCGGCATCCCGCTGCCCAATCAGACGCCATATGTTACGCGCGCGCATGTCGAGAAAGCCTTGGGCGAACGCTGGAAGAAGTTCGCTGCCGCGCGCAAAACCTACGACCCCAACAACCGTCTACTCAACAGCTTTTTCCGCGACCTGCTGGGGGAATCCAGCTAAAAAGGAGACTTCATGCCCGCCACCGTCCTCGCCACACCTTGGGAACAGCGCCAAAACAAGTACGATTTCGTGATCATCGGATCGGGCTACGGAGGCGCCATCACGGCTGCCCGCCTGGCTTCCGCCGCTCTCAACCCGAAGCCCTCCGTCTGCGTTCTGGAACGGGGCAAGGAATGGCAGCCGGAGGACTTTCCCGAAACCTTGACCGGCGTCATCGCAGCCGCCCGCACCGATCTCAATCCGCTGGGCCTTTTCGAACTCCTGAACCACCACGATATCTCGGTGATGAAAGGCTCCGGCCTGGGCGGCACGTCGCTGATCAACGCCAATGTCGCCATCAAGCCCGATCGCGAAGTCTTCGAACAATTCGACTGGCCCTCCTCCATCACCTACGACGAGCTCTGCACTTACTACGACCGCGCCCGCGGCGTACTCGCGTCGGCCCAGCATCCTGGCACCTTGAACGAACCCAAACTGGGCAAGTTCAAGGCGCTCGAGGCTCGCGCCAAAGAGCTCGGCATCGCGGCCGAGTCCCTCTACATCAACGTCAATTTCGATATCAAGGGCGCGAACAAATACGGCGTGGAACAGCAGCCTTGCATCGATTGCGGCAATTGCGTTTGCGGCTGCAAAGTGCGGGCCAAGAACACGCTCGTCATGAACTACCTGCCCATGGCGAAGAACGCCGGCGCCACGATTTTGACCCAGGCCAAGGTGGAATGGCTCGAAAAGCTTCCGGACGGCACGTGGCGCATCCATGGCAAGCGCGTTAATAGCGCGGAGGACAGCCAGAACTTCACCATGGATGCCGGCGAAGTGGTTCTCTCTGCCGGCTCGCTCAACTCCACCGAGATCCTGCTCCGGTCCGAGGCCCACGGCCTCTACGTCTCGCCCGCGCTGGGCACCAAATTCAGCGGCAACGGCGACTTCTTCGGCCTGGCTTACAACACCGATTACGAAACCGACGTCCTCGGTTATCTCCATGACCAGAAGCCGGGCGCCGGCGATTCGCCCGCTCCCGGCCCCAACATCGTCGGTTTGGTTCGCTACACCGGCGGGGTCCCCGAGGACCAGCGCATCGCCGTGGAAGACTTCTCGTTTCCCAACTCGTACATCGATGGCGCCAAGGCGGTGTTCGGCCTGATTCAGGGGCAGGACACCGTGACCGGCAACGAAGCCGCGCAACGCGCCCGCCTGGCGCTCGACCGCAACCCCAAGGCGCTGGCCCACGACCGCAACGGCGCCATGAATCACTCCATGCTGTACCTGGTGATGGGCCACGACAACGCTCGCGGCGTGATCCTGTTTGAAGCGCCCTGGAACGAACGCGATGGGCGCATCCGCATCTCCTGGGACAAGGCCGGCCAGCAGCAGATCTTCACCCGCATGAACGAAGAAATCCGCCGCCACGCTCACGCCCTGCGCGGCAACTTTATCACTAACCCCACCTGGAGCATGTTCAATCTGAAACATCTCATTACCGCCCATCCGCTGGGCGGCTGCCCCATGGGCGACGACTACCTGCAGGGCGCGGTGGACCCGTTTGGCCGCGTCTTCGCCGGCGATGGCAGCGTCCACAAAGGCCTGTACGTCACCGATGGCTCGGTCATCCCCAGCGCCCTGGGCGTGAACCCGCTGCTGACGATTTCGGCGGTGACCGAGCGCTTCGTCGAACGCAAGATCGCGCAGTTGGGCGGCGAAGCTTACCCGGACTCGGCGCGGCCGGTCAGTATGGCCGGGATACACGCGCTCGATGCCATCGACTATAACGAAGGCCAGCTCGAAGCCCTGTTCCGCCGCTGTCCCACCATGGGGATCGATTCGCTTCTCAACCAGGGTAGCGCGCCGGTCATCGACACCGCCAGGCAGACCATCCGCAACGACCGCTATTGGAAAGGTTTCTTCCCCAAAGGCCACGTGCTGAACGCGATGTCCTCGGCCATCTTCACCGGTTTCCAGAAGCGGTTCTTCCTGCAGGATGGCCACTATGCCGGCATCACCAGCGATACCGATGGCCGCATCAACGCGCGCAACACCCTGGAGGAAGTCGTGGTGACGCGCGAAACCAACGGCACGCTGGAGCCGGGCCGTTATATCCTCCTCCGCTACGTGGATCCGCCCTGGCAGGGCTTTTACGACATCTTCAAAATCATCAACGACGACCTGATGATCGGGCGCGTTTATCTCGGCCATTATCCGCACGGCGCGCGCCTCTTCACCTTCCCCATGTCGCGGCTCTACAGCTTCGACCAGATGACGGTGAACGACCACGCCGCCCTCTTCGCCGCGGGCGCGGCTCCCACCGCCGGGCAACTGGATGGCGTCTGGCGCATGGACGCCATCTCCAACGCCAACCACGCCGGCGGCATCGCCTACCTGCAATTCAGCAACAAGCCCGATGGCAGCTTCCAGGCCCGCTACCAGCTCATGGGCCTCATCGAAGGCATCGTCATGCCGTCGTTCCTGAAGGACCACTTCCAGTTAAACGACTTCTCGCCCTTCCACGATGAGATTCGCACTGTCTCCGCCGACATGATGGTGGGCAAGTACGTGACCCAGGTGCCCGCAGCCATCGCCGCACCCTTCGGCAATTCCTCGCTGGGCCTGTTCCATTCCGAGGCCGGCGGCCAGTTTGGTTTCTACTACATGCTCACGCGCGCCGGCAAGGACCTGGCCACCAGCAGCTTGCTGCATCCCTTCCTGGACGTCCAACTTCCCGATGGCGTTGGTATGACGTTCGACGAAGTGCTGGTCGGCTGGTATTTCCCCGGCCAGTTCACGCCCGCGCCAGGAATGGAGGGCGATCTCACCATCGCCAGCCGCATCCCGAAGGCCGGCGATCCTCCCGGCGCGGCCACCTGCCAGTTCAATGGCCACATGGTCATTCGCGACGTCAACGAATTCATCGACGGCTACGACCACCGCGCCGCCATTCAGGGCACCATGCAGTTCGGTGATTTCGAAGACTTGGGAAGCGCCACCTTCCCCATCGACGATTCCGTCAGTACCTTCGACTATCTTCGCGTCAACCCAGCCACCGGCGAGGCCCAGATGCGCTACCACGTCGAATTTGCCACGCACGACGGCCGCCGCTTCACCTTCGATGGCATCAAGTACATGCAGAGGAGCGGCCCCACCGGTCCGAAGGCGATTGCCGACGTGCTGGGCGACTACACCACGCTCTACTGCCACGTCTACCAGCAACTGCCGGGTGGCGCCAGGCGTGAAACCGGCACCGCGTTCCTGCGCTTCCGCACTTTCGAGGACCCGGCGGCGGTTGTCAGCCTCGCCGATTTCCTGTTGTCGTTCCACCCCAACGGAACCAGCGACCCGGTCACGCAACTCCAGGCGCGCATGCGTTTCATCGCCTTCACGGCGCAGTTCGTGACTCGCGAATACGACCCGCTGGGCTTCTGAAGGGAGAAGATTCTCATGATCGAGCCTCGTCCTTTCTACGTAGTTGGGCACAATCCGAACAGCATCGAAGCGGTGCGGGCCGCACTGGCGGCCGGCGCCAATGCCATCGAGCCGGACATCAACGTCTACGAGGACCGGCCCACCGAGTTCTGCGTCGCCGAGGCGCCATTACTGGACCCGGACGGCGGCGGTCCCGCCAGCGCCCCCTCGCTCGTCGATTACCTTACCGAACTGCACGACATCGCCATCGCGAGCCCCCAACTTGCGCTGGTGGTGCTCGACTGCAAACCCAAAATCGCGACTCCCGAACTCGGCGCGGCCCTGCTCGAAACCATCCGCACGCTGCTTACGCACGATACCCGGATCAACGTGATCGTTTCCGTGGCCAGCCTCGCCGAGACCGCCATCTTCGAAACCATCAAGAGCCAACTCGGCCCGCGCGAAGGGGTCATGATCGACGAAGAGAACAACCCCATCGCGGTCTCCGATTTCTTCTCCGGCGCCGGCATCGAGAACCAGACTTTCGGCAACGGCATCTCGGTGGCCAACTCTCTGCTGGGACCCAAGGTGCGGCCTTCCATGGAGGAGGCCTGCTGGTTCCGCGCGACCACCAACCGCCTGCGCTTCATCTATGTGTGGACGGTGAACGACCACGACCTCATGCGCGAGTACATCCGCATCGGCGTGGACGGCATCATTACGGACCACGCCTCCGACCTCCACACCGTCATGCAGGAGACCGAATTCCGGCCGATCGTCCGCTACGCCACGCGCGACGATAACCCGTTTCAACCCGCCAACCAGACCTACGGACTTGCGGTGCACACCGGCAACAAATCGGGCGCGGGTACCGACGCCGACATCACCTTCACCCTTTCTGGCGCCGCCGGTTCCGCGAGCATCACGGTGAACGCCGGCCTGCCTGGCCGGATGGAGACCGGCGGCTGGAACTATGTCACCCTTCCGGGCGCCGGCTTGGGACCGTTGCAGACCATCACCGTCCAGCACGACGGTCAGGGCGCCGGATCCGCCTGGTTTCTGGACAAGATCACCGTCGCGACCTTCAACGGCATCAACGTGCAAGCCGTATTCAATTGCTGGATCGATTCCGGCAAGCCGGTCTCGCAGCCGTTGAGCGCGATCGATCTGCAGGCAACCACTACCGCCGGCACATAGCTGCCGCCCGGGGGGTCGGGTCTACTTCACCCTCTTCGCCACTACCGTGCTGCCGGGAAACTCGCCGCTCGGCTTCATGGTGAGCTGAATCTCATCGCCGTCGATCTTCCCCTCGTGGGCGAACGTCATTGCGCCGTTTGGGTCTAGTTTCACCACGAAGGAGATCTGTTCGCCCGTGACCCTACCGTCACTGATCTGGACGGTTGGGCTCTGGGCTGCTTGCCAGGTGCCGGTTAGGGTATCACCCTCCTGTTTAAAGGTGTAAGAGACTTGGACCTTGCCCTGAGGGGTCTGCAAATCGGCCTTCCAGTTTCCGGTGATGTCGGCAGCGGAAGCGGCCGCTGCTAGAAACAGGAGCAACAGACTCCATTGTATGAATCGATAGAGGTGCATGATTGTAGTGACGGCGGCGACGCCTATAATGTTCCACGGTTGGCCGCGCTGACGTCTTGTTGCCGCCGCGCCGGTGTTAGAATCGTCTCCTATGAAGCAGAGGGGGCTGATTTTTCTTGCTGCGCTGACGCTGGTGGCTCAGGATTCGAAACCACCGGCCAAGAAACCCGGGCTGCCGCTGAAACCAGAGAGGAAGATCGAGTTCACCACCGACGAAGCCACCTGGCTTTCGCTCACCCTGACACCCGACGGCAAGACGATTGTCTTCGAACTGATGGGCGATCTCTATTCGCTGCCGATCGCCGGCGGCGAAGCCAAACCGATCACCAGCGGCATGGCGTTCGATTCGCAGCCGTCGGTCTCCCCGGACGGAAAGCTGATTGCCTTTCTCAGCGACCGCGACGGATCGGAAAACCTCTGGGTCTGCAAGGTGGATGGCAGCGAGCCCAAGCAGCTTAGCAAGGACACGCAGGGAGATTTCGAATCGCCATCGTGGACGCCGGACGGCGAATATGTGCTGGTGTCGCGCCGGCAGGCGAACACGCTGCACGAAGTCTGGATGTACCACATTCAGGGCGGAAGCGGCGTGCAGGTAACCAAATCGTCGCCCACCGCCACCACCACTCCGCAGCAGCGGGTGCGCGCGCTGGGCGTGGTGGCGTCGCCCGATGGCAAATACTTCTACTACGCGCGGCGCACCGGGAGTTTCAGTTACAACGTCACGTTTCCCCTCTGGCAGGTGGTGCGGCGCGACCGCACCACGGGCGACGAAGACGTGATCACCAGCGCGCCCGGTTCGGCATTCCGGCCGATCGTTTCGCCGGACGGCGCGAAACTGGTGTTCGGCACGCGGCACGATACCGAGACCGGGCTGCGCTTGCGTGACTTGGCTACCGGGGAGGAGCGGTGGCTGAAGTACCCGGTGCAGCGCGACGACCAGGAGTCGGCGGCGACGCGCGATGTGCTGCCGGGGTATTCGTTCACGCCGGACTCCAAGGACGTGATTGTATCCTATGGCGGCAAGATCCATCGCGTGCAGGCGGCCACCGGCGAGGCCGGCGAAATTCCGTTCACCGCCAAGGTGTCGCAAGACCTCGGGCCCCAATTGAAGTTCCCCTCCCGCGTGGAGGAAGGGCCGGTGAAGGCGCGGCTGATCCAGGCGCCGCAGCAATCGCCCGATGGAAAGCGGTTGGTCTTTTCCTCGCTCACGCATCTCTACCGCATGGATCTGCCGGGCGGCAAGCCGGCAAGGCTGACCTCCGGCGCCAGCCGCGAGTACCAGCCGGCGTGGTCGCGGGACGGACAGTGGATCGCCTATTCCACCTGGGATGACGACAACGGCGGCCATATCTGGAAGGCGCGGGCTGACGGAACGGGCACTCCGGCCAGACTTACGCGCATCGCGGCCTTCTACCGGGACCCGGTCTGGTCGCCGGACTCCTCGCGCATCGTGGCGCTGCGGCAACCGAGGCAGGCGCGGCTCACCGGGACCAACGGCTTCGCGGCTTCCGGCACGGGGATGGATGTCGTCTGGGTTCCGGCCGCGGGTGGCGACGTGAGCCTGATCGTTCCGGCGCGTGGCGTGGGCCGGCCCCATTTCACCGAGGAGCAGGACCGGATTTTCGTGTACTCGGACCAGGGGCTGCAATCGTTTCGATGGGACGGCACCGACCGGCGTACGATTCTAAAAGTAGTCGGCCGCAGCCGCGGCCCCGAACCCACGCCAGCCTCCGACCTACGCATCTCGCCCGATGGGAAACATGCGCTGGCGAAGTTGACCGAGCAACTCTATCTGATCGCCATGCCGGCCGCGGGCGGCGAAACGCCTACGGTGAACGTGAACACGCCGTCGGTGCCCGTAAAGAAGCTGACCGACATCGGAGCCGACGACTTTCAGTGGACCGATGACGGAAAGACCATGACATGGGCGCTGGGATCGAGCTTCTTCCGCCAGGCGGTGGCCACGGTGGTGTACGACGAGAAGAAGCCCGAGGGTGACGGCGACAAGGCGGACGCCGACAAGGCCGACACTGCCGAGGCCAAACCGGCGGCCCCCAAGAAACAGCTCGCCGAGGAGATTGAAGTAACCATCGAGCAGCCCCGCCACAAGTCCAGCGGCACGGTGGTGTTGCGCGGGGCGAAGATCGTCACCATGAAGGGCGACGAGGTGATCGCGGATGGCGATTTGGTGGTGACGGACAATCGCATCGCAGCCGTCGGCAAGCGAGGCAGCCTGGCCATACCGCCGGGCGCCAAGGTAATGGACCTGAAGGGCTCGACGATCATTCCCGGTATCGTGGACGTGCACGCCCACTGGATCGAGGTCGCGCGGGGCCAGTTGGACCTGCAGAACTGGGCGCTCATGGCGAATCTGGCGTACGGCGTTACCACGGGCCGCGATCCGCAGACCGGCACCAACGACATGTTCGCCTACCAGGACCTGATCGACATGGGCGAGATGCTGGGACCGCGGGCTTTCAATACGGGCCCCGGCGTCTTTGCCGCCACCGATTTCCAGAGCCTCGACGACGCACGCAACGTGGTGTCGCGCTACAAGAAATACTATCGGACCAACACGTTGAAATCGTACATGGTGGGCAACCGTAAGCAGCGCCAGTGGATGGTGATGGCGTGCAAGGAAAACGGCATCATGCCCACCACTGAGGGCGGGCTCGATCTGAAGCTGGATCTGACGCACGCCCTGGACGGGTTCGAAGGCAACGAGCATTCGCTGCCGATTGTTCCGTTATATAAGGATGTGGTAGAGATCTTCGCCCGCTCGGGCATCTTTTATACGCCGACTCTGCTGGTGGCGTATGGGGGTCCGTGGGCCGAGAATTACTTCTACGAAACTACGACTGTACACGACGACCAGAAGATGCGGCGCTTCATTCCCCACGATATCCTGGACGCGCGCGCCAAGCGCCGGGCGTGGTTCTCCGAAGAGGAGCACGTCTTTCCGAAGCTGGCTGCGCAGGCAGCCAAGATTGTGCGCGCGGGCGGCCGGGTTTGCATCGGCGGCCACGGGCAATTGCAGGGCATTCAGTGCCACTGGGAGATGTGGGCGCTGAAGTCGGGTGGGATGTCGAATCACGAGGTGTTGCGCTCGGCCACGCTGTTTGGCGCGGAGGCCATCGGTTTCGACCAGGATTTGGGGAGCCTGGAGCCGGGAAAACTGGCCGACCTGCTGGTGCTGAATAAGGACCCGCTCGAGAACATCCGCAACACCAACTCCATCCGCTATGTGATGAAGAACGGAGACATGTGGGAAGGCGACACGTTGAACCAGGTGTGGCCTCAGCAAAAGGCGCTACCGCCTTTGTGGTGGTGGAAGGATACGCCGTAGCCGCGACCCGGCTAACACAGGCATGAATGCCCATGCCACGGTTATAATCGTTCAGCGTGACCACTCGCGTTGGCGCCGGGCTGCTGGCCCTGTCTACGGGCGCAGTTGTTCTTCTGGGATTGGTCTGGGCGCATCCTGGAATGCGGCACGCGCCCGCTCCGCCGCATGTTTCGATCCATCCGGCACAACTCGTGGCGGATGGATACGACGCGGCTACGCTTGAAATCGAAGCGCCCGCCTCCGCCACACCACGCATTTCCATTTCCGAAAACCCCCACGGCGCCAGCGTTCAGGATGTATCGTTCCACACCAATGACTGGCAGGCGCGGATTCGGGCGGGTGTCGTACCGGGGCGCATTGCGGTGCGCGTCGAGGTCGCTGGGTTCCCGGCCGCGTGGGTCGAATTGAACACCACGCCCGACTACGCCGATAGCGACGGCGATGGCACGCCCGACGTCCTCCGCCTGGACGATGAATCCGATCGCCGCGCCTTCCGCCGCTGGTTCACTTTCCTGGCCGAGGTGCAATACTTCCAGCAACCCGGCGCCCGCCCCGCCGAGATCGTGGACTGCGCCGCGCTCATCCGCTATGCCTATCGCGAAGGGCTGCGCGGTCACGATTCAATTTGGGCTGGCGAGGCTGGTCTGCCGGTCGTGCCAGGGTTGCCATCGGTGGCCAAATATCAGTACCCGTTCACGCCCCTGGGCGCCGCGCTGTTTCGCGTGCGCCCAGGGCCGTTCCAGGCGTCCGATATTTCCGCCGGCGCCTTCGCCCAGTTCGCCGATGCCCAGACGCTGCAGCGGTTCAACAGCCATCGCGTGAGTCGCAGCCTTTCGCACGCGCAGCCGGGCGACCTGCTCTTCTTCCGCCAGGAAGCCGGCCACATGCCGTTTCATAGCATGATCTACCTGGGACCGAGCCAGATCACCGCCGGCGCGGCGCGCTACGTGGTCTATCATACCGGCCCCGATGGCGAAGACTCCGGCATCATTCGCCGTTTGACCACGGACGAACTGCTGCGCTACCCCGAGCCGCAATGGCGGCCCGTGGAAAGCAACCCCGCCTTTCTGGGCGTGTATCGGTGGAACATCCTGAGGGAGACTCCATGACCAAAGATTTGGGGCAGCCTGCAGCCGCCTTTCAGGTGGCCCGTTTCCTGTTTCTGGCGCTTCTGCTGGCCCCCGGCCTCAGCCCGCAAGAGGATGAGCCCTACTTCTCGCTCGGCAGCACGGGGACCTTTGCGTCGAACGGCAAGCCCACGATTGCGCTGAGCGCGTGGAACGTCGATTCGTTGGACTTCCACGTGTACCGCGTCAACGATCCGCTGCAGTTCTTCGAACAACTGGAGAGCCTGCACGAATACGGCGGCCGCGGGCCGAAGGCCCCGCACGAGCGCACCTGGATTGAGCGCATCCACCTCTGGAAGCACGGCCTGCGGTCCGGTATTCTGCGCTCGCTGCGCGGCCAGTTCACCGAATCGCCCAGCGCGCATTTCGAAACCCTGTTGCCGCACCCATCCGCGCCGGCCGGCAAGGAAACGCACTACGCCGAAGCACCGGTGCTCAACTCGCAGCAACTGGTGCTCTCGTTCCGCCAGGCGGTGAAGAGCCATACGCGCTGGGAGCAGCAGCGCCTGACCCTCGGCGTCAAAGACCGCGGGGTCTACGTGGTGGAGGCCGCGCGCGGCGACCTGCGCGCCTATACCGTCCTGGTGGTCTCGGACATCGTGATGGTCACCAAGACCAGCAACGGACGCATCCTGAACTTTGTCGCCGACCGCGACACCGGTGAGCCGGTGCGCGGCGCTACCGTCTGGATGCTGGCGCGCGACGCCCGCAAAGGATCCGTGGAGACGGATGCCGATGGCCTCGCCGAAATGAAGTTAACCGGGGAGCGCCCCACGGATCTGCGCATGGTCGCCCACAGCGGCGGGAACTATGCGATCAACGGGCTGGAGAGCTACGCATTCAGTAACAGCGCGGCACAATGGCAGGGCTACATCTACACCGACCGGCCGGTCTACCGCCCCGGCCACACCGTACACTTCAAGGGCATCCTTCGTCTGCGCACCCCCAACGGGTACGATGTGCCGGCCGCCAAAAGCGTCTCGGTCGCCATCAATGACCAGGACCAGAAACCGGTCTACCAGAAGAACCTCATCACCAATGCCAATGGCACAATTCACGACGATCTGGTGCTGGCGGCGGGAGCGGCCCTCGGGAATTATTCCATCGAGGTCCGGTCGGGCGCCGAATCCTACATGAACGGCAATTTCGAAGTGGAGGAGTACAAGAAGCCGGAATACGAAGTGCGCGTGACGCCCGCCAAGGCGCGCGTCTTGCAGGGCGAGACCGTGCAGGCAGTGATCGATTCCCGCTACTACTTCGGCGAACCCGTGAGCGGGGCGAAGGTGCAGTACGCGGTGTATCGCGCCCCGTACTGGTTTCCGCTCTGGTACGACCCCGACGACAGCGTGGACACCTCCGGCGGCGATGGCGAGGGCAACGAATTCGGCGACGAGCAGATTGCGCAGGAGGAGGGCGTACTCGATCAGGATGGCAAACTGACCGTGGAGATCGCGACCACGGTTTCGAACCGCAAGACGGACTACCGTTGCCGGATCGAGGCGCGGGTCACGGATGCGGCCAAGCGCGAGATCGCGGGCCGCGGCAACGTCATCGCCACCTACGGCAGCTTCCTGGTGAACGCCGCGCCCGACCGCTATTTCTATCCGCCGGGCAGCAAGGCCACGTTCACGGTGTCGGCGCGGGATTACGACAACCAGCCGATTCGCACACGAATCCACGTCGAGTTGCAGAAGTGGAACTGGCGGAACCGCGACCAGTCGGAGCTCAAAGGCGCCACCGATGTGGATACCGGCGCGGATGGCTCCGCCATCGCAGAACTCGCGATCCCGGACGCCGGCGGAAGCTATCGCGTCCGCGTTAGGGCGCACACGCCGGAGGGGCGCGAGGTCGCCAGCACTGCCTACTTCTGGGTCTCCGGCGGCAGCCAGTTCGATTTCGGCGACGCCCAGCGCCGGACGGTGCAGATCGTCCCGGACAAGAAAACGTACAGCCCCGGCGACACGGCCAAAGTCTTGATCATTACCGGAAAGGCCGGCACGCCGGTCCTGGTTTCGGTCGAGGGCCGCGACCTGCGCATGCAGAAGCTGATCCGGTCGCAGGACGCCACGGCGGTCTTTGAGGTCCCGGTCTCGGCCAGCGACGAGCCGGGCCTCTTCGTGGCCGCGCAGTTCGTGCGCGGCGGCAACGTCTACCAGGCCCAGAAATATCTCAAGGTGCCGCCCGTCGATCACCAGTTGAACGTCAGTCTGGCCACCGACAAACCGCAGTACCTGCCCGGCGCCACCGCGCAGTACAGCATCCACGTAACCGGGGCCGACGGCAAGCCGGTGCCCAAGGCCGAGTTGAGCCTCGGCGTGGTGGATGAGGCCATCTACGCCATCCGTCACGACACTCTGCAGGATCCCCTCAGCTTCTTCTTCGGCCACGAATGGGACAGCGTGTACACTGTCAACTCGCTCAATTTTTATTTCAACGGTGAAGCCGGCAAGCGGCGCATGCGGCTGGCGCAGATGCGCCCGCCTTCGCGGCTGGCGCAACTCAAGCCCGAGCGGCTGGCCCAGCCGAAGATCCGCAAGGCTTTCCCGGACACCGCATTCTGGGCCACGGACGTCACCACCGATAGCGCCGGAGCGGCGCAGGCCAAGGTGGAACTCCCGGATTCGCTGACCACCTGGCGCGCCACCGCGCGCGGCGTTACGGCCGATACCAAAGTCGGCGCCGCCGTGCTGAAGACCATCGTGCGCAAGAACCTGATTTTGCGTTTGGTCGTGCCGCGGTTCTTCGTGCAGGGCGACGAAGTGACGATTTCGGCGCTGGTCCACAACTACCTCACCACGGCCAAGACCGCACGCGTCTCGCTCGACGCGAAAGGCCTGGACGTTCTCGAGGGTGCGACCAGGGACGTGGATGTCCCGAGCCGGGGCGAGGCCAAGGTGGACTGGCGGGTCCGCGCGCGGCAGGTGCGCACCGCGACCCTGACCGGAAAGGCCCTGACCGATGAGGAGTCGGATGCGCTGGAGCTGGAACTTCCCGTCAACGTGCCGGGCGTGAAGCTGTCGCAGGCACGCGGCGGTTCGTTGAACGCGGGTGCCTCGGCGGCTTTCGACCTGACGTTCCCGGACAAGGTGGAGCCCGGGTCGCGCCTGCTGGCGATCCGCGTTTCGCCATCCATTGCGGGGTCGCTCTTCGGCGCGCTGGAATATCTGACCTCGTTTCCGTACGGCTGCGTGGAACAGACCATGTCGAGCTTCCTGCCGAACGTGATTGTGACGCAGGTGGTGCGCGATCTCGGGCTGAAGGTGAATCTCGACCAGGCAGCCGTCCAGGAGAAGATCCGCGCCGGCCTGGACCGGCTCTACAGCTTCCAGCACGAAGATGGCGGCTGGGGTTGGTGGGAGACCGATGAGAGCCATCCGTTCATGACGGCGTACGTCGTCGCCGGCCTTTCGCAAGCGCAGGCGGCCGGTGTGCAAGTCAACGCCGGGGCCGTGGAGAAGGGCGTGGCTTGGGTGCAGAAGTCGCTCGCCCAGGATTCCAAATTGGCGGCCGACCTGCGGGCCTACATGGTCTACTCATTGGGTGCGGCCGGGAAGGACGACGCCGCGTCGTTGAGCCAGATCTACGACCAACGCGCCAAGCTCTCGCCTTACGGGCTGGCGCTTCTGGGTCTCGCGCTCGAACAGGCCAAGGACGGGCGCGCTGGTGAGGTGGGCGCGACCCTGGAGCAGACCGCGAAGCAGGACGACCAGCAGGCCTGGTGGCCGGCCGCCCGCGATGCCATGCTGGATTTCTCTGATGACGTTACTCCCGAGGCCACCGCCTACGTTGTGAAGTTCCTCTCGCACCAGCGGGCGGCCAGTCCGCTGCTGCCCAAGGCCGCGCTCTGGCTCATGAATCACCGTAACGAAGGCTACTGGTGGTCGTCCACCAAGCAGACCGCCATGGTGATCTATGGCCTTACCGACTACCTCAAAGCCACCAACGAGCTCAATCCCAACCTCACTGCCACCGTGTTCGTCAACGATCAGGCGGTGCTGACGAAAAAGCTCGACGCGGTCGCCGGCCTGGTGGCGCCCGATCTCTCGCTCGACGAATCCAAGCTGCAGCCCGGCGTCAACCACATCCGCGTGGTCACGTCGGGCGAGGGCCGCCTGTACTACTCCACGCGCGCCGAGTATTTCTCGAGCGACGACAAGCTGCAGCGCACCGGCAGCGTCTCGCTCAACATCCTCCGCGACTATTTCCGCCTGGTTCCCGGCAAGGACGGCGAGAAGATCGTTTACGATACCGTGCCGCTGAACGGTCCGGTCTCATCCGGCGACATCCTGGCCGTCCGCCTCACCGTCACCGGCAGCGAATGGAAGTACCTGATGGTCGAAGACCCCATTCCCGCCGGCACGGAGTTCATCGAGCGCGACAGCGCCTACGAGCTCAAGACGCGCCCGCCCTGGTGGCAATACTTCTTCACGCGGCGCGAGTTGCATGACGACCGCATGGCGATTTTCCAGACCTGGTTCCCGCAGGGCCAACGGCAGTATTTCTACCTGCTGAAGGTCGTGAACCCCGGCAACTTCAAGGTAAGCCCCGCGGGCGTGCAGCCCATGTATCAGCCCGCCTTCCTCTCCACTACCGAGAGCCGGCGCTTGGAGGTGAAATGACACCGGCCGTCAGACGTCTGTGCCTGGTGCACCTGGCGGCCAACGCGCTGCTGCTCTGGCTCGGATACGAGTGGCTGGGCGTCGGCGAATCGACCATCCCGCGACTGCTCTGGAGCGCGGTGTTCGCGCTGGCTATTCTGTCGATGGCCTGCTGGCTGCACGGCGCGACCTTCGCCTATTTCCGTATGCCGGACGGCTCTCGCATCACCGCCGCCTTCCGCGCTGCCCTACAGTGTCTCTTGCCGCTGTTGCTGGTGGCGATCGGCATCATGGCGCTCTACGCCCTCCTCGCCCGCTGGGCCGATTACAGCCCGCAGCCGGCCTTGAAGCTGGCGTCGTACCTCACCCTGAAATTCCGTAAACCGGTGAAGCCGGCCACCGTGATGGCAGGGTTCAACCTTGCGTTGTGGCTGGTGCGATGGGTGCTGCTCCCGCTGGTTCTTCTGCCGATGGCTTCGGCCATTGCGACACGCGGCTGGCGCGGCTTTGCTGAAGTGGGATGGTGCGGGCGCGCATGGTTGCTGGCGCCGGTCTTTCTGCTGGCCGGCTTGTGGCTGCCGTTCGTGCTGTTGGGATGGGTGCCGCGCATGGGGCCGTTCTGGCTGCAAATGGCCAGCTTCCTGGTGAGGATTGGATTGGCTTACCTCCTCTTCGTGGCTGCCGCGATTGCGCTGGCGTTTGTCACGTCACGCGGCAGGGCGGTCTTGGGCAAGCCGGGCACTGTGACTTCGCCGTAGCGGTGGACCGCTGGCGTATCTTGCGTCCTGAGCATCGGCGGACAAGTTGGCATCCCCTTCGAAACGTCCGGACCCGGCAGCCGATCCGGTTGGTACCACCCAGTCGTCACCTGCCGGCCAACCTGCTGCGCCCGATCCTCCCTCTGCCGAAGAGCTCTATAAGAGGTACCACGGTCTGGTTGCGCGAGCGGTAGAGGTGTTTGCAGCATCATATGGTCGAGTATGGTCGAGTATCCGGTGCCGGCTGGCCGATTATGCGATAGACTATGTGCCTGAATGTTGGAGCCTGGAATGACACGCATCGGAAGCAACTGGCGCGGGCGTCCTCGGCCGCGCGTCGCGATTCTTTTCCTGTTTCTGACCCTGGCGGCACTGGCTCAAACCGCGGCCCCGCCATCGCCACCCCCGCCGCCCAACGATTACAGCGATCCCAAGACCTGGCTTTGCAGACCCGGGCAGCACGACGCCTGTGACGTGGACCTGACCACGACGGTGGTTGGAACCGACGGCACGTTGAGCCGCGAGACGTGGACCAACAACCCCGACGCGCCGGTCGATTGCTTCTATGTCTATCCCACGGTGTCCACCGACCCCACGCCGAACAGCGACATGATCGCCGACGCCGCCGAGCTCAACGTCGTTCGCCAGCAATTCGCGCGGTTCGGTTCGCAGTGCCGGCGGTACGCGCCGCTCTATCGCCAGATCACTTTGGTGGGGTTGCGCCGGGTGCTGACCGGCGGTGGATCGTTGACCCAGGGAGTGCAGTATGACGATGTGCGGGACGCGTGGAAATACTATCTGGAACACGACAACCACGGACGCCCGTTCGTACTGATCGGCCACTCGCAAGGTTCGTTCATCCTCGCCGAGCTCATTCGCCGCGAGATCGACGGCAAGCCCGTGCAGTCGCGCATGGTTTCGGCCATGCTGCCGGGGGCCACACTGGCCGTTCCCCGCGGGAAGGACGTGGGTGGCGCGTTTCAGCACGTGCCGCTCTGCCACTCCGATTCCCAGACCGGGTGCGCGCTCGCATATTCGGCATTCCGCTCGACTCTGCCGCCGCCGGCCAACACGCGCTTCGGCAAAGTCGCAGGCACGGACATGGTGGCCGCATGCACCAACCCGGCGGCGCTCGGCGGCGGCGAGGGCGAGTTGCACGCCTATTTCGCCAGGGATGGCCGGTACATCGTGGGCACAAAACAGCCCAAGCCGTGGGTGATCCCCGAGCGGCCCATCGAAACCCCGTGGGTGAGTGTGCCGGGCCTGGTGACGGCTCAATGCGCTTCGAATGACAACGCCACCTATCTCGAGGTGACCGTGCATGCCGACCCGGAAGGTCGGCGCACCGACGATATCACCGGCGATCTCGCCGCCAACGGCCAGGTGCTGGCGGATTGGGGCCTGCATCTGGTGGACGTCAATCTCGCCATCGGCAACCTGGTCGACATCGCCGGCCGGCAAACGAAGGCCTGGCTGGCGGGCGCGGCGGCAGCCAAGCCGGGCGGAAAGAAATAGGCACGGCTGACGACGGCTCCACCCTTCGTCTGCGTCAGAATCGAAGGACATGACCGAATCCCAAACCTGGCGCAACCCCGTCCGTGCCTGCCTGCAGGCCGGGAAGCCCGCCTTCGGCGTCACCATCACCACGGCCTCGGTGGAAGCGGCGGCCCACGCAGCCACGCTCGGCTTCCACTTTCTCTGGATCGAAATGGAGCACTCGCCCATCACCCTGGAAACGCTCCGTCTCATGGTGCTGGCCACCCGTGGGCTGCCGGCCGCGGTCTTTGCGCGCGTGCCCGTGGTCGAACTGTGGACGGCCAAGCGTGTCCTTGACCAGGGCGTGAGTGGCGTGATCTTTCCCTTTGCGGGCACGGCCGAAAGGGCGGCCTGCGCGGCGGCGGCGTGCCGCTACCCGCCGGCCGGCAAGCGTGGCTCGGGCGCCTCGGCCGCGCTGCGAACCTGGCCTGAGCCGGGGAACTACTATGACTCGGCCGATCGCGAAGTCGTCACCGTTTGCGTGATCGAGGAGGCTTCGGCAGTTGACCAGATCGACGCGATCGCCTCCACCCCGGGCGTCGATGTTCTGTTCATCGGAACCAGCGACCTCTCGTTCTCGCTCGGCCTCCGCGGCCGCCAGAACGAACCGGCGCACGAGGCCGCCATCGCCCGCATTGTGGACGCGGCGCGCCGGCACGGCAAGTTTCTGGGGCGGCCCGCCGGAACTTCGGAACAAGTGCGCCGCTACTTGGACCAGGGCTTTCTGCTTTTCCAACTGCCCACCGAGATCGCGTTGATGGAACTGGGCGCGCGGCAACTGCTCGATCCGCTCGGAGATCGTACATGAACCGTCGATTCTGCTGGCTGCTTCTCCTTCCGGCGTGGGCCTCGCCCGCTGCCGACCTGACGCGCGCAACCGTCGTCGCGCCCACCACCCTCACCGGTCCTGAACGCAAGGCCGTGGCCCTCCTGGTCGACGCCGTTCGCCAGCGCACGCGCATCGCCTGGCCCGTGGCGGCCATGAGTCCCGGCGCGGGCAAGGCGGTGGTTACCGTCCGCCGGGCGTCCGCGGCCACCACGCTCGCGCCCGAAGGCTATCAACTCCGCACCTTCGACAACGGCGGCGCCCCCGGCGTCGAGATCACCGGCAATGACGAGCGCGGCGTGCTCTTCGGCGTTGGCGGCCTGCTGCGCGCGCTCGAAATGCGCCGCGACTCCGTCACGCTCCCCGGCCCGCTCAACCTCACTACCGCGCCCAAGTACCCGCTGCGCGGTCATCAGCTCGGCTACCGGCCCAAAACCAACTCCTACGACGGCTGGGACGTGCCGCTGTGGGAAAGCTACATTCGCGACTTAGCGGTCTTCGGCGCCAACGCCATCGAACTGATCCCGCCGCGCTCCGACGATGCCGCCGACAGCCCGCACTTCCCGCTTCCGCCCATGCCGATGATGATCGAGATGTCGCGCCTGGCAAAGGAATATGGCCTTCAGTGCTGGATCTGGTATCCGGCCATGGATCCCGACTATGCCAACCCCGCGACGGTCGATGCCGCGCTCCAGGAGTGGGCCGAAGTCTTCCGCCAGCTTCCGCGCATCGATGCCGTCTTCGTGCCCGGCGGCGATCCCGGCCATACCGAGCCGCGCCACCTGATGGCGCTGCTGGAAAAGCAGACCGCCAACCTCAAGCGATATCACCCCAACGCCACCATGTGGGTCTCGCCGCAGGGTTTTAACGCGCCCTGGATGCAGCAGTTTTTCGAACTCATGGACCGAAAACCGGCGTGGCTCACCGGCGTGGTCTTCGGACCCCAGGTGGCGGTGAATCTTCCGGAGCTGCGCCAACGCATCCCCAGGCAGTACCCGATCCGTTTTTATCCCGACATCACCCACAGCGTGAACTCGCAATTCAGCGTGAACGATTGGGACGTGGCCTACGCGCAGACCGAGGAGCGCGAGGTCATCAACCCGCGGCCGCTCGACGAAGCCCAGATTTTCCGTGTCCTGCAGCCATTCGCCGGCGCCGGCTTCCTTACTTACTCGGAGGGCTGCAATGACGACGTAAACAAGGCCATTTGGAGTGCGCTCGGCTGGAATCCCGGCGTGGACGTGACGTCGGTGCTGCGCGACTATGGCCGTTACTTCATCGGCCCGGACATGGCCGAGGGCTTCGCCCAGGGACTGCTGGCGCTGGAGCGCAACTGGCGCGGGCCGCTGCTGGCCAATGCCGGAGTCGATGTCACGCTGGCGCAGTTCCAGGAAATGGAGCGCCAGGCCACCGTGCAGCAGAAATTGAACTGGCGGTTCCAACAGGCCCTCTACCGGGCTCACTATGACGCCTATTTGCGAGCCCGCCTGGCCGATGAAACCGAACACGAGCGCCGCGCCCTGGAACGGCTGGCTACGGCCCGCGAGGTCGGTTCACTAACAGCCTTGGCCGCGGCCGCTTCGTCGCTCGCTGTCGATTCCCTCAACCGCGCCGGGGCCGCCCACCGCGCCCGCGTCTTCGAACTGGCCGAGGCGCTCTTTGAGAGCATACACATGCAGCTCAGCGTGCCGCGTTATGCGGCCATCGATCCCGGCCGTGGCGCCAATCTGGACCTGATCGACCGGCCCATTACCGATGCCGCCTGGCTGCTGCGGCGCTTCGGCGAGATCCACTCCCTCGATACCGAGGCCAACCGGCTGCGCGCCATCGACGAGATTCTGAACTGGACTAACCCCGGTCCCGGCGGTTTCTACGATGACTTGGGCGACCCGATGAATCGCCCGCATCTGGAGCCGGGAGCGGGATTCACCGAAGACCCGGCTTTCTTCCACACCGCGCGCACCGGCTTCGGCGGCCGGCGCAATACGCCGTGGCGCATCGCCTGGCACCGCCACGCCGAAGCGCTCTACGGCAACACCCTGAAGCTCCGCTACCCCAGCCTCGACCCGGCGGCGCACTACAAGGTTCGCTTCACGCAGGGCGGCGACTCCACGCCGCGCGCCACCCGCCTGGTGGCCAACGGTACCGTCGAGATCCATCCCATGCGTAAGCGGGAGGCCGACGTCAAACCGCTCGAATTCGATATCCCGGCCGCCGCCACGGCCGGCGGCACACTCACGCTGGAGTGGCAGCCAAGTCCCGCCGAGGCCGGCAACGGCCGCTTCGTGCAGGTTTCGGAAGTTTGGCTCATCCGGCAGTAGGAAGACGCCGATCAGGCCAGCGCCGCGCGGTCGCGCTCGATGAACGCGGCCATACACACCAGCAGGAGCACACCCGCCACGCAATAGACCACCGATGTCATCGCGATGGCGAACCCCAGGCTCGTGCGTTGGGCTATTAGGCCCACCACCACGGGCGCCGTTCCGCCGCCGCCGAGCCAGCCCACACAGTTCATCATTCCCGCCATGGTCCCGCGCGCCCCGGGTGGAATGACGTCGAACGGCGAGGCGAAAATGTTGGCGTCGTAAAGCCCCTTGAAGAAGCCCCACCCGGCAAGCGCCACCACCAGCCACGTCACCGACTGCGTGAATCCGCAGAGCGCCACAAACGGGGCGCCGGCGAAAACACCGGCTGCCTGCACCATCAGCCGGCCACGAACGGTGCGCTTCACCAGCGTGTCGGCCAGCCAGCCGCCCGCTGCGGCGCCGGCCATGCCCGCCAGTTGCGCGAAAAGCGTGGCACTGAGGCCGGCCATCGCCAGGCTCATTTGAAAACGGTCGTGAAGGAACGTGGGCATCCAGGAGAGCAGCACTACCGCGACGAAGTTCGCGCAAACGAATGTGGCCATCAGCATCAGCGCGGAAGGCGTGCGCAGAATGAGGCCGATGGCGCCGAGCGGGGGCAGTTGGGCTTCCACCTTCGGCGGCGACGCTTCCGCCGCGCCCCGGCGCGGTTCCAGCAGAAACCGTTGCAGCGCCACCCCGAGCAAAATGCCCAGCCCGCCGAAGACCACGAACGACCACCGCCATCCGTACCGCTGTCCGATCAGCCCGGCGAAGAACCCACCGCCGATGGTCCCGACGTAAACGCTGGTCTGGAGGAACCCCAGCGCCCGCGAGCGCGTCGCCCTGCCGTGGTAATCGCTGATCAGCGACACCGTGGCCGGGTAGTAGATGGTTTCGCCGCAGCCTTCCGCCGCGCGAAACAGCAGCAGTTGCCGAAACGTGCGCGCGAGCGCCGTGGCCATGCAGATCCCGCTCCACAGGTACAGCCCGCCCAGGATCGCCGGCTTACGCCGGATGCGATCGACGATGGCGCCCGCCAGCGGCGCCCCCAGCCCGTAAAGCCAGGCGAAGGCCGAACCCAGCAGCCCGAGTTCCACCGTGCTCAGATTCATTTCCTTTTTCAGCAGCGGGAAGACGGAAAAAACGGCCTGCCGGTCGGCGTAGTTGAAGAAGCAGATGCTCCACAGCATCGCCACTACCAGCCAGGGATAGCGTCTCCCGCCTCCGGCTGGCAAGCCGGTGCTCAGTTCGGGCATTTCATAACGGTAGCGCATCTTGGCCGTAACGTAGGCGTCCGCTTCCTCCACGCTCTCCAGTTCTGACTTTGATTGCCGGCGCACCGGGAACCGCCCTCACACCGGCCACCGGCCACTGGCCACCGGCCACCATCCCCGGCGGCCGCGGAAGTCACACCTCCCTCCTCGTCTAACCACCCAACCAGCCCCACTGTGGCAAACTGAATCTACCCCATGCTGACCGCCGCCCAGATCTCGGAGTTGCGTTCTCACTTCCCCATCCTCCGCGAGAAGACCTACCTATACAACTGTTCGCAAGGCGCGCTCTCCGACGCGGTCGAAGGCGGCTTGCGGGATTACGTTCGCAGTTGGCAGACTTCCTCCGACCCCTGGGCCGAGTGGGTCCAAGCCTACCAAAGCCTGCGCGCGGAATTCGCGCGTTTCATCCATGCCGAACCGGAAGAAATCGCCATCGTGACCAGCGCATCGGCGGCAATCAATCCAATTGCCAATGCGCTGCGTTTTGACGGCCGGCCCGGCGTCGTGATGGGCGAGTTCGAGTTCCCTACCATGGGCCACATCTGGCTGGCCCAGCAGCCGCGCGGGGCGCAGGTCCGGTTTTTGCCGGGGACCGGCCACGCCGTCCCCACCGAATGCTACGCGCGCGCCATCGATGAACGTACCTGCATCGTGCCGCTGACGCAGGTCTCCTTCGTCAACGGTTTCCGGTCTGACGTTGCCGCCGTCACGCGCCTCGCGCACGCCAGGGGCGCGCTGGTTTTCCTCGACGGCTACCAGGACTGCGGCACTCGCCCCATCGACGTGAAAGCCCTCGACGTGGACTTCTTCGTGACCGGCACGCTGAAATACCTGTTGGGGCCGCCCGGTCTCGCGTTTCTCTACGTGCGTCGTTCGCTCATCGAATCGCTCACTCCCACGATCACCAGTTGGTTCGCCCAGCGCGACGTCTTCGCCTTCAACACCCAACACCTGGACCCGGCGCCGGCGGCCCGCCGCTTCGAGAGCGGCACGCCGTCGATCCCCAACATCTACGCCTCGCGTCCGGCGCTCCGCCTGCTGTCGTGCGTGGGTATGGACAACGTCGCGGCACAGGTCGCGGCGCTTACCGGCGCTTTTCTCGATGGCGCTCGCCATCTTGGTGTCGAGAGCAAGACTCCCGCATCGAGCGTTGGCCCGCTGGTCGTGCTACGCTCGCGGGACGCACCGGCGATGGCCGCCCGCCTCGCCGCTCGCGGCATCGTGGTGTCGCCCCGCCGCGACGGCGTGCGATTCGCCTTCCACGTCTACAACACCCTGGAAGATGTCGGGACCGCGCTGGCCGCGCTGAAAGACAATCTCGATTTGATGGTTCGCGTATGAAGGACGAGGAGACATTTAGGAGCATCCCCATGGAAGAGAACATCCTGACCCGATTTGCCCAAGCGCTCGCCACCGGGGCCATTCGCGTGATCGATCTCAGCCAGCCTCTCGAGGCCGCCACCGCCATCATCCAGCTTCCGCCCGAATTCGGCAGGACCTGGCCGTTCCGGCTGGAGGAGATCTCGCGCTACGACAGCCGCGGCCCCGCCTGGTATTGGAACAATTTCTCCTGCGGCGAGCATACCGGTACCCATTTCGATGCGCCGGTCCATTGGGTCACCGGCAAGGACTACCCGCGCAACGCTACCGACACCATCCCGGCGGAGAAGTTCCTGGCGCCGGCCTGCGTCATCGACGTTTCCGCCGAGGCCGCCGGCGACCCCGACTTTCTTCTTACGCCGGATCGCATCGTGGCGTGGGAAGCCATCCACGGCCGCATCGAGCCGGGTTCCTGGGTGCTGATGCGCACCGATTGGTCAAAGCGGCAGCCGGCCGCGCAGTTCCTGAACGCGAAGGAGGATGGCTCCCACGTCCCCGGCCCGCACCCCGATCTGGTCCCCTTCCTCGCCAGGGAGCGCGATGTGATCGGTTGGGGCTCCGAGGCGGTCGGCACCGACGCCGGCCAGGCTTACCGCTTCGACCCGCCCTTCCCGTGCCACACCATCATGCACGGCAGCAACAAATTCGGATTGGCAAGTCTGGCCAACCTCGATCAGTTGCCGCCGAAAGGCGCCATCCTGGTCACGCCGCCGCTCAAGATCGTGAACGGTTCGGGAAGCCCTTGTCGCGTTCTGGCGCTGGTGTGCCCTTAGTACCTATGCTTTCGAATCCTGCATTTTTCTGGCAAGATATTTTTGACCAGTGTGTTCGCGCCCTTTGTTTATGCTGGTGCGGAGGCCCTCCAAAAAGATTCGGGCTTTGGAGTCCGATACCGTCACCGAGGCCTTCTGGCTCCTGACTTCTGGCTTCTGACTCCTTGGGCCGCTGCCTGTTTGGTTCCGGCTATGCCGGGTTAGGTATTGAGTCCCGCGTCAAGCGGTGACCAATTCGCGTGAGCCAGGCGCGGCCACCATCCCGGCATCTTGAACGCACCCCGCATCGTCACGACTTTTGAGCTAAGCTTTACCAGGATACTTTATGAGCTCAGACGAAAAGCCTCCCGGCGGCAAACCGGCGGCGGCGAAGCAAGATGGCCATTTGCTCAACTGGTATCGTGCGTCCGTGGATCTGGTCAAATCGGCGATTTGGCCGATGGCCGTACTCTTCTTATTTTGGTCTGTCAAAGCCCCGATCCTGTCCTCGCTTGCCGAGTTGCCAGCGGTCATCCGCAGCTCCCAGAAAGTGACCGTGGGCACTGTCTCAATCGAGCGAAGGCTCAGTGATGCCGGCATTCCCACCGATGTTCGTAGGGCATTGGCAAAGCTTTCGAGGGATGGGCTCGTCCTTCTTCTGGATACGGGGAGGATAGGTTTCGGCTATCTAAACGCCGGCTGGGAGAAGAAAGACAATAAAGCAAGCGCTATCCAGGAGCTACAACACGAGAAACTCATCGTTATTGCGAAGACCGATACCGGTGAGCAATACCCTTTTCAGTACTCGCTTACACCTTCCGCCCGGAACGCCTACGAGGTCGTCCTGAGAAGCGTCATTACTCAGCTCGCGGAAAGCGCGGCGCCTGGTGGAAAGCAGTAAGGCCAACCCTCTTCAATAAGTGGTTTAGCGCTAATATCTCTTTGCCCAGGACAGGCGAGGCAGAAAGGTGGTCCTTGTTACCACTTTCCAGTGAAACCTATTGCCTTTGGAGGCGACCCGCCTTATCATTGACTTATGCCTGCCGCGGCACGACTGGGCGATCCTACAACGCACGGCGCTCCTACCGCGCCTGGCCCCGGCAGCACCGACGTGCTGATCGGCAGCCAACCGGCCTGGCGCGCCATGATTGACCAGCATGCCTGTCCGGCAGTTAGTGTCAGTGGCGCCGATGGCTTGGGCTCGGTCATAAAGGGAAGTGCGACGGTCCTCATTAACAGTCAGATGGCATGCCGTCAGATGGACATCATCGTCGAGAAACCCGGTTTGGCTATGGGGCCGGCCAATCCGATCGCCATGGGTTGCCCAACCGTCCTCATCGGCGAGATGGGCCCTCCCGCGCCCGCCGGTCTTGGCGGCGCAGCCTTGTCTGCCGCCATGTGCGCCGCCGCCACCACCGCGCCTCAGCCCGGGAAAACACCGCAGGACGCAGCCCTCAAGGAGGCCGCTCAAGAAGGCGCACCCCTGGTGGAGAAGTGTCCTTATGTCCACGACGCTTGAGCTCCAACGGCTTCAGGAGGAATTTCGCGTTGCCTGCGAAGGCGACGACCGCTGCCTCTACGCGCTCTTCGATGGCGCCCGTGTCCGTGGGCTGCCGGTCTTTCTTCGCGAAATCGGCGCTGACTTCACCTCGCTTTATCGGGGAAAACCGGCTACGGAATTGGCTCATGTGGCCCCCTATCTCGCCCGGCTTCCACTAACGAGCTTGATCATTCCCTGGTTGCTTGTCGACACGGTTGCCGCCCAGTCCGGTCTGTTCCTCGTAGCTGGCGCCGGTCTGGATGCGCTTCGCCAGCACCTGCGCCGCTATTTGATCGTGCTGGACGCAAGAGGCGGCCAGAACTTTTTCCGGTTTTACGATCCGCGCGTCATCGCACCCTTCCTGGATGCTTCCTCACCCGAGGAATCCGCCCGGTTCTTCGGTCCAGTCCGCCGCCTCATGGTGTGCGCGTCGGCGCCTCCTGTGAAGCCACCCTTCTTTCGGACCTGGGACGCCCCGGCCGCGCCGCCTGCGTCGGCCCCGCCTACCGCCTTCGACAAATTCGCGCTGCGCCCCCAGCATGAAGAACGCTTCGCCAAAGACACCTGGGCTTTTTACGAGCAGCGTTGCGTCACCCATCTCAAGGCGCATTATGCCGTCCGGCTCAAGGACAAACCGGATGAAGCCGTCCGCCAAATCGTGGCCAATGCCAAGGCCGTCGCCGATCCCCTCGGAATCACTGCCGGCCGCGACGTTACCGCCTTGGCGGAGGTCCTCGTACTCGATCCCGGTTTTGCGGCGCGAGCCTATATCGAGTCCAAACCGCCGCGCGAGCGGTCGCATTCTGTCGCCAGACTCCTTAACTACTTACGGTTCACTCAAGGCGCCTGAGCAACTTCTAACTCCTGAACACATAACACCGGCCACCGGGCACTGACCACCGGCCACCATCCCCGGCGGCCGCGGAAGTCATACGCCATTCAATCCGGCGCCGCCGGAGGCGAGCTAACTCCTGACTTCTACCTTCTAACTCCCGACTCCTAACTCCTGACCCATGGCCTGTAACTTCACCTCACCACACCGGCCACCGGCCACCATCCCAAGCCGCGGAAGTCACACCCCGTTCAATCCGGCGGCGCTGACCCCTACCCTGTGGCTTCAGCTCACAACACCGGCCACCGGCCACCGGACCACCATCCCCAAGCCGCAGAAGTCACACCAATCCGGCGCCGACGGAGGCTGGGCTGACTCCTGATTCTAAGCTTCCCGGAATCGTGGGGGGAGTCCTGGGCGCGAGTGCATCGGCGGGAAGGCCCGGATACTTGGGTTCAATCCACGTCGGCTCGTCGACGCCCGTGAAGGGCTCGGGCGGTGCATGCTCGCCACGCTCGGGACGGAACAGCGCCAGGTCGGGCGGAAGCGGCGGAGTCCCAAGGTTGACATTATCGGACGCCGCCTTGCGCAGGCTCCACGGCCGCGATTCCATAGGGGCGAGGTCCGTCTCCTGGAACTTCACAGGCTTGTATTCAATCCGGGCCGGCTCGCCCGTCTCGGATGCTACTTCCACATCCAGCGGCAGCCCGCTCGGGGGAGCGTCTGACACCGCGAAATGCAGATGAGGAATGCCTGGACATGTGGTCGAGGTCTTCTCGAAATACAGGAACCAATACAGACAATACACGCCCCCCGCCGACAGCACATGCCAGACTGCGTGAGCCTGCAGCCACGAGTTGGGAGCCGAACCGCTCAAGTTGCACAAAGCCTTGCCGTCATGCCCCAATCCCCAAACCAGAAACGCCAGCCCGAAGAAAACCACGCTGGCGACGAACCACCCCCAACCGGTCCCGCTATGCTCGTACGCAATGGCGGAGATCAGCGTGAGAATCACACCCGGAGGTACCAGGCAGAGCATCACGTATAATGTCTTGTTGGCGGTCTCCAGCGTCTGCATCAGGTAGATATTGGCCGCCAGCGCCACAATCACGACGATCACAAAGATGCTTAGAAACACCCAGAACTCGCCGTCCCGGGACACATGGAGCAGTCCGCCAAACAGGCGGATCACCGCGTAGGCGAACAGGAATCCGCCGAATAAGTACATCGAGAGACCGTCCCCTAGCCCTCCGAATGCGTTGAAACTGATGTGGAACAACATGCTTCCCGGGCCCATGCTGATGATCACAAAGCCGTACATGAACGTGTACCGGCCGTTGTAGGTCATCCGGTTCACGTAACGATACTGATCGGGTCCCCAAAGCATGAATGGCAGCAGCAGGCCGAGGACTCCCAACAGAATAAATCCGATGTCCGAGAACGTATTCCATGGTTGCTTTACGGGGCCGAAGTGAATACATTCGCAGTACTGCCAGTCGAACTTATACGGGTGGTCGGTACAGGCAGGCTCGCTCTTGATGCCCGGTTGATCCATGCCCTCTGCCTCGCCCTTGATACTGGTCAGCGTAGTTGGATCCACGGGTTGGCCCGATTGTAGTTGGTTCAGCAGAGTGGTCAAATCTCGTTGCAGCCCGGCATTGGCCGCGAGGTCGGGCGGCACAGGGGGCGTCAGCAGCTTCTGCAGCCGCTGCACCAGGTCGGGGGCTACTTGACCCCGGGTGACTTCATCCCATGCCTCCAGGGCTTTTACCGAGGTCCAGCCGAAACTGTACCCCGAGTCCGACGTGCCGCTCAGTTTTGTGAACCAGTCGCCCGGCGCGTAAACATACATCGTCTGCTTCGGTTCGCCGTTGGTTTCGCCGTACCAGACAGTGCTGGCGAGCAGCAGCACCGAACCGAAGAACACCAGGGCCCACGTCAGGCCGGCCCAAAACACCCATGCCCGCGAATCGCCGTCGGTGTGGGCCGTCTCTCGGTTGCAAGGGGTCGGGGCAAGGGCATGGCCGGCCTTGACGTGCAGTGGGTTGAGGGAACTCGCGGGCTTGACATCGGCCGCGCCGAAGGTCCAGGTGCTGGTTGCCCCCCCGATTGCCGCCTGCAAGTCCCGCGGCCAGGCCTTGGAAGTGATGCCGCCCGCCTTCAATTCTACGTAGCGGGCGATCGATCCATCCTTATGACGCACTGCCGCAAAATTCGGCCCGTGATCGCTTTCGTCATCGTCGTTAAAGGCCACCAGGTGGCCATCCTTCGCCGTGAGCACATCCACGCCTGGCATCGACCAGTCGTAGGATCCCTCGTTGTCGTCAAAGTGGTACCAGTAGCCGCGCGCGCCTTGCAGGCAATATCGCTCTCCGAGATAGGGGAGTTTGTACTTGTCGGTTCCATATCCCATTTGCGTCTTACCTTCATTGGCAAACGCAAAACCGGTCCATCCCGAAAAGCCTCCCAGCAACGCACCTGCCAGGACGACGAGGATCAGCCCCACCACACCCGGTGACGTCCAAAGAGCCAGAAGAAGCAATCCGGCGGCCGCGCCTGCAGCCAGCCCGCCCACCAGCGCTGAGATCAGGTAGTAATACGCTCCCCGATCGCGCCAGACGTCGCGGCGGCCCGGCACATACCCAAACACAAAGGCGGCCCAGACTCCAGTCAGGACTCCCACGCCGTAAGGGTCCGATGGCAGGCCGAAGACCTTTGCCAATGCGGTCAACACCAGGAGCACCACAAAGGCCGCGATCGCGACGGTAAAGGCCGCCGCTCCAGGACCCTCTCCAAAGATCAAGCCGGTCAGATACGCGAAAAAGGCGGCGGCGATCGCGGCTGCCGAGATGATAAAGATGCCGGCGCCAAGCAGTCCCAGGAAGACAAAGGCCAGAGACGCCAATCCCAGTGCGATCCACAACGCATCGCGGGAAATCAGCGGGTCGGGTTCCTCCAGCCAAAACAACGAGCCGAGCGTGAGCGGATCGCCCCGCACGTCCGTGCTCTGGGCGTGGCGCCGGTGGCACTCGCGTCCCGGCGTCCACTTGTTGTGGCCGGTCAGCCGCGCCAGCTTGGCTCGCAGCACCAGGTCGGCCTTAGACTTCTCTCCCTTCCGCACCGCCACCGACTGCGTCGGCGCCACCTGCGAGCCCGCCCGCACTTTCGTCCTCCCGGAATCGCCCACGAACTCTTCGGTCACGTCCTCGTAGTCTTCAAAATGGGCCGTGATCGTGTAGCTCCCGCCAACCTCGTCCGAGGGAACAAGATCCGAGAAAGTCACCTTGCCATCCGTTCCGGCGGTCTTCTCGTCCAGATAGGCGGTCACCTCCTGTACCGTGCCGTCTGGCTGCACCGTCCGGCTCGTCACCATCTCGTTCAGTCGGACAACCGCACTCTCGAATCGCGAGTCCATCCCATGCTCGCCCTGCAAGGGAGTATCCCAGCAGATCGCGTGCTTCCACACAATCACTTCGATCTGGCCCGAGGCGCAGTGCGTGCAGATGGCGCCCGCTACCGTGCTATTCCCCCCGGGTGCGCCCATCATCGCCTCAATTCAACTTGATCATCGGGCTGGTGATCGTGATCATCGCCGGCGTCATCTCGATGCTGCTCGCGCCGCACACCAGCTTGATCGTGGAGGTGCCATTCACCTGCACCGTCATCGCGTCCAGTTCCGATGTCCCCGCCGGCGCCTTGGTCGTGATGTTGCCCGCTTTGACCTGGAGCTGATCGTTTCCCTGCGAAATCTCCACCGACCGGTTGCCCTGCGACACCGTCAGAAAACAGTTGCCCGTTTCGACCGTTCTGGTATCGTCCACGTGCACCGTCGTCTCCCGGCTCTTGCCGACCTTGCGTGTCTCCTTCTCCTCCACCACCGTATTGAGGTCCTTTTGGGCGTGGACGAAGATCTCCTCGCTCGATTTCTTGTCTTCAAAACGGATTTCGTTGAACCCCCCGCCGCCCGGGCTGCTGTGCGAGTAGACGCCGCTTTGGGTCCTGTTGGCAGGCAGTTCGTATGGCGGCATCATATTGGCGTTGTAGACGCTGCCGAGGATGATGGGCTGGTCGGGATCGCCCTCTAGAAAATCCACCACCACCTCCTGGTCGATGCGCGGGATGTGGATCATGCCCCACTTCTGGCCTGCCCACGGCGTCGCCACCCGCACCCAGCAGGAACTGTCCGGATCTTTCTTCCCCTCCCGGTCCCAGTGGAACTGCACCTTGACGCGCCCGTACTTGTCGGTGAAGATTTCCTCGCCGGCGGGGCCCACCACCACCGCGGTTTGCGAACCGTGCACCGTTGGCTTGGGCGTCTCTCGCCGGGGCCGGAACGGCAGCCCGAACGGAATGCAGGTGAAGACGTTGCTGTAGTGCGTGGCAGTGTCATCGCCGCGCTCCGTCTCATAGCCATCGTCCCGCGCCAGGTGGCTGACCGAGCTCAGCAGGTACTTGCCATCCGCGTTGAAATGCCTGGTGAGGTTGAACTTGTAGCCGGAGACAAACTGGCGGCAATTGCCCGATCCGCGCACCACCAGCGAGGGCAAAGCCTCCTGCTGCATGCGGATGCCGGCCGTCCGCTCGTTGTCTTCGAAGATTTTCTGGATTTCGGAAGATTGCTCGCCGCCCCCCTTGTCGATTCCGTCAAAGCGCTGCGCATACTCGCCCGGATAATCGTAGATCTCCAGTTTGCCGTTGCCCCCGGCCTTGAGCTTGTGACTTACCTTACCCACCGTTACAGCGTCGATAATCGTCTTCTGCGCCTCCAGGCTCTTGTGCGGAAGCTCAAAGCAGTGGTCCCACAGCGTATACTTGCCGGAGCGCAGCTCCTGGAATTTTTCCCATTCGCCGATACGCTCCTCATCGCGAGTGCCGCCCTCCAGTTCGTCATAGATCACTTTGTCGCCGCCCGGCAGGTCGGGGTGTGAAGCCGGCGTGTTACCCAGCACCAGCTTATGTTGGTCCGCCGTGTGCTTGAAGAAATAGTAGATGCCTTCTTCTTCCATCAGCCGCGATGCGAAATCAAAGTCGCTCTCGCGGTACTGCGCGCAGTAATCGCGCTTCTCGAATGTGCCCTCAATCTCGAAACTGACGTTCAACCCTTCCAGTACCTTCTTGAGAATGTCTGGCACCGTCATGTGCTGAAAGATCCGGCTGCGGCGGCGCTTCGTAAGAAGCCAGAACTCCGGAACCATCTCCGCCCGGTAGCCAATAAAGATCTCGTCGCGGCCGGCTTGCGAGAGCCGGCTCACAATTCCGTTAAAGTAGCGCTCCTCCTCGTTCGGCAGCTTCAGCCGCACGGTGACTTTCTGTCCCAGCACCTGGTCGAAGGCCACCGCATGGTCCCTCTCTGCCAGCATGTCCAGTTGAAACTGGAAGAGGTGGGAAAGGGACTCGGAGCCGCTGAAGCTTTTCAACAGGAGGGCGTCGGACCCCAGTGGGGTTGTAACCTGCAGCAGCCGCTGTCGCTGAGTGTACGTGGACACGTTTCTCCTCCGGCATGAGCCTGAGAATATGGTGACCGGCGGGCCGTCGCTGTTTCACCCCGCCGGCTTTCCCAGTCACAGGTTTTTTGGAAATATTTTCCGAGCTGTAACTATATTTCTATCAACCAATTAGGGTCAATCGCCTGCTTCGTGACCCGGCTCCGCCCCACGCCCACCGTGCCATCATAGACGTCAGGGAGGACATACGCCTCCCGTAGATCTTTCTCAGAAAAACCGGCAGGCGGGACAAAAATGTCCCGTCCGATCGGAATAGAGCCTTTGTTTTCAGTAAATGTAACCTTAAAAACGGGACATGCGTGTCCCGTTTTTCGATAGGTCGGGAGGTATCTTACTGGGTCATCTTACTCCGCTGTGCAAGACCGTGCCGGCAAAGTACTCCTTGAGACGGGGCAGCGCGGCGTCCCGGCCCGGCTTGGTCTTGATCCAGTCGAGTTCGGCCTGCGCTTCGGGTGCGCCGAGCGCGAGCGCCGTCTCCAGCGCCTTGCGCGCCTCTTCCGGATGGCCATCGAGGTACAGCACGATCCCGTGCGCCATCCAGGCGGGGTACCACTCCGGCCAGCGGTTGCGAATACCGAGCAGCATCTCTCCGGTTTCCTGCGCCGCCACTACGATCTGGGTCTCGGTCAGCGCTTTGAAACCCGTAGACTGAATGGACAGCGAATACGTACCGGGCGCCAGGTCCACGAACCGGAAGGTTCCCGACGCGTCCGCCGTGGCCAACCGGATGCTGCGCGTGGCGTCATCGGTCAAGGTAACTTTGGCGCCTGAGACTGCGGCGCTCGCCGGATCCAATATGGTCCCCACCACCGAACTGGAAACAGTTTGGCCGTGCAGACCGAGGCACGACCCGATTACCGCGCAAAGCGCGGCCGATATTCTGAGTTTCAAGAACCCCTCCCAACTCACGTTACGTCAGCGGGAACGATATCACCGGCAGTGGCCGCAGTCAAGGCCAACGACAGCCAACGACCTGTAAGGAGGGGAGTCGCGTCTGGGGCGGCGATTGTCGCCGTTTAACGGCGCATCCGGAAGCAATCCGTTTCCCGAAGACCGGGCTCCGACTCGAACCAGCCTGGACTCAATCGCTTGAGCCGCACCTGCCGATCATGTGATGCTCGCCGGCTTGGATCGCCCTATAGCAAGAGCAGTGAACGGCGATAACGCGCCCTGCATTCGAACTACTTGACATTGAGGGTCACGACATTCGCGGTCACGCCATCGACAGTCAGGATCACTGGTACCTCCCCGGCGCCGGCGAGGCTGCGGGGGACGTAGAGGTTCACTTGATCAAGTCCGTTGAATTGCGCCTGCGGGCCCGCATAAGCCACGGTGGCGGGCACGCCGCCGATTTGGGCCGCTACATTGGATAGGGAGGTACGGCCACGGATGCCGGTACCGTAGAGTTCGACGACCAGGATATCAGTGGGTGCACCGAGGCCCATGGGAGCGGCCACGCAGCCGGTCGATCCGCATTCGAATACCGGGACAGGGACCTGGGTGCCATCGGCCGAGGCGCGAACCGCGAGGGCCGCGGCAACTCCCTTGCCAGTTCCGTTGGCCGAGAACAATCCAGGGCCCACGGAAGAGATGAAGGCTCCGCTGGAGGTCTTGCCGACCGTGACCGTGGCTACGCCGGGGGAGGCGCCTGGCGGTACCAGGTAGTCGATTTGTGTCGGGCTGACATAGAAGAGACCGGCGGGACGGGAGACTCCGGCGCTGTCCTTGACCGTGACGGTTACGCCGCCCAGGATTGCCGGCAGCGTGGAACTGGTAGCCTGCGCGGTGGCAGAGGCGAGATTCGCTCCATAGGCGACGGCGATGGATTCGGGAGCGAGGCGGTAGCCAACGTCCGCATCGGAGACGTTGACGATCCACGGGCCGGTCGTGGTGTTGGCTGTGTTCGTCACCGAGGTGCTCGATGCTACGACCACCGGTTGCGCGAAATCGTGCTGCAATTGCGCGGCAGTCTCGCAACAGGCGGGCAGGTACCAGAAATAGCCCGTAGCACCCGTTCCGTAATTCAGTATCGTGTTGCCTGTAATCTCACCGCCGGCCACGTTTTGCATCCGTACGCCGGAGCGGATCGTGTTGGTGATGATGTTTCCGGTGATGGAGATGCCGGAAAAAGGAGTGCTCGAGACCCAGGCGAAGTTCTGATCGTAAGCAACTACCGTGATCGCGGCTCCTTCGCCCAAGACCGGATTGCTCGGCATTCCGAAACCGAGCGCGGAATCGACCATGTTGTTCCTGATGACCAGACCGGTGGACGGACCGGTCTTGTAGTTGTAGGCCAAGCCCTCGTCCATTTCCACCAAGATTCCGCTCTGATTCGTGGCATGCACCAGGTTATCGGTGATAGTGACATTGGATACCCCCGCTGGATAGATTCCGCGCGCAAACACTTCCTCCTCAATCAGGTTCCCTCGGATTACCGTGCCTCCGCCGCGCAGGCCCGGATCGGTTGGCGTGACGCCGAAGTTCATCTGCAATCCGTTGACGGTGTGATCGAGCGTGAGGGTGATCAGTTCGCCGGCTGCTCCGGTCTGCCGGCCGGGCGGCGGCGTCTCCGAAACGATGGTGGCCGTCCCGATTACGGTGGCGTTGGTGATGTTGATGAAATCGACCGATTCGCCGAGTGGTAAAGGCGGCGTGTTGTGCCGCGCGACCTGCACCGTCGGACCATTGTTCGGCGCCTGCACGATTGCGGACCACTCGCCGTCAATCGCGATCGCGTCGTCGCAGCCACGGCGGATCGTGTTGTTTGAGACGACGTTGTTCGCGCCCGAGGTCCCAAAATGGATTCCGTCGGCATTGGTGGCGATCAAGCGTGTGGTTCCCGGCCGGGGTATCACCTGCACATGGTCCACAGTACTGCTTGAGGCGCCGTAGATCAAAACACCGATGAATCCCGACGCGTAGATCGACACGTTCTGAATGGTGAGTCCGGAACTCTGGCTGGAGAATATGGTGGCGATTCCCGAACGCCGCTCGATGACCAGCGTATCCCCTGGCTGGATGGTGGCGATCTGAGCGGATTGCGACCAGGGTGCGGTATCCGTAATCGTAATGGAGCTGTCGTTCAGGGGCCCCGCGACTGCCATACGCCCTGTGCCGCTCCACTGCTGGCCGCCGCGAAAATCAAACACGAAGAAACCGTCATCGATGTAGCTGGAAAGCGGAGTGTAGGAATTGAACGAGGAGGGCAAGGAATACCCGCTCAACGTCGTAAACCTGATTGTTCTGGTAGGCGGGTTGACGCCGGTTACCGTAACCTGCGTGAAGGGCAGATGCAGATAATCGGCGGTGAAGTTCTTCAGGGTGACATTCGTGCAGTTGTCAAGCTGAATACCGAGGATGTTGCCGTTCGCAAAGTAAAGATCGGAGTACTGCAGATCGATCGTGACGTTCGTGATCCCATACAGAAAGACGTGCTGAAAATCGCTGTTCTGCGTGAGGAAATAATAGCTGCCGCGGTCCGCGGTCACGGTGGCGATGTGGTTTTTCGAGGCGTAATTGACGCCCGCCTGAAACAGCGGCAGGGAGTCCAAGCCGGGTGTGTCCGGCGCCATGTTCTGCTGGGCGATCCCCTTCGATACAAGGTCGTGAGACAGGTTCAGTACCGCCGAAGGCTGGCCGGATACGCTGCTGAGGCCCGCCAGTACCAGCGCGGACAGCATTCTTTGACACCAGTCCATTCGGGTTCCCACCGGGCCTCTCATGATCAGGCAGTATACACCACAGCAAAAAGGCGCTTCCGGGGCGGACTGTGTCAACGACTGGGGCGCGATCTATGGCAACTGGCGGCGGAGTCCTGCGGGCAGATCCGGTGGTTTCGACAGGCTGTCACAACCTTCGAACGCCACGCCATCCATTCGGCGGCCGTTCAGGCAGGCAGTGGACTGAGCAGGTTGAACACCGGATTCGGCAGCGCTGAGGCGCAATACCAGGTCGGCGTGGCCGTCGCCGTTGAAGTCCCTCACAATGGACTCCGTAGGTGCAGCCCCCTTGGGTCCAAAGCGGAGGGTCCGCTGATCCACTTGAGTGACATCGAAGGTGGGACTTCCCAGGAGGACCGCCTGCCAAGATTTCCCGGCAGGCCGGATCGCAACGTTCGCCGTCAGATGCCCCCAGACCTGCACGTTGATTCCAATCGATTCGTCCTTCGTCAGACTGCCGTTTACAGGCACAACCGGATTGCCCGCAGTCCCGAACAGACGGAATTGGTGTTTGCCGTTGGTGGTAGAGCCGTGACTGAACCAGGTGGGCCTGTTCTTCCGGCCGGACGCCGCCCGGCCCAGTCCGAACACCCCGAACTGGACGTTCAAGCCCCCCGGCACGCTCCACCGCAAGTTCTGGAAATCGACCTGCCAAAGTCCCAGGATCCGGCCCTCCTCCCGGTACGGCGAACCGTCGGCATCCGTGACCGGAGTCAGGCTGACCTGCCGGTTTTCCGCGACACTGCTGCCGCGCCGCAACTCCGCGTTGGCGATTGGCACCGGGCCGTGGCAGGCGCACTCGGCGGCAGCCGCTTCCGGAGTGGCGGGTGGGGTCTCGCTCTCCAGGCCACCGTAGAGCGTGATCCGCTCGAAGAGATCACCCAGCGTTTCCCGTTGTGCGGATGGCACGCTGGGAAAGCCCCAGGTCCGCACTCGGTCGATCACCCAGATCTCGCCGAGCCCGCCGATGGTGAAATGGTCGGTTACAAACACGCCTTCTTCCGCGCTCCAGCCCACCCGCAACTTGACCAGTTGCGAGGCGGCAGCGCTGGCCGGATTGGCAGGCGGCAGCCCGCGGTCCAACAAAAGGGTCTCGCCGGGCAGACGCGAGCCGAAGGCCGGGGCGAGGATGGCGAGCGCCAGCGCACACGACGCAGGTCGCAGGGCCAGTCTTCGAGTCATTGGTTTCAGTCTACCGGAATTGCCACGATTCCGGTTTTTGTAGCCGGAAACTCCAATGTTACTTCGGACACACGTGCACAGCACCAGTACCCGACGTCATGCTGAATTTATTCGTCAGGCTGTACCAACCGCCTACGAAGATGGCGTTGCTGAAGGGAGCCGTCTGGCCCGTGCTGTCGCCGGTGGTCAGCCAGTAGCCAGTGAAGAAGCCGCCACCACCGAAGTCGGCGGCGCCGGTGATCAAGGCGCCCTGGCCGTCGTTCAGGCGCGGCCCTTGCGGGTACGGCGCAGGAGGCTGAGACCGCACTGGGGGACAATGGCGCCGCCGCTCTGGAACTTCACCTGCCCTTGGTACCCGTTGGCGGGGTTGGCGCCGGTGTCCCAGCGCAGGATGAAGGAGTCACCGGGATCGCCGCAAATGTTGATCTGCGAAGTGACCTGAAAATCGGAGGTGACGTGGATTACGGTCGTCTTCGGAGTCCCGGTCCAGGTATCGAGGTTGTTCAAGGAAGTGGCCGAACGACTCTCAAACCCGGGGGTAACCGGTAGGGCGTTAATCTGCGTGATGGCATTCCTCAGGTTGGTTTCCAACTGAGATTCCAGAGCAGTTTGCCCGGTTCTCGCGGTAGCCTGGCTGGCATTGTTGGCGACTATGCTTTGCCAGGCGCTCAGCGTGGAATCGTTCGTCGAGAGGATTCCGGAATAGGCAAAGCTGCCGGAGGTGCGTTCGTGTGCCTTGATGCCGTTAACTACCACGTTGCCCACGTAACCGTTCGATGAGCTTTGCCAGTTGGCATCGGTGCTTCCATCTGCGGAGCCTCAACTTCCCGTTTGCCGACGAATCGGCCCGGTATCGGTCCCGGCCGCCCCCGTATCCGGCTTGGGCTCAATCAACCTTTAGCAACTGGTTGAGGTCTGACAATGGTCCCGCAAATGTGATGTCGGTCAGGTCTCCAACTTGAAGCCGGTATGGTGCCCCGGTGCCCGGCTTCAGTGCGATTCGAAGCTCACTTTGGTAGGCAAAAGCGGATGACTTTCTGAAAATGCCCATTTCGCCTTGATACTCGCGCTCGTTAACATACTCCACCATCCTGATTTCCAGTGCCAGCGACGCCTGCTCTGCTGCCCTGCGAACCCTCCTAAGGAACTCGTCACCGTCATTTAGCACGGCGAACGAGTCGCCGAACTCGAGATTCCTCGGATCCACAAGATGCTTCGCGACGCTCGCCCTCAGGGCATACATGCAGAACACATTCATGTTCAAGTCCTCCGGCTTGGAAAACGTGATCGGCCCATTCAAGCCGGAAATCGGCTTGAACTCCCCATTGATCTTCACAGAGAACGTCACTAAACCGGGCTGCAACCACAATCTTTGCCCTTCGCGATTATCGTGGCGAGCCGCGTTATTTTCGAATTCGACAAAGTACCGCAGCGCGTTCATGTACAAGCAGCCGCCGACAAAGTCTTGAATATGTGCTCGATGGCCGAATTTGAACAGCCCGAGCACGCGATCTGAGACCATGCAAAACACTTAACTCAAAGCGTATGAGGCCGACCGTCGCGCTGACGTGGGGCCGCGGGTCACAGTCGCGAGGCGGATGACGCCAAACGGCAAGTTGGGCATGCGAGGTTCGTCAGCAGATCAACTTCCCGTTTGCCGACGATCTGGACAGAAAGAGCCCTGAACTTTGGCAAGCGGCCTGCGCCAATCCAAGGTCAGGTTTGCTCGAAAAGCTATCGCCCCGGTGAATATAGCGATCTGACTCTATCACTCGGACTCGCGTGGAAGTTGCGCGATTCGCTCAAAGTGCCGGTCGCGCGTAAGCAGGGTGAGGTCGTGTTCTAGCGCGAGCGCTGCAATCCACAGATCGTTGTCTGGCACGGGGGTGCGCGCGCGCTTAAGTTGCACAAAGACCCTGGCGTATTGCTCTGCAGTCTCTCGGCTCGGGAGAAGCACGGATACGGTCGCCTTTGCCAGGAAGCGCTGCAACAGGGCTTCGTTGCGGTGCCGTTGGGTCCCGCCGAGGAATCCAGCCTTGATCTCTCCCAGCACCATCAACGGAACCCAGACTTCCTCGCACGCCCCCAGACGTTCCGCCAACCGGGCATCGCCCCTCAACAGGTCGGTGAGACGGCTAGTATCGACCGCGACTCTCATTTCCATTTATCCCGGTCAATTTGCCGCCCGGCCGCCAGGATCTCATCGAACGCCGCATCGGGAGTCCATTTTCCCACTAAATCCGAAAAGTCTGCCCGGTTCCTGGCGCCGATGGCTGCTTCGCTTAACTCCTCGACAATCATCTGATTGAGACTTACTTTACGTTTTGCCGCCTTCCGTCTGAGGACGATGTCCACTTCGCGCGGCACGCCGCGAACCGTGTATTGCACCCGGGATGCCTGCTTCTTCATGCCTGCATGATAGCATGAGGTGCAGGCATGTCATGCGGACTTGGGGTTTTGTGACATGCACCACGATCCGCATCCACCAAGCGCGCAACCAGCCGCGAACTGAGCCAGGCACCTGCCAAAATGTTCTTTCAGCGGCTCATGTTATCGAACCTCTGGCGCACTACACTAGCGGTTTCCGGCGAGGCCTGCGCTACTTCCCAATGCAGAACGTCGCGAAGATCCGAATGAGAATGTCGTCCGCCGTGGTGGCGCCCGTAATGGTGTCGATGGGCCGCAGCGCGCCGTACAGATCCAGCAGCAGCATCTCGTGCGGGATCGCCGACTCCACGGCGGTACTGAAGCACAAGACCAATCAGACGTTTGGGCGTGATACAACGAAGTGGCATGGTTGTGCTATCAGATCGCTCGGAGGGGCTGAATGATCAAGACCCGTATGCTCCTGGTTGTCGCGTTGATCCTGACGCTTCTACTCCCGATAATGGTCACAGGCCAGCCCACTGCCGGACCTGAAACCGTAGTGGTGCGCGACGGATCGATCACTCTTCACGCTTTGCTCTGGCGCCCTCTGGGCCGGGGCCCGTTTCCAGCGATCCTGTGCAACCACGGCAGCGGCCGCACTCGCGAAGAACTGGAGCGGCTTGGACCATACGAAAAACAGGCTGAAACATTGGGGCCGGTGTTCGCCCGCCATGGTTATGTATTTCTGTTTCTCTTTCGGCCAGGCGTGGGGCTGTCCGCCGACCAGGGTGCGAGCGCCGTCGACCTGATGAACCGTGAGTACGCAGCACATGGGCAGGATGCCCGTAATGCTCTGCAACTGCGATTACTGGAGAGTAGAGAGCTGAGCGCCGCCGCCTCGGGGCTCGCTTTCTTGCGCGGACTTGCTGAGGTCGATGCATCCAGGATTGCACTCGTTGCGCACTCGTTCGGAGGTTCTCTCACAATTCTGCAAGCCGAGAAAGAACCGGATCTGCGGGCGCTTGTGATCTTTTCCGGCGCTGGCTATAGCTGGGACCGATCGCCGGACCTGCGAAAGCGGCTTCTGGATGCCGTGGCGCATATCCGGGCGCCTGTATTCTTTATCCATGCCGCGAACGACTATTCGGTCAACCCCGGCAAGGCGCTTGATGCGCGGCTGGTGCAGCTTGGCAGGCCGCACCGCTTGAAGATCTACCCGCCAATCGGCCGCACGCCCGATGACGGGCACAATTTTCCCCTCCTCGGCGTAAGCATTTGGGAACCGGACGTGTTTGCCTTCCTGGATGAACACATGCGCAAGTAAGGCTGCGGTAGGTCGCCGGCTCAGTAATGCTCATTTTGACGGTTGGTCCCCGGCTCGTGCTTCTGCCTGGCGCTACCGCGGCTCTGGACCGAATGACGCGCTGTTCGGAGAGAGCGCCTCCCGCGGGCTATCGCGCACCAATTAGCGCCGGAAGGAAAACGGGGCATCATGATTGGCCAAAAGTCCTTGTGGGAAGTAGCCGGATCAGTCCCCGTAAACACTCGCGACAAGATCGAAGGCGGCCGCGAAGTCACCCGCCCGGTGGATCTGGAAACCATTCCGTTGTATGTGCGCGCGGGAGCCGTGATTCCGATGGGCCCGGTGAAACAGTACGCTGCCGAGAAGGTGGAAGGCCCGTTGGATCTCTGGGTCCACCCCGGCACCGATGGCGCTTTCTCCTGGTACGAAGGCGACGGCAAGAGCTTCGATTTTCGCCAGGGCGAGTTCATTCGGGTGAACATCGCCTGGTCCGACCGCCAACGCCGACTGAGCCTGCGCCTTGCCAGCGGGGCGAAGATGCTCGGCGGCATGTCACTCTGCTCGAATGACGCCACTCGGAACGTGGACCGGAATTCTCTTTGTGCACCGTGGTCGGCCCGCGAAGTCGCCTTCTGGGAGACGTCCACGCGGGTGTCGAAGCTGTCAACAGTCGGCCCGATCCGATGCTCATCTCCCCGAACCCCATTTGGGGCCAATGTCCGGGTGGGCGACGATCCGCTCGGAGCGCGAGCGAACGGCGGACATGCCACTTCCGCGGATCGCGCGTTTCCCGACCAGGTGAAGCTGAACCGCTCAACTTCCGGTTGGCGTGATTCGACCCGGAGTATCCGGACTCTTCCTTTTGGCGGTCAGACTTCGATCTCTATAGCGGGATAGGCTTCCACGTACTCTTCCCCATTGCAGCCGTAGTACGACACCATTCGGGTTGCGAAGTCGACGTCGTAGCGCACCACTCCGGCGCGCCACGAAGCTGCAAGAAATTCCGGAAACGTGCTTTGGCCGGCCTGATCCGTCCGCAACGCCGAAACCAGCGCGTCGCGGTCGAATGCCGGAACGTCAGTCGTGCCAGCCAATAACGGCGTGCCCTGGCTGACCACGGGGCCATCGTTGGTCAAATACAGACTATGACATGCGGGTAGGAACCAGAGGTTCCGAGTGACGCCCGCGCGCCGCAATGCCTCGGCGAGGTAGGGAAACCCTCCGACTTTCGGCCGAATGGCCGTTGCGTGCTTTTGTGCTGCTTCTAAGTTCTCGATTGCTCTGCTCATACGGTTCTCCGTGATGTGAAGTGTGGTGGAAACCAGCCGGAATCTCGCGGTTTCAGTCGGTCGGCACTGCCCTGATCTTATGGAACTCGGCTAGTTTGCCAAGCAGTCGCCGTAGGGTGGCGCTTTCGACGGAATCGAGGACCGCGAAGAACTCTCGATCGTTCTCATCGGCTATCTTTGCTAATTGCGGAAGAATGCGAGTCCCCGAGCGAGTTAGTGAAAGCAGCTGTGCGCGGCAATCCTCCGGCTTAGTCGAGCGCGCGACCCAGTTCTTGGCTTCCAGTTTGTCGATGATTTTGGAGACAGCGCCGCGTGTCAGGTCCACGGCTTCGGCGATTTCCCCTGGAGTGACCCCGGGCTGTGCACCGATGCGGCAGAGGACCACCCATTCGGCAACCGAGGCGTGCCTCGCTTCCAAGGCCTGAGCGAATGCGCCCGAGACGTGATTCGAGACACGCCGGAGCCAATAGCCAAAGTGAGACTCAATGTCCGGTGTCTGTGGTTGTCCGTGGCCCCGCTGTCGTTTAGCTATTCTTTCCATGGAAACTATTATAGTTTCCCAGGAAACTATCGGTCAAGCGCAATTTGCCAGTTTTGGTGTCGGCTCAATGAGGTTCGCGTTAGAGCTGCCCTGCGATTCCCGGGGCAGGTCGTCGGGCCAATGGAAAAAGATGTCGGTCCCGATTCCTCCCCTGAGTTCCCGCCACGGAACGATTGGCACCAACGCCCCCGCGTCGCGAGGATTGTCGGCTATGCGAAAGCAATCCACTTGGCTGTAACGTCGCCGACGCGTTGATCTGCCCGCAGTGATGGTTCTGCGTCTCCGGTCGGATCACGCGCGATTCGGAAGTTGAACCGGCCCATCCCCGCAAGCCGCCCTCCCGGAGGGCATTGAGCCGCCCCGAGCCGTCATCGCTTCGAGTATGAGCCTCTGCCGTCAAGCGCAGCCCACCGCCGGGACGGAACGCAACGATTTCGGTGCCCAGCGCATCTCTTGTGACCGGCGAGGACTACGCTACTTCCCAATGCAGAACGTCGCGAAGATCCGATTGAGAATGTCGTCCGCCGTGGTGGCGCCCGTAATGGCGTCGATGGGCCGCAGCGCGCCGTACAGATCCAGCAGCAGCATCTCGTGCGGGATCGCCGACTCCACGGCGGCGCACGTTCTTTCCAGAGCGGCGGCCGATTCGTGCAGCAATTGCTCGTGGCGCAGACTCGTGATGAAGCCGCTCTCCTGCTCGAAGGCGCCTGCGGGGGCGACGGCGTTGAGGATGGCTTGGCGCAATTCGGGGATGCCGGCGCCGGTCAGGGCGGAGACAACCACACAGGCAGGAATGCCTGTGTCACCCAGATCGCTCTTGTTGCCGACGATGAGGTGGCGCGTCGCGCCGGCGCGAGCGATCAGACGCTCATCCTCGGCCGTACGCGGCTGGGAAGCGTCTACCACCACCAGCGTCAGGTCGGCGTCGGCCATGGCCCGGTACGTGCGCTCGATGCCGAGCGATTCCACCAGTTCCGTGGGTTCGCGTACGCCCGCGGTGTCGTACAGTTTCACCGGGATGCCGCCGATTGCCGCCGTCTCCGAAACCAGATCGCGGGTGGTGCCGGGGATGTCGGTGACGATGGCGCGGTCCTGTTCCAACAGGCGGTTGAAGAGGCTGCTTTTGCCCACGTTGGGCCGGCCGACGATCGCCAGCGTCAGGCCCTGGCGCACCAGGCCGCCGTATTGAAAACTCGCGGCCAGGCTGCGCACACCGGTCAGAATCGGCGCGAGACGGCGCCGGATCTCCGCTGGCGGCGCCACGCTGATATCGTCCTCGGCGAAATCGATGCCGGCTTCCAGCAGCGCGATCAGCTCCAGAAGTTGCTCCTTCACGGGCGCGATGCGGCGCGAAACCGAACCCGCAACCTGCTGCGCGGCGATGCGGGCCTGGTAGAGCGTGGTGGCTTCGATCAGGTCGCGCACGGCTTCGGCCTGCGGCAGATCGATCCGGCCGTTGAGGTAGGCGCGCAGCGTAAATTCGCCGGGTTCCGCGAGACGGGCGCCGGCTTCCAGCGCGCGCTCCACCGCATGCCGCAGAACCACCGGCGACCCGTGGCAGGATAACTCCGCTACATCCTCGGCCGTATAGGATCGCGGTGCTTCGAAGAGCGTCACCACCACCTGGTCGATCACGTGCCCGTGGCGATCCAGCAGGTCTGCGATCTGGGCCTGCCACGGCCGCCACTCGACCGGGGACAGGAGTGCGGTGGCGATGGTTCTGGCTGCCGGCCCTGACAGGCGCACCACACCCAACCCGCCGCGCCCCGGTGGAGTCGAGATGGCCACGATGGTGTCGTGCAGGTTCAACTATCGCCGTCTACCGCCGCGCGGAGGGCCATCGCCGCGCCGAGGAGGACCGCCGTCGCGCCGCGGTGGACCACCGGCGCCCCGGCGCGGTTCGGGCACATACGGCGGGTCCGGCAAACTCGGCATGCCGGCCGGGTAGACCACTACATGCCGGCCCGGACCCATGCCCGCGCTTTCGCTGCGCAGCGTAGTTTCGTTGCGCAAGGCCAGGTGGATCACGCGCCGTTCGCGGCTGTTCATGGGGTTGAAGCGAAACGGAACCCCGGTTCGCTTCACCTTGTCCCCGGCCGTCTGCGCGCTGACCCGCAGTTCCTCGATGCGCAGAAGACGATAATCGTTGGCGTCGAAGGAAATGCGCGAATGGTCCTCGGAAGGCATGTGCAGCACTTCCATGGTGACGTGCTCCAGTGCCAGCAGCATTTCGGCGCGGTTGGCCAGCAGCAGGTCGACATCGGGGCCGGTAAACTTGACCATGATGTCCGGGGTCTCGAAATCGCCGTCGGAAGCTTCGCTGTCCAGAATCTCGTACTTCAACTTGAAGGCGCCGTTTTGGAGCGTCTGCTGCAAAAACGTGTCAATTCGGGGACCGGCCGAAGCCGCGGTGTACTTTCGCTGAGTCACAGGTTATTTCCTGCCCGTCTTTTTTGGGGGAGCCACGGATCTGGCGGCTGCCTGGGCCACCTCGGTGTGGTTAAAAAAATACTGCTGTCCCATGCTCACCAGGTTGCTGGTCAAGTAGTATAACACCAGCCCGCTGGGGAAATTGTAGAACATGATGCCGAAAATCAGCGGCATGAACATCATCATCTTCTGCTGGTTGGGATCCCCGCCCGCCTGGGGGGTCATCTTCTGCATGATGAACTGGCTGGCGATCATGGTGATGGGAAGAATTTTGATGGGGAGGGTCTCGGGCTGGGAGAGGTCGTGCACCCATAGCCATCCGGCGCCGCGCATCTCCACGGAAACCGTGAACACCTTGTAGAACGCGATGAAGAACGGAATCTGCAGCGCCATGGGAACGCAGCCTCCCATGGGGTTGACGCCGTGCTTCTTGTAGAGGTCCATGACCTCCTGGTTCTGCTCGGCCTTCTTCGGGTCGCGCAGGCCCACGTTCTTGTACCGGGCGTTGATCTCATCGATCTGCGGCTTCAGCGCCTGCATCTTCCGCATCGACTTCATGTTGGTCAGCTTCAGCGGGAAGAGGGCGAAGTTGATGAATACCGTGACCAGCACGATCGCCCAGCCGAAGTTGTGCACGGCATTGTCGTTCAGCCAGTTGACCGCCAGGAACAGTGGTTTGGCCAGGAGGCTCAACCAGCCGAAATCCACCACCTGTTCGAGCTTTGGATTGATGCGACGCAGCAGGTCGACGTCCTTGGGGCCAACGAACATCTCGAACCGGTTCGACCCGCCGTCCGAAATAGCCACACCCGCATAGGGCTGGGACTTTTCGTCGATCGGCGTGCGCACGGTATCCCCGAAGGTGGTCGCCTCCAGCCGAACATTATTTCCAGGCAGGAGCACGGCGGCGAAGTAGGTGTCGGCCAGACCGGCAAAAGAGAAGTCCCCGGATGCCGTGGTGGGACCGTTCTTGGCGGCTTTGGCGGCAACGGTCTCCACCAGCTTGTTCGCGGCCACATCGAAGTACAGGGTTCGCTGGCTGGAGGCTGCGCCAGGCAGAGTCAGATCGCCGAATCCGCCGCGCCACTGGAGCATGCTGGGGATCACCTTGCCATCGACCGCCACTTCGCAGGATATGTTCGAAAGGTAACTGCTCTTCTGGAACCGGAAGACCTTGGTCACGGTGGTGTGGCCATCGGAGAACTTATAGGTTACGCCCAAGCCATCCGGATCGGGCGTCTGCGTGTACGAGGACGAATCGACGTCGCTCGTCGGCTTCTGGCGCGGGAACTCGAGCGAGAAGGGGCGGTGTACTGCCAATGGGTTTGTGATGTCGAGCGGCTTTTCGTCGTTCCCGTGGTACTTCTTGAGGATCCAGTTTTGGACGACCGCGCCGCGGTTGGTGAATTCGATGCGGTAGAGGTCTGTGTTCAGAACGAAGACCGGCAGGGACTGCTGGGGTGTAGCGGGCGAGGTGGGAGCCGAAGACACGGCGGCGGTTTTCGCCGGTTCGGCCGCGGCCGGAACGGTGGACGGCGCGGGGGAGGGCGGCGCCGGTTGGTCAGCCGCGGGTGCGGTCTGCGTGGAAGCGGCTTTCTTGGTGCCGGGAGGAGGCTCGGCCGGTTTGTACAACGCTTGCCAAACGAACATCACCGCGCCCATCAGGATGAAGGCCAGCAGCAGCCGCATCTCCATCGACATTTCTTGCTTGGACGGCTGCGCCTGATTCTTGCTGCCGCCATTTACCGGTTCTGCCATGCTTGAAAGATTCCGTTCATGCCAAACTGGTGCTACCGGACAGGGTCGAAGCCGCCGGCGTGAAACGGATGGCACCGCGCCAGCCGGCGCAATCCCATCCAGATCCCCTTTGCCGCTCCATAATGCTCGACCGCGTCGCGCATATATTCCGAGCAGGTCGGATAGAATCGGCAGGCCGAGGGCAAGCAAGGGGAAAGAAACATTTTGTACAGGCGGAGCGCCCGCATTACGAGCCACTGCAGCGGAGAAAGAGGCGCTGGACTTCCCGGTGCAACTCCGCCACCGGAGCATCGTACGCCTTGCGCCGAGGATTGATGACGATGGACCACTGTGGGCTCAACCGATCGAGATGAAGACGCACGGCCTCGCGAACGCGGCGCCGGATGCGGTTGCGGACCACGGCTTTGCCGAGGGCACGGGGCGTGGTGAAGCCAATGTGGGGCCCGTTCGCTTCCGGCTCGCAGACGCAGAAAGCCGCGAAAAGGGAGCCCGAGAAGCGGGTGCCCTCATCGTAAACTCTTCGGAAATCTTTCGGTCGCAGCAGACGGACACGTTTCGGAAATCCAGGGATGGAGCACTACCCTTCGGAGCTGACCGTGAGTTTTTTGCGGCCGCGCGCACGCCTGCGGGCAAGAACGGCCCGGCCGTTCTTGGTTTCCATTCGGGACCGGAACCCGTGCGTTTTGGCGCGGTGACGGTTGTTCGGTTGAAAAGTACGTTTCGGCATCTTAGTTCAAGCATTTAGTATACCAGCAAAACATCTCTGCTATACTGCCGCACATGCCAAACATCGACAAACACGCTCCCGGCTCCTTCTCCTGGATCGAACTGGCTACCACCGACCAAACCGCCGCGAAAGCCTTCTACGCAGGCCTCTTCGGGTGGGAACCAGCCGATTTCCCGATGGGGCCCGATCAGTTTTACACCATGTTCCGCCTCGGGGGCCGCGACGCTGCCGCCGGCTTCACCATTCACGGGCCAATGAAAGCGCAGGGCGTTCCGCCGCACTGGGGCCTCTACATCGCCACCGACAGCGCCGATGGCACGGCCGCGAAAGTCCAGGCTGCCGGCGGTAAGGTGCTGGCCGGCCCATTCGATGTTTCCGACTATGGCCGGATGGCCGTATTCCAGGACCCCACCGGCGCCACCTTCTCCGTCTGGCAGGCCGGGAAAAACACCGGCACCGGCATCACCGGTGTACCGGGCACGTTATGCTGGGCCGACCTCAACACCCGCGACCAGGCCGGCGCGACGGCGTTCTATCGCGCGGTATTCGGCTGGGAAGCGACACCTGGCCAGGATGCATCCGGCTATCTGCACATCGAGAACGGCGGACAGCCGATCGGCGGAATTCCGGCGGCTCACCAGACCAATCCGAACGCGCCGCCGCACTGGATGCTGTACTTCCTGGTGGCCGATTGCGATGCCTCCACCGCCAAAGCCAAAGAACTGGGCGCGGCCGTTTTCATGGAACCCTTCACCATGGAAGGTGTCGGCCGGATGGCCGTAGTCGCCGACCCGCAAGGCGCCGCCTTCTCGCTTTTCGAGCCTAAGCCGCGGTAACACGGCCATTCCTGCCTGTGTTCCTGGCTTTCCCGCGGCTGGCGGGCGATTTGATTTCGGCGGGGAAATAAACGAGAATCGGAGAAAGTGAACTCAGAGAGAGAAGAGAGAAGCGCAGTCTGCTCCTGGGTTGTCTCGCTTCTCCTGGCTGTTGCGTTAGCGCCTTACAGTGCTGCCCAGACACATTCCCTCACCGATCAATACTGCGTGGTTTGCCACAACCGGAAAACCTTGACTGCGGGAGTCTCCCTGGAAGGAATCGACCTGGAAGATGCCGGCGGCAACGCCAGCCTCCTGGAACGGGTGCTGCGCAAGTTTCGCAGCGGCGAGATGCCTCCGGCCGGGATGCCGCGTCCGACGGCGGCCGTTTCCGATGCGTTTGTCCGATCTTTGGAAAGCGTTCTCGATCGGGCCGCGGCCGCCAATCCCAATCCCGGCCGGCCGGCAGTTCACCGGCTCAACCGGGCCGAGTACAGCAACGCCATTCGCGATGTGCTGGCACTGGACATTCAGCCCGGATCGTCGCTCCCGGTGGACGATTCAGGCTACGGTTTCGACAACATCGGCGATGTGCTCTCGATGTCCCCGGCGCTGCTCGAAAGGTACATGTCGGTGGCTCGTCTGATCAGCCGCCTGGCTGTGGGTAACCTCGGCGTGAAACCGTCGGTGGAAGAGTTCCAGGCCCGGCGGGATGCTCCCGGCGCGGGCGGGCGTGAGCGCAACGAACGGGTCAGCGACGATTTGCCGTTCGATTCGCGCGGAGGGTTCTCGTTCCGTTACTACTTCCCCGTGGATGCCGAATACGTCATCCGGGTCAAACTCAACCAGGGCGGCGGTGGCGAGAACAAGCCTCTGGAAGTTCGCCAGGCCGTCGCTGCAGGACTGCGGACCATCGGGGTGACGTTCCTGCGGGAATCCGCCAAACCCGAAGTGGCTCAGCCCGGAGGTCGCGGCGGCGGCGGCACCCCAGGCCCGCAGGCAGGCCGAGCGGAGCCGCTCCTGGCCGAGTTGGACTTGCGGTTGGATGGCGCCAGGCTGAAGCGCTTTGAAGTCCCGGAACGTTCCAATCCGCCGCAAGTGAGCGGCGCCAGCATCGCCGGTCCTTATCATGTCACCGGCCCCGGCGACACGCCCAGCCGGGCCAGAATTTTTGTCTGCCGCCCGGCGAGCAGCGGGGAAGAGGAAGCCTGCGCCCGCACGATCCTGACGACCCTGGGCCGCCGCGCATTTCGCAGGCCGGTAACCGAAACCGACCTCAAGCCGCTGCTGGCCTTTTACCGCAGCGGACGCGCCGAAAGGGACTTCGATTTCGGCATCGAGAAAGCCCTTCGCGCGATGCTGGTTTCCCCGGACTTCCTCTTCCGCGTGGAGCAGGACCCGGGCGGCGCTCGGCCAGGCTCCGTCTACCGGATCAGCGATTGGGAACTGGCCTCGCGGCTCGCCTTCTTCCTGTGGAGCAGCGTCCCCGACGACCAACTGCTGGACCTCGCGGAACAGGGCAGGCTCAAGGATCCGGCGGTTCTGGAGCAGCAGATGCGCCGCCTGCTGGACGACCCGCGCTCGGAGTCGCTGGTGTCGAACTTCGCCGGGCAGTGGCTCTACACCCGCGGTCTCGAACAGCAGAAGCCGGACCCCGACGCGTTTCCCGAGTTCGATGAGAGCCTGCGCCAATCGTTCCAGCGCGAGACCGAGCTATTCTTCCAGAACATCCTGCGCGAGGACCGCAGCCTGATGGAGTTGCTGGATGCGAACTACACGTTTCTCAACCAGCGCCTGGCCGAACATTACGGAATTCCGAATATCTACGGAGCGCAGTTCCGCAAGGTGACCCTCGCCGACACCAACCGTGGCGGCCTGTTGGGGCAAGGCAGTCTCCTCACGGTGACCTCCTATCCGAACCGGACTTCCGTGGTGCAGCGCGGCAAGTGGATCCTGGACAACCTGCTTGGCTCGCCGCCTCCGCCTCCGCCGCCGGTTCCCGAACTGGTGACACACGCGCAGGACGGAAGGAAGCTCACTATGCGCGAGGCCATGGAACAACACCGCTCCAATGCGATCTGCTCCTCCTGCCACGCGCGCATGGACCCGATCGGGTTTGCGCTCGAGAACTTCGATGGCGTAGGTAAATGGCGGGATCGCGATGAAGGCTCCCCGATCGACGCCTCCGGCAAGCTGCCGGGAGGCGCGAAGTTTGAAGGGCCGTTGGGCCTGAAGAAACTTCTAGAGGCCAATTACGCCGATCAATTCTATACCACCGTAACCGAAAAGCTGCTCACCTACGCCTTGGGCCGCGGCCTGGAGTATTACGATAAGCCCGCGGTGCGTTCCATCATGCGGGAGGCAGCCCGCGACAATTACCGCATGTCGGCCCTGATCGCCGCCATCGTAAAAAGTACACCCTTTCAGATGAGGAGGACTCCAGAACCATGATCATCACCAGGAAATCTCTGCCTCGCCGCGCGTTCCTGCGCGGTCTTGGCACAACTTTGGCGCTGCCTCTACTGGATTCCATGATTCCCGCGTTAGCCGTGGCGGGCACGAAGAAACCCGTGGTGCGCCTGGGATTTGTCTTTCATCCGGTCGGCATGATCCTGAAGAACTGGATTCCGCAAACGGAGGGGACCGCGTTTGAAATCACGCCCACCATGAAGGCGCTGGAGCCTTTTCGCGAACAGATGGTGGTGTTGACCGGCCTGGCTCAGGTCAACGGCCGCGCCTTGGGTGATGGCGCGGGCGACCATGCGCGCGAGGGCGCTACCTGGCTCACCGGCGTCCACCCCAAGAAGACCGAGGGAGTAGGCATCCACGCGGGAATCTCGGCCGACCAACTGGCCGCCAGGGAACTGGGCAAGAGCACGCAACTGGCTTCGCTCGAACTCGGGCTGGAGAGTCCCTCGCTGGCGGGCGGGTGCGATTCCGGGTATAGCTGCGCCTACACGAATACCGTCTCCTGGCGCGGCCCCACCACGCCGCTGCCCGTGGAAGTGAATCCGCGCACGCTGTTTGAGCGGCTCTTTGGCGACGGCGAGAGCACCGAGCCAGCGGCCCGCCGGGCCCTGCTGAAGGAGCAGCGCAGCATTCTCGACTATGTTTCGGGCAGCATCGACCGCCTGGAAACCAAGATCGGGCCCAGCGACCGGCTGAAGCTCAGCGAGTATCTGGAAGCGATTCGCGACATCGAACGGCGCATCCAGAAAGCCGAACAGCAGAGCGCCGAGATCCAGATTCCGGCGATGGAGCGGCCCGCCGCGGTGCCGGAAGCTTTCGAAGATCACGCCAGGCTGATGATGGACCTGCAGGTGATCGCGTGGCAGACAGACATGACGCGGGTGATCTCGTTCATGCTGGGGCGCGCCGGCAGCAACCGTCCCTACCGGCAGATCGGAGTCACCGACGGGCATCACTCCATCACGCATCACCAGAACGATCCGGTGAAGATCGCCAACGTCGCCAAGATCGATGCTTACCTGGTGCAGACCTTTGCTTACTTCCTGGAGAAGCTGAAATCGACGCCGGACGGCGACGGCAATCTGCTGGATCACAGTTTGATCCTCTACGGCACCGGTCTTGGCGATGCGAACGTACACACGCACCACGAGCTGCCCACCGCCGTGCTAGGCGGAGGAGCGGGCAAGCTGAAGGGCGGCCGGCACCTCAATTACCCGAAGGACACACCGCTCAACAACCTGCTGATGAGCCTGCTGGATATGGCCGGGGTGCGGACCGAGAAGTTCGGCGACGCTACGGGTGAACTCCAATATCTCACCGGCGTATAAACGGAGCCGCCATGCGATTCGGAGCGTGCGCGCGGTACGGCTTGGCGTGGGTCCTGGCCGCGGCCGCCTATGCGGCTAACGCCGATCTTCGCCTTGCCGAAGCCATCAAGCGGCGGGACCACAAGGCGGTAACTGCGTTGCTCGCGCAACATGCCGATGTGAACGCGGCGCAGCCGGATGGCGCGACGGCGCTCTCCTGGGCTCTCTACCTCGACGACCGGGAGTCGGCCGACCTGCTGCTGGCCGCGGGCGCCAACGTAAAGACCGCGGATGAGTACGGCGAGACGCCGCTCACGCTGGCCGCGGCCAACGGCAATGCCGCCATGGTGGAGAAGTTGCTCAAAGCCGGAGCGAACTCGAGCGGCGCGCGCTGGGACGGCGAGACTGCGTTGATGATCGCCGCCAACGCGGGCAGCGTCGAAGTGGTGAAGCTCCTGATCGCTCAAGGCGCGGACGTGAACATCGCGGAATCGCGCAAAGGCCAAACGGCCCTGATGTGGGCAGCGGCGGAGGGGCACGCGGACGTAGTGCGGGTCCTGATCGAGCACAAGGCAGAGATCAACGCGGCATCGAAGAGCGGTTTCACGGCCCTGGTATTCGCTGCCATCAGGAACGATCCGAAATCGGTCGAGGAGTTGCTCGCCGCGGGCGCCGACCCGAATTTCGCGCTGCCCGATGGGACGCAAGTGTTGCTCGTGGCGGCAGCCTATAAGAGCGGATTGGCGGCAGCGGCGCTGGTGGATGGCGGGGCCAATCCCAATGTGGCGGACCGCGGGGGAAATACGCCCCTGCACACCGCCGCGCAGTCGGGCGACATCGAACTCGTGAAGAAACTGCTGGCGAAAGGCGCCGATCCAAACGCGCGCACGGCGAAGACCGGAGGCGGTGGCCGGGGCGGCGGCGGTTTCCGTTTTGTGGCGGGCGAACAGACGCCGCTGATGGTGGCCGCCAAGGCGAACCAGCCGGACGTCGTCCGCGCACTCGTTGCCGGCGGCGCCGATCCCAAACAGAAAGCCCAGGACGGCAGCACGCTGTTGATGGCTGCGGTGGGGAGCGGCCACGTCGAGATCGTAAAATTGGTCTACGAGTTGGACCCGGACGTCAAGGCGGTCACAACCAACGGCAGCACCGTCATGCACGTTTCGGTACTCGGCACCATGGCCAACTCGACGCAGCCGGAAATCTGCAAGGTGATCCAGTTTCTCGCGGACAAAGGCGCGCCGCTCGATGAAAAGGACGGCCGCGACCGAACGCCGATCAACATTGCCGACGGCCTGCCGATTGACAAAGCCGTCGATCTGCTCACTGAGCTGATCGTGAAGAGCGGGGCTACACCCAAGAATCCTTCCAAGCGGTAACCGCGGCGATCGATTTACTGAATCCTGCCCGCCGAGTTTTCCAGAACGACACGGGAGAGGACAGCCGTATCGGACTGGTCCGGCAAGTGCGAGCAGAAGCCGATTCCGACATAAAAAGGTTCGTCGAAGTGCAGGTTGACCGGCGGGCCAAACTGGTGCATGGGTTCGCCTTCCAGGCTGATGAAGATCGCAAGCAAATCGCCGTGCTTTTCGATTCCGATGCGCCGAGCCCCCACATTTGCCAGGGTGCCCCCGAAGCGAAACTGCATATCCTTGATGTTCGAGCCTCTCTCCGTACGCTGCGCCAGGTGGATCATGCCCGAGCCGTGCTGCCCGGCCATGGCCTCTTTGGAATCGTCATCGAGATTCTGGCGAATCACCAGGACCGCCTTGCGGTCGCCGTAGCCCTTGGGGTTCGGGAACGTGACGCCGGCCGCCAGCGACACGTTCCCGGACATTCTCTTCCAGAGATATCGGAACTCGTCGCGCGAGTACCAGATGTTGTAGCCGGCGGAGTTGATGGTGTACTGGTTCGTGCCGGCGTCGTAACTGGCGCTGCCAGCCACCAGCGCCCTGCCGATGTCGGATTGGCCCTCAAATACGCCGATCGGCGTGTCGAAATTCTGGCTCGGCCGGTGAAAGTCCGCCGGTGGCGGCACCTGTTTGTGGGTGGCTGATCCCGGCAGCGCCCAATCCGGCACGGCCGCCGCAGGTGCTGCCGGTGCTCCGGGCGCTTGCGCGGGCAGCCGATGCGATGCGGCCGACAGCATCAGGACGAGCAGCCAGGCCCGCCCCATGCGCTGAATCGGGAATCGAACCGTAGAGCCTTCCATAACGATGAACTTTAGCAAATAGCGGGCAAACTCGCGCGCCGGCCTGAGCCAGTCTGCACCACTCTCTCCGTTCATTCAAAATGAGTAGAATGTTGGGGCGAGGGTTTCGATGAAGCGAGCTGGCAGGGCCTGGTGGTTGACGATTTTGGTGACGTTCGGCGTCGGTTCCGCTGCAGGCCAGACGCGGACAGCGCAGGGGCCGTATACGGCAGCGCAGGCCGATGCGGGGCGCGCGGTGTATCTGTCGCACTGCGCGAGCTGCCATCTGCCGGATCTCGGGGGACGCAACGAAGCGGCGGAACTGGCTGGGTCGAACTTCATTCAGGCGTGGGGCGCCCGCACCACGAGCGAACTGCTCACTTTCATTCGAACGACGATGCCGCCTGGGGATCGCGGGAATCTGGGCGACGAGAACTATGTCAACCTGGTCGCGTTCCTTCTCTCGGCCAATGGCGCGCATGCGGGCAACCAACCGCTCACCGCGGGGGCGCGTGTGGCGATCGGTTCGGTCGCCAGCGGGGAGATGCCTGCGGATCTTCGAAAAACACTCGAGGGCACCACGGCGGATGCGCCGGGGGCGCAGGCCGCCTCCCGGCCGGCGGGCCTAGTGGTGGCGGGTCAAGTCAAAAACTACGTGCCGGTCACCGATGAGATGCTGCGCCATCCGGATCCCGGCGACTGGCTCATGATCCGGCGCAACTATCAAGCCCACAGCTACAGCCCGCTGGACTCGATCACGACCGCGAACGTCAAGGATTTGCGCCTGGAATGGGTGTGGGCCATGAACGACGGCGGGGCCAACGAGCCCACGCCGATCGTGCACAACGGCATCATTTATCTTGCGAACACCAGCAACACGGTGCAGGCCCTCGATGGCCGGACCGGCGATCTGATCTGGGAGAACCGCATCGGTCCCAACGCTACGCGCGCCTACGGCGCCACGCGCAGTCTGGCCATCTATCAGGACAAAGTGTTCATCGCGACGACGGATGCCCGGCTTTACGCCCTCGATGCGGTCAGCGGCAAGATCGTCTGGCAAACCGCCATAGCCGACCCGAAGAAAGGCTACAGCAACACGAGTGGGCCGCTCGTCATCCACGGGAAGGTCGTGCAAGGTCTGATGGGATGCGGGCAGTTCCGGCCCGAGGGCTGCTTCATCAGCGCCTACGATGCTGCCAGCGGCACACAGCTCTGGAAGTTTCAGACCGTGGCGCGCGAGGGCCAGTTGGGAGCCGACACTTGGGGCTCGCTTCCCAGCCTGATGCGCGCCGGCGGCGAGACGTGGATCACGGGCAGTTACGACGCCGACCTCAACGAAACGTACTGGGGCATCGCGCAGGCCAAGCCGTGGATGCGGGCCAGCCGCGGGGCCAAGCCCGGCGACAAGGCGCTGTTCACCAGCTCGACCGTTGCCCTGAATCCGGACGATGGCAAGCTCGCCTGGTACTTTCAGCATGTGCCGGGCGAATCGTTCGATCTGGACGAAGTGTTCGAACGCGTGCTGGTGGATAGCGGCGGTCAGAAGCTGATGTTTTCCGTTGGCAAGGCCGGTGTGCTGTGGAAGCTGGACCGCGCGACCCACCAGTTCCTAGGGTTTAAGGAAACCGTCTTGCAGAACGTCTTCTCGCAGATCGATGCGAAGACCGGCGAGCCGACTTATCGCAGCGACATCCTCGAGCAGGAGATCGGGAAGTGGATTCCGGTGTGTCCGAGCACCGAAGGCGGACACAACTGGCAGGCGATGAGCTACCATCCGGGGACCGGTCAGCTCATCATTCCTCTCAGCCGGAGCTGCATGGAGATGATGGGACGGGCCGTCGACTTCAAGGAAGGTTCGGGCGGATCTGCGGGAGTGCGCCGCTACTACGAAATGCCGGGCGTCAACGGCAAGATCGGGAAGCTGGCGGCGTATGACGTGAAGACACTGAAGGAGAACTGGTCGATCGAGCAACGCGCGCCCTTCCTGACGGCGGTGCTGTCCACGGCGGGCGGCCTGGCATTTGTCGGAGACCTCGACCGTTACTTCAGGGCCGTCGACGTGGCGACCGGCGCGGTGCTCTGGAAATGCCGGCTGGGAACTTCGGTGCAGGGCTTTCCGGTATCGTTCGCGATCGGCGGCAAGCAGTACATCGCGGTCACGACGGGCCTCGGCGGCGGCAGCCCGCGCAACGTTCCGTTCGCGATCGCACCGGATATCCACCATCCGGGGAACGGCAACGCGTTGTACGTGTTCTCGCTCCCGGATCGGTAGGACCGCCTTACGGCAGGGTCTCCCGCAGATGCAGCGTCCGCAGGAGCCGCCGGAGCGAATTGGGGTGAATGTGCAGCCGCTCCGCCGCCAGGTTGTGGTCTCCGCCGCTCTGCTGCCACGCCGCCAGAATCAACTGCCGTTTGCTCTCGGTCACCGAAGGTTGCAGCGCCCCGGGCGTCTGCGGAATCGCCGCCTCCTCCAGCACCGTTTCCGGCAGGTCTTCGGGCAGCAGGGTTTCCGATTCACCCAGGACCACCGCCCGCTCAATGGCGTTCTCCAGTTCGCGCACATTGCCGGGCCAGGAATAACTCATCAGGTATCGTTCTGCCTCTGGCGAAATCGCCGCGACCCGCCGGTGGCAGCGCGCCCCGGCGCGTTCCAGGAAATGGCGGGCCAACGCCGGTATGTCGGCGGCGCGGTCGCGCAGCGGCGGAACCCGCAGCGCCACCACGTTCAATCGATGATACAGGTCTTCCCGAAATATCCCTTGGCGGGCCGCAGCCGCGAGGTCGCGGTTGGTGGCCGCGATCAGGCGAACGTCCAGTTTGTGGGTGATCGTTCCCCCTACCCGCTCGAATTCCCTTTGCTGCAACACGCGCAGCAGCTTGGCTTGCAGCGGCGGCGCGAGCTCCCCGATTTCGTCCAGGAAGACCGTGCCGCCTTCCCCCAATTCCAGCTTGCCTTTCTTCTGCGCCACGGCGCCGGTGAACGCGCCTTTCTCGTGTCCGAACAACTCGCTCTCCAGCAGCGTTTCGGTGAGCGCGGCGCAATTGATGGCGATGAAGGGTTTCGCCGCCCGCGGGCTCTGCCGTTGCAACGCCCGCGCTACCAGCTCCTTGCCGGTCCCGCTTTCTCCCAGGATCAGCACCGAGGTATCTAGCGGCGCCACCCGCGCGATCATCTGCCGGAGCTTGCCCATAGCCGGGCTCTGCCCCACCACGCCCGATTCGTCGGCGCCCAACCGCTCGAGCAGTTGCGCGTTCTCCACCTGGAGCTGCTCCACTTGACGCGCCGTTTCCAGGGCTGCCACCGCCAGCGTGGCGATGGCGCACAGGGTATCGCGGTGCTCGCCCAGGTTGGCTTCCTCCCCCGCTGGGAACCGGGCCACCATCGCGCCCGCCACCGCGCCCCGGCTTGACAGCGCTACCGCCAGCGTCCGCGTCTCCGCCTCAATCGCCACGCCCTCGGCGAAGACCCGCGCCGCCAGTTCTCCGAGACCGGCTTCGGCACCCTGCTCCCGCGCCGCCGTGCGGACCTCCTCGGGCGCGCTTCCCAGCATCACGCCGCCCCCGCTCACCGGCACGATGTCCGCGATCAGCCGCATCAGTTGCTCCGCCAGCGTGGCGCGATGCCGCGGACTCTGCGCCACGGCCAGCGCGCGGAACAGGAACATCAGGCCACAGGCCCGCAGCAGCGTGTGGTTCTGCGAATCCCCGGAGGCCACCGGCGTGTCCTCACGATAGACCAGCACGGTCTCGCCGATGCTCACCTGGTCCCCGGGCTCGAGCCAATGCTCGCTCGACCGCATCCCGTTGACGTAAGTTCCGGTTCCGCTGCGACGGTCGGCGATCTGGTACCGTCCCTCGCGGCGGCGCACCACGCAGTGCTCCCATGCCGCCTGGTGGTCGGTCAGGCGGATGTCGGCCGACGCCGCCCTGCCAATCTGCACTTCGTCCGCGCCCAGCGCATACCGCGCACCCAGCAGCGGGCCCTCCACGACAATGAATTCCGCTTCCATGCCTGGAAGGTCAGTGTATCAGCAGCGCCGGCTGCCGTGAACCGTTCGGTTCATGGGCGCGAACCGCGCGGTTCATCCCGCCGTGCCTGGCGGACGGCCTTACATGAATTTTCAATACCTTACAAACCCGGATGGCTTTGGCGCATCACCTGCAACTCTTCCTGGCGCATCGGGGACGCGGACAAGCGGCCCACTAAGGAGGGTGCAAACATGACGAACCTGACGACGAAACTGATGATCGCGGCAGCCGCCTTCGTGGCCGTTGCCGGAGTGGCTTCGGCCGAATCCATGGAGGCAAAGATCCCCTTCGCGTTCCGCGCCAGCGGCAAGGTGCTCGCGCCGGGAACCTACCGGGTCCGTGTGGACCGTGGAACCTCGGGGGTCCCGGTAATCTTTATTGGTAGTCGGGAACCGGGGCAGCAGGCGCTCGCCGTACCGTTCGCCAGTGGGTCCGCCAAGAAGGACTGGACCTCCGCCGGCACTGCCCTGCTTTCGTTCGAATGCGGCGTTGGCCGCTGCGCGCTCAACCAGGTGTGGATGGGCGACGGAGGCTCGCCAGTCTATAAGCTCCACGTTCCCAGTCTCGGAAAGGATGAGCCTCGCCACGTGACTGAGATCGTGATGCATTCCGTTAAGGCCGATTGACACCGCCCGTGCCGGCGTCCCGGCAACCAGAGGGGGGACCGTCACCTCGTCCCGCAGCTTGGGAAACGAGGTCGCGGTCCCCCTTTTTTTTCCCCCTCGACCCGGCATCGGCCCGTCCGCCCGCTCGCTGAAGGCCGCTACACTGAGTCAGGCAGGTAGCAATTCATGGAGATCCATCGTCGCGATTTTATCGTCCTGCCGGCCGCCGCCATGGCCGCCGGTACACTGTGGAGCGCCGCTCCGGAGATCCCGTGGCAACGCCGCATCCGGCGAGTCGGCCAGGTGAACATGACCGAGCACGACCCCGTCTCGATGGACGTCGAGCAATGGGCGGACTACTGGGCCAGCCTGAAGGTGGATGCCGTGCTGGTCAGCGTCACTGGCATCCTGGCCTTCTACCAGACCAAGGTGCCCTTCCATCGCAAGGGCCAGTACCTGGGCGATCGGGATTTCTTCGGCGATTGCTGCGCCGCCGCCGAGAAGCGGGGCCTGCACGTGATCGCGCGCATGAGTCCGGACCTGAACTGGGAAGACGCCGTCAAGGCCCACCCGGAGTGGTTCCAGCGCGACGCGGAGGGCAAAGTGGTGGTGCATACCGAGGACGACCGCCTCTTCCGAACCTGCATGTTCAGCTCCTACATGACGGACTACATCCCGGCCATCATGCGGGAAGTGAACTCGCTCTACAACGTGGATGGCATCTTCACCAACGCGTGGCCGCCGCTCGGGCGCATGCCGGTGTGTGCCTGCGAGCAGTGCCGGCGCCTTCCCCGATCGGGAACGCCGGACTACTGGGACGAGTTCAACGATCGCACCCTCTATCTCTGGAAACTCTACGATTCGATCGCCAAGGAGAAGCGAAAGGAAAATTTCTACTTCGCCAACCTGGGCGGCGGCATAGGCTCCACGGCGCATCTGAAGCAGCTCGGCGAGATCTGCGAGTGGTTCCAATGCGACAACCAGGGCCGCGGGGGCGACGACACGCCCATCTGGGGCTGCGCCCTGCAGGGCCGCGTCTGCAATGCCGTGCAGAACGGCAAGATGGCGACCAACGTCACCGGGGCTTGGTCCACCGGCGCCATCCGCTGGCGCAACGTGTCCAAATCGCCGCAGGAAGCCGAGATGTGGATGGATGAGACCGTGGCCAGCGGCATGGTGCCCTACCACCACTTCATCGGCGCCGAGAACGGCATGGGCGAGGACCGCCGCTGGCTCGAGCCCGGCCGCAAGTTCTTCGCCTGGACGGCGCGGCATGAGCCGCACCTCATCAACAAGCGCTCCATCGCCGATATCGGCGTGGTGATGGGCCAACGCACCCACCTGTTTTATAAGACGCCGCGTACGGTGCAGATGCGGCAGTACATGGACGGCATGTACTACGCGCTGCTCGAAGGCCGTTTCTTTTTCGATTTCGTCCACGAGGACGACCTGGGCCCCGAGCGGCTGAAGAGGTATGCGCTCATCGTGCTGCCCAATACCGCACTCCTCAGCGACGAGGCGTGCCGCCGGCTACGCGCCTACGCCGATGCCGGCGGTTCGCTGCTGGCCACCTTCGAAACCAGCATGTACAACGAGCGCGGCGTGCGACGCAGCGAATTCGGCCTCGCCGACGTCTTCGGCATCCGCAAAGCGGGCGAGGTCCAGGGCTCCACCGGGAACGGCTTCTACGCCCGCATCGAAAAGCAGCACGCGATTCTGAAGGGCTTCACCAACACCAACTGGCTCCCGGGCGCCGAATACCGCCAGCCCGTGGCGCCGGTGGAGAGCCCCGTGCTGACGGTGGTGCCCGGCTTCGTGGCCTATCCGCCTGAGCTGGCCTACCCCACGCAGCCGCATACCAACGAGCCCGCCGTAGTCATCCGCGAGAAGGGCAAGAGCCGCCTCATCTACTTCCCGGGCGATATCGAGCGCACCATGTGGCGGTCGGGCCATACCGATCTGGCCCGGCTTTTGCAGAACTCGATCCGCTGGGCCGCGGGCGGCAACGCGCCGGTCTCGGTGGTGGGGCATGGCGTCATCGAGTCCTTCGCGTGGGAGACCCAGGCGGGCTTCGCGGTGCACGTCCTGAACTACACCAACCCCGCCATGCACCGCGGCTGGATTCGGGATTTCTATCCGATCGGCGAGCAGAGGGTGAGTCTGAAGCTGCCGCCGGGGCGGCGCGTCACGCGCGTCGAGTTGCTGCGGGCGGAGAAGGATATTCCGTTTCAGGCGAAGCCGGGCGCGGTGGAGTTCACCATTCCCCAGGTTCTCGACTATGAAGTGGCGGCTGCGTATGCGCGGTAGCCGCGACCCGCTGCCCCAGTGCGCCCTCCTTCCCTAAATTGCGGCACGGCAGATGTTGCAGCCGGTGGCGTGACGGGGATGACCTGGCACCTGTATTCTTATATCTTAGGAATCGCGGCCGGATGGCGGGGCAAGTCCGGCAGCGCTTCCGGCCGCAGGGAGGGATTCTACGATGAGCAAGATTTCCGACGAAGTGATTGCCGCCAACAAGGCCTATGCGAGTACCTTTGGGGACAAGGGCAGCCTCGCGATGCCGCCGCGGCGACAGTTTCTGATCCTCACATGCATGGACGCGCGCCTGGACCCAGCCAAGTTCGCCGGGCTGGCGGAAGGCGATGCGCACGTGATCCGCAACGCCGGCGGGCGCGCGAGCGATGATGCGATTCGGTCGCTCGTGATTTCGTATAAGCTCTTAGGCACGCGCGAGTGGTTCGTGGTCCACCACACCAACTGCGGGATGGAGTATTTCACCAACGAGATTATGCGAGGGCTGCTGCAGAAGAGCCTGGAAACCGCGACCCTCGACGCCGGCGCCTGGCTCGACACGGGCATGGGTCCCGGATCGAGAGCGGGTGAATTCGTCGAGTGGCTGACCATCAAGGAGCAGGCGCAAAGCGTGCGCGATGACGTCGAACGGATCGCGTCGCATCCCTTGGTGCCGCGCACTATTTCCATTTACGGGTTTGTCTACGATGTGCGAACGGGCCTCTTAAACGCCGTAGAGGGAGCAAAGCGCCCGGGTTCATTGGCCGCCGGCCAAAGCGCATCGCGATGATTTCTGGCGGAGAGGGGGAGATTCGAACTCCCGTTACCCGTAAAGGTAAGCCCGCTTTCGAGGCGGGTGCGATCGACCACTCTGCCACCTCTCCGCGCGGTT
>Ga0209698_10000107_pt1 | contig 79568 bp, 69 predicted proteins | sample LitLauG_LLR_2012_FD_187203 | JGI IMG/M metagenome (GOLD analysis project Ga0209698, IMG submission 187203) | Freshwater sediment microbial communities from Pennsylvania, USA - Little Laurel Run_MetaG_LLR_2012 (SPAdes) (version 2) | ecosystem: Environmental > Aquatic > Freshwater > Creek >... | reverse complement strand
GATTTCGATCGTCGCCGGCTCGGTCACCGCCGCGGCGTCCACCGCGGCCGGCCCGGCGAGCCGGATCGAGCGCGCATGCCTCACCCGTGCGCCGCGTCGCGCGCCCGGTCGTTGGCGGCGTCGCCGACCTGCGCGATGCGCACGGTGAAGGCCTCGGTGCTCTTGGGCGTGGCGGCGGGGGCGAGCGCCACGCGGCGCTCTTCCTTGCGCTTCCAGACCGGCCCGATCAGGCGCATGGCACGCACCCGCTTCACGGCGGTCAGCATGTAGACGCTGCCGAACACCGGCCACCAGCGGTCGCCGGCCTTCTCCAGGAACGACCAGCGCGCCAGCCAGCGCTCGCTGCCGGCCCAGGGCGCATAGCAGCCGAAGCGGCCGCGGTTGGTCTCGAACGACAGCAGCTTGAGCCAGTCCTTGATGCGCGGCAGCGAGATGAACTGGGAGCCGCGCGGAAGATACGGGTTCACCGCGCCGGTGCGCGCCAGCGTCTGCCGCAGGCCCCACAGGCTGGCCGGATTGAAGCCGGTGATGACCACCTGGCCCTCCGGCACCAGCACGCGGTCGACTTCGCGCAGCACCTGGTGCGGCTCCTGCGCGAACTCCAGCACGTGCGGCATCACGACCAGGTCGATCGACTGGGTCGCGAACGGCAGCTCCTCGAAGCGCGTGATCACCGCGACCTGGCGCGCTCCGAAGCCGGCCGAGGCGTTGCCTGGCAACGCCTGCGGCGGAGAAGCAGGGTCGGCCAGCCGGTCGGACACGCACAGCCGCAACGGCATCCGGTTTTCCGCCAGCGTGTCGATCTCGGGCACGCCCAACTGGACTGCGTGATAGCCGAAGATATCGGCTACCGCGCAGTCCAGGTGCGCCTGCTCCCACCGCAGTACGTAGCGCCCCGGCGGCGAGGCCAGGAATTCGGATAGCGTCAAAGTAGACTGCCTGTCATGGTCCACATCAGCCCCATACCCGCCTTCCAGGACAACTACATCTGGCTGCTGGCACGCAACGGCCAGGCCGTCGTGGTCGACCCCGGCGACGCGGCCCCGGTGCACACCGAGTTGCGCCGGAGCGGGCTGCAATTGACCGACATTCTAGTCACACACCACCACGGCGATCACGTGGGGGGCGTGGCCGAGCTGGCCGACACCTACCGGGCCCGCGTGTGGGGTCCGGCGCGCGAGTCGATTCCGCGGCGCGATGTGGCGCTGCGCGAGGGCGATTCGATCGAGGTGATGGGCCAGCGCTTCGAGGTGATCGACATCCCGGGCCACACGCTGGGGCACATCGCGCTGCACGCGCCCGCGCTGGACGCCGTGCTGTGCGGCGATACCCTCTTCACGTGCGGCTGCGGGCGGCTGTTCGAAGGCACGGCCGAGCAGATGGTCACGTCGCTTTCGAAGCTGGCGCGCCTGCCCGATGCCACGCGCGTGTACTGCGGGCACGAATACACGCTGTCGAACCTGCGTTTCGCCCGCGCGGTGGAGCCGGACAACGCGCCGCTCGCGCAGCGCCAGCGCGAGTGCGAGCAGTTGCGCGCGCGCGGCGAGCCCACCGTGCCCTCGACGCTGGCGCTGGAGAAGGCGACCAATCCCTTCCTGCGCTGCGAACAAGCGTCCGTGCGCGCCGCCGCCGAGCGCCACTCGCGCGGCGCGGGCTCCGACCCGGTCGCCACCTTCGCAGCGCTGCGGGCGTGGAAAAACGCCTTCTGAGGGGGGTCGGCCGGGATGCAGTAGGGGTCTTGCCGCTTTGCACCATTCTGAGGATCCTGTCAGCCGGCCAGACGATCCAATTGCGGGCAAATCCCACCCCGCCACAACCTTGCGCCCCTGTGAGCGGCCACATACACTGCCAGGCTGAGTGAGTCTGTTTCCGACTTCGGGGGCCTGGACGATGGCGTGGCGGTGTTTTGCGATCGGATGGGCAGCGGCACTGTGCCTGGCGGCTAACGCCTGGGCGGCAGATGTGTCGCCGGTAGCCGACGCCGGCCCGGTGCCCGGGTCGGCCGATGCCGCCGCCGCCATGACGTCGGCCACGGTGCAGGCGCCCCAGGCGGCGCCAGTCCCCTCCGAGGCGGCCTCTGCCACGGCACCGGCTCCCGAGGCGACGGGCGCGCCGGCCGCGCCGGCACAAGGTCCCGCCCCGACCGCCTCCCTGCCCCAGCAGCCGCCTGCCGCCGCGCCCGCAGCCACGGGGCCGGCCGAGGGCCTGGCAGCCGATCCGGCGCCGCAGCCGGCCGCCGAGGCGACGCCGGCGCCGCGCGGCGACCTGTGGGAGCGCATCCGCAAGGGCTTCGCGATGCCCGACCTGGCCAACAAGCGGGCCGCCAACAGCACGCACTGGTACGCCGGCCAGCCCGACTACATCGGCCGGATGGCGGGACGGGCCAGCCTGTACCTGTACTACATCGTGCAGGAGATCGAAAAGCGCGGCATGCCGACCGAGCTGGCGCTGCTGCCGTTCGTCGAAAGCGCGATGCAGCCGCAGGCCGTGTCCAGCGCGCAGGCCGCGGGCCTGTGGCAGTTCATCCCGTCCACCGGCAAGGTGTACTCGCTCGAGCAGAGCCTGTGGAGGGACGAGCGCCGGGGCGTGGTCGAGTCCACGCGCGCCGCGCTCGATTACCTGGAAAAGCTGCATACCGAGTTCGGCAGCTGGCAGCTGGCGCTGGCCGCCTACAACTACGGCGAGGCCGGCGTCGAAAAGGCGCTCGCCTACAACCGCAGCCGGCACAAGCCGCTGAACTACGAGGCGCTGCGCCTTCCGCGCGAGACGCAGAACTACGTGCCGAAGCTGCAGGCGATCAAGAACATCGTGCTGGAGCCGCAGCGCTACGGCATCGACCTGCCCACGATCCGCGACGAGCCCTACTTCGTGACCGTCAGCGGCTCGCGCGACATCGACGTGGCCACCGCGGCCAAGCTGGCCGACATGCCGCTGGAGGACTTCCAGGCGCTGAACCCGGCCTTCAACCGCCCGCTGATCGTGGGCGCGCTGGCTCCGACCATCCTGCTGCCGGCCGACCGCGGCGAGAAGTTCAGCGCCAACCTGGCCGCCTGGCAGGCCACCGGCCAGCCGCTGGCGAGCTGGAGCGCGTACCGGCTCAAGAGCGGCGAGTCGCTGACCGCCGTGGCCCAGCGCGTGGGCGTGACCGAGGCGGCCCTGCGCGCGGCCAACCACGTGCCGCCGCGCTACGTGGCGGCGGCCGGATCGACCATCCTGGTGCCGCGCGACGAGTCGATCGCCGAGGACGTGTCCAGCGAGATGCTGGACGGATCGGTGGCACTGGTGCCCGAGCGCGCCGGCCTGCGCAAGATCTCGGTGCGCGTGCGCCGCGGCGATACGCTGGCGTCGATCGCGCGCCGCTGGCACGTGGGCCCGGACGAAATCGTCGCCTGGAACGACCTGCGCTCGCCGGACCTGTTCGCGGGCCAGCGCCTGAACCTGACGGTCGCCGCCGCGGCCCCCAAAGCCAAGAAGCCCTCCGGCAGCGCCCACACCAACAACGAGAGCACGACGCTGGCGCGCGCCGCCTCCGGCACGCACTGACCGGCGCGCGCACGGCGCGGCGGCCTGCGCCGGCGCGTTCGGCCCGCACCCTTACCGACCATGGCCTTCCTGTCCGGCAAGCGCATCCTGATCACCGGCTTGCTGTCCAACCGATCGATCGCGTACGGCATCGCGCGCGCCTGCCGGCGCGAGGGTGCCGAGCTCGCGTTCACCTACGTGGGCGAGCGCTTCAAGGAGCGCATCGGCGAGTTCGCGCGCGAGTTCGGCTCCGAGCTCACGTTCGACTGCGACGTGGGCATCGATGCGCAGATCGCCGCCACCTTCGAAGGCCTGGCGCGGCACTGGGACGGCCTGGACGGGCTGGTGCACGCGATCGGCTTTGCGCCGCGCGAGGTGATCGCGGGCGATTTCCTCGAGGGGCTGTCGCGCGAGGGCTTCCGCATCGCGCACGACATCTCGTCCTACAGCTTCCCGGCGCTGGCCAAGGCCGCGCTGCCGCTGATGCAGCAGCGGCGCGGCGCGCTGCTCACGCTCACCTACCTGGGCTCGGAGCGGGTCGTGCCCAACTACAACACGATGGGGCTGGCCAAGGCGTCGCTGGAGGCCTCGGTGCGGTATCTGGCGGCCAGCCTCGGGCCCAAGGGCATCCGCGTGAACGGCATCTCGGCCGGCCCGATCCGCACGCTGGCGGCCTCGGGCATCAAGGACTTCGGCCGCATCCTGCAGTTCGTCGAGCACAACGCGCCGTTGCGGCGCAACGTGACGGTCGATGATGTGGGCAATGTCGCGGCGTTCCTGCTGTCGGATCTGGCGGCGGGGATTACCGGGGAGGTCACGTTCGTGGATTCGGGGTTCAATATTGTTTCGGCGGGGATGATCGCGTAGGCGGCGGGCGTCGCAGCACGCAGGCCGTACGCCCTCACCCCCGGCCCCTCTGCCGCAAGCGGGAGAGGGGTGATCGAACGTGGCGTGGGAAGCACAAAGGCGCGTAAGCGAGCGGTTGCTCGTGGATAATGGCGCGCCATGAACGCGCCCGAATCGGCTCCTCCTCCGGCGCACAGGCCCCGCTCCCTCTTCCGCCAGGAAGCGATCGACGCCCAGCGCGAAAAGCTGCTGGGCGAGCTGTCGACCGCGCGTCCGGTTCCTCTGTGGGTCTTCACGCTGCTGGCGGTGGCGTTCGCGTCCGTGTGCGTGGGCTTCGCCTTCGTCGGCGAATACACCCGGCGCGAGCGGGTCGAGGGCTTCCTGGTGGGCGACGCCGGGGCGGCCCGCATCCTGTCGCCCGACGCCGGCACCGTGACGCAGCTGCTGGTGAAGGAGGGCGACGAGGTGCAGGCCGGCAGCCCGATCGCGCGCCTGAAGCTGGAGCACAGCCTGTCCGGCGGCGGCAGCACCTCCGAGCAGGTCGAGCAGCAGCTGCTGAACCGCAAGCGCGGCATCGAAAGCGAGCAGACCCAGGCCCAGCTGATCGGCCAGCAGCAGCAGCTGCAGCAGCGCAAGCGCATCGACGACCTGGTGAAGGAAAGGGACCAGGCGCGGGCCGAGGCGCAGGTGCAGGAGCAGCGGGTGGCGTCGGCCCAGCAGGAGCTGCACCGCTTCGAGAAACTCGCCAAGGACGGCTTCGCCTCCGAGGCCATGGTGCGCGAGCACCGCAACGACCTGCTGGACCAGCAATCGAAGCAGGAGAACCTGAAGCGCGCGCAGTCGAGCGCCGAGCGCGAGCTGCGCGCCGCGCAGGCCGAGCTGCCGCTGATCGAGCTGCGCACGCGCAACCAGGTGCAGCAGCTGGAGCAGCAGAAAGGCGAGCTGGAGCAGGAGCTGCTGCAGAACAAGGCCAAGCAGGAGAACCTGATCAGCGCCTCGATCGCGGGCGTGGTCACCAACATCGTGCCCAACCAGGGCGACTCGGTCGCGGCCAACGCGCTGGTGGCCACGGTGCTGCCCAGCGGCACCCTGCTGCACGCCGTGCTGCTGGTGCCGACCCGCGCCATCGGCTTCATCATGCCGGGCAATCACGTCGTGCTGCGCTACGAGGCGTTTCCCTTCCAGCGCTTCGGCCAGTACCACGGCAGCGTGACCAGCATCAGCGGCACGGTCTGGTCGGCGGGCGAGAAGATCGGGCCGCTGACGGCGCGCGAGCCGGTGTACCGGATCGACGTGAAGCTGGAACGGCAGACCGTCACGGCCGGCCTGCGCGAGATCCCGCTGCGCCCCGGGATGCTGGCGAGCGCCGACATCCTGCTGGAGAAGCGCACCGTGTTCGAATGGGTGTTCGAGCCGGTACTGGCGTTGCGGGAGCGGCTGCGGTGAGCGGGGCGGCCATGCTGAACCGGCGATGTTGAATCCTTTCAAGCGGCGCGTCCCGCTGATCCTGCAAAGCGAGGCGCCCGAGTGCGGCATCGCCTGCGTGGCGATGGTCGCCGGCTACCACGGCTTCCGCACCGACCTGTCCGCCATGCGGATGCGGCTGTCGCCGTCGATGAAGGGGGTGACGCTGCAGCACATCGCCGCCATCGCCGGCACGATGAAGATGTCGATGCGGGGCGTGCAGGCGTCGCTGGAGGGACTGGGCCGGCTGCGGCTGCCGGCCATCCTGCACTGGGACATGAACCACTTCGTGGTGCTCACCCGGGTCGAGGCGAACCGCATCACGGTGCACGATCCGGCGCGCGGCAAGCGCGTGCTGGCGCTGTCGGAGGCCTCGCGCCACTACACCGGGGTGGCCGCCGAGCTGATGCCCAGCGCCGGTTTCGAGACGCGCGACGAACGCCAGAAGATCACCGCCTGGCAGCTGATGGGGAGCTTGAGCGGCCACCAGGGCACCATCACGCAGGTGGTCCTGCTGTCGCTGGTGCTGGAGGTGTTCGCAATCGCCTCGCCCTTCTTCGTGCAGATCGTGGTCGACCGCGTGATCGTGGGCCGGGACGAGGACCTGCTGACGCTGCTGGGCCTGGGCTTCTCGCTGCTGGTGCTGATGCAGGTGGCCACGACCGCGGTGCGCGGCTGGCTGGGCGTGTACCTGTCGACCACGCTGAACATGCGGCTGCTGGACGCCCTGTTCGGCCAGATGCTGCGCCTGCCGCTGGCGTGGTTCGAGAAGCGCCACATCGGCGACATCGTGTCGCGCTTCCGCAGCGTCGATGCCATCCAGCGCACGCTCACCGTGGCCTTCCTGGAGTCGGTGATCGACGGCGCGATGGTGGTGCTGACGGTGATCGTGATGCTGTGGTACAGCCCGCTGCTGGCGGCCATCGTGCTGGCGGCCGCGGTGCTGTACGGCCTGGCGCGCTGGGTGTTCTACGGCCCGCAGCGACGCGCCCTGGACGAGCAACTGGTGCACGAGGGGCGCTCGAGCACGCACTTCATCGAGACGCTGCGCGGGATGATGGCGATCAAGCTGAACCTGCGCGAGGCGGCGCGCCGGGCCGCCTACCAGAACCTGGTGGTCGAGCAGGTCAACGCCAGCGTCACGGTGCAGAACCTGTCGATCCTGCACCGGGCCGCCAACGGCCTGATTTTCGGGCTGGAGAACGTGGCGGTGATCTGGCTGGGCACGGTGCTGGTGATGGACGGGCGCTTCTCGGTGGGCATGCTGTTCGGCTTCCTGTCCTTCAAGCTGCTGTTCCTCACCCGCGTGAACAACCTGGTCGACAAGGCGATCGACTTCCGCATGCTGGACCTGCACGCCGAGCGCATCGCCGACATTGCGCTGGCCGAACCGGAGCCGACCCAGCCGGCCGGCGCCCAGGCGCCCGATGCGCCGCTGCAGATCCGCGCCCACGCGCTCGGGTTCGCCTACGGGGTGGAGGGCTTCGCGTTCCGCCACGTCGACTTCTCGGTGCGCCCGGGCGAGACGGTCGCGATCGTGGGCCCCTCCGGCAGCGGCAAGACGACGCTGGTCAAGGTGCTGGTGGGGCTGCTGGACCGCAGCGAGGGCGTGCTGGAGGCCAACGGGCGCGACCTGCGCGACTGGGACCGCGCCGCCTACCGGGCCCGGCTCGGGGTGGTGATGCAGGACGACCAGCTGTTCGTGGGCACGCTGGAGGACAACATCAGCTTCTTCGACCCGCAGTACCACCCGCACGTGGTGCGCGCCGCCGCCTCGATCGCCGGTATCGACGAGGAGATCCTGGCGATGCCGATGCAGTACAACACGATCGTCGGCAGCCTGGGCACGGCGCTGTCGGGCGGGCAGAAGCAGCGCGTGCTGCTGGCGCGCGCGCTGTACCGCAAGCCGCACATCGTGTTCCTGGACGAGGCGTTCGACCAGCTGGACCTGGCGCGCGAGCGCGAGATCACCGAGCGCCTGAAAAGCCTGGGAGTGGGGCTGGTGATCGTGAGCCACCGGCCCGAGACGGTGCGCAACGTGGACCGCGTGGTCCACGTCGGCCAGGCGCCCCCGGCGGCGCTGCCCCCGCCCGAGGTCGCCGCCTGAGCGGGACTACGGGCGCTGCGCGGCCGGGTTGCGGCCGTTGAACAGCTTGAGCGTCTCTGCGATCTTGCGGCGCGCCTGGATGAAGCGCGACTCGCGCGCCGCCTGCCCCAGATACTCGTCCAGGTCCCCGACCTCGCGCAGCAGCCGCGGCACCAGCACCAGGAACAGGTCCGTCAGCTGCGGATCGAACTGGCGGTCCTTCAGGCGGGCGATCTCCTCGAGCGCGGCATCGATCGACCAGGCCTCCTTGTACGGACGGCGATGGGTCAGGGCGTCGAACACGTCGGCCAGCGCGGTGATGCGGGCCGCCAGCGGAATGGCGCTCTCGCCGATCCCGAACGGGTAGCCCCCGCCGCTCCAGTGCTCGTGGTGGAAGCGGGCGATCTCCTCGGCCATCTTCATGTGCGGCACGTTGCTCTGCGCCAGGATCTCGGAGCCGATCATCGCGTGCGTCTGCATCAGCTTCATTTCGGCATCGTTCAGGCGTCCGCTCTTGAGCAGGATGCCGTCCGGAATCCCGATCTTGCCGATGTCGTGCAGGCGCGCGGCCAGGTCGATCATGAACACGGTGTCGTCGTCGCACCCGTACTCCTGCGCCAGCAGCGACGACAGCTTGCCGACCCGGTACGAATGCTCGCCGGTGGTGTCGTCGCGCAGCTCGGCCGTCACCGCCAGCCGCTCCAGCATCTCGATGCGCGACTTCATCAGCTCCTGGTGCGCGACCTGCTCGACCAGCCGCCCGCGCAGCCTGACCTCGCGGCGCGCCATCAGCGTATCGGCCGTCGCGGTGGGCGGCTGCGTCTGCTTGCGGTCGAGCTGCTCCAGGTGCAGCCGGTGATGCAGCAGCGCGTTTTCCTGCTGGATCTCCTTGGTGTGCATCATCAGCTCGCGCAGGTACACCAGCGCCACGTCGGTGCGGCCGGCCACCTCGTTGGCCTTGACCATCGCGATCAGCACGTCCCGCAACGAGCCCTTGAGCACGCGCGCGCGCTCCAGCAGCTTGGACAGGCGCGACAGGCCCACGTCGATGGTGCCCGAATGCACCTCGCACAACCCTTCGGCCATGCCGGCGTACAACTCGGCCCGTTCCAACCCGGAATCGTGCGCGATCTGCTTGGCGATCTCGCAACGCTGCCGCGCCGCCTCGGGCGCGTCGATCTCGAGCAGCAGTCGGCTGTAATGCGTCTCACCCAGCACGCGCGTCAGCCGGGCCGCCGCCGTGGTCGGATTGTCCTGCAGCTCAACCCCGTCCTTGGCGGCGCGCAGCCCGCGCCCGTAGTCTTCCAGGTGCAGGCAGGCGAGCGCGATGTTGTTGAGCGCGGCGGCGCGCGCGCCCCGCAGCTTCTCGTTGTCTTCGCTCAACGCGACGACGCGCTCCAGGCAGGCGATCGCGTCCTCGTACTGGGCCGCGTAGATCAAGGCGGCTCCCAGGTTGTTGCAGACGGCCGCCTCGGCGACCGGATCGTGCAGCGCCACCGCGATCTCGAGCGCTTCGGCGTACGCCTCGATGGCTCCGGGCAGATTGCCGGTGTCGGCCAGCAGCACGCCCCGATTGGACAGGGCCCGGCGCAACACCGCCGGCGAGGCCAGGCGCCGGAACAACTCAACGGCGCGATGCGAAGGCGCCAGGCCTTTGAGCGGGTGGCCCGATATGTACGCGTACTTGGCGATCGACAGCAGGCACTCGGCCAGCTCCAGCCCGTCGGCTTCGGGTCCCAGCGGCGTGACCAGGTCCACCGCGCGAGTGAACAGCAGGGCCGTCTGTGCCGTCGGCGCGGTCCGCTCGGGATCCAGCCTGCGGGTCAGTTCGGTCAGCGCGTGCGCCAACTCGTCGGGTTCCGCCGACGGGGAAGCGATCAGTGCTTCGACGCGTTCAAGTGACTCGTGCATCGGTGCGTTAATCCGGACAGCGCACATCAGTGCGTATCACAGTTTTTGGTGCTTGCGCTCGGCTCGAAGGTCCGCCACTATCGTCGTGACTCGTGCGCATCCAGGCGCGGGCAAACCAAGACACCTCATCGGGTTGGAGCACATCATGAACCAGATCGAAACGAACGCCGTCGAAACCGAAACCGCCGAATTCGTGACCGTCACGCAAACGGAAGATGCGATCAACGAACTGAACGCGGCTCAACTGATGATGGTTGGCGGCGGGTCGGCCTCGGTGGTGTGGGACTGAGTTCGCGCGACGTCTCTCACTGAGTCGACGCACCGGCCTCGCGCCGAGTGCGTGCAGAATTGCAGGGTGGAGCGAACACGAGCGCCGAGTGGGAGTCGACCCCACTCGCAGCGAAGATGCACATGTTTGCATCGCGGCGCTCCCCCTGTTCGATGGTCTCGTACGGGTCATCCCCGCCGAGCGCATCGCGCCCACCCACACACCTGAAAGTCTCCGGAACCTGGCCCCGGTCGATACCGACCTGAAAACCCTTTGGTCGGTTCAACAACCTGGGTCGGTTCCCTGCCCCTCTACCCGTTCGAACCCTGCGCCTTACCGGTTCTCCGGGTACGGGTTAAGGATAACGCTCACCCGCCTCCCGTAAAGAGGGGTGTCCTGGACGACTGCACTCTTTAAACGGCTGACCCGCCGGGCTACCCCGCGCCCTCCAGGGGTCGATTAGCGCGAATGAAGCTGCTGGGCCGGCAGCCCGGCCGCCCGCAGCGCCTGCAGCACCTGCTCGATGTGCTCCGGGCCGCGCGTCTGCAGCTCCATTTCCAGCTCGGCGTTCATCGCCGGCAGCGTGGTAAAGGCGCGCTGGTGGGCCACTTCCTCGATGTTCGCCCCCGCCTGGCCGACCACCGCGGCCGCGCGCGCCAGCTCGCCCGGCACATCCCGGATGGTCACCCGGATCCGGGCCAGGCGCCCGGCGCGCACCATCCCGCGCTCGATGATGTCGGCCAGCATCAGCGGCTCGATGTTGCCTCCGCACAAAATCAGGCCGATCCGCCGGCCCCGGAAGCGCTCGCGATGGGCCAAAAGCGCCGCCAGGCCCGCGGCGCCAGCGCCTTCCACCACGGTCTTCTCGATCTCCAGCAGCAGCACGATCGCGTGCTCGATGTCGCCTTCGGTGACCAGCACGATGTCGTCGACCAGGCGGCGCACGATCTCGGAGGTGAGCGTGCCGGGCGACTTCACCGCGATGCCTTCGGCCAGCGTCGCATTGGCGCACGGCATCGTCACGCCCTTAAAGGCCGCGTACATCGCCGGGAAGCGGTCCGTCTGCACTCCCACGATCTCGATGTCGGGCCGCACCGCGCGCGCGGCAATGGCCACGCCCGAGATCAATCCGCCGCCGCCGACCGCCACGCACAGGCACTCCAGCGACGGCTGCGCCGCCAGCATCTCCATGCCGACCGTGCCCTGCCCGGCGATCACCTCGGCATCGTCGTACGGGTGCACCATCGCCAGCCCGCGCGCCCGCATCAGGCGCTCGGCTTCCACCCGGGCGTCGTCGAAGGTGTCGCCCTCCAGGATGACCTCGGCGCCGAAGCCGCGCGTGCGCTCGATCTTCACCGAGGGCGAAAAGCGCGGCATCACGATCACCGCCGGTATGCCCATCCGCTGCGCATGAAACGCCACGCCCTGCGCGTGATTGCCGGCCGACACCGCGATCACGCCGCGCTCGCGCTCGGACCGGCTCAGGGTGCACAGCCGGTTCAGCGCGCCGCGCTCCTTGAAGCTGGCCGTGAACTGCAGGTTCTCGAATTTGAGCCACACCTCGGCCTGCGCGATGTGCGACAGCGTGCGCGAGTGCAAAAACGGCGACACCTCGACCTGGCCGGCGATGCGGCGCGCGGCCTGCTCGATGTCGGCGATCGTGGGCTTGAGCCCCGACAGGGCCCGCGCCGGGGGATCCGGTTGCTGCAGCATGGTGTCACAGTGTATTCCGCCGCGGTCTGTAGCATCTTTGCCGCGGCCGGACGTCTACCCATCCGGCGCACCCCGATGCGTCGCGTCCGGCGCCCCCAACCAAGAAGGAAAACCCGATGAACTGGATCCAATGGCCCGCGCTGATCACCTGGCTCACCGCGATACTGCTGGTGGCGCTGGGATTCAACGTCGGCCAGGCCCGCGGCCGCTACGGTGTGAAGGCGCCCGCAACCACCGGCAACGAGCAGTTCGAGCGGATCTACCGCGCCCACATGAACACGCTGGAAAACGCGGTCGTGTTCCTGCCCGTCCTGTGGCTGGCGGCCTGGTACTGGAAGCCGGCCCTGGCGGCGGCCTGCGGGGCCGTCTGGCTGGTCGGGCGCGCCTGGTACGCGCATGCCTACGCGCGCAATCCGGCCGGCCGCGCGGGCGGCTTCAACCTGGCCTCCCTGGCATTCATCGTGCTGCTGGTCTCGGCCGCGGTGGGCTGGGTGCGGGCGCTGACGACGGCATGAGCGCGGTCCACGCGCAGGCACCGGCGGCGCCATCGCCGGCGCGCCGCCTGGGCACGCTGCGCGCGCTGTGGCCGTTCGTGGCGCCGTACCGGCCGCAGATCGCGGCGGCGCTGCTGTTCCTGGTGCTGGCCTCGGTCACCACGCTGGTGCTGCCGTACGCGGTGCGGCTGCTGGTCGACAGCGGGCGCACGCTGCCGGCGACCGCCGGCGTAGGCGAGCGCCTGGTCGCGATGCGCGGCCAGTTCGTGTGGCTGTACGCGACCGTGATCGCGCTGGCCGCCTTTTCCTCGGCGCGCTTCTACATGGTGACCTGGATCGGCGAGCGCGTGACCACCGACCTGCGCCAGGCGGTCTACTCGCACGTGCTGCGCCAGAGCCCGCAGTTCTTCGAGACGCTGAAAACCGGCGAGGTGCTGTCGCGCCTGACCAACGACATCACCGTGATCCAGAACGCGGTCGGCTCCAGCATCTCGATGGGACTGCGCAACTCGGTGCTGCTGCTGGGCGCCCTGGGTCTGCTGATCGCCACCAGCCCGCGCCTGATGCTGACCGTGGCCGGCGTGATCGTGCTGGTGGTGGCGCCGGCGGTGATCATCGGGCGGCGCGTGCGCCGCCTCTCGCGCGCCAGCCAGGACCGCATCGCCGACACCAGCGGCATCGCCGCCGAGGTGCTGAACGCGATCCCGGTGGTCCAGAGCTTCACGCAGGAGCAAGCCGAGGCCGGGCGTTTCGGCAGCGCCAACGAGGCGGCGTTCGCCACCTCGGTGCGCCGCACGCGCACGCGCGCGATGCTCACGGCCTTTGTGATCCTGGGCGTGTTCGGCTCGCTGCTGTACGGACTGCACGAAGGGGTGCGCGACGTGATGGAGGGCCGCATCAGCTTCGGGCAGCTCAGCCAGATCGCGCTGTACATCACGCTGGCGGCCTCCAGCGTGGCGGTGCTGGCCGAGGTCTGGGGCGACCTGCTGCGCGCGGCCGCCGCCACCGAGCGGCTGTCGGAGCTGCTGGCCACGCGCCCGCTGATCCAGGATCCGCCCGATCCGCGCCCGCTGCCGGCGGCGGCGGCCGGGCTGCGGGTGGAGCTGCGCGCGGTGAGCTTCGCCTACCCGTCGCGCGCGGGCCGCAACGTGCTCACGGACCTGGACCTGACGATCGACGCCGGCCAGACGGTGGCGCTGGTGGGCCCGTCCGGCGCCGGCAAATCGACCATCTTCCAGCTGCTGCAGCGCTTCTACGAGGTCGAGCACGGCAGCGTGCTGGTGCAGGGCATCGACGTGCGGCGGCTGCGCCTGGCGGAGCTGCGCGGATCGATCGCGGTGGTGCCGCAGGATGCGGTGATCTTCTCCGGCTCGGTGCTCGACAACATCCGCTACGGCCGCACCGGGGCAACGCTCGAAGAGGCGCTGGCGGCCGCCCAGGCCGCCCACGTGGACGAGTTCGTCGGCCAGCTGCCGCAGCGCTACGACACGTTCGTGGGCGAGCGCGGCGTGCGCCTGTCCGGCGGCCAGCGCCAGCGCATCGCCATCGCGCGCGCGATCCTGAAGGACGCGCCGCTGCTGCTGCTGGACGAGGCCACCAGCAGCCTGGACGCGGAAAGCGAACGCGCGGTGCAGCACGCGCTGGAAACGGCGATGCGCGGGCGCACCACGATCGCGATCGCGCACCGCCTGGCGACGGTGCAGCGGGCAGACCGGATTTTCGTGCTGGACCATGGGTTGCTGGTGGACTCCGGGTCTCATGCGGAGCTGGTGGCGCGCGCGGGGTTGTACAGCCGGCTGGCGGCTCTGCAGTTCGCACTTTAGAAGCGCCGTACGCCCTCTCCCCCGCCCCTCTCCCGCTTGCGCGGGCGAGGGGCGATCGGGCGCCTCACATTGAACTCCCCTCTCCCGCTGGCTGGCGAGGGGCGATCCATGGCCTCCCCTTTTACTGTCGACGCTCAGATGGAAGGTGACCGATCGCCCCTCGCCCGCGCAAGCGGGAGAGGGGAGGGGGTGAGGGCGTACGGACGTCAGCCCGTGGCAGCGAGCACCAAGGGCGCCGTCAGCGACGACAGCGCCGTCGACAGCACCAGGCTGCTGGCGACCGGCGCCTGCAGCGCGCCGAATTCCTGCGCCATCACGTACACGTTGACCCCGACCGACAGCGCCGCCAGCAGCACCGCGACCCGCGTCTCCATCGGCGGCAGGTGCATCAGCAGCGCCAGGCCCAGCACCACCAGCGGCGAGATCACCAGCTTCAGCGCGCAGATGGCCAGACTCTGCGGCCAGGCCTCCCGCACGCCGTACTTGGCCAGCCCCATGCCCAGCGCCACCAGCGACATGGGCGCGGCCGCATCGGCCAGCATCGACAGCGGCCGATCGATCAGCGCCGGCAGCTGCAGTCCGCTCAGGCCCACGCCGGTGCCGGTCAGGATGGCCGCCACCACCGGATTGGTCAGAACGCTGCGCGCGGTGGCCGCGAACCCCTTCAGCGACAGCTCGCCGAAGCGCGCCCATTCGACCGATACCGTGGCCAGCGTCCACAGCGTCAGCGAGTTGAACACCAGCACCAGCGCCACCGACGGCATGGCCGCCTCGCCCAGCACCGACTTGGCGTACGGCACACCCACCAGCACGTTGTTGGAGAAGATGCCCCCCAGCGCGAACACCGACTGGGCCACGCCGTCGAGGCGGAACAGGGCCCGCCCGATCAGCCGCCCGATCACGAACACGACCAGGCAGCCGCCGAAGAAGGCGAGCAGCAGGCGGCTGTCCACCGGCGGCAGGCGCGACAGCCCGCTCATCAGGCGAAACAGCAGCGCCGGCAGCGCCAGCGAGAACACGAAGCGCGTGAGCGCATCGCCGGCCGAGGCGGGCCAGCCGCTCAGCCGCGCGAACAGGTAGCCGGCCAGCACCAGCATGAAAAGCGGCGCGGCCAGCTCGAAATGGGCCAGGTAGGCGCTCATCGCGTTGCCGATAAAATGGCGAATCATGCACGAGTACGAGAACTTCATGCGGCACGTGTTCGAGCACGGCGCCGACAAGAACGACCGCACCGGCACCGGGGCCCGGTCCGTGTTCGGCTACCAGTTGCGCTTCGACCTCGGCCAGGGCTTTCCGCTGGTGACCACCAAGAAGCTGCACCTGCGCTCGATCATCCACGAGCTGCTGTGGTTCCTGAAGGGCAGCAGCAACGTCGAATACCTGCAGCGCAACGGCGTGACGATCTGGGACGAGTGGGCCGACGAGCGCGGCGAGCTCGGACCGGTGTACGGCGTGCAGTGGCGCGCGTGGCCGTCTCCCGACGGCCCGATCGACCAGATCGCGCAGGTGATCGAGCGCATCCGGTCCGATCCCGACTCGCGCCGGCTGATCGTGTCGGCGTGGAACGTGACCGACATCCCGAGAATGAGGCTGCCGCCCTGCCACCTGCTGTTCCAGTTCAACGTGACGGCGGGACGGCTGAGCTGCCAGCTGTACCAGCGCAGCTGCGACGTGTTCCTGGGGGTGCCGTTCAACATCGCCAGCTACAGCCTGCTCACCCACATGGTGGCGCAGCAGTGCGGGCTGGCGCCGGGCGACTTCGTCTGGACCGGCGGCGATTGCCACATCTACCGCAACCACTTCGACCAGGTGCGGGAGCAGCTGTCCCGCGCGCCCTACCCGTATCCGCAGTTGCGCATCGTGCGGTGTCCGCCGTCGATATCGGACTACGTGTTCGAGGACTTCGAGATCGTGGGCTACCGGTCGCACCCGCCCATCGCGGCGCCGGTGGCGGTCTGAGCCGTGGCGCGCGCGCGGCCCCGGCTGAACCTGATCGTGGCGCGGGCGCGCAACGGCGTGATCGGCGCCGCCGGCACGCTGCCCTGGCACGTGCCGGAGGATCTGCGCCATTTCAAGCGCATCACGCTCGGGCACCCGCTCGTGATGGGTCGCCGCACCTGGGAGTCGATCGGCCGTCCGCTGCCGGGCCGGCGCAGCATCGTGGTCACGCGCAACCCGGGCTGGAGCGCACCCGGGGCCGAGCGGGCGCACAGCCTGGCGCAGGCGCTAGCGATGTGCCAGGCCGCCGCCGACGTGTTCGTGATCGGGGGCGCGCAGCTGTTCGCGCAGGCGCTGCCGCTGGCGCAGCGCCTGTTCCTGACCCAGATCGACGCCGACTTCGAAGGCGACACCCACTGCCCCCCGATCGAGGCAGCGGCCTGGCGCGAGAACTCGCGCGAGCACCTGGCGCCGGCGCCGGGGCGCGCCTTCGGCATCGACTTCATCACGCTGGAAGCCATCGACAAGAACCATTGAGGAGGAGACAGCGCCATGCCACATGACGAGTTCCACGTACACGGGCCGCACGATCACCACCTGGAGCACGCGGCCCAGCACGGCGGCACCGACCCCTTCTCGGGCCGCATCGCGGTGACCACCGCGATCCTGGCGACGCTGGGCGCGCTGATGTCCTTCGCCGGCGGCGACACCCAGGCCAATGCGCAGCTGTTCAAGAACAACGCGGCCATCAAGAAGACCGAGGCCAACGACCAGTGGACGTACTACCAGGCCAAGGGCAACAAGCAGAACCTGGCCGAGCTGGGCGGGACGCTGGCGACCCAGCCCGACAAGATCCAGTACTACCGCGACGAGGCCGAGCGCTACAAAAAGGAGAAGGCGCAGATCAAGGAGACGGCCGACAGGCTCGAGGTCGAGTCCAGGCAATGGGACGAGCGCAGCGAGCAGCAGATGCACGTGCACCACCGCTGGGCCATGGGAGCCACCGCGGTCCAGATCGCGATCGCGCTGTCGGCCATCGCGATTCTGACGCGCCGCGCCTGGCTGATGTACGGCGTGTTGGGGGTCGCGATCGTCGGCGTCGTTTTCGGGGGGCTGGCGGTCGCGGGGCTATAGCACGATGGCCAGCCGTTGCTCGGCCGGACGGGGTGAGGGCGCGAGCGTCACCGCCCGTAGCGCGCCGTGATCGAGGCCTTGCCGATCTGGTTGGCGTTGATCATGTAGCCGACCAGCGCGGCGGTCGCGTCGGGCGGCACCTCGAGCTTCTCCACCTTCAGCGCGTAGATCGTGAAGATGTAGCGGTGCGGCGGGTCGCCGGGCGGCGGGCAGGCACCGCCGAAATCGCGCGTTCCGAAGTCGTTGCGTGCCTGCAACGCACCGGCCGGCGCCTCGGCGGTGCGGCCGACGCCGCGCGGCAGCGAGGTGGTCATGGGCGGCAGGTTGAATATCACCCAGTGCCACCAGCCGCTTCCGGTGGGCGCGTCGGGGTCGTACACGGTCAGCGCGAAGCTCCTGGTGACGGCCGGCGCGCCGCTCCAGCTCAGGGCCGGCGACACGTTGCCTCCGTTGCAGCCGAATCCCGAGTACACCTGGGCATCGGCCAGCGTTCCGCCGTTTTTCACGTCCGGGCTGCCCAGCTCCAACGCCGCCGCGCCGGACGCGGCTGCCAGCAGCAGCGACCAGACGGCGACCGATCTCAGGGTGCGATTCATTCAGGCCTCCTTGCCCGCGAGTGCGTCATTTCAGCGGCTTGAAGCGCAACCGGTGCGGGCGGGCTCCTTCCTCGCCCAGCCGGCGCTTCTTGTCGTCCTCGTATTCGCGGTAGTTGCCCGGAAAGAACACCCACTGCGAATCGCCCTCGCAGGCCAGGATGTGGGTGGCGATCCGGTCCAGGAACCAGCGGTCGTGCGAGATCACCAGCACGCTTCCGGCGAACTCGAGCAGCGCGTCTTCCAGCGCGCGCAAGGTCTCGACGTCCAGGTCGTTGGACGGTTCGTCCAGCAGCAGCACGTTGCCGCCGGCGATCAGCGTCCTGGCAAGGTGCAGGCGCCCGCGCTCGCCGCCGGAGAGCTGGCCCACCGGCTTCTGCTGGTCGGCGCCGCGGAAGTTGAAGCGCCCGATGTAGGCGCGCGAGGGCATTTCGAACTTGCCGACGGTCAGCACGTCCTGTCCGCCGGAGACCTCCTCCCACACCGTCTTGTCGCCGGCGAGCGACTCGCGCGTCTGGTCGACGAAGGCGATCTTCACGGTCGGCCCGATCGTCACCTCGCCCTGGTCGGGCCGCTCGCGTCCGTTGATCATCCGGAACAGCGTCGACTTGCCGGCCCCGTTGGGCCCGATGATGCCGACGATGGCGCCCGGCGGCACCTTGAACGAGAGCCGGTCGATCAGCAGCCGGTCGCCGTAGCCCTTGCTGACGTCCTTGAACTCGATCACCTCGTTGCCGAGCCGCTCGGCCACCGGGATGAAAATCTCCTGCGTCTCGTTGCGCTTCTGGTACTCGACCGAGCTCAACTCCTCGAAGCGCGCCAGGCGCGCCTTGCTCTTGGCCTGGCGCCCCTTCGGGTTCTGCCGCACCCACTCCAGCTCGTGCTTCATGGCGCGGATGCGAGCATCCTCCTGCTTGGTCTCGATTTCCAGCCGCTTTTCCTTCTGGTCGAGCCACGAGCTGTAGTTGCCCTGCCAGGGAATGCCCCGGCCCCGATCCAGCTCCAGGATCCACTGGCAGACGTTGTCCAGGAAGTAGCGGTCGTGGGTGATGCCGACCACCGTGCCGGGGAAGCGCTGCAGGAACTGCTCCAGCCACTCGACGCTTTCCGCATCCAGGTGGTTGGTCGGCTCGTCCAGCAGCAGCATGTCCGGCTTCGACAGCAGCAGACGGCACAGCGCCACGCGGCGCTTCTCGCCGCCGGACAGCGTTCCGATGGTCGCTTCCCACGGCGGCAGCCGCAGCGCGTCGGACGCGATCTCCAGCTGATGCTCCATGTCGGCGCCGCTGGTGGCGAGGATCGCCTCGTAGCGCGCCTGCTCGGCGGCCAGCTTGTCGAAATCGGCATCGGGCTCCGCGTAGGCGGCGTAGATCTGATCCAGGCGCTGCTGCGCCTCGATCACTTCACCCAGCCCCTCTTCCACGCACTGGCGCACCGTGCGGGACGCGTCCAGTTGCGGCTCCTGCGGCAGGTAGCCGATCTTCAGGTTCGGCAGCGGCACCGCTTCGCCGTCGAAGCCCGCGTCTTCGCCCGCCATGATCCGCATCAGGCTCGACTTGCCCGAGCCGTTCAGGCCCAGCACGCCGATCTTGGCGCCGGGATAGAACGACAGCGAGATGTCCTTCAGGATCTGGCGCTTGGGCGGCACGGTCTTGCTGACCCGCCGCATCGTATAAACGTATTGCATGACCGACACCCTCGCCCCGGCCCTCTCCCGCCAAGCGGGAGAGGGGGTTGCGCAAAGCTTACCGAAGGTCGGCCGTTTCGTAGGCCGACAGCGGCGGGCAGGTGCACACGAGGTTGCGGTCGCCGTACACGTTGTCGATGCGCGCCACCGCCGGCCACACCTTCGCGCGCGGATCCACGCCGCCCGGAAAGGCCGCCTGCCGGCGCGTGTACGGGTGGGACCAGCCGTCGGCCGCGATCATGGCGGCCGTGTGCGGCGCGTTCTTCAGCGGATTGTCGGCGCGGTCCAGGCGCCCCTGCTCGATGGCGCGGATCTCGGCCCGGATCGAGATCATCGCCTCGACGAAACGGTCCAGCTCGGCCTTCGGCTCCGATTCGGTCGGCTCGATCATCAGGGTTCCGGCCACCGGGAACGAAACGGTCGGCGCGTGCAGCCCATAGTCCATCAGACGCTTGGCCACATCCTCGGCGCTGACGCCGCTCGCTTCCTTGAGCGGGCGCAGGTCGATGATGCACTCGTGCGCGACGAAGCCGTTGCGGCCGCTGTACAGGATCGGGTAGTGCGGCGCCAGGCGCCTGGCGATGTAGTTGGCGCTGAGCAGGGCCACTTCGGTCGCCCGCGTCAGCCCGCGGCCGCCCATCATCGTCACGTACATCCAGACGATCGGCAGTATCCCGGCCGAGCCGTACGGCGCCGCGCTGACCGGGCCCACCGGCGAGGCCACGCCGATGCGCCCCGGCAGGAACGGCGCCAGGTGCGCCTTGACCGCGACCGGCCCCACGCCCGGGCCGCCTCCGCCGTGCGGGATGCAGAACGTCTTGTGCAGGTTCAGGTGCGACACGTCGCCGCCGAAGCGGCCCGGCGCCGCCAGCCCGACCAGCGCGTTCAGGTTGGCGCCGTCCACGTACACCTGCCCGCCGTGCCGGTGCACCAGCTCGCAGATCGGGACGATCGCCTCCTCGAACACGCCGTGGGTGGACGGATAGGTGACCATCAGCGTGGACAGCCGGTCGGCGTGGCGGGTCGCCTTCGCCTCCAGGTCGGCCAGGTCCACGTTGCCGGCGCTGTCGCAGGCGACCGCCACCACCTGCAGGCCGGCCAGGTGGGCCGAGGCCGGGTTGGTCCCGTGCGCGCTCTCGGGGATCAGGCACACGTCGCGCTGCCCCTGGCCGCGCGCGCGCTGCCAGGCCCGGATCGCCAGCAGCCCGGCCAGTTCGCCCTGCGAGCCGGCGTTCGGCTGCAGGCTGACCGCGTCGTAGCCGGCGCACTCGGCCAGCCAGCGTTCCAGCGCATCGGTCAGGTGGCGGTAGCCCTGGACCTGGTCGCCGGGCGCATACGGGTGCACGTCGGCGAATTGCGGCCAGGTGATCGGGATCATCTCCGAGGTCGCGTTCAGCTTCATCGTGCACGAACCCAGCGGAATCATCGTGCGGTCCAGCGCCAGGTCGCGATCGGCCAGCCGGCGCAGGTAGCGCAGCATCGCCGTTTCCGAGTGGTGCGAGTTGAACACCGGGTGGGTCAGGATCGGCGAGCGGCGCGCCAGCCCGGTCGGGATGGCGTCGGGCGTGGCCGCGTCCAGCGCGTCGATGCGCGCCGGGTCGGCCGGCAGCCCGAACAGCGACCACAGCGCCTCGATGTCGGCGCGCTCGACCGTCTCGTCGAGCGCGATGCCCACCGCGTCGGCGCCCAGGTCGCGCAGGTTGATGGCGCGCGCATGGGCCGCGCGGTGCAGGGCGGCGGCATCGACGCCGTGCACCGCGACCGTGTCGAAAAAGCTCGAACCCACCTGCAGCCCGGCCGAGCGCAGCCCGGCGGCCAGCACCACCGCCAGGCGGTGAATGCGCCGCGCGATGCGGCCCAATCCGTCGGGCCCGTGGTAGATCGCATAGAACGCCGCGATCACCGCCAGCAGCGCCTGCGAGGTGCAGATGTTGGACGTGGCCTTCTCGCGCCGGATGTGCTGCTCGCGCGTCTGCAGCGCGAGCCGCAGCGCCGGCCCGCCCTGGCTGTCGACCGACACCCCGACCACGCGCCCCGGCAGCGACCGCTTCAGCGCTTCGCCGCAGGCCATGAAGGCGGCGTGCGGCCCGCCGAATCCGAGCGGCAGCCCGAAGCGCTGCGCCGATCCGACCACCACGTCGGCGCCCCACTCGCCGGGCGGCGCCAGCAGCACCAGGGCCATGGGGTCGGCGGCCACCGCCACCAGCGCGCCGCGGGCGTGCGCGAGCTCGGTCAGGCGCCCGAGCTCGGCGCCGCTGCCGTACCCGATCTCGCCGGCCGAGGCCGGGTACTGGAGCAGCAGGCCGAAGGCGTCGACGCCGGCGGCGTCCGCGTCCGGACCCACCCGCAGCTCGATGCCGACCGCCTGTGCGCGCGTGCGCAGCACCTCGATCGTCTGCGGATGGCAGCTGCTCGATGCGTAAAAGACGCTCGAGGCGTGGCCGCTGCTGCGCCGGGTCATCAGCATCGCCTCGGCCGCCGCGGTGGCCTCGTCCAGCAGCGAGGCGTTGGCCACCGGCAGTCCGGCCAGGTCGCACACCATCGTCTGGAAGTTCAGCATCCCCTCCAGGCGCCCTTGCGCGATCTCGGCCTGGTAGGGCGTGTAGGCCGTGTACCAGGCCGGGTTCTGCAGCACGTTGCGCGCGATCACCTGCGGGAGCCTGGCCGCCTGGTACCCCATCCCGATGTAGCTGCGAAACACCCGGTTGCGGCCGGCCAGTTCGCCCAGACGCGCCAGTGCTTGCGCTTCGCCCACCGGCGCATCCAGCGCCAGCGGCGTCTTCAGCCGGATCGAGTCCGGCACGATCGCATCGACCAGCGCCCCCAGGTCGGGCTGGCCCACGCTGGCGAGCATCGAGGCGATGTCGGCCGGCGAGGGTCCGATGTGCCGGGCGATGAATTCATCGCCATATTCCAGCTCGGCCAGGGGCGCCGGGGCGGGACGCGGTGTGCCGTCCATGTCACTTATGCACGGCAACGTCGCGCTCGTACTGGCTGGCGTCGAGCAGCCGCGTGTTGGCGTCCGGCTGCAGCGGGCGCAGGCGGAACAGCCAGGCCGCGAAGGCGTCGGCGTTGATCGATTCGGGCTTGTCGACCACGGCCCGGTTCACCGCGACCACCTCGCCGCTGATCGGCGCGTAAATGTCGGCGGCCGCCTTGACCGATTCGATCACCGCGCACGCCTCGCCCGCCTTCACGGCGCGGCCGACCTGCGGCAGATCGACGAACACCAGGTCGCCGAGCGACTCCTGCGCGAAATCGGTGATGCCGACCGTCGCGCTGCCGTCGCTTTCCCAGCGCACCCATTCGTGCGACTCGGTGTATTTCAGTTCCGGCGGGACCTTCATGTGGTCAGATCCTTTCTGTTGGAAGTCATGCAAGCGGCTTGCCGTGGCGCACGAAGCGGGGCTTCACGACCTGCACCGGTGCCGGTCCCCCGCGCAGCTGCGCCGTCACGGTGTCGTCGATCTTGACCGGCGCCGGCATGCGGGCCAGCGCGATCGATACCTGCAGCGTCGGGGAGAACGTTCCGCTGGTGATCTGCCCTTCCCCGTGCGGCGTGTGCACCGCCTGGTGCGCCCGCAGCACGCCCTTGCCGAGCAGCTTCAGTCCGAGCAGTTGGCGCAGCGATCCGCCGGCCCGCTGACGCTCCAGCGCAGCGCGCCCGACGAAGTCGCGATCGTCACCCAGGTCGACGGTCCAGGCCAGGCCCGACTCCAGCGGCGTGACGCTCTCGTCGATGTCCTGCCCGTACAACGCCATGCCGGCCTCCAGCCGGAGCGTGTCGCGTGCCCCCAGCCCGCAGGCGGCGGCGCCGGCATCGAGCACGCTGCGCCACAGCGCGGGCGCCTGCGCGTGCGGCACCACGATCTCGAAACCATCCTCGCCCGTGTAGCCGGTGCGGGCCACGAACCCGGAGTCGGTGTGGCTCGCATGAAAGCTCGCGAGCGGCAGCGCGCGCGCGGCCAGCGCCGGCTGCGCGCGCGACAGCACGGCGGCGGCCTGGGGCCCCTGCAGCGCCAGGATCGACAGGTCCGGGCGCGGCCGGCACTCGACCCGGAAATCCCGGCTCGACGCCAGCGTCTGCATCCACTGCAGGTCGCGGTCGGCGGTGGCCGCGTTCAGGATCGCGCGCGCGCGCGTGACCTCGCTGCCCCGCCGGTAGACGATCAGGTCGTCCAGCACGCCGCCGCGCTCGTTCAGCATGCACGAGTACATGGCCTGGTCGGGGCCGCGCCGGTCGATGTCGGCGGTCGCCAGGTGCCGCAGGAAGGCCTGCGCATCGACGCCCTCGATATCGACCGCGCGCATGTGGGATACGTCGAAGATGCCGGCGCCGCGCCGCACCGCGTGGTGCTCCTCGATCTGGGAGCCGTAGTGCAGCGGCATTTCCCATCCGCCGAAATCGACCATGCGAGCGCCCGCGGCGACGTGGGACTCGTACAGGGCGGTGCGTTTGAGCATGCGGGGGTGGGGGCGATTGCAGAAAGGTCGAATTATCGACTATCTGCCGTCCTCATCCCCGGCCCCTCTCCCGCACGCGGGAGAGGGGAGTCAAGTGCGCCCTCTCCCGCGCGCGGGAGGGGGCGATCCCCCTGGACCCCTCAGCCTCAGGAAAATATGCACTAACTGACCAGGTCGGTCATTGCGCTTTCGATCTCGTGCCGCACCGCGCGCCATTCGCCTTCCAGCGATGCGACCACGGCTTCGGCCCGGCCCAGCTCGGCGGCGCGGGCATCGGCCTCGAGCGCGACGCACATGGCCGACAGCCTCATGGCGCCCACGTGCGCGCTGGAGGACTTCAGCACGTGGGCCGCGGTGGCGATCGCGTGCGCGTCGCGCTTCTGCCAGGCCTGCTGGATCGCGGCCAGGTGCCGCGGCACGTCGTGCAGGAACAGCTGCAGCACCTTGGCCAGCAGGTCCGGCTTGCCGGCGCCTCCCAGCTCGCGGATCCGGTCCAGCACGGCGCGGTCCAGCACGACGGCATTGAAGCGGCGGTGCTCGCCCGGCACGACGAACTCGCGCTTGCGCGGCGCGTCCTTCGTTCCGCTGGCGGGGCCGGCGTGGTTCGCGGTGCCCGGCACCAACCGCAGCCAGCGCGCCAGGACATCGTGCAGTTGTTGCGAGGAAAACGGCTTCGGAAGGAAGTCGTCCATTCCGGCCGCCAGGCATTGGTCGCGTTCCTCCGCCATCGCGTTGGCGGTCAGCGCCACGATCGGCGTGTGCATGCTTTCGCCTTGCCCGGCCTGCAGCGCGCGGATCGCGCGGGTGGCGTCCAGGCCGTCCATCACCGGCATCTGCACATCCATCAGCACCAGGTCGAAGGCGTGGTCGCGCACCGCTTCGGAAGCGGCGCGGCCGTCCATCGCCAGCGCGACGTTCAGGCCGACCCGCAGCAGCATCTGCTCGGCCACCGCCTGGTTGACCGGGTTGTCCTCGACCAGCAGCACGTGCCCGGCGAAGCGCGGCATCTCGGCGGCGCGGGTGACCGCGCGGCGGCGCCAGCGGCAGGTCCCGGTCACGATCTCCTCGATCACGCGCGAAAGCTGCGAGAACCGCGGCGGCTTGTTCAGCGAAACGATGCGGTCGGAGCCTGACTTCCAGCCGTTTTCCAGGCGCGCGGTCACCGGCGTCATCAGCGCGAGGTACAGCTCGTTCAGGCTCTTGTCCACGCGCAGCTTGCTCACCAGGCGCTGGCTCGCGCTGGAGGCGAAGTCGAAATCGGCCAGCAGCACCCGGTAGGGCTCGCCGCGCTGCACCGCGGCGCGCACTTCCTCGATGGCCCCGGCCACCTCGACCTGCCGGACCCATTGCACGCCCAGGCGCGCGAGCTGCTGGGCCACGATCGCGCGCAGCACCGGATGGTCGCTGGCGATCAGGACCCGGAAATCGGCCTCGCGCGGCATCACCGGCGTCACCATCGAGCCGCGCCCCAGCTGCACCGTCGACCAGAAGCGGGAGCCCTGTCCCGGCTCCGAGCAGAAGCCCACCTCGCCGCCCATCAGCTCGGCGAGCTGGCGCGAGATCACCAGACCCAATCCGGTGCCGCCGAAGCGCCGCGTGGTCGTGTCGTCGGCTTGCGTGAAGGCCGCGAACAGGCGCTCGCGCTGCTCGGCCTCGATGCCGATGCCCGTGTCCGACACGGACAGCGTCAGCCGGCAGGGCGCTGCCGCATCGGCCTCGCCGCCGCTGGCGGCCGCCCGCTCCAGCGCGAGCGCGGTACCGACCGGGCGCAGGTGATCGCCCGCCTCGGCCGGCGTCACCTCGATCAGCACGCTGCCGCGCTCGGTGAACTTGATCGCATTGGACACGTAATTGGTCAGAATCTGGCGCAACCGGGTCGGATCGCCGACCAGCCGCTCGGGCAGCTCGGGAGCGGTCCACGCCAGGATCTCCAGGCCTTTGCGCTGGGCGCGCTCGGCGAACGCGGCGGCCACGTCCTCGACCAGCTCGCGCAGGTCGAATTCGATCCGTTCCATCTCCAGCTTGCCGGCTTCTATCTTGGAGAAATCCAGGATGTCGTTCATCAGCGACAGCAGCGAGGTCGCCGAGCCGTGGATCGTCTGAGCGAAGTTGCGCTGCTGCTCGCCCAGGTCCGAATCCAGCAGCAGCTCGGTCATTCCCAGCACCCCGTTCATCGGCGTGCGGATCTCGTGGCTCATGTTGGCCAGGAAGGCCGACTTGGCCTGCGCGGCCGATTCGGCGGCCTGCTTGGCTTCCACCAGCGCCCGTGTGCGGCGGTTCACGGTCTCTTCCAGCTCGGCCCGGTAGCGCGTCAACTCGCCGATGGCGCCTTCCTGGCGGCGCCACGCGCGGCGCAACAAAACCAGACAGATCCAGCCGCCGGCGCACATGGCGGCCAGAAACACGCCGTCGACCAGCGCCTCCTTGCGCCACGGAACCAGGTAATCGATGGGCGACAGCCCGACCACCACGTACAACGGATAGGTGCCGATCTGGTGATAGGCGAACGTGCGCCACTTGCCGTCGATCACGCTGGTCGCCTGGTAGATCCCCGACGGGTATTTCTGGCGCAGCAGGGCCTTCAGCTCCGGGGTTCCGACCTTCACATTGGTCGAACCGTCGGACGCGACGGCTTCCGGGAAGCGCACCAGCACGTTGCGCTCGGCGTCGAACAGCGCGATGGCGCCGTTTTCGCCGACCTTCATCGAGGAGAACACCGCGTACAGGTTCTCGGTGCTGACCAGCGCCCGCACCACGCCCCCGAACCGTCCGTCGGGCATCTCCAGGCGCCGCGCGATCGGAAGCTCCCAATGGCCGGTGGTGCGGGCCAGGATCGGCGGCGCGAACACCACGCCCGGCTGGCTTCTGGCGCGCTGGAAATACACCCGGTCGGACACGTCGACCGGATGTGTCGGGTCCACTCCGGATCCGTACACGATCCGCCCCGCAATGTCGGTGGCCCGCATATTGGAAATCTGGCCCAGGCGCTCCTGTTGGCGCGTCAGATAGTCGTTGAAGCTGCGCGCCGAGCGGCGCATGTCGCCGGCCTGAAAGCGGAACTCGTCGGCCGCGCCCGCCAGCGCCAGGTCGGTTGCGTGGATCGTGGCGAACAGGTACTGCTCGAGCAGCCGCGCCAGGCTGTCGCTGTCCTCGGCCGCCTCCCTTTCGAGTCGATGGTGGGTCTGCCACAGCGACTGGCCCACGAAGCCCGCGATCACGGCCAAGCCGACCATGAAGGCCGCGATTGTCGTAGTCTGCGGACGTCGAAAGTCCATCGGCGTGCCCCTGCCCAGGATGCAGTCCCGACGCAGGGACCTGGCCCTGATTTCGACAACACGGGACATGCACTTAAGCAGGGCCGGCGAATTGCGGGGCGTTCACCGGCCAGAAGCGCCCATGAGCCCGCGATCGCAGTAATCCGGACGGCCGAGCGGCCGCCGTGACCGCGCCGCCTCATGTCTTGGGCAGCGTCACTCCGGTCTGGCCCTGATACTTGCCGCCGCGGTCGCGATACGAGGTTTCGCAGACCTCGTCGGACTCGATGAAGATCACCTGGGCGCAGCCTTCGTTCGCGTAAATGCGCGCCGGCAGCGGCGTCGTGTTGGAAAACTCCAGCGTCACGTGGCCCTCCCATTCGGGTTCCAGCGGCGTGACGTTCACGATGATGCCGCAGCGCGCATACGTGCTCTTGCCCAGGCAGATCGTCAGCACGTTGCGGGGAATGCGGAAATACTCGATGGTGCGCGCCAGCGCGAACGAATTGGGCGGGATGATGCAGGTGTCGGCGCGCACGTCGACGAACGAGTTCGGATCAAAGGCCTTCGGATCGACGATGGTCGTGTTGATGTTCGTGAATATCTTGAATTCCGGCGCGCAACGGATGTCGTAGCCGTAGCTGGACGTGCCGTACGAGACGACCCGGTGCCCGTTATGGGTTCGCACCTGGGTCGGTTCGAACGGCTCGATCATGCCCAATGCAGCCATTCGCCGGATCCAGCGGTCACTTTTCACGGTCATGACCGCGACGATACGCGAAGAAAATCGGGCTTGCGCTGGTCGCGCGGCTGCGATACATAGACGGGTCTGCCCTCTTGCCGCGGTGGAACGGGCGTTCGGAACCGGAATATGCCGTTGGACTGGAGTCGTGCCCGCCGTCAGGGCGCACCGCAGGACGCCGGTGCGCGCCGCGTCCTTCCGAGCGATTGGATACCGGCCCAGCCCGGTGACCCGATCCAGGACATCGACACGCCCGCGCTGATCCTCGACCTGGACAAATTCGAGGCCAATTTGAAGCGGATGGCGGATTTCATGGCCCGCGCGCGCGTGCGGGTGCGTCCGCATGCCAAGGTCCACAAGTGCGCGGAGATCGCGCGCCGCCAGATCGACGCGTTCGGCGGCGGGATCTGCTGCCAGAAGCTGGGCGAAGCCGAGGCGATGCTCGCCGGCGACATCACCGACATCCTGGTCACCAGCCAGCTCGTGGGCGAGCGCAAGCTGCGGCGCCTGGCGCGGCTGGCGCGCGCCTATGCGCCGGCCCGCATCGGCGTATGCCTGGACAACGTGGAGGTCGCGCGGCACCTGGTGGCCGTGTGCGCGGCCGAGGAAGCCCGGCTCGAGGTCTACGTGGACGTCGACCTGGGCCAGAACCGCAGCGGCGTGCAGACGCCCGAGCAGGCGGTCGAGCTGGCCCAGGTGCTGGTGGCCAGCCCGCATCTTTCGCTGATGGGCGTGCACGCCTTCTCCAGCCTGGCGCAGCACCGGCGCGGCGTTCCCGAGCGGCGCGACGCCACCGACCGGGCCGCGGTGCGGGCGTCGCTGGTGCGCGATGCGCTGCTGGCGGCCAATCTGCCGTGCGAGGTCGTGTGCGGCGGCGGTACCGGCTCGTTCCTGTACGAGGCGGCCAGCGGCACGTTCAACGAGATCCACGCCGGCACCTTCGCGCTGATGGACGTGAACTACTCGAGAAACGAGGCGGACCCGGCCGGTCCCCGCTTCGACTTCTCCGCGTTCGTGCTCACCAGCGTGATGAGCATCGGCGAGGAGCGCGCCACGCTGGATGCGGGGCTGAAGGCCTTCTCGACCGACGCCGGCCCGCCCCAGCCGACCTTTCCCGGATGGCGCGTGCGCAGCGTGTCGGACGAGCACACCGTGCTGCTGCGCGCCGCCGAAGGCCTGCCGGTCAAGCTGGGCGACAAAGCGCTGCTGATTCCGAGCCGCTGCGACCCGACCGTGAACCTGCACGACTGGATCGTGGCAGTGCGCCGGAACACGGTGGAAGCGGTGTGGCCGGTCGACGCGCGCGGCGCGGCGTACTAGCTCAGGGACTGGACCACGCCACGTTGTAGTCGCGGAAGATCCGCTCGATCGTTCCCTGCTCCAGCAGACCGTCCAGCGCCGCCTGCAGCGCCCCGGCCAGCGCTTCGTCGTCGGCCCGGACCGCAAGCCCGAGGCGCCAGCCGGCCAGCGGGATGCCGGGTGCGACCGGATCGGAAATCTGGAATCCGCCGATGCCGGCCATGGCCGACTGCAGCTCGCTGCGCAGTCCCATCACCGCCGCCAGACGGCCGGCCTTCAGTTCAGCGAGCGCCTCGGCGGTGCTGTGGAAGTGCCGCACGTCCTGGCGCAGGCGGCCGCCTTCGGCCGACAGCAGCACGATCGAGGCGAGCGTGCCGTCCTCGGCGCCGAGCGGCTGCCCGCGCAATGCCTCCAGCGAATCGGCTTGGGGAATGCGCGCCAGATCGCGCACCAGCTGAAGCTTTTCGCGGAAGTACGGGGCGAAAATCCTGACCTTGGGGTTGCGCTGCGCGAACGCGGGGTCGACCGGCACATGCAGCATCACGTCGGCCGGGCCGTAGCCCAGCAGGGTTCCGCGCCACACCATGTTGCGCAGATCGTCGTCGACCTTTTCGTCGGCATCGAACGGCATCACGTCGGCCGACAGTTGCAGAGCCTGCGCCAGCGCCTGCCCGATCCGCACGTCGATGCCGCGATCGCCGTCGGAAAAGGGCGGAAAGTCGCGGTACACCGCGATCCGGATCCGGCCCCGCTTGCGCAGCTGCGGCAGGTCGGCGCGGGCCAGCGGCGCCAGTGCCAGCGCGCACGCGCCGCCCAGGAACAGGCGCCGCCCGTTCATTCGTCGACCCGGCGCGATTCCAGGTACGTCTTGATCGCCCACACCGCCTCCTGGTTCAGCACGCCCTCGAACGGCGGCATCTTGTAGACGCCGTTCTGCGTGCGCCCGTGGCGCACCGTGGTCTGGAAGTAGTCGTCGACCTCGTGGAAGCACTGCTCCTTCTTGTCGGGCGCGGCGAGCGACATGCAGTCGCGGTCCAGCTTGCGCAGATCGGGCGCGATGCCACCCGAGATCGCCTCCAGGCCGTGGCAGCGCGCGCAGTTCTGGTTGAAGCCCGAGGACCCGATCTTCAACGCCTCCGCGTCGCCGCTATAAGGGTTCACCCTTACCCACTCCTCGCCGAGCGGCTTCAGGGTGCTCGTGTCCACGACCTGCGGGGTCACGTTGCCATGGCCTGCGGCCGACTGCACGATCATCGCGATCAAGCCGGCCAGGCCGGCCGCGGTCATTCTGCCGATTGCGTTCATCCCAAACTCCTCAACAGGAAATCCCGACCTGCTTGATCAAGTTCAATCCCGGCCGCTGGTCGGTCTTGTGTTTGACGGCGGACTTGAACAGGTTGAGCAATCGCCGTGCCAGTCGGGCACACACGACGCGCTGCATTGCAGCGAACACGATTGCGCTGGCATCCGGATTGCCCCATGGAAGCTGGCGGGACGGTTGCGGCGGCCGGTTGTTCCAAATTGGCGCATTCCGAGCAATCCACTGTCCCTTGGTACGCTGAAATGGCGCACAATCGAGAATCAAAGAGAACGCTCGAGGAGACAGACCTGATGCGCATGGGCACGGAACCCGCGCAGGCACGGCGCGCCTTACACGACTTCCTCGAGACCGGCATGGTCGCGCCGGGCGGCGTGGACGCCCAGATCGAGCGTTCGTGGGAGCGATGCCGCCTGATCGGCCTCGACCACTCGAACCGACCGGCGCTCGATCCGCTCGCCGGCGCCGACCTGACCGCCGCGCGCGACCAGAACCGCGCGCTCACCGTGCAGGCGCTGCCGATCATGGAGGGCCTGTACCGGCAGATCGTCGATACCGAGAGCATGATCATCCTGACCGACGCGTCGGGCCTGATCCTGCACTCGCTCGGAGACGACGCTTTCCTGAAGTGCGCCGAGAAGGTCGCGCTGCAGCCGGGCGTGGTCTGGTCCGAAGCCAGCAAGGGAACCAACGCGATCGGCACGGCGATCGCCGACTGCGCGCCGCGGCTGGTGCACGGCGCCGAGCACTTCATCGAAGCCAACCACGTTCTGACCTGCTCGGCAGCACCGATACTGGACCCGCGCGGCCGGCTGATCGGCGTGCTGGACGTTTCCGGCGACTGGCGCGGCCACCACCGCCACACGATGGCGCTGGTGCAGATGTCGGCCAGCCTGATCGAGAACAACCTGTTCAACGCGGCCTTTCCATGCGGCGTCACGCTGCGCTTTCACGCGCGTCCCGAGCTGATCGGCACGCTGTTCGAGGGCATCGCGGTTTTCGATCCCGAGGGCCGCTTCATCACGGCCAATCGCAGCGCCGTGTTCCAGCTCGGCTCGCCGCTGACCGAGCTGGCCCAGCGTTCGTTCGCTTCCCTGTTCGGGGTGCCGATGCCGGCGCTGCTGGGGCAGGCGCAGGCGCGCGCCGGCCATCCGATCTCGCTGCCGCTGCCCACCGGCGTGCGGGTTCCCACGCGCGTGGAGCTGGGGGCGGATCTGCGCCCGGCGCACGGACCGATGTCCGACCAGCGCCCCGCGGCCGATCGCCCCGCGCCCGGGCGCGATCGCCATGTCTGCCGCGCGCCGGCCACGCTGGCGGCGCTGGAGAGCAGCGACCCGCAGATCGGCGCAGCCATACGCCAGGTGCGGCGCGTGATCGGGCGCGACATCCCGATCATGATCTTCGGCGAAACCGGCACCGGCAAGGAGCTGTTCGCGCGCGCCATCCACGCCGAATCGCCCCGGGCGAGCGGACCGTTCGTCGCGGTGAACTGCGCGTCGATACCGGAAGGCCTGATCGAATCGGAGCTGTTCGGCTACGAAGACGGCGCCTTCACCGGCGCGCGCAAGCGCGGCTACTCCGGCCGCATCCTGCTGGCCGACGGCGGCACGCTGTTCCTGGACGAGATCGGCGACATGCCGCTGAACCTGCAGGCCCGCCTGCTGCGCGTGCTGCAGGAACGCGTGGTCGTTCCGCTGGGCGGGTTGCGGGCGCAGCCGGTGGACATCGCGATCATCTGCGCGACCCATCGGCGCCTGAAAGAGGCGATCGTGGAGGGGCGCTTCCGCGAGGACCTGTACTACCGCCTGAACGGAATGCAGATCAAGCTGCCGGCACTGCGCCAGCGCGCCGACCTGGATGTGCTGGTCTCCCAGGTGATCGAGCAGCTCGGCTGCGATGCCCGCCGCGTGAGAACCTCGGCCGAGGTGCTCGAGCTGTTCGGTCGCCACCGGTGGCCGGGCAACGTGCGCCAGCTCGCCTCGGTGCTGCGCACCGCGCTCGCCATGCTGGACGGCGAGGATGTGATCGAAGTGCACCACCTGCCGGAAGACTTCCTGGAGGACGTGGGAGCGCAGGCGGCGCCGGCGCACGAGTCCGTGGCGGCGGCCGCCGCCGTCAAAGGCACGCTCGAGCAGCAGGAAGGCGAGGCGATCCGCAACGCGCTGCAGCGGCACGGAGGCAACGTGTCGGCGGCTGCGCGCGCGCTGGGGATCAGCCGCAACACGATCTACCGGCGGCTGGCCGCATCGGGATGCCCCGCTCCGCAGTGACGCTGCTGCAACATACGCTGTCCCAGTTCTGAACACCTGCGCAAGCGCGCAACGCGGCGCGGACACCCGTTGAGGGCTGCCCGGCGCCGCCCGCGCACGCAATCCCTCCCGTTGCCTCCGTAGGAGCGCTCCGCAGCGACCGCGCGGCCGCGCGCGGCGCTGGCGCATCGGGGTGCGGCACCTTGGCACGGAACTTGTTTGTTGTGCTGCCACGGCTATCAGCTCGGCAAGCCGCCCGACCAACGGAGGAGATCAAAGTGACCCGAAGATATTCGTTTGCAATGCTCGCGACCGCCGTGCTGCTGGCAGCACCGGCGGGAGCGCAGGTGACCGATGCCATGATCGAGAACGATGCCAGGACGCCCGGCGACGTCCTCACTTCGGGCCTCGGCACGCAGGGACAGCGTTTCAGCACGCTGACGCGCATCAACACCAAGAACGTGAACTCGCTGGTGCCGGCCTGGTCGTTCTCCTTCGGCGGGGAAAAGCAGCGCGGGCAGGAGTCGCAGCCGCTCGTCTACAACGGACGCATGTTCGTGACCGGTTCGTATTCGCGCCTGTTCGCGATCGACACCAAGACCGGCGCCAAGCTGTGGCAGTACGACCAGCGCCTGCCGGAAGGCATCATGCCGTGCTGCGACGTGGTCAACCGGGGCGCCGCGCTGTACGGCAACCTGGTGATCTTCGGCACGCTGGACGCGCAGCTGGTCGCACTGGACCAGGAAACCGGCAAGGTCGTCTGGAAGGAGAAGATCGACGACTACCAGGGCGGCTACTCGTCCTCGGCCGCGCCGTTGATCGCCAAGGGAATGGTGATCACGGGCGTGTCCGGCGGCGAATTCGGCATCGTCGGCCGGGTCGAGGCGCGCGACGCCAAGACCGGGCGCCTGGTCTGGGTGCGTCCCACCGTCGAAGGCCACATGGGCTACAAGTACGACGAAAGCGGGACCAAGACCGAAAACGGCATCAGCGGAACGACCAACGCCACCTGGCCGGGCGACCTGTGGAAGACCGGCGGCGCCGCCACCTGGCTGGGCGGGACCTACGACCCGTCCACCGGCCTGCTGTACTTCGGCACCGGCAACCCGGCCCCCTGGAACAGCCACCTGCGCCCGGGCGACAACCTGTTCTCCTGCTCGACCGTTGCCATCGACGTGTCGACCGGCAAGATCGCCTGGCACTATCAGAACACGCCGCACGACGGCTGGGACTTCGACGGCGTGAACGAATTCGTCACGTTCGACCTGGACGGGCGGCGTGTCGGCGGCAAGGCGGACCGCAACGGCTTCTTCTACGTGAACGATGCGAAGACCGGCAAGCTGCTGAACGCGTTCCCGTTCGTGAAGAAGATCACGTGGGCCACCGGAATCGACCTGAGCACCGGGCGGCCGAAGTACGTCGACGAGAACCGGCCGGGCGACCCGACCGCCTCGGGCGACGGCAAGAAGGGCAACGTGGTGTTCGCGGCCCCGTCGTTCCTCGGCGGCAAGAACCAGATGCCGATGGCCTACAGCCCGGAGACCGGATACTTCTACGTGCCGGCCAACGAGTGGGGCATGGAGATCTGGAACGAGCCGATCGCCTACAAGAAGGGCGCCGCCTACCTGGGAGCCGGCTTCACGATCAAGACGGTCAACGACGACTACATCGGCGCGCTGCGCGCGATCGATCCGAAGTCGGGCAAGATCGTGTGGGAGTACAAGAACAACGCTCCGCTGTGGGGCGGCGTGCTGGCCACCAAGGGCGGCCTGGTGTTCACCGGAACGCCGGAAGGCTTCCTGAAGGCCTTCGATGCGAAGACCGGCGCCGAACTGTGGAAGTTCCAGACCGGCTCGGGCGTGGTGGGCCCGCCGATCACCTGGGAACAGGGCGGTACGCAGTACGTGGCGGTCGTGTCCGGATGGGGCGGCGCGGTCCCGCTGTGGGGCGGCGACGTCGCCAAGAAGGTCAACTACCTGAACCAGGGCGGAGCCGTCTGGGTGTTCAAGCTGTTCAGCGCGAACCAAGCCAGCGCGAACTGATCCGATCCTGCTGTACGGGCCGGCCGTTCCCCCATGGCTGGCCCGTTTTTTTTGGCCGCGCCCGGCTGTCGTCGGGGGCGAGTCAGGCCTTCCCGGGGCGAGGCGCCGGTGCGCCGGACCCGTCGGGTTGAGCGGCTTCGGGCGGCGCGAAGCGGGGCTGAACGGCGACCAGCTGATCGTCGGTGGTGGCGACCAGCCAGCGGCGCGCGCTGTCGACCTGGTGCCGGTTGTGATCGCGGAACGGACCCATCGCGGGCGCCTCTTTCCACTGCAGCGGCGCGCTGCGGCTGGTCCGGCTCGAAGGCGTTCCCGCCAGCAGCGCGTACGGCCCGAGCGGCAGCGAGACCAGTGGCAGGGCCGGCTTGGCGCGCACGCGCCAGTCGATGAACGGGGCGTCGCTGATCATGAACGGCTGAGGGAAGCCGTGGAAGATCGTGAAGTCGTAGAGCGCCAGCTGCTCGCTCACGCCAACCCAGATCCTGCGCACATCCTCGATCACGGCGGCGCGGATCTCGTGGTCGAACAGGGGTTCCTGTGCGTAGCGCGCCTGGGCGCGCTCGGCGTCGCGTTGATAGGCGCTCACCAGGGCGAGCTCGACACAGTCGTGCACCGCGCGCGCGATCTCCGCCGGCGAGCCCGCCTCGGCCGGGCGGCCCAGCTGCGCGGCGTGCAGCAACCGGGCCAGGCTGGCCTCGTGCAGCGCCGGCCCCTCGTGGGCCGCCGCGTCCGGCTCCTTCAGCAGCGAAACGTAGACGTGGGTCTCGCCGGCGAAATGCGCCTTCTTGCCCTCGTCGAAGCGCACTTCGCCGCTGGCGCAATCCAGGTAGCGGGTTCCGACCCGCCCGCGCTCCCACACCCAGTTGCGCAGGAACGGGCGCAGCGCATTGAACGCCTGGGTTTCAGCCACCAGGCGTTCCGGTGCGCGGCGCGAACGCCAGGGGCCACGACAGCATTCGGTCTCCCTCGGATGACGATCCGATTGTGGCTTCGATTGACCGCCGCCGCAACGGCAGGTAGCGTCGGCGCACCTGCTGACAGCGCTCGTGCGCAGCGCGTGGAGCCTTCGCCATGAAGTTCACCCTGTTCCAATTCGTTCCCCCGGCCTTCTGCGCGGTGCTCTCGCTGATGGCGCTGTTCGGCCCTTCGCACATCGTTTTCGTGGCCTTCCTGCCCATGTGCTTCTTTTTCGTGGCGCTCGCGATGAACCAGATGCAGCGCGAGATCCTCGAGCTGCGCTCGAAGCTGGAGCAGCTGGCCGCGCGGAGCGGCTGAGGCCGGGCCCGCCGGCCTACTTCAGTTGTTCGGCCACGCGGGCGATGCCGGCGTTGGCGCAGACCTCGTCCTTCTCGCCGCCGGGAGCACCGGAAACGCCCACGCCACCGATGGTCGCCTCGCCGATCTTGATCGGGACGCCGCCGCCGACCGCGACCACGTCGGGGATCTGGCGCAGGTAGGCGTTGGCCGGATTGTCGGTCAGCTTCATGAAATCGAGCGAAGTCTGGCCGCGCGTGCGGGCGGTGTAGGCCTTTCTGCGCGCGAATTCCATCGTGTGCGGATTGGTGCCGTCGCCGCGCAGGGACGCGCGCACCAGGCCCGCGTTGTCGACCACTACCACGGACACCTTGTAGCCGTCCTTGGTGCACTGGTCGATCGCGCCTTCGATGATCACCTGCGCCATTTTCATCGAAACATTCTTCTCGCTGAGCGGGGCCTGCGCGCCGGCCGGTGCGGCGAGCGTGAGCGCAACCCCGGCTGCTGCGGCCGCCATGACGGTTTTCATGAACATCATGTGTTCCTCGTGGTTTGGACGGAGTTCCCGGGACAAGGATAGATCACCCGGCGCCGGCCCGCCGCAGTTCGATAAAGCTTTTCGGCTCCCAGTGACGCATGGCCACCAGCATCCCGACGCCGCGCTTGTGATCCATCGGCGCGCCAGCGGATTCCTCATGCAGCGCGCTGAGCCGGCTGCGCAGGCGCCGCACCTCCAGGTGCATTTCGGCGTGCGCCGCCGTCGTCAGCATCCCGTGGGCGAAATCGACCGATTCGTCGGGTCCGTCGAAACGGCTGCTCAGGAAGTCGCCCATCCCCTCCTTCAGGAAGAACTGGCGGATCGGGCCGTGCGGCAACCAGCCGAAGTTGCGGGCCGCAAGCAGACGGATCCGGTCCCCCGGAAGCAGCGCCAGGATGCCCATGCGGTCCAGCACCAGCAGGCGCTTGACGCACTCGGCCCGGGTCACCCGGTAGGTCGTGATGATGTCGGCCAGCGACCAGTGATTGAACGCGCACACGGCGACCAGCAGCAGCTTGGGGTCCGACACGAGCTGCGCCTCCTGCGCCTGTGTCAGCGTCTGCAGCTTCGGCGCCGACGCGGCCGACTCCTGCAGCAGCTCGGCCAGCGTGAAACCCAGCAGCTGCCCGACCTGGGCGACCCGCTCGACCGTGAACCGCTCGCTGGAAAAAAGGCGCTTCACGCTGGCTTCGGAAAGCCCGAGCGCGCGCGCCACGTCGCGGTACGTCATGGCCTGCGCCTTGAGCTGGCGCTTCAGGGTGTCGACGAGCTGCGCGACTTCGGTCATCGAAGGTATCGAAAAACGATACTATGAGGTCGATTCTAGGCAACGAGCGGCGAAAAGTCAGCACATTTCGCAACCCTTGGGCATGCTGCGGGACCATTGAACGCCCGCTCGAAAGGCCGGATATGTCGACCCACCCCGAATCGCTCCACTCGCTGGCGTCGCGCCTGGCCGACGGCGACCTCGTCTTCATCCGCATCCCGTTCCGGCTGTTCCTGAAGGTGGCCACCGCCACCGGCTCCTGGACCAACCACGTCGGAGTCGTGATCGACACCCAGGGCGGGGAGCCGCTGATCGCCGAAAGCAGGTTCCCGTTTTCGCGCACGACCACACTGTCGCGCTTCGTCGGGCGCTCCGAGAACGGGCGCGTCGCGGTGTCGCGCCTGGAGACGGCGCTCACGCCGGCGCAGCGGCAGCAGCTGGTGAGCGCGGCCCTGGGACGGCTGGGAATCCTGTACGACACCGGCTTCGACCTTCACTCCCGCGGGCAATTCTGTTCGCGCTATGCGCGCGAGGTGCTGGCCGAAGCGACCGGGGTCCAGCTGGGCGAGGTCGAGACCTTCGCGGACCTGCTTTCGCACCGACCGCGAACCGAACTCGGCTTCTGGAGGCTGTGGTACTTCGGCCGGATCCCGTGGCGGCGCCAGACCATCACGCCCGCGAGCCTGCTGCGCAGCCCGGCGTTGCGGACCGTGTTCGACGGCGTGGCGACCCGGCAGCGCGCGAAATCGCAACCGGCCGCCTGGAGAAGTGCGTCATGTTGAGCGTGATGCTCGGCGCATTCGTCCCTTGCTCTGGCACGCGCCAGACCGGGCCTTACTCAAAGCCGGGCTTTCATTTACATTTAGCACCCCTTCGGGCGCCCGGTTTCCTGGAATGCGTCGAATCGTTGTTCTTGCCCTTATCGCCTGTTCAGCGGTCCTGGCCGAGCCGGCGTCGATCCTGCTGCCGGCGGACGGTCTGTACCGCGTGGCGCCGGACCGCGCAGGTCTGCTCTTCCGCCAATGTTCGCGCAGCGCGCCCGATCCGGGCGTCGACCTGTGGCTGCCGTCGTCCTCCGAGATCGCCGCGCTCGAAACCACCCTGCGCCGGTACCTGGCCGAACGGAAGGCGGCACGGCTGCCCACGCCCCCGGAGCAGGTCGAATACGGCCGCCAGTACGTCGGCTACACCCGCAACGGCATGCGCCACATCTACGGCAATTTCTTTCCGCGTTCGCTCTGGAGCCCCGCAGACCCGCTGTCCCAGCACCTGCCCAATCCGGCCGCCCGGCCGGTGGTCATCTGCGACGGAGGCCCTTCGTTCTGGGGCATCGTGTACAAGCCTGCGACCAACACGTTCGACGAGCCGGCGTTCAACGGGCCGCTGTGAGAATCGGCCGCTCGAAGCGAGCAGCGCGCGGCGGTCTTCGAGGCCCTGCGTCGCGCTTCTGATCACACCGTTTGGCAGTCCGTGCGGGTTCACCGCATCGGTGAACTGAAACGCAACAGTGCACCCACGAAAAGGAGAGGCCATGTCCATCCATGTGCGGCGCGACTTCATCGGCCTGGTTGCAGTCGCGATGTGCGCGATGCTGGCGGTCGCCGGCTGCACCTTGTTGCGGGAGCGGGAGCGACACAACTCGGCCAGCGTGGTCGATTTTCTCTATCCGAACACCAAGGATCCGGTCGTGACTCCCGGCGTCCCGCTCCTGGCACTGCCGCTGCGGGTGGGCATCGCATTCGTGCCCAACAGCGGCTCGGCCAGCCCGGTGCTGACCGAACAGCGCAAGATGGCATTGATGCAGCAGGTGGCGGATTACTTCCAGAAATATCCGTACGTGAAAAGCATCGAGGTGATTCCATCGCCCTACCTCAAGCCCAGGGGCGGCTTCGCGAACCTCGACCAGATCCGCACGATGTACGGCGTCGACGTCATCGCGCTCGTGTCCTACGACCAGGTGCAGTTCACCGACCAGGGGGTCCTCAGCCTGACCTATTGGACGATCGTGGGGGCGTACGTGATTCCCGGCGAAAAGAACGACACCCAGACCATGCTCGACACGGTGGTCATCGATGTCAAAAGCCGGAAGATGCTGTTCCGGGCGCCGGGTACGGACCGCGTGACGGGCCGGGCCACGCTGGTCAATGCCAGCGAACAGCTGCGGGCCGACAGCGCAGCCAGCTTCGACGCCGCAGCCAGGCAGATGATCGGCAATCTGGACCAGCAGCTGGCGCTCTTCAAGGACAAGGTGAAGGAACACCCCGATGAGTACCAGGTGGTGCGAACCCCGGGCTACCAGGGTGGTGCTGGAGGGGGAAGCGTCGACGCTTACTGGCTTGCCGTGACCGGCATGGTCGCCGGATTGGCCCTGTGGCTGCGGCGGCGCCCATGAGGTCCTGCGCGGTTCCGCCTTGGACGCTCTTGGTTTGCGCCGTCGCGGCGCTCGCCCAATTCGTTCCTGCAATCGGCGCGGACCTGATCTACGACCGCTTCGCGATCGAAAGCGGCCAGTGGTGGCGCCTGCTGTCCGGGAGCCTGGTGCATCTGTCCATGCGCCATTGCGTCTACGACGGCCTGGCGCTGCTCGTGGTTGGCTCGGTCGCCGAACAACGCGGCGGGCGGGACCTTGGCATCCTGTACCTTGTTGCCGGGCTGGCGGTCGGCCTGGCGATCTTCCTGTGGGAGCCGCAGATCACGACCTTCGGCGGCCTGTCGGGGATCGTCACCGCGACGCTGGTTTACCTGTGCCTGACCGGCTGCTTCGAAGGCGGCAAGTTGCGCTGGCTATGGGGCGGCGCCCTGCTGCTGGCCGCGGTCAAGCTCGCGCTGGAGTTCTGGCTGCGCGCGTCCTGGCTGGTGGCGAGCGGGGATGAACACTTCGTCGCGGTACCTGCGAGCCACCTCGCGGGTGCCGGGATGGCCGTGCTGCTATACGCCGTGAAGAGCAGCATGTTGCGGCAAATGGATGCAACCTCTGGCCTGCGTGGGATCCGGAGGCTGCGGACCGGTGGCGTATGAAGCAGGTCATTCTGGTTAACGGGGCGCTGAAGCTGCCGAGAGGCAAATTGGCTGCGCAGGTGGCGCATGCGTCGCTCGGATCGTTTCTTCTGACTAGCAAGAGCGCGCAGCGTGAGTGGCTGGGGGACGGCATGCCCAAGGTTGTGCTCCATTGCGAATCGGAGGCGGACCTCCTTCAATTCGAATCCAGGGCCGCGAATTCGAAGTTGCCCGTGGCTCTTGTCCGAGACGCCGGTCACACCGTCGTGGAAGCCGGAACGGTGACCTGCCTAGGAATCGGTCCGGCAGATGATTCCGCGATTGACGAGCTCACCGGCGAGCTGAAATTGGTGAAGTGATATAGGTGTGGTATTTGGCACACTTGCCTAGCTGTGAACTTTCGGGACGTTGTCTCCGTTGTTGGGCGCCGACGCGAGCGGCGCAGAACTCCCCTCTCCCGCAAGCGGGAGAGGGAGTCAATGCGTTGTCGCTCGAGGGGTGGGCCGGGACACTCCTGGCCCCTTGCCGGGACTGGCTGTTCGTTGGCCTCGGGCTAACCCGTAGCGGCAGTCACCGGGTGCCAGACCGATTCCCCATTTTGAGAACTGCAGCGTAGCTGTCCGACACGCGTTGAGCCATGCCTTCCTTGCCAAGCATGCGGGCGAGCGAGACGCGGCGATAGCGCCAGTGCCGCCACGCATGGTCCGGCCACGACTCTTCGCGAGCGCGTTCGACCGCCGCGGCGTACCTGGAAAAGGCTTTGAGCAACAGGGCATCTCTGGCCTCGATACTCGCCTCGGCAAGCGCACTTCGCTCGTCCCGCTCGCCAAGACGGGCAAGCGCATGGGGTTCGCCCGCCTCGGCCCCTTTCAAGAACCAGGGCAGAGCGTCTTTCGCATCGGAGGAGGTCGATTTGGACTCATACAGACGACCCAGCCTGAACGCTGCAATCGCGACACCGTCCTTCCATGCTTTTGCGTAGTGCATCTCCGCACGCGGAGGGTCCAGCATCGAAGTCGACGCATCTGCGAACAGATCGGCGAGACCGACCTGGGCGGCGCGGTATCCCGCAGCCGCGGCGATCTCATACTGTTCGCGGGCGCTTTTCCAATCTCCTTGCGCAAGGAAAACTCGCGCCAGCTGAAAGTCCGACCGCGCCGCGTGATCACGCTGGCTCGCGTCTGCCAGACAGGCGGGTTTCGCGATGTCCACCGTGATGTCCTCAGGCAGCACTCCCGGCATCAAGCGGTCAGGATCATATATCGCAGCCGCGGCCCAATCGCACCCGGACCCCTGCTTCGCCCAGTCCCTCGCATGCGGGTCATCTCCCAAACCAAGTTGAATTCGATCCGCGGTCGGGAGCGGATCGACCTCGGCCGCCGAGTCCCACATGATTTGTGCAAAGCCGTTCGTCTGCACTCGCGCATTCCAAACGCGGGCGGTCTTATCGCTCGATGCGCTGACGAGGCGGCTGCCGTCGGGTGAGAACGCAGCGGAAGCTACCGCACCGCGATGCCCGGAGAGCACTTTTAGAGGAACTCCCGTCTGCGCGTCCCAGATCCGTATGGTCCCATCACCCGACGCCGTCGCAATGACGCTTCCATCCGGCGAATACGAGACGGAAAAAACGACGCCTTCGTGCCCTGAAAGCACCGCGATCGGGATGCCCCCGTCCGCATTCCAGATTCTCGCAGTCCTGTCATAGGAGGCTGTGACGATGCGTGTACCGTCCGGGGAATACGCTACGGAGTCCACATAGCCGCTGTGCCCCGAGATCACCGCAAGTTGGACGCCGGTGCGTGAATCCCAGACGCGCACTGTCTTGTCGCGCGATGCCGTCACGACGCGCGTGCCGTCAGGCGAATAGGCGGCCGAGTAGACGAGATCACCATGCCCGGACAGCACGGTGATCCGCGCTCCGGTGCGCGCGTCCCAGATCCTCGCCGTCCTATCGAAAGATGCGGTGACGATGTGCGTGCCATCGGGCGAGAATGCAGCGAGCTGGACAGCGTCCTCATGACCCGACAGCAAGGCAAGCTGCGTCCCACTGCGCGCGTCCCAGATTCTTGCGGTCTTGTCCTCGGACGCGGTAACGATCCGGGTTCCGTCGGGCGAGAAAGCGGCACAATAGACGCGCTTCTCGTGCCCGGACAACATGGAAAGCTGGGCACCATCGCTCGCATCCCAGACCCGCGCGGTCTTGTCCTCCGATGCGGTAACGATGCGGTTGCCGTCGGGCGAGAAGGCGGCGTAATAGAGGCGATCGTGATGACCGGGAAGTACTGCGAGGGAAGCGCCTGCCAGGGCATCCCAGATGCGCGCGGTCTTGTCCCAGGATGCAGTGACGATCCGGGTGCCGTCGGGCGAGTACGAGGCAAATGATGCGATGTCGCCGTGCCCCGCCAGCACCCCGAGCTGTACGCCTGTGCGCGCGTCCCAGATTCTTGCCGTCTTGTCCCAGGACGCCGTTACGATTCGGGTCCCGTCCGGCGAGTAGGCCGCGGAAGCGGCTGCGTCGATATGCCCCGACAGCACGATCAGCAACGCTCCGGTCGTGGCATCCCAGACTCGTGCGGTGGTGTCCCAGGATGCGGTGACGATGCGGGTCCCGTCCGGCGAGTAGGCTGCCGAGTCGACGCGGTCGTCATGGCCTCTCAGAACCGCCAGCTGGGCGCCCGTCCGCGCGTCCCAGATTCTTGCAGTCTTGTCCCGGGACGCAGTGACGATCCGCCTGCCGTCGGCAGAGTAAGCGGCCGAATAGACGGCATTTCCGTGGCCGGCCAGGATGGCAAGCTTTGCGCCCGTGCGCGCGTCCCAGATCCTTGCGGTCCTGTCCTCCGAGGCGGAAACGATGAGGCGGCCATCGGGCGAGAAGGCAGCCGAATAGACGCGGTCCCTGTGGCCCGCCAGTACGATCAGCTGCGCGCCCGTGTGCGCATCCCAGATCCTGGCGGTCTTGTCCTCCGAGGCGGAGACGATGCGATTGCCGTCGGGTGAGAAGACGGCGGAATTGACGAGATCGTCATGGCCCGAAAGTACCGCGAGCTCAATACCCGTGCGCGCATCCCATACCCTGACCGTCCTGTCGCGCGACGTCGTGACGATGCGTTTGCCATCGGGTGAGTAGGCGGCCGAACAAACCAGGTCGGCGTGCCCAGAGAGCACAGCGAGAAGTGCATCGACTGCATCGATCTCCCGCAACACGCCGACGGCAGCCGGGGTCTGTGAATTCGCAAAGAGCGGATTTGTCAGAACCTGCAGGATGATGCTGCGCGCGCCGCCGACATCGTAATCCTTGAGTCGCTGGGCCGCCGTTAGCGTAAGCAGCCGAGACTGCGCCTGCAGTGCCTGCGCGGCCTGGTATTCCGCCTCGTACTTCTTCCGCACCGCGAGCAATCCGGCGCCGGACGCCAGGATTGCAAGCAGTCCAATCGCAAGAATGGCGGCTGCCGCGACGCGGCGACGCCGTATGAATTGACGAATCTGATATATCGCGCTCGCCGGTCGCGCAAGAACAGGCTCATCACGCAGATGCCGCCGCAGGTCTGCGGCAAGTTCCAAAGGCGTGGCGTACCGGCGCTCGCGATCCCGTTCAATCGCCTTGAGGGTGATCCAATCCAGATCGCCCCGGAGTCGCTTCGCGAGGCGGTCGGGCTCCACGCCGCGCGCTGCCGCGATCGCATCCAATGATTCGCGGGCGGCGCCCACCTTGGCGCTCGGGGCCGGGGGCTGGTCTTCGCGCAGTCGACGCAACCATTCATCCAGCGGCGGTCGCCGCCGATCGGGCGCTTCGTCGGGCAGAAAGCCGGCAAGCAGCACATACAGGATCACGCCAAGCGAATAGACGTCCGACCGGGTGTCGATGTCGGGTGCATCCGGGTCCGCCTGTTCCGGGCTCATGTACCCCGGCGTTCCGATGAACTGACCGACCTGTGTGAACAGCGTCAGTTCGGTCAGCTGTCTCGATGTTCTGCGTGCCAGGCCAAAGTCGATGATCCGTGGCACGGGCGTGCCGTCGATCTCCACAACCAGTATGTTCGCCGGCTTCAGGTCCCGATGAATGATCGCCTTCTGGTGCGCGTGCTGGACGCCGTCGCATGCCTGGATGAACAGGTCGAGACGCGCGCGAATGGAGAGTTTCCTTTGGTCGCAGTAGTCCGTTATCGGTATCCCGGGCACGTACTCCATCACGAAGTACGGCTGTCCCTGTGGTGTCGCTCCCGCGTCGAACACCTTGGCGACCGCCGGATGATCCATGATTGCGAGGGACTGCTGCTCCGATTGGAAGCGCCGGACGATCGATGCGTCGTACATTCCCGGCTTCAGGAACTTGACGGCGACAGGCCGTTGCAGCGGGTGCGTCTGCTGGGCCAGCCATACTTGCCCCATTCCGCCCTCGCCAAGCGGGCGAACCAGCCGGTAGCGCTCCGCAACAATCTGGCCGCTCTGAGGCGCACCGCCCGCCTGCTGGCGTGCCAGGTCTGACGCGAGATCCCCGAACAGCGGCGCTTCGAGGAAGCCCGGTCGCAGATTGTCTCCGACGACCAACAGCGACTCGATCTCGGCGCGTAGCGCGGCATCCGACCCGCAAAACTCGTCGAGCATCTTCGCGCGCCGCGGGGAGTCGCAGTCCAGGGCCGCGTCGAGGAGCGCTTTGACCTGCTCCCAACGGTCGAAGATCATGGCGCAGCGGAGCCCATCATTTCGCGTCGCAACCAGACCTTGGCGATGCGCCAGTCGCGCTCCACGGTTGCAACTGAGATTCCCAGGACGTGGGAAATCTCCGAAGCCGACAATCCGCCGAAGAATCGCATCTCGACAATCTTGGCTTGCCGCCCATCGCCACGCGCCAGCGCCTCAAGCGCATCGTCGAGTTCGATCAGGCCGGTCTCCTCGGTAACAGGAACGTCCGCGATATCCTCCAGGGCGATCCTCACTCCCCCAGCCCGCTTCAGGGCGCGCCTGTCTCGCGCATACGCAGCCAGAATCTGCCGCATCAAACGTGAGGCGATCGCGACGAAGTGATCGCGATTCCGCAGTTCAGGCGGTTGGCCGCCCATCATCCGGAGGAAAGCCTCGTTGACGAGGGCAGTGCTTTGCAACGTGTGGTCGGCGCGCTCGAAACGCAAATGGAAATGTGCGCGCCGCTGCAGTTCCGGGTACACCGCGGCGGCGCATTCGGCAAATGCCTTTTCGTCGCCCTGTGCCCATTTCTGCAAAAGGACCGTTACATCCGGAGCGGGGTCATTCGGCATCAATTCCTCGACGCTGACACGCTCGCTCGGACGGAAATTCAAGGATATTCAAACGGTTAGCGATGGTCAAACCGGTTTTTCCGCCCCGCTTTTCGCGCCGGGTGGCAGGAATCTTTTGCAGCGGAGAAAAAAAATTCTCGAGCGATGAGGGGATTCTCGCTCGAATCGCACATGTACCGATAGGAGCAGCGAAAGAAACCCGAAAGAGGAGAACCCAATGAAGATCAACGATCGGAAGTTTGCAATGAAGCTGCGTCTCGCAGCAACAGGGCTGATCATGGCAGGAGCAGCAACCTTGGCGTCAGCCAACCCTGCCACAACGGACGAAGGTCCTGCCTTGCTCGCCCTGGGCGACAGCATCTCGTTCGGCTTCATTGCGCAGGCGGGGTTCGAGTACGTCAATCCTGACAACTTCATCAGCTACCCGGCCTACGTCGCAGCCGAACTGCACTTGAAAGCCGTCAATGCTTCCTGCCCGGGGGAGACGACCGGCAGCTTCATATCGGGGACTTTGCCGGACAATGGCTGCAGATCCTTCCTCCAGGCCGGGTTCCCACTGCACGTCGCCTATGCCGGCAGTCAGCTCGCCTACGCCACGGCCTTCCTCAAGACTCACCCGCAAACGCGGGTGGTAACCATCGGCCTCGGGGCAAACGACCTGCGCCTGCTGCAAGCCGCCTGCTCGAATGCCCCGACGTGCATTCAAGCCGGACTCTCGGCAGTTCTGGCCGCGGTGAGTTCGAACATGGACACGATCCTGCGCAGCGTGCGTGCGACGGGTTTCAGCGGGCGTCTGATCGTGGTGAACGTCTACTCGCCCGACTACACCGATGCGTTGGACACCGAAGCCATTGGAGCCCTGGGTCAGGTCCTCTCGGCCGTCGCCGGCGCCCATGGCGCAGTGGTCGCCGATGCCTTCACGGCATTCCAGAAAGCCGCATCGACCAGCTTTGCCGGCGGCAAGACGTGCATGGCGGGCCTGCTGAACGCGAGTCCACAGAATCAGTATCTGTGCGACATCCATCCCACCCAGTCCGGCCAGCAACTCCTCGCGGACGTCGTCGAAGATGTCGCCGGGCTGCAGGGTCACTAGGATCCGCGTAGCGCCGGTCGCCTGAAAGCGGGATGCGTTGCGCCTTTGACGAGTCGTTTTCGTCTGTCGTTAGCTGAAGGCACACGATGTTTCTACTCGTCGCAGTCGACTGAGAGCGGAACGCATGCCTGCGTTTGCGAAGACCTTTCGCCTGCGGGTCGCTCGGAGCGTCTATCTCGTGAGGGAGTCATGATCGGCACAGCGCAGCGAACCCCCCTCGTGCCTTCGATTCTGTTGGTGGCGTATGCGCTTTCCGGTTGCTCCTCCGGCGTAGGTCCGATTTCCCTTGCGCCGCCCACCTACACGGTCGGCGGCACCATCAGCGGTCTGGCCGGAAGCGGGCTGACGCTCTTTCGAAACGGCTCAACCATCGCGAGGGGTGCCAACGGCATCTACCCCGACCTGGGGCTGGGTACTCTTTTGGCCGGTCAAGCCTACGACGTCACTGTCATCGTCCAACCGACGAGTCCTTCGCAGACTTGCACGGTGTCGAACGGGACCGGGACGATCGGCAACGCGAACGTCACCAACGTTCAGGTGGCCTGCAAGACGAATGCCACTCGCTTTGTCTACGTCGCCAATGACGGCTCGAACAGCATCTCGACCTACACGATTGACGCAACGACTGGAGCATTGACAGCGGTCGCGAGCCTATCGGTCGCGGCGGGGACTCCGCACTTTCTCGCGGTAAACCCGCAGCGCGGATACCTTTACATGACGAACGGCGGTTCGAACGACGTTTCGGTCTACGCAATCGACGGCGCGAACGGAGCGTTGACGGCGGTCAACGGCTCGCCGTTTCCCACGGGGGGCAACCCGAGTTCGGTGTCGATCCATCCCAACGGCACGCTGGTCTATGTAACGAATCAGTCCGACGGGACGATTTCCGCCTACACCCAGGATCCCGCCAGCGGTGCGCTGATGGCCGTCGCCGGCTCGCCGTTCACGATGGGAAGCAATCCGGTTTCCCTGGCGATTCCCGACTGGACGAACCCGCTTCTCGACATGTACCTCTATGCGTGCGGCGGCTCAAGCAACGTCCAGGCATTCACGATCAATGAGAACGGCACGACCCTGACCGGAGCCCTGACGGTGATGTCCGGCTCGCCGTTCCCGGGCGGAAGCAGTCCGGTTTCCATGGCCGTCGATCCCGTTGGAAATTTCATCCATGTGGCCAATCAAGGTGACGGCACCGTCTCGGCTTACTCCGGCGATCCTGCAAGAGGCTCTCTGACGCCCATCGCGGGCTCCCCGTTCGCGGCGGGCCGAGGCCCATCGGCGGTGGTCGACACGTTCGGCGGCTTTGCATACGTCGCCAACAAGACAGATGGCACGATTTCGGCCTACCAGATCAGCGCAGGGGCGTTGCAAGCCGTAGCCGGCTCGCCGTTCATGGCCGGAACCGCCCCAAGTTCGCTGATTGTCGACAACCTCGGCAAATTCCTCTACGCGGTCAATAGCGGGGCAAACAATATTTCCGCCTATGCCATCGATCCGGCCACCGGGGCGCTGACGCCCGTCAGCGGCTCGCCGTTCGGATCGGGAAACGGGCCGGTTTCGATTGCCGTGAGCGACTGACCGGATAAGTCGCGTTCCGACGCGGATCCGATCCGGGTCCCGTCAGGAGGAAGAGCATGAATGTGCGCCAGGTATTGATCGCCATCATGTGCATCATGGTCTCGCTCACCGGTTGCCAGACGATGCGGCCGGTCGATCTTGCGGGCAAAGAGCCGCTCATCGCCAAGGTAGGTCCGAACGACTTCGTCCGCGTCTGGATGCGTGACGGCCGGACCTTGGACCTTCAGCTGACGGCGGTCGAGCCGGACGCCCTGGTCAGTGGAGCGCAGCGGCTGCCGCTTGCGGAAATCGAACGAGTCGAACGGCGCGACATCAGCTGGACGCGTACGACGCTCTTGCTCGTTGCAATAGCTGTGGTGACCTACATCGCGGCCGCCGCCGCCGCTGTGCACAGCGTGAGCGCCTGTTGCTGAAAATTCGAGGGCGCCATGATTCATTCTGCGAATTCGGCTGTTTATCGCGCGCCGGGTGGCGGCGGCGATCGGGCGGCCTATCGGAATTTCGCCGATGGGGCCGGCTGCAGCAGGCTCACCCGGCAACGGGCTTCACGCTCACACGGACGGTCCCGTCCTCCGGCTGCTCGCAGGAGACGTTCATCGACCGCCAGGTTCCGGCGAACAGGGCTGATCCCTTCGTCCGCATCTGGGCCGCCAGGTGGATCCGGCGCGTCAGCCGGCCGCCGCTTTCGCTTTCCTGCATGATGGCCCGGTCCGAGGCGTCGTCATCCCAGCGGATCGCGCCATAGGCCGGATCGCGGCGCGCGTAGTCGATGGCCGCCACCAGACAGGCGGCGATCTCGGGGCGCTCGCCCTTGACGATCAGTTCGCGGAAATCCTTGTTGGGCTTGGGCTGCATGCTCCCGCCCTTGGCGGCAACGTGCACCGGAACCCATGCCAGCGAGGCCATCAGCGGCAGCATCACAGCCGCGGCCTTCATGTCAGTCACTGCCTGCCCTTCCAGACGATCTCGCCTTCATTATCGCGGACCTTGCCCCAGGAGGACTCGATGCGGTCGATCAAGCCCGCATCGTCCAGGCTCACATAATGCAGCTTGTGGGCCGCGTCCGCGCCGTGGGAGTAGATCCAACCCAGAAAGTTCAGTGTGGCCAGCGCATCGGCATGATCCTCCTGCCTCTGGTGGATCAGGGCAAACGAGACGCCGACGATCGGCCAGCTGTCGTCGCCGTCCCGGTCGACCAGGACCTCGTAGTAACCGGGGCGCGACCAGTGGGCCGAGGCCAGCGCGGCCCGGACGCCGGTCTCGCTCACGCGCGAGAACTTCCCGGCCTTGTTGCGCAATTGAACCGTGGCGAGCTTGCTTTGCATCGCATAGGCATTCAGGACATAGCCGATGGATCCCACCGCATCGTGAACGGCCTGGGACACACCCTCGTTGCCTTTGGCGCCGAATCCGACGGGCCACACCAGGCGCGACCCGACTCCCAGGCGATCCTGCCACTCGGAGCTCACGCGCGACAGGTAGTACGTGAAGACAAAGCTCGTCCCGGACCCGTCCGCGCGATGAACCACCCGGATCGGCAGGTCGGGCAGGCTCTGCCGGGGGTTCGACTCCTTGAGCGCCGGAGCGTCCCAGCGGATGATCTTGCCCAGGTAGATATCGGCGAGCACTGCGCCGGTGAGCCTGAGCTCGCCGTCGCCGATTCCGGGAAGGTTCACCACCGGCACGATGGCGCCGACGACGATGGGGAACTGCAGCAGATCATCCTGCACCAGTTCGGCCTGGGTCAGCGGCACATCGGTCATGCCGAAATCGGCGGAGCGGGCGGTCACACGACGTATTCCCTCGCCGGACCCGACCGAGCGGTACAGCACTCTCACCCCGGTCTCGCGCGAGAATTGCCGGGCCCAGGCCTCGATCGCCGGGGCGGGAAAGGACGCCCCCGCACCGATCACTTCCACCCCCGCGGCCGCCGCCCGAGTACCCGCCATCAGGCCCAGCGCCAGCACGCTGACCAAAGCCAGGAATCGTCTCACCATTTTCGTGGCCTCCGGCGCCGGCACGGTCGCGACCGGCTAGAACTCCGCATGGGCTCGCACCGCGAACACCGACACCGGCCCGCGCGAGGCGTTATAAGCCGGGTTGCCGACGAACTGGTAGTCCAGCGACAGCGTGGCCCATCCAGCGACGGAAAAGCTGTAGTAGGTTTCCAGGATCTTTTCCGAGCTGTAGTTCGGCAATGCGCCGTCACCGACCAGAACGCCCAGTCCACCGGCCGTGAAATAGCGCCGCGCGGCAGACGAAATCCCGTTGATCACTCCGGCGACGCCGACCACGTCGTTCGGCCGCCCCCAGGTCGCGCCCTGCAGCGACATTCCGGTGGACACGGACCGGTTGATGTCGGTGAAGTCGAACGTCTCCTTGCTGCCGTCGTTCAGGCTCGCGCGCATGAACAGGGCAAGATCGGGGACAACCTGCTGCTGCACATTGATGGCGCCGCCCGGGCGCGTGGCGTAGCGGCGTACCAGCCCGGTGTCGGGTGTCATGCCGGTCTCCAGCCCCAGGGCGACGGCATCGTCATAGCCCCCCATGTAGGCTCGGTTCGCGAAGAGCAGCAGCTTCGCCGCGCCGGGCTGTTTCCACCATTCGTGGCGTTCCTCCGCCTCGATCACCACCGAGAACTGGCCGAGGCCGTGAACCAGGTGCGGCGAGTTCGGTACCCGGGACAGGTCGAACACGCCGGCCCTCAGGCTCCACCACGATTGCGTCCAGTCGGCCACGGCGCCGTAGGTGAAGCCCCAGGAGTCGGCGGCGTAGTCGAAGGCACCCGATTCGATCACCGACCAGTTCAGGAAATCGCTCCTTGGATCGTGCGCGTACCGGTTGGCATCGAAGATATCGGGAATACCGAACTTGCCGATCGTGATGGTCAAATTGTCCTGCTGGTGGCTGCCCGCCAGCACGTTGGCGGCGGCACTGTCGGCCACCGTGTCGCCGCCGAGATCGGCGACATAGCGGAAGAACGCGCGCGGCAGGCGGAAATAGGGAGAATGCTCGCCGACCTTGTAGGCTTCGCCGCTGGTGAACCCGGCCACGCCCAGCGTGTTGCTCAGGCCGAAGCCCTGGTCGACCTCTGGATCGGCGTAGAAGGCCAGGCGGTCGATCAAGCGGACGCCGAGGAACAGGGTCGCGTCGTAGGTCTCCTTGTTCTGGGATTGCGGCGTCAGGCTGTTGGCCCCCGAGAACGCCGCATGGAAAGCGGGATATCCCTGCCACACGAGCGTCGTCTGACCGTGAACCGACCAGTTCTCCGACAGCGTCACGGTCTCCTCCGAATCCGCGGCGCGGCATGGGTGCAGTGAAGGCAATGCACAAAGCGCCGCAGCGGCGAAGCCGCAATGGCGCACGAGTCTCAAGATCGCATCCTTGCGGGGCCCATCGAGAACGGATTACGTGTTGCCACGGCCGGCCTGGATGCCCGAACATCAGCATCTTTGCGTTACAAACAGGTGAAATCGCGCGTACTGGCCTTAGCCGCCGCCGTTCGCCCTCACCCCCTCCCCTCTGGCGCTGCACGGGCGAGGGGCGATCGGGTGCACCGGCGTGTAAGAGGGGCTAAATTGGGCGTGGGATACCAGGGAGAGATCGAATGCTCAGAGCAATGATCGGTGCAAGTCTGGCCGTCCTTTATCCGCTCGTGCACGCGCACGATTACGAAGCAGCGCCCGGCCAGAAAGTGGAGGCGCTCGGGCAGGTGCAGTTCGAGGTGTCGTGCAACGCAGCGGCGCAAACCGAGTTCAATCGTGCGATGGCGCTTTTCCATTCGTTCTGGTTCGATCCGGCCATCCGGTCGTTCCGCCACGTGCTCGAGCAGGATCCGGACTGCGGAATGGCCGACTGGGGGATCGCGATCATGTCGATGGGCAATCCGTTCGCCTGGCCTGCCAACCCCAAGGCGATGAAGGCGGCCGCAGAGGCCGCCGCCGAGGCCCAGCGCGTCGGCGCGGGCAGCCAGCGCGAGCGCGATTACATCGCGACGCTGCCGGCGTACTTCAAGGACTGGGAAACCGCGCCTCACGCGGCGCGCGCCAAGGCCTTCGCGGCGGCGGCCGGCGCGGTCGCGGACCGTTATCCGAAAGACGACGAGGCGCAGATCCTGTATGCGCTGCTGCTCGATGCGACGGCGCTGCCCAGCGACAAGACCTTTGCCAATCAACGCAAGGCGGCCGCGATCCTGGAGCCGTTGTTCAAGAAATACCCGAATCACCCGGGCGTGGCGCATTACCTGATCCACACGTACGACTACGCCGGGCTGGCCGAGCAGGGGCTTCCGGCTGCGCGCGCCTACGGTGCGATCGCGCCGTCGGTGCCGCACGCCCTGCACATGCCCTCGCACATCTATGCGCGCACGGGCGACTGGCAGGGCATGATCGATTCGAACCGGGCGTCCTACGAGACCGCAAAGGCCGAGCTATCGGACAAGACGGCCGGGGTCGGTGCCTACGACGCGCTGCACGCGATGGATTACATGGTGATGGCCGAATTGCAATTCGGCCGCGACCAGGCTGCGCACACGGTGGTCGACGAGGCCGCTGCAATCCGCAAGGTGAACGTCGAGAACTTCCCCGCGGCCTACGCACTGGCCGCGATCCCTGCGCGCTACGCGCTGGAACGGAGCGACTGGGCCCAGGCGTCCCAGCTGAGCCTGTCGCCACCGGAAATGGCGTGGGCCCGGTTTCCGCAGGCCGAAGCGATCCTGGTCTTTTCGCGCGGCCTGGGCGAGGCACGCGCCGGCAAGGTCCAGGCGGCGCAGTCCGACCTGGCGCGGCTCAACCAATTGAAGGAGACGATGCAGACGCTCGCCCTGTCCTACTGGGTGCAGCAGGCCGGCGTCCAGATCGATGCCATGGGCGCCTGGATCGCGCTGGCGGAACATCGCGACGACGAGGCCTTGCGATTGATGCAGGCGGCCGCCGATGCCGAGGACGCGAGCGACAAGCATCCGGTGACGCCGGGCAATGTCGTGCCGATGCGCGCGCTGCTGGGCGAAATGTTGCTGGAACTCAAGCAGCCGAAGGCGGCGCGGTCGGAATTCGAGCGTTCGCTCAAGCGCGATCCGAACCGGCTGCGCACGCTGTTCGGTGCCGGCAAGGCCGCGCAAGCCTCGGGGGATCGGGAGGCGGCCGTCGGCTACTACGAGCGCGTGAGCGCATTGGGCGCGCGGGGAGACGGTACACGCCCCGAATTCGTCCATGCGCGCGAATTTCTCGCCTCTTCGGCCCAGCCGACCGGCAAAGTGCGGCAGTGACGCGCCAAGGGGCGGTCGGGCACCGAATCCCGAAGTCTCAAGTCTTCGAGACCTTGATGGTCGGCATCTTGGCCGAAAGGTCCTTGGCACGCTCCGAGATGCGGATGGCAACCCGGCGCGCGATCGCCTTGTACTGAACGGCCAGCGCCCCTTGCGGGTCGGCCACCACGGTGGGTCGGCCCGAGTCGGTCTGCTCGCGGATCCGGATGTCCAGCGGCAGCGACCCGAGCATCTCGACCTCGTACTGCTGCGCCATGCGCTCGGCGCCGCCCGAGCCGAAGATGTGCTCGGCGTGTCCGCACTGGGAGCACACGTGCACCGCCATGTTCTCGACGATGCCCAGGATCGGCACGCCGACCTTCTCGAACATCTTCAGGCCCTTCATCGCATCCAGCAGGGCGATGTCCTGCGGCGTGGTCACGATCACCGCGCCGGTCACCGGGACCTGCTGGGCCAGCGTCAGCTGGATGTCGCCGGTTCCGGGCGGCATGTCCACCACCAGGTAGTCCAGATCCTTCCAGTTGGTCTGATTCAGCAGCTGCTGCAGCGCGTTGCTCACCATCGGGCCGCGCCACACCATCGGCGTGTCGGCGTCGATCAGGAAGCCGACCGAGTTCACCTGCACGCCGTGGCTCTGCAGCGGCTCCATCGTCTTGCCGTCCAGGCTGTCGGGCCGGCCCGAGACGCCCAGCATCATGGGCTGGCTGGGGCCGTAGATGTCGGCGTCCAGCACGCCGACGCTGGCGCCCTCGGCCGCCAGCGCCAGCGCCAGGTTCACGGCCACCGTGCTCTTTCCCACGCCGCCCTTGCCGGACGCCACCGCCACGATGTTGCGCACGTTGGGCATCACCTTCAGCCCGCGCTGGACCGTGTGCGGCACGATCTTCGAGGTCACGTTGACCTCGACCTCGCCCGCTCCGGCCTGCTTCAGCGCGTTGGCGATCAGCTCGCGCACCAGTGCGAACTGGCTGAGCGCCGGGTACCCGAGCTCCACGTCCAGCCTCACGCGCGCGCCGTCGATCCGGACGTTGCGCGCCGAGCGGGAAGAGACGAAATCCCGCCGTGTGTTCGGATCGATCACCGACGAGAGGACTTGATTGACGCCAGCAGGATCGAGCACGTCGTTCACCCGTAGAATGGCCAATCACCAAGGATACTTCAGGCCGCCGGGTCGCCCTTGCCCCCATGAATCCGCGGAAATTATTCGTCACGACCGCCCTGCCGTACGCCAATGGCGCGCTGCACCTGGGTCACATCATGGAGTACATCCAGGCCGACATCTGGGTGCGCTTCCAGCGGATGCGAGGCCACACGGTCCACTTCGTGGGGGCCGACGACGCCCATGGCGCCCCGATCATGATCGCCGCCGAAAAGGCGGGCTTTTCGCCGCGCGAGTTCGTGGCCAGGATCGGGGCCGGGCGCGCCCGCTATCTGCAGGGCTTCGGCCTCGGCTTCGACCACTGGCACTCGACCGAGTCGAAGGAGAACACCGAGCTGTCGCAGCAGATCTACGTGCGGCTGCGCGAAAACGAGCTGATCGCGATCCGACCGGTCGAGCAGCTGTACGACCCGGTCAAGGGCATGTTCCTGGCCGACCGCTACGTGAAGGGCGTGTGTCCGAATTGCGGCGCACCGGACCAGTACGGCGACGCCTGCGAGGTGTGCGGCGCCGCCTACTCGGCGACCGAACTGAAGAATCCGTACTCGGTGTTGTCCGGCGCCAAGCCGGAGCTCAGGAGTTCGGAACACTACTTCTTCCAGCTCTCCGATGCGCGCTGCACCGAATTCCTGAGGCAGTGGATCCAGGGGGCGCGACTGCAGCCGGAAGTCGCCAACAAGGCCAAGGAATGGCTCGAAGACGAACGCGGGCTGGCGGACTGGGACATCTCGCGCGACGCTCCCTATTTCGGCATCCCGATACCCGACGCGCCGGGCAAGTTCTTCTATGTCTGGCTGGACGCCCTGCCCGGCTACCTGGCGAGCCTGAAGGCGTACTGCGCGCTGCGCAGCCTGGATTTCGAGGCGCTGCTGCGCGATCCGGCCACCGAGCAGATTCACTTCATCGGCAAGGACATCATCTACTTCCACACGCTGTTCTGGCCTGCCATGCTGAAGTTCGCCGGCCCTCCGTTCAAGGTCCCGGACCGCGTGTACGTGCACGGGTTCATCACCACCAGCGGCGAGAAGATGTCCAAGAGCCGCGGCACCGGGGTCGACCCGCTGCGCTACCTGGACCTGGGGCTCAATCCCGAGTGGTTGCGCTACTACATCGCGGCCAAGCTCAATTCCCACGTGGAGGACATCGAGTTCAACTCCGAGGACTTCGTCGCGCGCGTGAACAGCGACCTGGTCGGCAAGTTCGTCAACATCGCCAGCCGCGCTTCGCACTTGATCCAGAAGGAGTTCGACGGCTCGCTGGACGACGTGGAGCCCAAGGGCGGGCCCGACGCCGACCCGATCCTGGGCATGTTCCAGGGGCGCGCGGGCGAGCTGGCCCAGCTGTACGAGACGCGCGAGTTCGGCAAGGCGATGCGCGAGGCGATGGCGCTGGCCGACGCCGCCAACGAATGGTTCGACGCGCGGCGCCCCTGGGAACTTGCCAAGGCGCGCGGCGCCGAGCAGCGCCAGCAACTGCACCAGGTCTGCAGCGTCGCGATCAACCTGTTCCGGCTGCTGACGATCTACCTGGCGCCGGTGCTGCCGGCGCTGACGCGCCAGGCCGAGGCTTTTTTGCGCGTGCCGCCGCTGACCTGGGCGCACGCGCAGCAGCGGCTGCCGGGCGGGCACCGGATCGGTGCCTACCAGCACCTGATGGCGCGGGTCGATCCGAAGCAGCTGGCGGCCCTGTTCGAGCCGCCTTCGCCGCCTTCGCCGGCGGAGCCCGCCAAGGCAGCTACGGCGGCCAAGCCCGCTGACGGCCCCGAAGCAGCGAACATCGGGATCGACGAGTTCTCGAAGATCGATCTGCGCATCGCGCGCATCACCGCGGCCGAAGCGGTTCAGGGCAGCGACAAGCTGCTGAAGCTGACGCTGGATGTGAGCGACGGACGGCCGCGCCAGGTCTTTTCCGGAATCAAGTCGGCGTACCGGCCGGAGGACCTGGTCGGGCGGCTGACCGTGCTGGTGGCGAACCTTGCGCCGCGCAAGATGAAATTTGGCGTGAGCGAGGGCATGGTGCTGGCTGCGAGCGATGAAGCGGGGGGGCGGCCGGGGCTGTTCCTCCTTGATCCGGATCAGGGTGCGCAGCCGGGCATGAAGGTGAAATGAGCATGCACGCGGCGTTCGCCCTCACCCCCTCCCCTCTCCCGCTGCGCGGGCGAGGGGCGATCGGGGTTCGCTAGATTTCAGACACTGGAGCATCGCGACCATGGCCGAGTATGAATCCGAAATCACGCGCTTTCTGCGCGAAATGAAGCAGCGCCGGCCCGACCTCGAGCGCAAGCAGCGCGAGGCGCGCGCGATCTGGTGGGACAAGGCGCTCGATCCGGACGAGCAGAGGCGCTTCGGGGAGTCGAGCGTGAAGATGCCGGCGTACGTCTACCAACCGAAACCGAAACTGGCTTCCTGAACGAGCGCCCTCACCCCCGCTCCCTCTCCCGCAAGCGGGAGAGGGAGCGGGTCATCAGTCGAGCGTCAACAGGCTCGTGTTGCCGCCGGCCGCGGCGGTGTTGGTGCTGACCGCGCGTTCGGCCACCATCCACTGCAGCCCGTACTCGGGTCCGCCGTGCAGCACGCGCACGCGCGGGCCGTCGCGCTCGGCGAGGTGGCGGCGCAGCGCGGCGGGGTCGAGCCGGCAGTCCACCAGCGCCAGCTCGAAGACGGCCGACTCGCAGTCTTCGGTCCACTCGATCCGCGCCGCCACCTCCGGCGGCAGGCCGGCCGCCAGCGTGCGCGCCCACGGCGACGCCTCGAGCAGCGCCCGGTTCGAGGTCGCGACCACCGCCGCGATCTGCAGCAGGCAGCCGTCCGGATCGGGACTGACGCACAGCACGCGGCCGCGCGGCCGGTAGTCGAGCACGTTGCTTTCGCCGGTCGGACCGGCCAGCTCGTGCCGGCACCCGAGCGGGGTCGCGTCCTGGTAGCGGTCGCACACCTGCCCCAGCTCGCGCTGGCCCCGTTCGGCGGCCCAGCGGGCCAGCGCCGCGAGCGCGGGCGCGGCGGGCTCGCGACCGGTCACGTCCACCGGCGCCAGCGCCTGCGCATCGGTGCCGGTGCGCAGCCGCGGCAGCATCCAGGGGCCGCCGGCTTTCGGACCGGTGCCCGACAGCCCTTCGCCCCCGAACGGCTGCACGCCCACCACCGCGCCGATCATGTTGCGGTTCACGTAGATGTTGCCGGCGCGGATGCGCTCGGACGCGAAGCGGATCGTCTCGTCGACGCGGCTGTGGACGCCGGCGGTGAGCGCATAGCCGGTCGCGTTGATCGCGTCGATCACCTCGCCCAAGCGGTCGCGCGGGTAACGCAGCACGTGCAGCACCGGGCCGAACACCTCGTGCTGCAGCTCGTCGACCGAGTCGATCTCGAGGATCGCCGGCGCGACGAAGGTGCCGGCCTCGCATTCGGCCGACAGCGGCGCCCGCTCGATGCGATGCCGGCCCTGCATGCGGTCCAGGTGCCTCTGGATCGCCTGCGCCGCCGGCGCATCGATCACCGGCCCCACGTCGGTGTCCAGGCGCGCCGGGTCGCCGACCCGCAGCTCGGCGGCCGCGCCCAGCAGCATCGGCAGGATGCGCGGCGCGACCTCCTCCTGCAGGCACAGCAGGCGCAGCGCCGAGCAGCGCTGCCCCGCACTGTCGAAGGCGGAGGCCAGCGCGTCGCGCACGACCTGCTCGGGCAGTGCGCTGGAGTCGACGATCATCGCGTTCTGGCCACCCGTTTCGGCCACCAGCACGGGCGGGTGCGCGCGCATCGCCAGGTCGCGGTCGATCGCCTGCGCGGCCCGGGTCGAACCGGTGAACAGCACGCCGCACACGCGCGCGTCGCGCACCAGCTGCGCGCCGACCTGCGCGCCCCCGGGAGCCAGCTGCAGCGCCGCCGGCGGCACGCCGGCCTCGTGCAGCAGGCGCACGGCGGCCGCCGCGATCAGCGGCGTCTGCGGTGCCGGCTTGGCGATCACGACGTTGCCGGCCGCCAGGGCGGCGGCGATCTGCCCGGTAAAGATGGCCAGCGGAAAATTCCACGGCGAAATGGCCGCCACCGGGCCCAGCGGCCGGCCCGGCAACGGCGTGCCGTGCTCCAGCAGGCTGGCGTAGTAGCGGCAGAAGTCGGCCGCCTCGCGCACCTCGCCCGCCGCGTTGCCGATCGTGCGTCCGGCCTCGTGCACGCACAGCCACATCAGCGCCAGGCGGTCGGCCTCGAGGCGGTCGGCCGCCTCCCTCAGGACGGCGGCCCGTTGCAGCGCCGACACCTGCGCCCACACGCGCGCATGCTCGTGAGCGGCCGCCAACGCCTGCTCGAGCTGGCCGGCGCCGGCTTCGACCACGGTGCCGATGCAGCGGGACCGGTCGGCCGGACTGCGCACCTCGCGCGCCGGTCCCGTTGCGGCGCCCGCGTGCCACGGGCGCTGCGAGGCCCGCTCGAAGCCGGTGCGGATCGAATCGAGCACCCCCTCGTCGTTCAGGTCCAGCCCGAGCGAATTGGCCCGCAGCGGCTGGTACAGCTCGGGCGGGCGCGCGATGCGCGGGTGCGGCGCTGCGCCCGCCGCCGCGGCCTGCGCGACCGGGTCGGCCAGCAGCTGCGCCAGATCCAGGCTCGGATCGGCGATCTGGCTGACGAACGAGGTGTTGGCGCCGTTTTCCAGCAGGCGCCGCACCAGGTACGGCAGCAGCGTGTCGTGGCTGCCGACCGGCGCATAGATCCGGCAAGCCAGGCCGGACCGGTCCGGACCGACCAGCTCGTCGTACAGCGCTTCGCCCATTCCGTGCAGGCACTGGAACTCCCAGGCCGTCGCGCCCGCCTGGCGGCACATCTGCCATACGGTCGACAGCGTCAACGCGTTGTGGGTCGCGAACTGCGGATACAGGTAATCACATTGCAGCAGCCGGCGCGCGCAGGCCAGGTAGCAGACGTCGGTGTGGGTCTTGCGCGTGTACACCGGGAAATCGGGCTGACCCTCGACCTGGGCCCGCTTGATCTCGCTGTCCCAGTAGGCGCCCTTCACGAGCCGCACCATCAGCGGTCGTCGGATGCGCCGCGCCAGTTCCGCCACGTAGTCGACCACCGCCGGCGCGCGCTTCTGGTAGGCCTGCACCACGAATCCGAGGCCCGGCCAGTCGGCCAGCTGCGGCATCGCCGCGACCTGCTCGAGCAGATCCAGCGACAGCTCGAGCACCTCGCTTTCCTCGGCGTCGATGTTCAGGCCGATGCCCCGGTCGCGCGCCGCCAGGCACAGGTGCGCCAGGCGCGGCCCGAGCTCGGTCAGCACCCGCTCGCGCTGGCTGCGCGCGTAGCGCGGGTGCAGCGCCGACAGCTTCACCGAGATGCCGGGGCCGTCGTGCACGCCGCGGCCGGCGCTGGCCTGTCCGATCGCCTCGATCGCCTGTTCGTAGTCGCGCAGGTAGCGCTCGGCGTCCTGCGCCGTGAGGGCCGCTTCCCCCAGCATGTCGAACGAGTAGCGGTAGCCGCGCGCCTCGCATGCGCGGCCCCGCTCCAACGCCTCCTGGATCGTGCGTCCCAGCACGAACTGCTGGCCCAGCAGACGCATCGCCAGGTCCACGCCGCGTCGGATCAGGCCTTCGCCGCCGCGCGCGATCAACCGGCCCAGCGCCGCCGCCAGTCCCTCCTCGCTGTGGGTGGCCACCAGCTCGCCGGAGATCATCAGGCCCCAGGCCGCCGCGTTGACGAACAGCGAGCGTCCGCGCCCGATGTGGGCGCCCCAGTCGGCGCCCGCCAGCTTGTCCCGGATCAGCGCATCGGCGGTGGCAGCATCCGGAATGCGCAGCAGCGCCTCGGCCAGGCACATCAGCGCCACGCCTTCCTGGCTCGACAGCGAAAACTCGTGCATCAGGGCATCGATGCCGCCGGCGCGCGTGCGCCGCTGGCGCAGCGCCGCGGCCAGCTGCTGCGCCAGCTGGCGCGCCGAGGCCGCCCGCGGCGGGTCGAGCCGGCCCGCATCCAGCAGCGCGGCGACGCACTCGGGCTCCGGCGCCCGGTGCAGGCGCCGCAGCGGCGAGCGCGCCACTCCCGGTGCCGGTTGCGATGCGGGGCTGTTGGTGAGCATCTTCCAACTATTGTGGCAATCTTTCGTGCATTCGGGGTGGCGCAAGCGGGCGGCGATGGGGCGCAATCCACGCATCGGTTTCGGGCGGATCGGCTGCGGCCTGTTGTGGCTGGCGCTTGCCCTCGCCCTCGCCCCCGCCGCCCGGGGCGGCAGCCCGGGGGAAGTCCAGGTCGGGGAAGTGCTGCCGGAGGCGACCCTGCAGGGCTTGAACGGCCCGTCGCGCCGCCTCTCCGAGTACCGCGGGCGGCCGCTGCTGATCAACGTCTGGGCCAGCTGGTGCGGACCGTGCATCGAGGAGATGGCTTCGCTCGAGCGCCTGGCCTGGCGGGAGGACCGTGTTCCGTTCTCCGTGATCGGCATCTCGACGGATGACTATCCCGACAAGGCGCTGGCGTTCCTGAAGCGGTCGAACGCGACGATCCGGCACTTCATCGACCACGACCTGCAGATGGAAAACATGCTGGGCGCCAGGACGATTCCGCTCACCGTGCTGGTGGACGCCAAGGGACGGGTGCTGAAGAAGATCTACGGCGCGCGGGAATGGGACTCGCCCGAGTCGATGCGGCTGATTGCCGGTACATTCCGTCCGCAGCAGAAGACCGCCCGATAGCCCCTGCGAGGCCGCGCACCCATGGCATCCGTTCCACCGAAAGTCTTGATCGTCACCGGGGGCAGCCGCGGCATCGGAGCGGCCATCGCGCGCCTGGCCGCCGCCGAGGGCTATGCCATCTGCATCAGCTACCTGCAGGATCAGCGGGCCGCCGACGACGTGGTCGACTCGATCACCGCCCAGGGGGCCAACGCGATGGCGGTGCGGGCCGACGTGGCGGTCGAGGGCGACGTGGTGCGCCTGTTCGAGCGGGTCGATGGGTCGCTGGGGCGCGTCACCGCGCTGGTGAACAACGCCGGCATCCTGCAGAAACAGGCGCGGGTCGAGGAGCTCGATGCCGACCGGATCAGCCGCGTCCTGGCGGTCAATGTGGTCGGCAGCTTCATCTGCTCGCGCGAAGCGGTGCGGCGGATGTCGACCCGCCACGGAGGAAGCGGCGGAGCCATCGTCAACATATCGTCGCGCGCCGGCCGCCTGGGCTCGCCGGGCGAATACGTCGACTACGCCGCTTCCAAGGGGGCGGTCGATACGCTGACGGTCGGACTGGCCAAGGAGGTGGCGGCCGAGGGCATCCGGGTCAACGCGGTCGCCGCCGGGATCATCTACACGGACATTCACGCGAGCGGCGGGGAGCCGGGGCGCGTCGGGCGGATCAAGGACACCATCCCGATGAAGCGCGGCGGCACCGCGGACGAGGTGGCGCGGGCCGCACTGTGGCTGCTGTCGGACCAGGCTTCGTATACGACCGGGTCGACCATCGACGTGGCGGGCGGCCGCTAGCGTGCGCACCCGCTTGCTATTCTTCGGGCCTGCATGAACGAGCCTGCACCGAAACTGAATCTGCCCGCCGAGCCGGTCGCCGGCGACGCCCTGACGCCGGCCGTGGTCGACGGGGTGGCGCTGGCCCGCCTGTACGGCGAGCCGCTGTTCTCGATGCCGGACGATCTGTACATCCCGCCCGATGCGCTCGAGGTGTTCCTGGAAGCCTTCGAGGGCCCGCTGGACCTGCTGCTGTACCTGATCCGCCGCCAGAACTTCAACGTGCTCGACATCCCGATGGCGCCGCTTACCGAGCAGTACCTGGCCTACGTCGAGCAGATCCGCGCGCGCAACCTGGAACTGGCGGCCGAATACCTGCTGATGGCGGCGCTGCTGATCGAGATCAAGTCGCGCATGCTGCTGCCGGTGCGCAAGGCCGACACCGGCGAGGAGGTCGAGGATCCGCGCGCCGAGCTGGTTCGGCGGCTGGTCGAATACGAGCGCATCAAGCTGGCCGCGCAACAGATCGACGAACGGCCGCGGCTGGGCCGCGACTTCGCGCACGCCTTCGTGATGATCGAGCAGACGCTGGCGCGGCGCCTGCCGTCCGTGGAACCGGCCGACCTGCAGCGCGCCTGGCTGGATCTGCTGCGGCGCGCCCGCCTCACGGCGCACCACCACATCGCGCGCGAAGAGCTGTCGGTGCGCGAGCACATGAGCATGATCCTGAAGCGGCTGCAGGGACGGCGCTTCGCCGAGTTCGGCGACCTGTTCGATCCGCGGCTGGGCGTGCCGGTGCTGGTGGTGCACTTCCTGGCCCTGCTGGAGCTGGCGCGCGAGAACCTGATCGAAGTGACGCAGGCCGAACCGTTCGCGCCACTGTACGTGCGGCTGGCGTATATGCCGAGCTGAGGCCGCTCGCCCTCACCCCCGCCCCTCTCCCGCTGCGCGGGCGAGGGGCGATCGGCGTCGCGCGACCACTACTCGCTGGCGAAGAAGCCCTTCATCCGCTCCATGAAGGAGCGCGCCTGGGGAGCGTGCTTGGCGCCGCCTTCCTTCAACGAGTGGTCCAGGTCGCGCAGCAGCTTCTTCTGCTTTTCGGTCAGTCGCACCGGGATCTCGACCCGGATGTGGCAGTACAGGTCGCCCGGGTGGCTCGAACGAACGCCCTTGACGCCCTTGCCGCGCAGGCGGAAGGTCTTGCCGTTCTGCGTGCCCTCGGGAATCGCGATGCTGACCTTCTCGGTCAGCGTCGCCACTTCCAGCTCGCCGCCCAGGGTCGCGGCGGCCACCGACACCGGCACCTCGCAGTGCAGGTCGTCGCCGTCGCGCTGGAACACGTCGTGCTGCTTCAGGCGGATCTCCACGTACAGGTCGCCCGGCGGGCCTCCGTTCATCCCGGGCTCGCCCTTGCCGGCCAGGCGGATGCGCTGGCCCTCGTCGATGCCGGCCGGGATGCTCACTTCGAGCACCTTGTTGCGCTTCACGCGCCCGTCGCCGTGGCAGGTGGTGCACGGCTCGGGAATCACGCGCCCGCTGCCGTGGCAGGTCGGGCAGGTCTGCTGGATCGAGAAGAACCCCTGCGTCATGCGCACCGCACCCGAGCCGCCGCAGGTGCTGCAGGTCTTGGGCTTGGTTCCGGGCCGCGCCCCGGTGCCACCGCACGCCTCGCAGTGGTCCCAGGCCGGCACGCGGATGTCGGTGCCGAATCCGCGCGCGGCCTGCTCCAGCGTGATCTCCATGTTGTAGCGCAGGTCGGCGCCGCGAAACGCGCCGCCGGCGCGCCCGCGCGCCGCGCCGCCGAAGATGTCGCCGAAGATGTCGCCGAAGGCCTCGGCGAAACCGCCCATGCCGGCGCCGGCCGCGGCGCCCGCATTCGGATCGACGCCGGCGTGCCCGAAGCGGTCGTAGGCGGCGCGCTTCTGGGAGTCCGAAAGAATCTCGTAGGCCTCCTTGGCCTCCTTGAACTTGCCCTCGGAGCTCCTGTCTTCCGGATTGCGGTCCGGATGGTGCTTCATCGCCAGCTTGCGATATGCCTTCTTGATCTCCTCATCGGAGGCATTCTTGGCGACACCCAGAATGTCATAGAAATCGCGTTTGGACATATCCCGTCAGACGAAGCGAAGCGGCCCGCCGCGCGGCTCGATCGAGCCCGCGGGGCGGACCGCCCAGAACGGCGGGGCGATGATCAGCCCCGCTTGACCTCCCGATAATCGGCATCGACCACATCGTCGTTCGCCTTCTTCTCGGGTTCCGCGGATTGGGAACCGGCCGCTTGAGCCGCCTCCCCGGCCTGGGCCTGCGTGCCAGCGTACATCTTCTCGCCGAGCTTCTGCGAGGCCGCCATCAAGGCCTGCGTCTTGGCCTCGATCGCATCCTTGCTGTCGCTCTTCAAGGCTTCCTCGACTTCCTTGACCGCGGCTTCGATCCCGCTCTTCTCGGCCGCGTCGAGCTTGTCGCCGTGCTCGCTCAAGGCCTTGCGGATCTGGTGCACGGTGGCGTCGGCCGTGTTGCGGCTCTGCGCCAGCTCGAAGCGGCGATGATCCTCCGCCTTGTTGGCTTCCGCGTCGCGCACCATGCGCTGGATCTCTTCCTCGTTCAGGCCCGAGTTGGCCTTGATCGTGATCTTGTTTTCCTTGCCGGTCGCCTTGTCCTTGGCGCCCACGTGCAGGATGCCGTTGGCGTCGATGTCGAACCCGACCTCGATCTGCGGCGTGCCGCGCGGCGCCGGCGGAATGCCTTCCAGGTTGAACTCGCCCAGCAGCTTGTTGCCGGCCGCCATCTCGCGCTCGCCCTGGAACACCTTGATCGTCACCGCCGGCTGGCTGTCGTCGGCCGTCGAGAAGGTCTGCGAGAACTTGGTCGGGATCGTCGTGTTCTTCTGGATCATCTTGGTCATCACGCCGCCGAGCGTCTCGATGCCCAGCGACAGCGGCGTCACGTCCAGCAGCAGCACGTCCTTGCGGTCGCCCGACAGCACGGCGCCCTGGATCGCGGCGCCCACCGCGACGGCTTCGTCCGGATTGACGTCCTTGCGCGGCTCGCGCCCGAACAGCTCCCGCACCGTGTCCTGGACCTTGGGCATGCGGGTCTGTCCGCCCACCAGGATCACGTCGTTGATCTCGGAAACCTTCACGCCCGCATCCTTTATCGCGATGCGGCACGGCTCCACCGTCTTCTGGATCAGGTCCTCGACCAGCGCCTCCAGCTTGGCGCGCGTGAGCTTGATGTTCAGGTGCTTGGGACCGCTCTGGTCCGCCGTGATGTACGGCAGGTTGATCTCGGTCTGCTGCGACGAGGACAGCTCGATCTTGGCCTTCTCGGCGGCCTCCTTCAGCCGCTGCAGCGCCAGCACGTCCTTGCCCAGGTCGACGCCCTGGTCCTTCTTGAATTCGACGATCACGTAATCGATGATGCGCTGGTCGAAATCCTCGCCGCCCAGGAACGTATCGCCGTTGGTCGACAGCACCTCGAACTGCTTTTCGCCGTCCACGTCGGCGATCTCGATGATCGAGATGTCGAACGTGCCGCCGCCCAGGTCGTACACGGCGATCTTGCGGTCACCGCGCTCTTCCTTCTTGTCCAGGCCGAACGCCAGCGCGGCCGCCGTGGGCTCGTTGATGATGCGCTTGACCTCCAGGCCCGCGATGCGCCCGGCGTCCTTGGTGGCCTGCCGCTGCGAGTCGTTGAAGTAGGCCGGAACCGTGATCACCGCCTCGGTGACGGGCTCGCCCAGGTAGTCCTCGGCCGTCTTCTTCATCTTGCGCAGCACCTCGGCCGAAACCTGCTGCGGCGCGATCTTCTTGCCGTTCACCTCGACCCAGGCGTCGCCGTTGTCGGCCCTGACGATCTTGTACGGCATCAGGGCGATGTCCTTCTGCACCTCCTTCTCGTCGAAGCGCCGGCCGATCAGCCGCTTCACGGCGTACAGCGTGTTCCTCGGGTTGGTGACCGCCTGCCGCTTGGCCGGCGCGCCGACCAGGATCTCGCCGTTGTCCATGTAGGCGACGACCGAGGGCGTGGTGCGCGCACCCTCCGAATTCTCGATGACCTTGGGCTGTCCGCCCTCGACGATCGCGACGCAGGAGTTGGTCGTCCCCAGGTCGATTCCGATGATCTTGCTCATGTTCTTTCCTCTGTGTGCAGCGTGTTGTCGTTGCCTTCCGCTACCCTAGCTGGAGTCCGGCCGCTCCCTTTCAAGTGCTCCGGCTGACCGTGACCAGCGCCGGACGCAGCACGCGATCGGAGATCATCCAGCCCTTCTGCAGCACCGCCACCACGTGGTTGGGCGGCACCGCCCCTTCACCCGGCCCCACCGGCACGGTCGAGATCGCCTGGTGCCGGTGCGGATCGAATTTCTCGCCGTCCGGGTTGATTTCGGTCAGGTGCGCCCGCTCGAAGGCGGCCAGCAGCTGGCGCAGCGTGATCTGCACCCCTTCGCGCAGCTTCTCGGGGCTGGCCGCGCCCGCTTCGAGTGCCCGCTCCAGGCTGTCGGCCACCGGCAGCAGCGATTCGGCGAACGACTCGATCGCGAACTTCTGCGCCTTGGCGATTTCCTCCTGCATGCGCCGGCGCGTGTTTTCCACATCGGCGCGCGCGCGCAGATACAGGTCGTAGTTTTCCGCGGCTTTCGCCCGCGCGGCCTCCAGCTCGCGCTGCAGATCGGGCAGCGTCTGCGGCGTCGCGCCGTCGTTGGCCGCCTCGACCTGTCCCTGAGGCCCGGTTTCCGGCTCCAAGGTCTCGCCTCCCCTTATCCAAGTGTATGAAACAAAACAACTTCCCGGCAGATTGGGGCGGTCGGCCGGATTTCAAGACCCGACCACCGCCGCGGCTGCGCAGGCCGGTCCCGACGACCGGTTGCCGATCCACCCGCTCGCGCGTCAGCGATAAGGATGGGGTATCCGTTATGCCGGAAGAACTAAAGTAAAGGTTTGATGCGAATCGGATTCAACGGAGAATTTTCATGGACACCATCGAGCCCCCCGCCAGGAAGCTGCACCCGCTGCTGGCGACGGCTGCCGTCGCCGTCATTGTCACCAGCGTGCTCGGTGCCATCGTGCTGATCACCGACCAGGTCGCGGCCCACCGGGCCGACGCCGGCGCCGTGGCGGCTGCCGATACGGCTCCCGCACCGGCCTCGGCCCCGCCGGCTGCCGCCCCGGCAACGGTGAGCCCACCCGAGACCGCCGCGCCGGCGAGCCCGGCGCGCAAGGCCACGCGCGCCGCCCCGCCCAAGCCGAAGGCGCCCGCCACGCTCGCACAGGACTACAGCGCCCCGCCTGCGCCGCCGGCCGTCGCGCCCGCAGGCGTTCCGCCCGATGTGGCGATGGCGCCGCCGCCCCCGCCGGTGTGCAGCAATTGCGGTGTCGTGGCCGGCGTGCGGGCGGTGAAGACGGCCGGCCAGGGCACCGGGGTCGGCGCGGTCGCCGGAGGCGTGGTGGGTGGACTGGTCGGCCACCAGTTCGGCAGCGGACACGGCAAGGACGCGATGAGCATCCTGGGGGTGATCGGCGGCGCGGTGGCCGGCCACGAGGTCGAGAAGGAAGTGAAGGCGACCACGCATTACGAGGTCGACGTGCGCCTGGACAACGGGCAGCTGCGCACGGTCAGCGTGCCGGCAGATCCGGGTCCGGTCGTTGGGACGCGGGTAAGGATTGAAAACGGACAGTTGTTTCGGGAAGCGCCGCAGTCCTGACGCCGAACGCCCTCTCCCCCGCCCCTCTCCCGCTGCGCGGGCGAGGGGCGATCGGGCGTCTCACTGTCAGCGGGGCGCGCCCATTGCGATGGCGCGCTCGGCGCTGCGGCGGGCCTCGACGGGCTGGCGGTCCTGCTGGGCGGAATCGATCGGCCAGCCTTGCACGTTGCGCTCGACCAGGTCGGCCAGCGCGCGGATGAAGTGCGCACTGTCGTTCAGGCAGCCAATGTAGCGCAGCTGCTGGCCGCCGGCCTGCAGGAACGTCGCCTGCCCCTCGATCGCGATTTCCTCCAGCGTCTCCAGGCAGTCGGCCACGAATCCGGGGCAGATCACGTCCAGGCGCCGCATGCCGCTGCGCCCGAGGTCGCGCAGCGTGTCGGCGGTGGACGGTTCGAGCCAGCGGGCGCGCCCGAAGCGCGACTGGAAGCTCACCCGCCAGGCGGCTGGCCCCAGCTCCAGCGCCTCGGCCAGCAGCCGTGCCGTCTTCTGGCATTCGCAGTGGTACGGGTCGCCCAGGTCCAGATTGCGCCGGGGCAGCCCGTGGAAGCTCATCAGCAGGCACTCGCCGCGTCCGTGCCGCTCCCAGTGGGCGGCCACCGACGCACGCAGGGCCTCGATGTAGCCGGTGTCGTCGGCGAAGTGCTTGATCCAGCGCATCTCCGGCAAGTCGCGCAGGCGCCCCAGCACCTGGTTCACGCCGTCGACGCTCGAGGCGGTCGTGGTGGCCGAGTACTGCGGGTACATCGGCAGCATCAGCATGCGCGCCACGCCGCGCGCGCGCAGCTGCTGCAGCACGGCGCCGATCGAGGGTTCGCCGTAGCGCATCGCCAGCGCCACATCGAGTTGCAGGCCGCGCGAGGCCAGGTGAGCGCCGAGCGCGCCGGCCTGCCGTTGCGAGTTCACCAGCAGCGGGGAGCCCTCGGGCGTCCACACCGCCGCGTACTTGGCGGCCGACTTGGCCGGCCGCAGCGCCAGCACCGGGCCGTTCAGGATGGGCCACCAGATCCAGCGCGGGATCTCCACCACGCGCGGGTCGGACAGGAACTGGCGCAGGTAGCGGCGCACCGCCGGCGCCGTGGGCGCCTGCGGCGTGCCGAGGTTGATCAGCACGACCGCCGAGCGCTCGACGCCGCCATGCACGTGCCCGCCGTCCCCGATGAAACGCATCGGCGCCCGCGTCAGTCGCTCGACAGCACGTTGGACAGCAGCTTGGCGGTGATGTCGACGATCGGAATCACGCGCTCGTAGGCCATCCGGGTCGGGCCGATCACGCCAAGCGTGCCGACCACTTTGCCGTCCACCTCGTAGGGGGCCACCACCATGCTCAGCTGGTCCAGCGGCACCAGCGCCGATTCGCCGCCGATGTAGATCTGCACGCCCTGCGCGCGCCCGGAAATGTCCAGCAGCTGCAGCAGCCGCGTCTTGTGCTCGAACAGGTCGAACAGGGCACGCAGCTTCTCCATGTCCGCAGCCAGATCATTGACCCCGAGCAGGTTGCGCTCGCCGGAGATCACCACCGGGTCGGAGCGCTCGATTTCCTCGGCGCCGGCCTGCACCGCGGCTTCCATCAGGTCGCCCATTTCCTGGCGCAGCGCACCCAGCTCGCCGTGCAGCCGCGCATGGGCCTGCTCGAAGCTCATGCCGGCGTATTGCTGGTTCAGCGCATTGGCCGCTTCGATCAGCTGGGCCTGCGAGTAGGGCCGCTCGACCCGCAGCACCCGGTTGTGCACATCGCCCTCGGGGGACACCACGATCATCAGGATGCGCCGCTCCGACAGGCGCAGGAACTCGACCTGGCGGAAGGTCGAGGCGCGCTGCGGCGTGAGCACCACGCCGGCGAAGCTCGACAGGCTCGACAGCAGCTGCGCGGCGCTTTGAATCACCCGCTGCGGCTCGGCCACCTGCAGCTGCCCCTGCATGCGCTCGGTCTGCTCGGCTTCCAGCGGCCGCACCGTCATCAGCGTGTCGACGAAGAACCGGTAGCCGCGCGGCGTCGGCACCCGCCCGGCCGAGGTGTGGGGGCTGGAGACGAACCCGAGCTCCTCCAGGTCGGCCATCACGTTGCGGATCGTGGCCGGCGACAGTTCCAGCCCGGAAATCCTCGACAACGACCGGGAGCCGACCGGCTGGCCTTCCTCGATGTACTGCTCGATCAGCCGCTTGAGCAGAAGACGCGAACGATCGTCCAGCATGAGTGACATTCTACGAAGCGCGGTGCGCCCTGTCAGCGTTCCAGTGCGGCGCGGGATGTCGTATCCACGCTCTTTTCTTGCATAATCGGGCCATGACCGCGCCCTTCCGCAACGTGGCCATCTTCGCCAAACCGCGAACGGAGGGCAATCGGCCCGCTTTGCAGCAGGTGCTCTTGAACATTGTGCGCCTGATCGAGCAGGCGGGCCTGACTCCGATGATCGAGGCCGGAACGCGCGATTCGGTCGATCTTAGCGGGTTCGAAGGCCACGACCTGGCCGCGCTGGTGCAGAACGCCGACGTGGCGCTCGTGCTGGGCGGGGACGGCACGATGCTGGGCATCGCGCGCGAACTGTCCGCCTACCGCATCCCGCTGATCGGAATCAACTTCGGGCGCCTCGGCTTCATCACCGACATCGGGCTGGAGGAGATGCCCGACCTGCTGCCGGAAATGCTGGCCGGCCGCTTCGAGGTCGAGCAGCGCCCGCTGCTGGAGGCCGAGGTGCGGCGCGAGGGCGCCGGTGTGTACCGGGCGCGGGCCTTCAACGACGTGGTGGTGTCGCACGGTACCGCCGGCGGGATCGTCGGATTCACGGTGCGGGTCGATGGTGTGACGATGTACAACCAGCGCGCCGACGGCATCATCCTGGCCACTCCGACCGGCTCGACCGCCTATGCCCTGTCGGCCAGCGGACCGATCCTGCATCCGTCGCTGGCGGGCCTCGTACTGGTGCCGGTGGCGCCCCACACGCTGTCGAACCGGCCGATCACGCTGCCCGACAGCGTGGTGGTCGAGATCGAGGTGACCGATATGCGAGATGCCAGCGCGCATTTCGACATGCAGCTGTTCTCGCCGCTGCGCTCGGGCGACGTGGTGCGGGCGCTGCTGAGCCAGGACAAGGTCACGCTGCTGCATCCGGCCGGCTACAACTACTTCGAGACGCTGCGGCGCAAGCTGCACTGGAACGTGCTGTCCGGCGAGCCGTACGGCCGCGCCTGAGCACGCCGTCGCGTCACGCCCGTCGATGCTGCTGAACCTGTCAGTGCGCGATTTCGTGGTCGTGCAGGCGCTCGACCTCGATTTCGGTCCGGGCTTCACCGTGCTCACGGGCGAAACCGGCGCCGGCAAGTCGATCCTGATCGATGCGCTGCAGCTTGCGCTGGGCGAGCGCTCCGACTCCGGCGTGATCCGCGAGGGCGCGCAGCGGGCCGAGGTCGCGGCCGAATTCCGGACCGACGAGGCCGCCGCGCGCTGGCTGGCCGACGCCGGTCTGGGCGGCGAGGGCGAGGTGGCGTTGTTGCGCCGCACCCTGGACGCGGCCGGGCGCAGCCGCGCCTTCATCAACGGCAGCCCGGTGACGCTGGGCCAGCTGCGCGACCTGGGCGAGCTGCTGGTCGACATCCACGGCCAGCATGCCCACCAGTCGCTGCTGCGCCCGCCCGCGCAGCTGCAGCTGCTCGACGAACATGGACAGCTGCAGGCGCCGGCCCGCAGCGTGGAGGCCGCTTACCGCGAGCTGCGCCACGCCCGCCAGGCGCGCGAGGACGCCGAGGCCGCCTCGGCCGGCGCAGCCAGCGAGCGCGAGCGGCTGCTGTGGACCGCGGAGGAGCTGACCGAGCTCGGTCCGGAGGCGGGCGAGTGGGAGCGCGTGTCGTCCGAACACAAGCGCCTGTCGCACGCGGCCAGCCTGCTCGAGGGCGCACACGAGGCGATCGACACGCTGGCCGAGGCCGAACTGGCCGCGCTGGCGCGCATCGACGCGGCGGCCAGCCGCCTCAGGCCGCTGGCCGGCTTCGACGCCCGGCTGCAACCGGTGCTCGACATCCTGGAATCGGCCCGCACCGAGGTCGACGAGGCCGTACGCCAGCTGAACCAGTACCTGGCCCATGCGGACCTGGACGAAGCGCGCCTGGCACAGGTCGATTCGCGCCTGGCGGCGCTGCATACCGCCGCGCGCAAGCTGCGCTGCGCGCCCGAGCGCCTGGCGGAGTTGCTGGCCGCCACGCAGGCGCAGCTGCAGGCGCTGACGGCGGCCTCCGACCTGGATGGACTGCGCCAGACCGAGGCGGACGCCCTGCAGCGGTTCAACGAGGCGGCGGCCGCGCTGTCGGCGGCGCGCCGGCAGGCCGCTCAGAACATGGGGCGCGAAGTGACGCGGGCGATGCAGGACCTGTCGATGGCGGGTGGCCGCTTCGCGGTCGGCCTGGAGGGGTCGGACCCGAGCGCCAGCGGGCTGGAGCGGGCCGAGTTCCAGGTGGCCGGACATGCCGGGGCCGCGCTGCGGGCGCTGGCGAAGGTCGCTTCGGGCGGCGAGCTGTCCCGCATCAGCCTGGCGATCTCGGTGATCGCGGCCTCGGCCACGCCGGTTCAGACCTTGATTTTCGATGAAGTCGACGCCGGCATCGGCGGCGCCGTGGCCGACGTGGTGGGGCGCCGCTTGAAGCAGCTGGGGCAGCTGCGCCAGGTGCTGTGCGTGACCCACCTGCCGCAGGTGGCCGCGCACGCCGACCGGCACCTGGTGGTCAGCAAGCTGCAGGCGCCGGATCAGCGCCCGCTGTCGAGCGTGGTGCCGCTGGACCGGGCCGGGCGCGTGGAGGAACTGGCCAGGATGCTGGGCGGTCAGCAGATCACCGACACCACGCGCAAGCACGCGCGCGAACTGCTGGCGCAGTAGCGGGCGCCGCGAAGCGGGTGGCGTTGCGGCCGCGCCGGCCCGTCAGCTTCCGTTGTGGCCGCAGTTGGGCTTCTTGCACACGCCGTACAGCGCCAGCGCGTGGTCCTGCAACTCGAAACCGCGCTCGGCGGCGATGATCTTCTGGCGCGCCTCGATCTCGGGGTCGACGAACTCCTCGACCCGGCCGCAGCTCAGGCACACGAGGTGGTCGTGGTGCGGACCTTCGTTCAGTTCGAACACGGCGCGCCCGGCCTCGAAATGGCGCCGCACCAGCAATCCGGCCTGCTCGAACTGTGTCAGCACGCGATAGACGGTGGCCAGACCGACGTCCACGTGATCGGCCACCAGGGCGCGATAGACATCCTCCGCGCTCATGTGGCGCGCCGCTTCGGGCTCGCTCGAGCGCCTCTGGAAGATCTCCAGGATCTTCAGGCGCGGCGCGGTGGCCTTCAATCCGCTGACTTTAAGGTCGGCTGAGCCGGACAGGTTTTTCATTTCCGATCCCAATCCATCATCGTTCCGCCGGTATCATATGCACAAATGTGGGCAATTGACTGGACCTATATCAAACCGGAGCCGAAGCGCCGGCCCCCGAAGGCGCCCCGGACCGCCCTGCGGGGGGGACACCCGGCCGGCCGTGCCTTGCTGCTGTGCGGGGCGCTGGCGATGGGCGGCTGCAGCTCGGTCCCGCATTCGTTCCCGGTCTCGGTCACGGATTACCTGCCGCACTTCCTGCAGCCTTACCGGCCGGACGTCCAGCAGGGCAACGTGATCACCAGCGACATGGTGGACCAGCTCAGGCCGGGCATGACGCGCGACCAGGTCCGGTTCATGCTCGGGACCCCGCTGCTCACCGACCGGTTCCACCCGGACCGGTGGGATTACCTGTACTACCTGAACCCGCATAAAGGCGCGCCGCAGCGTCGCAACCTGGTCATCTACTTCAAGGACAGTCGGCTCGATCACTTCAGCAGCGATGCGATGCCCCCGGAATCGATGGCCGACAACCTGATCCTGGGCGTGCAACCGGGCGCGCGTTCAATCCCGCCTCCCAAGGAACCGGCTCCGCAGGCGACGCCGCCGGCACCGACCCCGTAGCTGCGGGCGCGTTCTCGAGAGCTTGCACAAAGTGATGGACGACGGGTCCTTCATCATGGGTGCGGTATGAAACTGGCTATCGCGGGAAGCGGCGGCCGCATGGGCCGGATGCTGATCGAGGCGGCGCTGGCGGCCGGCGACGTGACGATCGCAGCCGCCCTGGAGCGCGCCGACGCGCCGCAGATCGGGCAGGACTGCGCGCTGTTCCTCGGGCGCACGATCGGAACCCCCGTCACCAGCGACGTATCGGCGATCGCGCAGGCCGACGTGCTGATCGATTTCACGCGGCCGGAGGGCACGCTGCGGCACCTGCAGGCGTGCGTCGAGCACCGCGTGCGCGCGGTGATCGGCACCACCGGCTTCGACGAGGCCGGGCGGCGCCAGATCGAGCAGGCCGCGCGCACCGTGCCGGTCGTGTTCTCGCCGAACATGAGTGTCGGGGTCAACGTGGCGTTCCGGCTGGTCGAGCTCGCCGCGCGCATGCTGCCGGACGAATTCGACGTCGAGATCATCGAAGCGCACCACCGCCAAAAGGTGGACGCGCCGTCGGGCACCGCCCTGCGGCTGGGCGAGCTGGCGGCCAATGCCCAGGGCCGCTCGCTGCAACAGGCCGCGGTGCACGCCCGCCACGGCGTCACCGGCCCGCGGCCGCCCGGCAGCATCGGCTTTTCGGTGATCCGCGGCGGTGACCTGGTCGGGGACCACACGGTGATGTTCGCCGGCACCGGGGAACGCATCGAGATCACGCACCGTTCGTCCAGCCGCATGACCTACGCGCTCGGGGCGCTGCGCGCGGCGCGCTTCCTGGCGCAGCGCGAACCGGGCCTGTACGACATGCGCGACGTGCTCGGGCTGGGCTAGCCAGAGGTCGCGGGTGAACGAGGGATTCGGATTCGAGCATTTCTGGATGCAGGCCGACGGCCTGATCCGGGCCAACGTCTACCTGCTGCTGGCGATGTCGTTCGCGAGCTGGTTCCTGATCTTCCTGAAGACCTGGTCAGGCCTGCGGGCGCGCCGCGTGCTGCGCTCGCTCGACGCGTTCTGGTCGGCGCCCTCGATCGAGCAGGCGCTCGCCACCCTGGCCGCCAGGGACTCCGAGTCGCTGCTGGCGCCGCTGGCCAAGGCCGCGATCGAGGCGGTGCGCCAGCGCGACGGCGATGCGCCGTCCTGGAACGCGCCGTCGGACCGATTGACGCGCGCCTTGCGGTCGGCCATGCAGGTCGTGACCGGCCGCCTCGAGTCCGGCCTGACGCTGCTCGCAACGGTCGGCGCCACCGCGCCGTTTGTCGGGCTGCTCGGAACGGTCTGGGGCATCTACCACGCGCTGCTGAACATCGCCTCGAGCGGATCGCTGTCGATCGACAAGGTGGCCGGCCCGGTGGGCGAGGCGCTGATCATGACCGCGTTCGGGCTGGGCGTGGCGATACCGGCCGTGCTCGCCTACAACGGCATCGCGCGCGCCAATCGGCTGCTGATCCTGCAGATCGACGGCTTCGCGCACGACCTGCATGCGCTGCTGGCCCCGGGCGGAGCCACGACCCGATGATGACCTTCGGGCGCTTCCGCCAGAGCACGGACCTGTTCGAGCCGATGGCCGAGATCAACGTCACGCCGCTGGTCGACGTGACGCTGGTGCTGCTGATCGTCTTCATCATCACGGCCCCCTTGATCACGTATGCGATCAAGCTCGATCTGCCCGCCGCCAATGCCGCTCCGGCCGCCCCGGCGCCGGCCGCCATCGAGGTTTCCATCAACGCAGCCGGCACGCTGTACTGGAACGGCACGGCGCTCGATACGGCCGCGCTGGAGGCGCGCCTGAAGCAGGCGGCCGCCGCCTCGCCGCAGCCCGAGCTGCACCTGCGGGCCGACCGCGCGGTGCGCTACGAATTCGTGGCCGAACTGATGTCGGCGGCGCAACGGGCCGGCCTGCAGCACATCGGATTCGTGACCGATCCGGCGGGCGACGCCGCCGCCCGCGCGCAATTCAAGCGACATTGAGCCGGCGCCGCCGCAGTGAGCGCGCCCGCCGTGTCCTGCCGGCGCTGCTGGCGCTGTGCCTGTCGCTGAGCGCCCAGGCGGCGCCGGTCGAAGCCACCGACGACGCCGGCAGCCGGATCACACTGCCGCGGCCCGCGCGCCGGGTGGTCAGCCTGGCCCCGTCGATCACCGAGCAGCTGTTCGCGATCGGCGCGGGCGAGGTCGTGGTCGGCACCAGCGCGTTTTCGGACTACCCGCCGCAGGCGGGCCGGATCCCGGTGGTGGCGGGCGCGGGCGGAGTGGACCTGGAACGGATCGCATCGCTGCACCCGGACCTGGTGGTGGTTTGGGGCAGCGGCTATCCACCGGCAACGCAGGATGCGCTGCGGCGGCTGGGCGTGCGCGTGTACGTCAGCGAACCGGCTTCGCTCGAATCGATCGCAAGTTCCATGGAGCGGCTCGGAGAACTGACCGGCGCCTCGGGCGCCCGGACGCAGGCCCGGCAGTTCCGCTCGACCGTGCGGCAGCTGCGCGCGCAGTACGCCGGGCGCAGCCCGGTGCGGGCCTTCTACCAGGCCTGGGAGCAGCCCCTGATGACGCTGTCGGGACGGCAGGTGATCAGCGAGGCCCTTGCGCTGTGCAGCGCGCGCAACGTGTTCGATCGCCTGGCACCGCTGGCGCCCGCGGTGTCGCCCGAAGCGGTGATCGCGGCCGACCCGCAGATCATCCTGACCGACGAGCCCGGGGGCGTGGACCGCGGCGAGCTCGACTTCTGGAAGCGCTATCCGTTCGTTGCGGCGGTGGCCAAGGGGCAGCTGTACACGCTGGATTCCGACCGCATGTCGCGGCCGACGCCGCGCATGCTGCAGGAAGTGCAGACGCTGTGCGAGCGGGTCGAGCAGGCACGCCAGGCATCGCACCGGTGAAGGCCGTGCGGCGGGGCTGGTTGCCGACCGGGCTTAGACTGCTTGCAGGCGCCGCGCCCGCAATGCGCGCGTGAAATGAGATCATGACGGCCCCGCCGACGCAGGTTCCGCAACACAAGCCCGAGCGCGCGTCGCCTGCCCCACCGGCCGGCGCGCCTGCGGCTGCGATCGCCGCCGCGCTTCTGTCGGCCGCACTGGTCTGGTTCGGGATGGGATTGCACCCGGCTTGGCCGCTGGCGTGGCTGGCTCCGATCCCAATCCTGCTGGCCGGTTTCACCGTCCGGGGTTGGGCCTGCTTCTTGTGCGCCGCGACGGCCGTTGCGCTCGGCGGCTTGAGCAGCTGGACCTATCTGTCGGAGGTCATCCGGTTGCCGTGGTTCGTGATCGCGGCAGTCCTGCTGCTTCCGGCCGTGATCTTCGCGCTCTGTGCCGTGCTGGCGCGCGCGTTGATCGTGCGCGGCGATGTCCTCTGGGGGCTGATCGCATTTCCATCGGCCTGGGTCACGTTCGAGTACCTGGGCCTGCTCTTCAGTCCGAACGGCACTTTCGGCAGCATCGCCTACACCCAGAGCGACTTTCTTCCGATCGTTCAGCTGGCGGCCGTCGGTGGTGTGCTCCTGGTTTCGTTCGTCGTCCTGTTTGTCGCCGTTGCGGCGGCCGCTACGGTCTACCAGCGCCTCCGCGGCGGTCGCTGGCGCATGACGCTGGCTGCGCTCGTGGCCGTCCTGGCAGGCGCCTGCGGCTACGGGCTGTTGCGCCTGAACGCCCCGATCGCCGGCGAGCGCATCGAGGTCGGCCAGATCGCACAGGACGCCGGCCACGTGAAGAGTCTGGACGGCGACCCGGATCTGACGCGGTCCGTCATTGCCGGCTACGCCCGCCAGGTCGACGCCGTCGGCGCACGCGGCGCGCGGATCGTGGTGTTGCCCGAGGAAGTCGCAGGCGTGCAGCCGCAGGACCTGGGCCAGGTGGAAGAGATCGTGGCCAATGCCGCGCGCCGCAACCACCTGACCCTGATCGCGGGTCTGAGGCTGCTCGGCACCCCGAAAGGCCAGAACGTGGCACTGGTGTTTCGACCCGACGGCGCTGTGTTGCGCCCGTACCAGAAGCACCACCTCGTGCCCGTGTGGGAGAGCGAGCGCCTGGAGGCGGGAACCGGCATTTTGCTGGTGGACGATACGGCTTCACGCTGGGGCGTGCAGATTTGCAAGGATCTGGACTTTCCTGACCTGTCGGCCACATATGGACGCGAGAGGACTGGCCTGATGCTGGTGCCGGCCTGGGATTTCGGGGATGACGCCTGGATGCACAGCCGCATGGCGGTGATGCGGGGCGTGGAGCAAGGATTCTCGATCGTGCGCACCGCGGCCGATGGGCTGCTGACCGTCAGCGACGACCGGGGACGGATACTGGCGCAACTCGACAGCGGCACAGTGCCATTCGCGCTGGGGCTCTCCGAGGTGCGGGTTCAGCGCGACGCGACGCCCTATGGAGCCTGGGGCGACTGGCCCGGACCGGTCTGCGTGGCGCTGACGCTGATGGCGCTGGCCCGGCTGTCGCTGTCCGCGCTCGGGCCACGCAAGACTTAGGTTGGTTTCCCACCCGAGGCCGCCCGTCTGTCGCCTGTGCGGACCACGCCCCCGGATCGGCAATTCGTCGCGCCCCGCTGGTCTGCCGGCGCGGCGGCGTTACGCTATGCGCAACCATCGACAAACGCTTGGGGGGCGCCATGGCGGAAAGCGACGAACTTGCGAAACTGGGCGACCTGCACAGCCGCGGCATCCTGTCCGACGACGAATTCGCCCGCGCCAAGGCGCGCGTGCTCAACGGTTCGGCGTCGACCCAGGGGCAGGCGCCCATCGTTCGCGCGATCAATGGGCTGCGCCGCAGCCGGGATGACCGCTGGCTGGGGGGCGTGTGCGGCGGCATCGGCCAGTCCACGGGCATTGCATCCTGGCTGTGGCGCCTGGTTTTCACCGCGCTCGTGCTGTGCGGCGGCGCCGGGATCGTGGTGTACCTGTTGATGTGGATCTTCGTGCCGCTGGAGCCGGCCCGCATGGGCATCGGCCAGCCGGCCGGCTAAGGCCGGGTTCCCGGCGGCAGGTGGGCTTCGATGTCCCTGGCCAGGCTCTCGGGCTTGTCATTGGGTGCGTAGCGGGCCACCACCCGCCCCTGGGGATCGACCAGGAATTTGGTGAAGTTCCACTTGATGCCCTCGGTGCCCAGCAGCCCGGGGGCCGCCTGTTTCAAGTGCTGGTACAGCGGGTGGGCACGGGCGCCATTGACCTCGATCTTGGCAAACATGGGGAAGCTCACGCCGTAGTTGAGGCTGCAGAAGCTCTGGATCTCGGCTTCGTCGCCCGGCTCCTGGTGGCCGAACTGATCGCAGGGGAAGCCCAGCACGGCGAAGCCGCGCTCCTTGTACTGGCGGTACAGTGCTTCCAGGCCTTTGTATTGCGGAGTGAAGCCGCATTGGCTGGCCACGTTGACGATCAACAGGGTCCTGCCGGCGTAGTCGGCGAGGCGTTGCCGCTGTCCGGTGATGGTTTGCACTTCGATTTCTTGCAGTGTGCTCATGCGGGGCTCCGAAGCGGTCGGAGCTGGCGGACGTACGTGAAATCGGACCCATGATCTTAATCGCGCCGGCCGAACCGCAAGACGCGCAAGCGATCCTGGCCTTGCAGAACTGCAGCGTGGCCGTGGTGTGCTGACCCAGCTTTATCGCCGCTCGCCCTCACCCCCTCCCCTTGTATGTTTCAGTGCAAGGGGAAGCCATGAATCGTAAGCTTGTTTCTGGCGCTGCCGGACGCGGCAGTAGGCGGCCGGCG
>Ga0209698_10000106_pt1 | contig 79694 bp, 77 predicted proteins | sample LitLauG_LLR_2012_FD_187203 | JGI IMG/M metagenome (GOLD analysis project Ga0209698, IMG submission 187203) | Freshwater sediment microbial communities from Pennsylvania, USA - Little Laurel Run_MetaG_LLR_2012 (SPAdes) (version 2) | ecosystem: Environmental > Aquatic > Freshwater > Creek >... | reverse complement strand
GACGACGTGCTTGTCGTTGTCTACCCAATAGCTTCCTTTGTAGGTCACTCCGCCAATCGTGGATTGAACCGGTTGGTAGCCTTCTGGAAGTGATGACATGACCCGCCCGTGAAAGAGAAATGGAGGCCAGTTTACCGCCATCGAGGCAGGATCCGGGGAACGCACCGGACTCTGCCCCCGAAGTGCCGTTCGCCCCATCCCGCTGCCGAAACGCGCCGTCCATCGCTCTGGCGGCGCGGGTCAGGAAAAGAGGCGAAACAGCTCCTTGGAGCCAAGCAGGATCAGCCCCAGAGCGAAGAACACCGCGCCGCCGATACCGATAATGACGATCGCGACATCCGTCAGCCCCCATTTGTCCGACTCCGAAGGCGCAATGCGCCATCGATACAGACCGCCGATAATCGCGGCAGCCAGGCCGAGAATGATCATCCACTTCATGCTGGGTCTGCCATTCAGAGAATGCCTTAACGACACCCGCGCATACGCAGACTCAAAGGATCAGCGTCAGTCCGCACGATTTTAGGTCATCGTGAAGCGAGTAAATTCTGCCTCACATCCCTGGCGGAGGATCTCGTGAATCGAACCTGGATTGCTGCACCCTTGTGCTTCGCATGCGCGGCCATGGCCGGATCTGAACAACAGGCCGTTTCAGCGGCAATTGCCGAACTCGAGCGCGCCAAGTCTTCCCTGATGCAGGAATACGCTGCCCGAGGTAATGCCTTTCCAAAGACATCGGAATGGGAGTACCGCTCAAATTCTGCCGGATCCGTCGCGTACACCTCGAAGGAATCCAAATCCGCTGCTTTGGTCGCGACCATCACTGAAACCAAGAATGAAGACCTGTACAACCGGCATTTGGCCTATTTTGCCGAAACCCAACCCAATGGGTCCCTCGTCTGGACCTGCGGCACCGCCAGGTCTGCCCTTCGCACCTCACCAAGCGGAGAGACGTCCATGTACCCCTACCTGCCGCCCGAGTGCCGGCATTGAACCAGCGGGATTCGGCCAGGCAGCGCTATTCCTTCAATTCCGCGATCAAATCGATGTAGTGCTGCATCGCCTCCTCCTTGGAGGTGCCTTTCAGCGCGTTCCAGGCATCCCACTTGGCGCGGCTGACGATGTCGGACAATCCGGGTCGCTCCCCGTGAGCGTCGCCGCCGCTCGCCTGCTTGTAAAGGGCATATATTCTCAGCAGGGTCATGTTGTCCGGCCGCTCGGGCAGGTTCTTCGAATCGGCCTGCGCCTGTTCGAATTGAGCTTGCAGACTCATGCGTCTGTCCGGCCGTAGTGGCGCTAGCGCACGCCGAGCAGTTCGACGTCGAAGATCAGCGTCGCATTGGACGGAATGACACCCCCCGCCCCGCGCGCGCCATAGCCCAGCGCTGCCGGGATGATGAGTCTGCGCTTGCCGCCGACCTTCATCCCGGCCACGCCCTCGTCCCAACCGCGAATGACGTGGCCGGCGCCCAACGGGAAGTCGAACGGCTGCCCGCGATCAACGCTGGAATCGAACTTCTTGCCGGCACTGCCGTCGGGATTCTGGAGCCATCCGGTGTAATGGACGGTGACGTGTTGTCCGGCCGCGGCTTGCGCCCCGGTGCCGACCACGAGATCCTTGAATTCGAGGCCGGAGGCGGTCTTGGTGTCCATCGTCGCGTCGGTCATCGGCTGGCTCGTCGGTTGTTCGGCGCCGGACGCGCCGACTGCGCTCGCAAGGGACCCGCAAGAAAGGGCAATTCCCAAGATTATCGACACGGGCACGCAGGAGTATCGCATGGCCACAACCTCGACTTAAGTACCCCTACTTGGAGCTTGATCCGCCGCCGGGGCGTTTGATGACATTGTAAGTCAGGCGGCGCGCCGCTGCCCGCCTCACAGGCCACGCGCAATGGCGGACGCGCGTCAAGGATTGCCGAAGTCGTACTCCTTCCGGTAATACTCGTACCAGTCGCGTGTGGAGCTGTCGTGCGGCGAGTGCTCGGCCAGGAACTTGAGCTCGGCCAGGCATTTGTCGGCGCGGGACGCATTCAGGTACAGGTCCATCAGGCGCCAGTGGTAGGCGAGCTCGTTCGGAGCGAGCCTTTCGGCCTGCTCGTACCAGTCGATCGCCTTCGTGATCCAGTTCATCTCGAACAGGTACAGATCACCGAGTTCCGCGCGGCGCGCCGCATCGCTTGGGGCCGCGCCAGCGCGGTCCTCCAGCTCCTTCAGTCTTGGCGCCAGTGCGAACGGATAGGAAGGCCGCGGCGCCGTGGCCACGTGCTCGCCGTAAATGGCGCGATCGGCATTCGGGAGGCCCAGAGCGCGCAACTGCGGAAGAAAGGCGTTGTCGGCGTACTTGACGCGGAACTCGACGTCGTCCTCGAACCGGTGGAAGTAGGTCCAGGCTTTCGGTTCGTCCACGTACCACAACCCATCGGTGCCCCGGCGCAGCACGACCGGCAGATTCGATTGTCCTGGCCGGGGCACGGCCAGCGCGAGGTCGCCCGCGTACAGCAGTTGATGCGGCGCAGCGGCGGCGAGGAATCCGAAAATCCTCTTCTGCTGCGCTTCGTCGCGCGGGACCACCGCGCGGAAGATCCTGCTGCCTTCGGTCAGCAGCGGAAGCCGCGGGTCCCCGATGCCGAGCGCGAGCGACGACATGTAATGCTGCATCGTGGTGGCGGCGTCCGCGGAGGCACCGAATGCGCCCAGTTGCGCGTCGGGCAGATGCCGGATCGCGCGCACGTATTCGTCGAGCGACTTGCCGTACCCGTGGACCAGCGCTCCGGCGCCGCCCGACAGGAATTCGTCGTTGATCCAGTCCGGCCGACCCGCCGGGGCGACTTCCTGGCGCGAGCCCATTCCGCGCAGATTGGTCGTGATGATGAGTTCGGAGATGAAATCCTGCGGCACCTCGGACAGCATGTAGGTTTTCGCCGCCTGTTCGAGTCGGCGGCAGAGCACGTCCGGGATTTCTCCTTCCAGCGCATACGAGACCTCGATCTTCAGGAGGTTCTCCCTGGCGCTGTACAGGTAGAGCAGGCCGCGCCCATTGCGTCGGGCGCCGATCCGGTACTGCGAGAACAGTTCGGCGGCCGTCTCCTCGATGCTCTTCCCGGCCGGAAGCGCCGGCAGCAGCACGAGGGCGTTTTCGATGCCCGATTTCCTCTCGGCGAGCTTAAGACTCATCCTGAAGGCGAGGTCGAAGTCGTGGCGGGCGGTTTCGTTGATCAGCACGTACTCGGCGCGCTGCGGCGCGGGTGCGTGCCACCCGAAGTACCAGCCGGCGCCGGCCAGTGCGGCCACCAGAACGAGCGCGCCAACGAGCCGCCTGGTCATTTTCGACGCAAGCGGGGATTCAGAAATCGCCGAAAGCGCTGGACTTGCGGCCGTCGCCGGAGTAATTCACCAGGAACGGATCGGTCGAGGCCGGATTCAATCCGTAGATCGAGCGATCCCGGCCCTGGTGCTTCAGCACGACGACCGGCGTCTCCTGCTTTCCGAAGAGCCGGAAGATGCCCGCCGCTTGTTGCTGGGTGTCGTTCAGCACGACGAACGGATACTCGCTTTCCGCCGGTGAATACAGCCCGAGCACCAGGCGGTTTCTTCCGCTGGCGTCGTAGAAGAAGATGGCTGGTCCGCCGTCGGGCGACATGGCCATCTCGGCGCGCGAACGCCCGGCGCCGTCGACCAGTTGAATCCTTCGGGCGGAGATCAGCTCCTGCGGCGCCGTGGCCGCGGCGGCTGCCGGCAGTCCAGGGGTCCGCACGCCGGCGTGACCCAGCAGCCACGCGCCCAGGACGCCGCCGGCAAAGCCGGACAGCAGGCCTGCCAGATACACTTTGTTCATCATCGGAAGTCCGCGCCCGTTCGATTCAACGGATAATTCTAGCCACGCTGCGCTCACACCGTTCCCGCCGTTCGTCGGCGCCGGCTCCACTTCGATTCAGGGATGACGAAACGCTGTGAGTACGCCACTGCAGGAAGGGTTCCAACTTGAGTTGGCGAGCTCAAAGCCGGCGTCCGTACTGGATGCATTCGAGCAGGGGCTCGCCGCGCGCGGCTTCGAGGCCGACGCCTCGCAGCGCCAGGCGGCGTCGAGGCTGCAGCGGCTGTACGAGGAATGGATCGAATACAAGGCGCGCCGGTCCAATGCGGTATCGCGTCTGCTGATCCGGCCACCCATTCCGCGCGGCGTCTATCTGTGGGGCGGAGTGGGGCGAGGCAAGAGCTTCCTGATGGATTGCTTTTTCAGCGCGGTGCCGCTGGTGCGCAAGACGCGTGTGCACTTCCATGAATTCATGCGCGACGTGCATCGGCAGCTGGAGGAGGTCCGGGGCGAAACGGATCCGCTCGACCGCGTCGGCCTGAGGCTGGCGCGGCGCAGTCGCCTGATCTGTTTCGACGAGTTCCACGTATCGGACATCGCCGACGCGATGATCCTGCACCGGCTGCTGGCACGGCTGTTCGAGCTGCGGGTCGGCTTCGTGATGACGTCCAACGATGCACCCGACCAGCTTTACGCCGACGGTCTGCACCGGGACCGCCTGTTGCCCGCGATCGAGCTGCTGAAGGGGCGGCTGGACGTGGTACACGTCGACGCCGGCGTCGACTACCGCCTGCGGGCCATGCAACAAGTCGACCGGTATGTGACCCCGTCCGGCGCCGCGGCGGACCGGCGCCTGCAAGCCGCGTTCGACCGCATCGCGGAGGTCGCCGACGAGGAGCCGCTGCTCCGGATCGAGGGGCGCGTGATCCGTGCCCGCCGGCGCGCCGGCGGCATCGTATGGTTCACCTTCGACGAGCTGTGCGGCGGGCCCCGCTCGCACAACGACTACCTGGAGATCGCCTCGCAGTTTCACACGGTGGTGCTGTCCGACGTGCCGTGCCTGTCGGCGGCCCAGTCGTCCGAAGCGCGGCGGCTGACCTGGCTGGTCGACATCCTGTACGACCGCGGCGTCAAGCTGATCGTGTCGGCGCAGGCGCCGCCGGCCGACTTGTACCGGAGAGGCCTGATGGAACGCGAGTTCCAGCGCACCGCATCCCGCCTGATCGAAATGCAGTCCAGCCAGTACGGTCACGGGCCGCGACGTCCGGCGCGCGCGATCGACCCGGCGGCAGATCGGACATGAGGACCGGGTCAATGCACCGCGTGCTCACGCGGATGATGGCCGCCGGATGCACCGTCGCCGCCGCGGGCGCTGTCGCGCAGACCTCGCCGGCGCAGACCCCCGCTGCCCCGGCGCGGGCTGCCCAGGCGCCAGCTGTCCAGACGGCGGCGGACCTGGACCAGCGCTATCCCAAGGGCAGCATCACCAGCTCGGCGCTCGCCACCACGGCGCTGGCCGATGCGGCGGCGGCCCGACAGGCGAACGACGCCCAGTTCAAGTCGGAAAGCGTGCGCTGCACGCGCGTCTTCCTCAAGACGGAATGCCAGAACAATGCGCGCCACGCCCACACGCTTGGCGAGACCCAGCTGCATCGGGTCGAGCTGGAGGCCCACGATCTGCAGCGCAAGCTGGCGGCCGAACACCGCGAGCAGCAGCGCCGGTCGGAGCAGGCGCAGGAGCAGAAGGAGGAGGCCGAACGGCCCGAAAAGGAGCGGCAGGCCAAGGCCGCCTCGCAGAAGCGCTCCGACAAGGTCAAGGACCAGGCGCACCAGGCCGTGCAGCAGGAGGCGCAGGGTCCCGCCAATCGCGAGAAGTACGAGCAGCGCAATGCGCAGCACGACCGCGAGGAGGCCAAACGCGTCAGCGACCAGCAGAAGAACAGCCCCGAAAACGCCCGCCGCTACCAGGACAAACAGGACCGCGCCAAGGCTTACGCGACCAGCCGCGCCCATGAGCGCGAGGTGAACCAGAAGGCGCGGGAAGAGCGGGAACGTAAACGCAAGGCCGAGATGGGCGAGCAGGCGGGCAGCCAGGAAATACCCGCCCAGGCCACCGGGGACCCGCCGCCGCAGAAGTAAGGCCGCCTGTTCGAAGTGGCCGGGCCGTCAGCTGTCCAGCAGCTCCGGCACCGTGAACTTGGCAACCTCGATCGGCAACTCCAGCTTGACGATCGCCAGCGACAGGTTGTCGCCCCGGCCCTCCGCCCGTTCGCGCGCCAGCTTCACCAGGTTCATGGACGCCTCGCGCGGCGACAGGCGGTCCAGCGTCGAGGCGAGCTCGGCGTCCTCGAAGTAGGCCCACAGCCCATCGCTGGCCAGCAGGAAGGCGTCGCCCACCCGCAGATCCTGCGTTTCGTTGACCTCGATCTTCAATTCGTGTCGTATCCCCAGCGCGCTGAACAGCACGTTCTTGTAGTTGCGCGCCGCGACCTCGGCTTCCGCGTGGCGCCCCTCCGCGCTCAGCTGCGAGGCGACCGTGTGGTCCTGCGTGCGGTGGATCACGCGTCCGCCGCGGCACCAGTACAGGCGGCTGTCCCCGGCATGACCCCAGATTGCAAAATCGCGCTTGATGATCAGCGCGGCCATCGTGCTGTGCGGCTCCTTCTCGCTGGACAGGGCGCTCAGCCGGATCACGGTGTGGGCCTCGGCGGCGATCTGTCGCAGCAGGCCGGCGAGGGTCGTGTCGCGCTCCGACAGCTCCTTGAACAGGCTGGTTGCGGTCGAAATGACCTGGTCCGACGCCATGCGGCCGCCGGTGCGACCGCCCATCCCGTCGGCCACGATGGCCAGCAGGGCGCCGGGGTTGCGCTCGCTGGTCAGGATGGCGACCCGATCCTGCTGCTCGGAGCGGTCGCCCAGATGCTCGGCCATCGCCGCGCTGACCTTGAAATGTGGTGAAGTCACAAGTGAATGGTAGGGGAAGCGCCGGCCATCCATCAATCGGATTTGCCTGGCCCCGGTGCCTTTTTCGGCAGCCTGCTAGCATTCCGGAATTGGCGCCTTGGAGGGTTAGTCCGGGATACGGACTGGGCGTTAAGCATGGACGAGGAACAGATAAAGCGCCGGATCGTCGAGCTGCAAACCGAGCACCGCGATCTGGACGACGCGATCGAGCGCCTGTCGCTGCAGCCGGGTGTGGACGAGCTGAGGCTGCGGCGGCTGAAGAAGCGCAGGCTCATGTTGCGCGATTGCATCGCGCGGCTGCAAATGGAGCTCGTGCCGGACATCCCGGCCTGATGGCTGCAGAGCAGGTCGTTCCGCCGAAGGGCTCCGAAACCCTGGCGAAGGAGTTCCAGCACGACGTTCAAGCCCGGCGGGTGCAGGTCGCCGAAGCGTTCGCCCCGGGCGGTGCGCTCGCCCGGACCGTGCCCGGCTTCGTCGCCAGGCCCTCGCAAACGCAAATGGCCCTGGCCGTGTTCGACGCCATCGTCGAACGCGGCACGCTGATTGCCGAAGCCGGCACCGGGACCGGCAAGACCTTTGCGTACCTGGTTCCCAGCCTGCTCGCTGGCGGCAAGGTGTTGGTCTCGGTCGGCACCAAGACCCTGCAGGATCAAATCTTCGAGAAGGACCTTCGGACCGTCAGCCGGGCGCTGGGGATGCAGCCCGACGCGGTGCTGCTGAAGGGGCGCCAGAACTACATCTGCCTGTACCGGATGAATCGGGCCGCGGGCGACGACCAGCACCAGGGCGGCGAGGCGGCCGGGCAGCTGCGCCGGATCGAACGTTTCGCCCGGGTCACCGACAGCGGCGACCGGGCCGAGCTTCCAGCGGTTCCCGAAACCGCCGGCATCTGGCACGCGGTGACCTCGACCCAGGACAACTGCCTCGGGGCCGAATGCCCTCAGTTCGAGCCGTGCTTCGTCTATCGGGCTCGGCGTCGCGCGCTGGCGGCGCAGATCGTCGTGGTCAATCACCACCTGTTCCTGGCCGACATGGTGTTGCGCGATGAACGATTCGGGGAGCTGCTGCCGGCGGTGGATACGGTGGTGCTGGATGAAGCCCATCACCTGCCCCGCATCGGGGCTGAGTTTTTCGGCGAGGGCTGGTCGCTCGCGCAGGTCGCCGACATCGCGACCGATGCGCTGGCGGCCGGGCTGCATGCGGCGCGCGACGGCGCGCCGTGGCCCGATCTGGTGCGCTCGCTCGAGCAGGCCGCGCGAGCGGTCCGCGCCAGCCTGGCACAGTCCGGGGTGGAAACCGGCGCGCGCGTGGCGCTGGAGCGGCTGAGCGACCGCGCCGCGCTGGGCACGGCGCTGCACACCCTTCAGGATCGGGCCGGTCAGCTGGGTGATGCGCTGGAGCGCAATGCCGGCCGTGACCCGGAACTGGACGCGCTGGCGCCGCGGCTGCAGCGCCTGCGCGCGCTGCTGCAGGACTGGCACCAGGCCGCCTCCGCCAAGGTTGCGACCGTCAAGGCCGCCGGAGCCTTGACGGAGGTGGCCGAAGCGGAGGTGGCCGAAGCGGGGGAGACCGACGGGGCAGCCGCGGATGCGGACGACGTGGTCCGGTGGGTTTCGGCGTCCTCCGCCGGCGCCCAGTTCCGGGCCACCCCGCTTTCGATCAGCGAATCGTTCGTGCGCGCACGGCAGCGAGCCGTGCAGGCCTGGATCCTGACCTCGGCGACGTTGACCGTGGCTTCGCGCTTCGACGCGTTCCTGGGAGAGATCGGCCTGAGCGCGACCACGCGGCGCTGGGACAGCCCGTTCGACTTCCCGCAGCAGGCCCTGCTGTACCTGCCGGACCCGCTGCCGTCTCCGGTTTCCGGGCACTTCGCCGAAGACGTGGCCGATGCCGCCTGGCCTGTGATCTGCGCCAGCGGCGGGCGGGCCTTCGTGCTGTGCGCGACGCTCAGGGCGGTCGAGCGGGTCGCCGCCCGGTTGCGGCAGCACATGCACGAATCGGGAACCTCATTTCCGCTGCTGATCCAGGGGCAGGGGACGCGGCGCAATCTGCTGCAGTCCTACCGCAGCGAGGCCGGCGCGGTGCTGGTCGGATCGATCAGCTTCTGGGAAGGCATCGACGTCCGGGGCGATGCCCTGTCGCTGGTCGTGATCGACAAGCTGCCATTCGCCCCGCCCGATGACCCGCTGGTGGAGGCGCGCATACGGAAGCTGCGGCGCGAGGGACGCAATCCGTTCATCGAATTCCAGCTGCCGCAGGCGGTGACGTTGTTGAAGCAGGGCGTCGGCCGGCTGATTCGCGACGAGCGGGATCGGGGCGTACTGATGATCCTGGACGGCCGATTGCTCGGCAAATCCTACGGCAAGACGGTGCTGGACAGCTTGCCGCCTTTCTCGCTGACGCGCGATCAGGCGGCCGCTTGCCGGTTCTTCACGGGTTCTTGACGGCGACCGGGTCCGGATAGTTCAGGCGCAGCACCCGTTCGGCGTCGGCCTGCAGGTCGGTCAGTCCCAGCGCTTCGTACGAGCGGGCCATCAGCCTGAGAGCCTCCTGCTGGGAGGCCGATCCGGGAAAATCGCGCAGCGAGCCCTGGGCCCGCTCGATCGCCGCCAGGTAGGCGCCACGCCGGTAGTAATAATCGGCGACGCGCACTTCGTGGTTGGCCAGCGCGTTCTGAAGGTAACGCATCCGCAGCTTGGCATCGGGCACATAGCGGCTGTCGGGGTAATGCGAAATCAGCTCCTTGAACGCCTCGAACGATTCGCGCATCGCTTTCGGGTCGCGCTCGCTGACCTTGTAACCGACCAGGCGCCCGATCAGCACCGGCGGCTCGATGAAATTGATCAGGCCCCGCAGGTAATGGACGTAGTCGGCGTTCGGATGACTGGGGTTCGTCTTCAGGAACCGCTCGGTGGCATCCAGCGCATCGGCCGTTTCGCCTTCCTTGTAGTAGGCGTAGGCGATCTCGATCTGGCCCTGCTGCGCGTAGCGACCGAACGGGTAGCGGCTCTCGAGCTTGTCGAACATCTCGCGCGCCTTGCCCCAGTTACCGGCGACCAGTTCCTTGTGACCTTCCTTATAAAGGCGCTCGGCGTCCCACTTCGAGGTAGCATCCTTTTCGAGGGAACTGCACGCCGCCACCGCCAGGGCGCCCGCCAGCGCGATCGTGCGGCCGAGCAGCCGGATCCAGGCGGGCAGGCGACGCAGTCCGCCGCAGAAGTTGTACGCATCCATGGGACCGACTCATTATATCGATCGGCGCGAAGAACCCGAAACTTTGGTCGAACCGGTTCCGGACGACGATTCGGACGCGCCGCAGCCGCAACCTGTCCAGGCGGGAGCGGCCGGGTTCACGGTAAGTCCCGAGCACGGGGGCTGGCGGCTCGATCGCACGGTCGCGGCCAACCTGCCGGCGGTCTCGCGAAGCCGCATTCAGGGCTGGATCGAGCAGGGCGGCGCGCGGGTCAATTCGCGCGTTGCGCGCGCGCGCGACCGCGTGTTCGCCGGAGACCAGGTCCAGATCGAGGTGCAGGAGGCGCCGCAGGCCCAGGCCTTCGCGCCCGAGCCGATTCCGCTGACGATCGTGTACGAGGACGAGCTGCTGATCGTGGTCGACAAGCCGCCCGGCCTGGTCGTGCACCCGGGCGCCGGCAACTGGAGTGGAACCCTGCTGAACGGGCTGCTGGCCCACGCCCCGGCGCTGTCCGCGGTGCCCAGGGCCGGCATCGTGCATCGGCTCGATGCGGGAACCTCCGGCCTGATGGTGGTTGCCAAGACGATCGGCGTCCAGCTCGAGCTGGTGCGGCAGCTGCAGCAGCGCCGGATCCTGCGCGAGTACTGGGCCATCGTCACCGGGATAGCGCCCGGCGCGGGCACGATCGACGCGGCGCTGTCGCGCGATCCGCGCAACCCGCTGCGCTTCCGCGTGAGCGCCCGGGCCGATGCCCGCTCCGCGCGCACGCATTTCGCCCGCATCGGGGTCTGCGGGCCGGCTGCCGGACAGGTCGGTACGGCGCTGAGCTGGCTGGCGTGTCGCCTCGACACCGGCCGCACGCACCAGATCCGGGTCCATCTGGAGTCGATCGGGCATCCGCTGCTGGGCGACCCACTGTATTCGAAGCGACGTCCCGCGGTCGCGGGCGCCGCGCTGGCCCTGACGCGCCAGGCGCTGCACGCCTGCCGCCTGTCGCTCACCCACCCCGGGCAGCAGCGGCCGATGGACTGGTTTCGCCCCCCGCCGCAAGACCTGCGCGAACTGATGCGGGCCGTTGGATTCGATCCGGACCGCCCGGTCGAGGCCTTCGATTCGAACGGCCAGCCATGAGCGAGCGCGCGGCAGCGTCGTTCAGGCCGGTGGGCGCGATCCCCGCTGACTGGATCGTCCCCGACTGGCCCGCGCCGGCCGCGGTGCGCGCGTTCGTCACCACCCGCAGCGGCGGCGTGTCGGAGGGAGCCTGGGGAGCGGGCGCGCGGGGCGGGATGAACCTGGGCCTGAGCACCGGCGATCCGGCCGAACGGGTCGAACGCAACCGTGTGCTGCTGGAGCGATATCTCCCCTCCAGTCCACGCTGGCTGGCGCTGCAGCACGGCGGCCAGGTCGTGGCGGCCGAATCGGTCGGACCGACACCGCCAGCAGCCGATGCGTCGACGTCCCTTACGCCAGGCGTCGTATGCTGCGTGACCGTGGCCGATTGCCTGCCGGTGCTGCTGGCCGATCGGTCGGGGTCGGTGGTCGCGGCGGCGCATGCCGGGTGGCGCGGGCTTGCGGCCGGCATCCTGCAAGCGACCGTGGCGGCGATGCGCCAGCGCGCGCCGGCGATCGGGGACATCGATGCCTTTCTGGGGCCCGCGATCGGCCCCTCGGCATTCGAGGTCGGACCCGAAGTCCTGAGCGCGCTGCGCGCTATGTTGCCGCGGGCGCAAACCGCATTCACGGCGATCGCCCACGGAAAGTTCCTGGCGGACCTGAACGCTCTGGCGCGGCAGGCGCTGGCCCAGGTCGGCGTGCACTCGGTCTACGGCGGCCACTGGTGTACGGCCGGCGATCCGGAGCGGTTCTACAGTTTCCGGCGTGATCGGGTCACGGGACGCCACGCCGCGGTGATCTGGTTGCAGCCGGTCGTTTGACACCGGCATGTTCCGATGGCGACAATGGGCCCGGGCAGGCACTGAAAATCTGTCGCGCGTCGGGCGCGAGGCTGGAAGCGGATGAGCGGGGAGCGCGCGAAAGTTCAGGGCGCCGGGGGTGTGCCGGGTGCCGCGGGCGCGGCGGTCCCGGCGCCAGCGCAGGACGTTGCCGGCCTGGCCTCCTGGCTGCGCTGGTGGATCCCGCCGACCCCGCAGGCGCCTTCGGTGCCGGGGCTTTCGATCTCGCCGCAGCGGCTGGCCGAACTGCAGGATGGCTACGTCAAGGCGATCACCGAGTTGTGGAACGACTTCGTGGTGCATCCGGACCGCACCGCGGCCCCGATCCGGGACGCGCGCTTCTCCGATCCGGCCTGGCAGGAGAATTCGCTGGCTTCGTTTGCCGCGCGCGCCTACCTGGTGAACGCCCAGTTCATGAACCAGCTGGCGGCCAACGTCGATGCCGACTCCAAGCTGAAGGCGCGGGTGCAATTCGCGGTAGCGCAGTGGGTCGATGCGGCGGCGCCGTCGAATTTCCTGGCGTTCAACCCGAAGGCGCAAAAGCGCCTGCTCGAGACCAAGGGCAGCAGTCTGACGCACGGGCTGCAGAACCTGCTGAGCGACGTCGCCAAGGGCAAGATCTCCCAAAGCGACGAGGCGGCGTTCGAAATCGGCCGCAACGTGGCCACCAGCGAGGGAATGGTCGTCTTCGAAAACGACCTGATCCAGCTGATCCAGTACAAGCCGTTGACGGCCAAGGTGCGCTCCAGGCCGCTGGTGATCGTGCCTCCGTGCATCAACAAGTTCTACATCCTGGATCTGCAACCCGAAAACTCGCTGGTGCGCTTCTGCGTCGAGCGCGGCAACACGGTCCTTCTGGTTTCGTGGCGCAACCCGGGGCCGGAGCAGGCCCGGCTCACCTGGGACGACTACGTTGCGCGCGGCCCGATCGAGGCGCTGACGGTGGCGCGCCGCATCTCGGGCGCCTCCAAGGTCAATGCGCTGGGCTTTTGCGTGGGGGGCACGCTGGTGGCGACCGCCCTGTCGGTGATGCGCGCGCGCGGCGAGGATCCGGTCGCCAGCCTGACGTTGCTGACCTCGCTGCTGGATTTCTCCGATGCCGGGATCCTGGACATCTTCATCGACGAGACCCACGTGCGGATGCGCGAACAGTCGATCGGCAACGGAGGACTGATGCCGGGGCGCGATCTGGCCAACACGTTTTCCAGCCTGCGCGCCAACGACCTGGTGTGGAACTACGTGGTGAACAACTACCTGGAGGGCCGGCCGCCCCCCGCGTTCGATCTGCTTTACTGGAATGGCGACAGCACCAATCTGCCCGGACCGATGTACGCCTGGTACCTGCGCAACACGTACCTGGAGAACAACCTGGTGGTGCCGGACAAGGCGTCAACCTGCGGGGTTCCGGTCGACCTGGGCCGGATCGAAGCGCCCGCTTACGTGTTCGCGGCGCGCGAGGACCATATCGTTCCGTGGAAGGGCGCCTATGCGTCGGCGCTCGCGTTGACCGGCGTGGCGCCGGGTCAGCTCCAGTTCGTGCTCGGAGCGAGCGGGCACATCGCCGGCACCATCAACCCGGCGTCCAAGAATCGGCGCACCTACTGGGCGGCGGACGAAGGGGACCTTCCGGAAAAGGCCGAGGACTGGTTTGATTCAGCGCAGGAGTTTGTCGGCAGTTGGTGGATACACTGGGACCGCTGGCTGGCCGGATTTGCGGACGGGGAGATCGACGCGCCCGGCGCCTATGGCAACGAAAGGTATGCGCCGATCGAACCGGCGCCAGGCCGCTATGTGCGTGAAAAGGCCCAGGATGCGACAGCAGGAGGCTGAACGATGCAGCAAGCCGTGATTGTTTCCGCAACGCGGACCGCGATAGGGAAATTCGGCGGAGGCCTGGCGCGGATCAGCGCGCCGGACCTGGGCGCCGTGGTGATCGTCGAGGCGCTGAAGCGGGCCAAGCTGGGCTCGGAACACGTCGACGAGGTGGTCCTGGGCCAGGTCCTGACCGCCGGCTCCGGGCAGAATCCGGCCCGCCAGGCCGCGATCAAGGCCGGACTGCCGGTCACCGTACCGGCGATGACGATCAACATGGTGTGCGGCAGCGGCCTTAGGGCCGTGATGCTGGCGGCCCAGGCGATCGCCAACGGGGATGCCGAAATCGTGGTGGCCGGAGGCCAGGAGAACATGAGCCTGTCGCCGCACGTGCTGCTGGGCTCGCGCGACGGTTTCCGGATGGGCGACGCCAAGCTGATCGACAGCATGATCGTCGACGGCCTGTGGGATGTGTACAACCGGTATCACATGGGGATCACGGCCGAAAACGTGGCCAAGGAGTACGGCATTTCGCGCGCGACCCAGGACGAGTTCGCGGTCGCGTCCCAGCGCAAGGCCGCGGCCGCGCGCGAGGCCGGGCGCTTCCGCGAGGAGATCGTGGCCGTGCCGATCCCGCAGCGCAAGGGTGAGCCGGTGCCGTTCGCGGACGACGAATTCATCCGTGGTGACGCCACGCTCGATGGGATCGCGGCCTTGAAGCCGGCTTTCGACAAGGAAGGCAGCGTGACGGCCGGAAACGCCTCGGGAATCAACGACGGGGCGGCGGCGGTGGTCGTGATGTCGGAGGCGCGGGCCAAGTCGCTGGGCCTGCCCGTGCTGGCGCGTATCCGCGCCTTCGCTTCGGCCGGCGTCGATCCGAAGGTGATGGGGATGGGTCCGGTGCCGGCTTCGCGCAAGGCACTGCAGAGGGCGGGCTGGAAGCCGGCCGAGCTGGACCTGATGGAGATCAACGAGGCCTTTGCCTCCCAGGCCTGCGCCGTGAACAAGGAGATGGCCTGGGATACGGGCCGCATCAACGTGAACGGCGGCGCGATCGCGCTGGGCCATCCGATCGGCGCCTCGGGCTGCCGCATCCTGGTCACGCTGCTGCACGAGATGAAGCGCCGCGAGGCCAAGCGCGGGCTGGCTTCGCTTTGCATCGGCGGCGGAATGGGCGTTGCGCTGGCGGTCGAGCGGGGCTGAGAGCGCGCGACCCGCCGGGCGCGCGCGTCGATTTGCGAGGAGACAGAAGATGGCAAGAGTCGCGTACGTGACCGGAGGAATGGGCGGGATCGGCACCGCGATCTGCCGCAGGTTTCACGACATGGGGTATCGGGTGATCGCCGGCTGCGGGCCGACCCGGGACCACGTGAAGTGGATCGCCGAGCAGGCCGCCAGCGGCTACCGCTTCGCCGCGTCGATCGGGAACGTCGCCGACTGGGAATCGACCAAGTCCGCGTTCGATCGCACCAAGGAGGAGTTCGGACCGATCGAGATCCTGGTGAACAACGCCGGCATCACCCGCGACAGCGTGTTCCGCAAGATGAGCCTGGCCGACTGGCGCGCGGTGATCGACACCAACCTGAACAGCCTGTTCAATGTGACCAAGCAGGTGATCGACGGGATGTACGACCGCAATTGGGGCAGGATCATCAACATCTCGTCGGTGAACGGCGAAAAGGGCCAGTTCGGCCAGAGCAATTACACGGCGGCCAAGGCCGGCATGCACGGCTTCACGATGTCGCTGGCCCAGGAAGTGGCCAGCAAGGGCATCACCGTCAACACGGTGTCTCCGGGATATATCGCCACCGACATGGTGATGGCGGTGCGCGAGGACGTGCGCGAGAAGATCATCCAGACGATCCCGGTGAAGCGGCTGGGCAAGGCGGAGGAAATCGCGTCGGTGGTCGGCTGGCTGACTACCGAGGATGCGGGTTTCACGACCGGGGCCGACTTCTCTTGCAACGGCGGGCTGCACATGGGCTGAGGCCGGCTGCGCACGGCCATTGCTCCAAGACGGTACAATCCCTGGCGGTTACACGGTATTGCCGCGCTGCACACCGGTGCGGTGCACCGTCAACACCCCAGACAGGACCCCAGCCACATGGCAAGCGCACGCTTGATCAAGAAGTACCCGAACCGGCGGCTTTATGACACCCAGACCAGCACGTACATCACGCTGGCCGATGTCAAGCAGCTGGTGATCGACCAGGAGGAGTTCCAGGTCGTCGATGCGAAGTCGGGCGAAGACCTGACGCGCCAGATCCTGCTGCAGATCATCCTGGAGGAAGAGCAGGCCGGAATGCCGATGTTCACATCGCCGGTGCTGTCGCAGATCATCCGTTTCTACGGCAACGCGATGCAGGGCATCATGGGCTCCTACCTGGAGAAGAACATCCAGGCGTTCATCGACATACAGCGCAAGCTGCAGGAGCAGAGCCGCGCTTTCTACGACACCAACAAGATCGGGCCCGAGGCTTGGACCCAGTTCGTCAACATGCAGGCGCCGATGATCCAGTCGATGATGACGAACTACATCGAGCAGAGCAAGAACCTGTTCGTGCAGATGCAGGAGAACATGCAGAACCAGACGCGTTCGATGTTCTCCAATTTCCCGTTCTCGGCTGCGCCGACCAACCCGGATAAAAAGAACGGGTGAGCGCCGTTGCCGCCCGGCCGCGGCGCCGGCGGCCGATCGATGCGCGTCAGCCCGCAGTCGGTTTCGTCTCGCTCGGCTGCCCGAAGGCACTGGTCGACTCCGAACGGATCCTGACGCAGCTCAGGGCCGAGGGCTACGCCATCAGCCCGACCTACCGGGATGCCGACCTCGTGGTCGTCAACACCTGCGGCTTCATCGACGCCGCGGTGGAGGAATCGCTGCAGGCGATCGGCGAGGCGCTGGCTGAAAACGGCAAGGTGATCGTCACCGGCTGCCTGGGCGCGCGCAAGGACGCCGACGGCGGGCGCACGGTGCGCCGCATCCACCCCAGCGTGCTGGCGGTGACTGGGCCGCAGGCGACCGACGAGGTGCTGGGGGCGGTCCACCAACACCTGCCGCGCCCCCACGAGCCGTTCGCGGACCTGATTCCGCCGGCCGGGCTGAAACTGACCCCGCGTCACTATGCCTATCTGAAGATTTCCGAAGGGTGCAACCAGAGTTGCACGTTCTGCGTGATTCCGTCGATGCGCGGCAAGCTCGTATCGCGTCCGCTCGGCGAGGTGGTCGGCGAGGCCGGCCGGCTGGTCCAGCAGGGCGTGCGCGAACTGCTGGTCGTGTCGCAGGACACCGGCGCTTACGGGGTGGATCTTCGCAACCGGACCGATTTCGTCGGCGGCCGGCCGGTGCGCACGGGGATCAGGAATCTGGTCATCGAGCTGGGCCGCCTGGGCGCTTGGGTGCGCCTGCATTACGTCTATCCGTACCCCCACATCGACGACCTGGTTCCCTTGATGACCGTGGGCGATGTACTGCCGTACCTGGATGTGCCGTTCCAGCATGCGCATCCCCGCATCCTGAAGCTGATGCGGCGGCCCGCCAGCGCCGAGCGCAACATCGACCGCATCCGCGCCTGGCGCGCCGCCTGCCCCCAGCTGGCGATCCGCAGCACGTTCATCGCGGGCTTCCCCGGCGAGACCGAGGCGGAGTTCGAGACCCTGCTCGAGTTCATCCGGCAGGCGCAGCTGGATCGGGTCGGCTGCTTTGCCTACTCGCCGGTGCAGGGGGCAGCCGCCAACGATCTGCCGGGCGCGATCGCCGAAGCCCTGCGCGAGGAGCGCCGGGCGCGCCTGATGCAGGTCCAGGCCGAAGTCTCGCGGGCGCGGCTGGCCGCGCGCATCGGTACCGCCGAGCAGGTGGTGATCGACCAGGCCATGGACGAAGGCGGCATCGGCCGCACGCGCTCCGAGGCTCCCGAGATCGATGGGGTCGTACACGTTAAGGCAGCCGCGGCGCTGAAGGTCGGCGAGCGCTACGATGTGCGTATCGTCGGTGCCGATGAGCACGATCTCACCGCGGTACTGACGGCGTAATCTGCGGTTGCTTTGTTGTTCCGGAGTTCACACCTTCGGCAGGGGAATCCGGCGTTCTGAAGCGAGGTGTACGCAATGAGGGATGTTTTGGTGGTGAGCGGCGCGCGCACCGCGGTCGGGACCTTCGGCGGCAGCCTGAAGGACATGTCTCCGTCGCAGCTGGGTGCGACCGTGGTCCGGGAGGCGTTGACCCGCGCCGGCGTCACGGGCGCGGAGGTCGGCCACGTGGTGATCGGCAACGTGGTGCATACGGAGCCGCGCGACATGTACATATCGCGCGTGGCCGCGGTCGACGGCGGGGTCGGGCACGACACGCCGTGCCTTACGGTGAACCGGCTGTGCGGCAGCGGCCTGCAGGCGATCGTTTCGGCCTCCCAGGCGATCCTGCTGGGTGATGCCGACATCGCGATCGGCGGCGGCGTCGAGTGCATGTCGCGCGCGCCGTATGCGATGCCGTCGGCGCGCTGGGGCCAGCGCATGGGCGATGCGCCCATCATCGACATGATGGTGGCGGCGCTGCACGATCCGTTCGACTCGATCCACATGGGCGTGACGGCCGAGAACGTGGCCACGAAGTACGGCATTTCGCGCTCCGACCAGGACCGGCTGGCGCTCCAAAGCCACCACCGCGCCGCCGCAGCGATCGACCAGGGCCGTTTCAAATCGCAGATCGTGCCGGTTGAAATCAAGAGCAAGAAGGGCACCGTTCGCTTCGACACCGACGAGCACGTGCGGCGGGACGTCGGAATCGAGGACCTGGCCAAGTTGAAGCCCGTGTTCGCAAAGGAAAACGGCACCGTGACGGCCGGCAATTCCTCCGGCATCAATGACGGAGCCGCCGCGGTCGTGCTGATGGAACGGGAAGTGGCGCGCAAGCGCGGGGCAACGCCCCTGGGGCGGCTGGTCGCCTACGCCCACGCGGGCGTCGATCCGAAGCTGATGGGGATCGGCCCGGTGCCGGCCACGCGCAAGGCGCTCGAACGGGCCGGGCTGACGCTGTCGCAGATGGACGTGATCGAGGCCAACGAGGCCTTCGCGGCCCAGGCCTGCGCGGTGTCGAAGGAACTGGGCGCCGATCCGGCCAGGGTCAATCCGAACGGCAGCGGGATCTCGCTGGGCCATCCGATCGGGGCGACCGGGGCCATCATCACGATCAAGGCGCTGTACGAGCTGCAGCGTATCGGAGGTCGTTACGCGCTGGTCACGATGTGCATCGGCGGCGGCCAGGGGATCGCGGCCATCTTCGAGCGGGTCTAGCAGTTCGCGCGGCACAACGAGGCGCGCCTGCGCCGTGGGTGTGCCCGGAACCGGTATCGGACGCTTACCCCCCGCAGAGCATCGTCGACCTCAACTCTTCGGGGCGACGACCGTGACCCGCTGCGTCCGCTCGGCGTTCCACTTCTGCCAACCGACTAGTTTTGCGGAGAGGGATTTATTGTCTTCTTTAAGTTGTTGATTTTCTCGTCCAAGGTCTTGAGCGATCCCGGTAACTTCTCCGACGCTGTCGAAGACTCCGCTGACGGCTTCGGAGATTCCAGCAATTCGGGCGGTACAGGCTTCTCCGGAAGTTCGGGCGGCGGACAGGTCGGCTTCGAGAGAGTGGCGCACCCCGGCAGCGTGGCCAGTGACAGAAGCCAGATTCCGATCCTTCGCTTGAATCGCTTTTGCATGATCTTCACGCTCCTTCGCCAGAATGTCGGTCAGATTGCGATTCTGCTCGTCCGCCTTGTCGGCGGCCTGTTTCAGCGCCTGCTCGTTCGCGAGTTTCGCCGCAGCTGCCGTCTGCGCTGCCGTCTGCGCAGCCAGACGCGACTCCAGCAGCATGCCCGCTCCGAACGCCGCCACCGCGATGGCAAGATAGATCACGATTTCACGTGCCCGGTTCTTCGGCGGTTCACGCATGAATTGCTCGGCACTCATCCGCGTTTCCTTCCATCATGATGGTCTCCGGGGTTCCCGCGCCGCCAAACCCGTCGACCAGCCGGCCGGCCGTGGACGCAGGCGCTTGAGCGTATTTCTACAGCAATAGACGGGCGCGGCGTCCGGGGGCGGGTCAGCCGTTCAGATGTAGCGCCGCTCCAATCTTGACGTTAATCGCTGAACCACTCCAGCACGCCATCCAGGCCGCAGTGGTTCAGCGCGTAGCCAGTGCTTTCCTGCACCTTCGGCTTGGCGTGGTAGGCGATGCCCAGGTGCGCCAGTGCCAGCATCGGAATGTCGTTGGCTCCGTCCCCGATCGCGATCGCTTGCGCCGGGCTGCAACCGAACCTTGCGCATGCCTCCTTCAGCGCCGCTGCCTTGCCGTGGGCGTCGATCAGGCGGTCGGGATGTCCGTCGGGCCCGCGCACGACACCGGTCAGCCGCTGGCCGTCCACCTCGATCTCGTTGGCCCGCACCGCGTCCAGGCCGAGCCGTTGTTGCAGGACCCGGGCGAAACATCCGAAGCCGCCCGTCACCAGCAGGGTGCGAAGCCCGGCCGCGCGCGCCGCCTGCAACAGGCGTTCGGCGCCGGGCGACAGCTGCATCCGCTGATCGGCCACCGTCTGCACCAGCGATGCGTCGGCCCCTGCCAGCAAGGCCACGCGCCGCCGCAGGCTCTGCGCGTAGTCGGTGATCCGCCCCTGCATCGCGGCCTCGGTGATGGCGGCCACCTCGGGCCCGAGGCCGGCCAGCGCGGCCAGCTCGTCGAGGCACTCGATCCGGATCAGCGTCGAATCCATGTCGATTGCAAGCAGCCGGAATTGCGACAGCGACAGCCGCGGCGGAACCAGCGTGGCGTCGCAACGCCAGCGCCGCGCCAGCTCCGCGATGGCCTGCGCCGCCTCGGCCGCCGCGCCGACTCCGGCGAGCCGGACCGAGGCGGCCTGAGGGTGCAGCACGGCTGCCGGAAACCGGCACCGGAACGCGTCGACCGCCTCCGGCGCCAGGCCGGGCGCCTGCAGCACCAGGTCGGCCGGTGCGTCCGGCCCGCGTGCCGCGGCTGCGCTCACGCCAGTTCCTTGAGCAGGCCGTTCAGCTCCCGCAGGCGGCTGTCGACCTGGGGCGTGGACACGGTCAGGCGCAGCCGGTCCGGCGCCGCCAGTTTCAGCCGCTTGTCGCGCTGGATCAGCCGGATCACGCGGGCCGGATCGACCGGGGTTTCCAGGCTGAACTGCAGGCCGATCGATTCGGGCGACGCATCGATCTTGCGCACGCCGAGTTGCGAAGCGATCAGTCGGATCCGGTGCGTTTCCATCAGCGTCCGTGCCGCCGGCGGCAGCTTGCCGAAGCGATCGACCAGCTCCTCGCGCAGCGCCTCCAGGCTCGCCTCGTCCTCGCAGGATGCCAGCTTCTTGTACAGCGAAAGCCGCTGGTTCACGTCGGCCACGTAGTCGGCCGGCAACAGCGCCGGCGTGTGCAGGTTGATCTCGGTCACCGCCGCCAGCGGTTGCAGCAGGTCCGGTTCACGCCCGCTGCGCAGCGCGCGCACGGCCGCGTTCAGCATCTGCGTGTACAGATCGAAGCCCACTTCCTGCAGATTGCCGGACTGCGCCTCGCCCAGCACCTCGCCGGCCCCGCGGATCTCCAGGTCGTGCATTGCCAGATAAAAACCGCTGCCCAGCTCCTCCAGGTTCTGGATCGCCTCCAGCCGCTTCTCGGCGCCCTGGGTCAGCCCGTCCTCGGAAGGAACCATCAGGTAGGCGTACGCCTGGTGGTGCGATCGTCCGACCCGGCCGCGCAGCTGGTGCAGCTGGGCCAGGCCGAAGCGGTCGGCGCGGTGAATCAGGATCGTGTTGGCGGTCGGCACGTCGATCCCGGTTTCGATGATCGTGGTGCATAGCAGCACATTGAAGCGCTGCTGGTAGAAGTCGCGCATCACCTGCTCCAGCTCGCGCTCCGGCATCTGCCCGTGCGCCACCTCGATGCGCGCCTCCGGAAGCACGTCGGCCAGCAGGCGGCGCCGCTGCTCGATCGTCTCGACCGCGTTGTGCAGGAAATAGATCTGCCCGCCGCGCTTGAGCTCGCGCAGGCAGGCTTCGCGGATCAGGCCGCGGCTTTCCGGACACACGAAGGTCTTGATCGCCAGGCGCCGCTGCGGAGCGGTGGCGATCACGGAGAAGTCGCGGATGCCCTCCAGCGACATGGCCAGCGTGCGCGGGATCGGCGTGGCGGTAAGCGTCAACACGTCGACTTCGGCGCGCAGCGCCTTCAAACGCTCCTTCTGGCGCACGCCGAAGCGGTGTTCCTCGTCGATGATCACCAGTCCGAGGCGGGCGAACCGGACCTCCGACGACAGCAGTTTGTGGGTGCCGATGGCGATGTCGACGCGGCCGTCGGCCAGGCGCTCCAGCACCTGGGCGGTCTCGCGCGTGGAGCGGAAGCGCGACAGCTCGCCGATGTTCACCGGCCACTGGGAAAACCGGTCGCGGAACGTCTGCAGGTGCTGCTCGGTCAGCAGCGTGGTGGGGCACAGCACCGCCACCTGGCGGCCGCCGGCCACCGCGCCAAAGGCCGCCCGCAGGGCCACCTCGGTCTTGCCGAAGCCCACGTCGCCGCACACCAGGCGGTCCATCGGGAAACCGGCGCGCATGTCCTTCAGGACCGCCTCGATGGCGGCGCGCTGGTCGGGCGTCTCCTCGAATCCGAAGCCTTCCGCGAACGCCTGGTAATCGCGCTCGGAGAACTGGAAGGCGTGGCCTTTGCGCGCGGCCCGCGCCGCATACAGGCTCAGCAGCTCGGCCGCGGTGTCCCGCACCTGGCGCGCCGCACGACGGCGCGCGCGGTCCCACTCGCCCGCGCCCAGCGTGTGCAGCGGCGCCGCGTCGGGGTCGGCGCCGATGTAGCGGCCGATCAGGTGCAACTGCGCCACCGGCACGTACAGCTTGGTGTCGTTCGCGTACTGCAGGCGCAGGAACTCGGTCGGACCATCGCCCAGATCCAGCGTTTCCAGCCCCAGGTAGCGGCCGATGCCGTGCTCGACGTGCACCACCGGATCGCCCGGCCGCAGTTCGGCCAGGTCGCGCACGACCGCATCGACGTTGGTGGCGCGGTCGCGCTGGGTGCGCCGCTGGCGGCGCGGGCTGGCCGCATACAGCTCGGCCTCGGTGACGACCCCCAGGCGGCCGGACGGCGAGGCGAAGCCCTGGTGCAGCGGCGCCGTGCCCAGCATCAGCGGTTGATCGGAGCCGGTGAAATCCTCGAAGCGCTCGCATTCCGAATACGCCAGCTTCGAGTCGGACAGCATCTGCGAGATCGTGTCGCGGCGCCCGGCCGAGTCGGCCACCAGCAGCACGCGGCCCGGAAAGCCGGCACGCCATTGGCGCAGGCGTTCAAGCGGGTCGGCGCTCCGGCGGTCGACCACGAGCGGCGGCAGCGCCTCGAAGTCCGGGTGATCGGATTCGGACAGGGCCAGCTGTGCCAGCGGCTTCAACTGGACGAACAGCTCTTCGGCCTGCAGGTACAGCCGGCCCGGGGGCAGGCAGGGGCGCTGGGTGTCGCGCGACAGGAACGCGTAACGCTCGTTGGTCTCGTTCCAGAAGCGCCGCGCCGACCCCTCCACGGGCCCGTGCAGCACGACTCTTGACTGCGGCGGCAGGTAATCGATCAGCGTTGCGGTCTGATCGAAGAACAGCGGCAGGTAGTACTCGATTCCGGCGCCCGCAATCCCGTTGCCCACATCGCGGTACATGGGGGCGCGGCTCGGGTCGCCCTCGAACGCGTCGCGCCAGCGGCCGCGGAAGGCGGTGCGCGCCTGCTCTTCGAACGGAAACTCCCTGCCGGGCAGCAGGCGCACCTCCGGCACCGGGTAGACGCTGCGCTGGCTGTCCGGGTCGAAGGCCCGGATCGTCTCGATCGCATCGTCCAGCAGGTCCAGGCGCAGCGGCAAAGCGGCGCCGGTCGGGAAGAAATCGATCAACCCGCCGCGCAGCGAGAACTCGCCCGGACCGACCACTTGCGACACGGCGTGATAGCCGGCCAGCGTCAGCTGGGCGCGCAATTGCGCGACGTCGATCCGCTGACCCTGCTGCAGGCGGAAGGTGCGCCCTGCGACGAACATCGGCGGAGCCAGGCGCTGCAACGCGGTGCTGGCGGACGTCACCAGCACGTCTATGCGCAGCGTCTCGCTGGACGGATTGCGCGCCATCAGCCGATACAGCGTTTCGATCCGCTCCGACACCAGGTCCGGGTGCGGCGAGAGAATGTCGTAGGGCAGCGTTTCCCAGTCCGGAAAGGCGCGCACGGCCAGGTCGGGTGCGAAATAAGCCAGCTCCTCCGGCAACCTTTGGACGTCCAGCGCATCGGCGCACACGACGACGGTCAGGAGGCCCTGCTGGCGCTCGCGCCGGGCGAGCCGCGCCAGCAGCAGCGAATCGGCTGATCCGGCCGGCCGTCCGATCACGAAACGCTCGGCCGCTTTCAGAGGTGGCAGAGCGGGTCCGGGTGCGTCGTCCGAGGGGCGTTGGCTCGAGGGCGTGCGAGAATTCATGCCATCAGGCCGCGCGGCCCGGCAATTTGCATCGGGACAGCGGCGGCATGCACGATAACACTGCGATCCGGACCCGCTCGTGGCCATCCGTTTCTTCGGTCTGATTCCGGCTGCCGGCCGCGGCGCCCGGATGGGGGCTGATGTCCCCAAGCAGTACCTGCGCCTGGGAGCCCGTACGCTGCTGGAGCATTCGGTGCGGGCGCTGATGTCCGATCAGCGCGTCAGCCAGGTGCTGGTGGTGGTCGCTCCCGACGATCGGCAGGCCGCCGCGGTGGCGTTCCCGGGCGGCGTGCGGCTCGCCCCGGTGGGCGGGTCCTCGCGCGCGGAAAGCGTCCGCAACGGCCTGCGTGCGCTGGCGGGCGAGGCGCGCGCGGACGACCGCGTGCTGGTGCACGATGCGGCGCGGCCGTGCCTGTGGGCGCACGACCTGACCGCGCTGATCGATGCGGTCGGCGAGCAGGAAGCGGGCGGCCTTCTGGCCGAACCGCTGTCCGACACGCTCAAGCGCGTGGCCGGCGGCGCCGTGGTCGAAACGGTCGAAAGGACCGGGCTGTGGAAGGCGCAGACGCCGCAGCTGTTTCCTTTCGGTATCCTGCTGCGCGCGCTCGAGCACTGCCGGGACCTGGCGGCGATCACCGACGAGTCCAGCGCGGTCGAGCGCATCGGGATCAGGCCGCACGTCGTGGGTGCGATCGGAGCCAACCTGAAGGTCACGATGCCGGCCGATTGGCCGCTGGCCGAAGCGATATTGAAGGCGAACGGACAATGGTAGATCCGATCCGGATCGGACAGGGATTCGACGTGCACGCGCTCGTGCCGGGCCGGCGCCTGCTGCTGGGCGGAGTTCCGATCGAATACGACCAGGGCCTGCTGGGGCACTCGGATGCCGATGTGCTGCTGCACGCGATCACCGACGCCATGCTGGGGGCGGCCGGGCTGGGCGATATCGGCCGCGCCTATCCGGACGACGATCCGCGCTATCGGGGCGCCGACAGCGGCGCGCTGCTGGCCGAAGTGGCGCAGCGCGTGCGCAAGGAAGGCTGGCGCGTGGGCAACGTGGATTGCACGGTGATCGCGCAGCAACCGAAGATCGCGCCGCACGTGGAGGCGATGCGGCGATCCATCGCCGCACTGCTGGACGTCGAGCCGGCGCAGGTCAACGTGAAAGGCAAGACCACCGAGCGGTTCGGCTTCATCGGACGCGGCGAGGCGATCGCGGCCAGCGCCGTCGTGCTGCTGATCGGCGCATGAGCGCTCGCCCGTCGCGCGCGCCTCGCACCAATCGCCCGGGATAGTCCGTGCTGGAGGCCATCGAACTGCAGTGCGAACGCGGCCACCGGCGGCTGTTCGACCGGCTTTCGTTCCAGGTCGCGGCGGGCCAGTGCATGCATATCGCGGGCGACAACGGCGCCGGCAAGACCAGCCTGCTCAGAATCCTGTGCGGCCTGCTGCGTCCGACCTCGGGCGAGGTGCGCTGGCACGGCCGGCCGGTCGGGCAGGTGCGCGACGAATACGGCGCCGACCTGGCGTACGTGGGGCATCTGAATGGCGTGAAGGACGACCTGACGGCGGCCGAGAACCTGGACACCGGGGCGGCCATGGCCGGCCTGCAGCCGGCCCCCGGGCAGGTGCTCGAGGCGCTGCGGCGGCTGGCGATCGAGCGCTTTGCCCAGTGGCCCGCCGGCCAGCTGTCGCAGGGCCAGAAGCGGCGCATCGCGCTGGCGCGCCTGGCGCTGGCCGGGCGTGCGCACGTCTGGATCCTGGACGAACCGTTCAACGCGCTCGACCGCAACGGCGTCGAGATCCTGAACGGGCTGATCGAACAGCACGTTGCGAGCGGCGGCGCGGTCGTGCTGACCACGCACCAGGCGTGGCAGGCGCCGGTGCCGGTCGTGCGGCTGGAACTGGCGGCGGAGCCGGCGTCGTGATCCGGTCGCTGCTGGCCGTCGCGCGCCGCGACCTGCTGCTGGCGATGCGGCAGCGGGGCGATGTGGCCAACGTGCTGTTGTTCTTCGTGATCGTGGTCACGATGGTTCCCCTCGGGGTCGGCCCGGACAAGGACACGCTGCGGCTGATCGCTCCGGGCGTGGTGTGGGTCGCTGCACTGCTGTCGGCGATCCTGTCGCTGGGGCGGCTGTTCGCGCTGGACTACGCCGATGGAACGCTGGAGCAGATCATGCTGTCGGGCCAGCCGCTGTCGCTCGCGATCCTGGGCAAGATCGCGGCCCACTGGCTGACCACGGGCGCGCCGATCACGCTGTTGTCCGCTCTGCTGGCGATGATGTTCGACCTGTCCTCGGCGCCCAGCGCCACGCTGGTCGCTTCGCTGCTGCTCGGCACGCCGTGCCTGAGCCTGATCGGGGCGGTGGGGGCCGCGCTGACGCTGGGACTGCGGGGCGCCGGCGTGCTGGTGACGCTGCTGGTTCTGCCGCTGTACGTTCCGGTGCTGATCTTCGGCGCGGGCGCGGTCGAAGTCTCGGCCGGAGGGCTCTCGCCCCAATCGCATCTCCTGCTGCTGGGAGGGCTATCGCTGGCAGCGGGGGCGCTCGCCCCTTGGGCGATCGGGGCCGCGTTGCGGGTGTCGGTCGAATAAACCGGGATAATCCGCCTTATGCAGGCCGAAACCATTCGCCCCTTGAAGTTCGGGATCCACCGTTTCGCGGCTCCGCCGGAGTTCTATCGCCTGGCGGGGCGGCTGATCCCGTGGTTCGGATCGGCCGCGGCCGTGCTGGCGGCGTGGGGCCTTTACCTGGGGTTTTTCGTCGCGCCCACCGATTTCCAGCAGGGCGAGGCCTACCGGATCATCTTCATCCACGTTCCGGCCGCCTGGATGGCGATGTTCATCTACGCCGTGATGGCGTTCTGGGCCGGCTTCGGATTGGCCTTCAACACGCGCATGTCCTCGATATGGGCCTGCGCGATGGCCCCCACCGGCGCGCTGATGGCGTTCCTGGCGCTGTGGACCGGCGCGCTGTGGGGGCGGCCGGCCTGGGGCGCCTACTGGGCGTGGGACGCCCGCATGACCTCGACCTTGATACTGCTGTTCCTGTACGTGGGTTTCATCGCGTTGCACGGCGCGATCGACGATCCGCGCCGCGCCGACCGTGCCGCCGGGGTGCTGGCGCTGGTGGGGGTGGTGAACCTGCCGATCATCTATTTCTCGGTGCAGTGGTGGAACTCCTTGCACCAGGGAGCGTCGATCAGTCTGACGCGGGCACCGACCATGGCCGCCACGATGCTGCAGGCGATGTTCGTGATGATGTTCGCGTTCTGGATGTACAGCATTGCTGCCTCGCTGGCGCGGGCCCGCGCGATCCTGCTGGAGCGGGAGAAGCGCTCGAGCTGGGTGCAGGCGGTGGCAACGCAAACGGAGTGACGATGCACTGGGCCAACTGGCACGAGTTCTGGGCGATGGGCGGGGCGGGCGCGTACGTGTGGGGCGCGTACGGCATGGTGGCGCTGGCGCTGGCGACCGAAGTGATGCTGTTGCGGGGGCGCTTGCGGCGCGCGCGCGAGGCCGCGCGGCGCAGCTCCGGCTGGCCGAAGGAGACGCCGTGATCAAACCCAGACATCGCCGCGCGGCGCTGATCGTGGCCGGGGTGGCCGTGCTCGGAATCGCCACCGCTCTGGTGCTGTCGGCGTTCCGGCAGAACCTGGTGTTCTTCTACACGCCCAGCGATGTGGCCACGAACAAGGTGCCGGCCAACCAGACCTTCCGCATCGGCGGACTGGTCGAGAACGGCAGCGTGCACCGGGAGGGGGTTCGCGTGACCTTCCGGGTCACCGACACGGCCCAGACGATCACGGTCGCCTACGACGGGATCCTGCCGGACCTGTTCCGGGAGGGCAAGGGTGTCGTCGCGCAGGGGCGCATGGACGGGGGCGGCGTGTTCCGGGCCTCCCAGGTGCTGGCCAAGCACGACGAGAACTACATGCCCCCGGACGCCGCCCACGCGCTCGAGCAGGCCGAGAAGGCCCGGCGCACGTTGAAAGTTCCGGCCGGGTAACGACGCTGCTACGGTGCGAGCGGGATCCTGAGCTCGGCGCGAAGGCCTGACGGCCGGTTGGCGGTCAGCTGAAGGCTTCCCCGGTGCGCGCGGGCGATCCGGTCCACGATGGCCAGGCCGAGGCCGGCTCCGCCGGTGCCGGAGCGGGCCGTGTCGCCCCGCTCGAACGGGCGCAGCAGCCGTTCGATCTGGTCGACCTCGATACCGGGCCCGCCGTCGATCAACGCGACCACCGCCTCGGCGCCGTCGCGGCGAACTTCCACCCGCAGATCCAGCTGGCCATCGGCGTTGCGTCCATAGCGCGCCGCGTTGCTGAGCAGGTTGTCGAGCGCGCGTGCCAGCTCGGTCGGATGCCCGAGCACCGGCACCGAGGTTTCGATCCGCTGCTCGAGGCGGCAGTTCGCGCCGGCGCCGATCCGGCTGCGAGACAGCGCGTCGAGCGTGAGCGCCGACAGATCGGCCGGTTCCGGCGGACGCGCGGCCAGCGGCCGCGCGTAGTCCAGAAACTGGCGGACGGTGGAATCGAGCTGATCCAGGTCCCCGATGATCCCTTCGCGCACGGCCTCCGGCAGCCCGCTCATCTCGACCTCCAGGCGCAGCCGCGTCAGCGGCGTGCGCAGGTCGTGCGAAATGCCGGCCAGCAGGATGGCCCGCTCGCGCTCCAGCCGATCGAGGCTGTCGACCATCCGATTGAAGCTGCGGTTGACCGTCCTGATCTCGGGCGGGCCCAGGTCCGGCAGACTGCGCGGAGTGCGACCGGCGCCCAGCTCGGCCGCGGCCCTGGACAGCTCCGCCAGCGGGCGATTGACCAGGCGCGCGATCGCCACCGCGATCAGCAGCGAAATGGTCGCGGCCAGCACGGCCCAGGCGACCCACTCGCGTCCGACGTCCCCGGTCAGCAGATCGCGGTCGATGAAGGCCCAGTAGGCGTCGTCGTCGATCGAGAAGCTGACCCAGACCCCCGGCACGCCGTTGACCTCCGAGGCCAGCCGCGTGGCGGCGCCCAGCTTGGCGCGGACGTAGCGGGTGACCAGGTTCACGAGCGAATCGTCGGGCAGGGGCAAGACCTGATCGCCCGGCTCGAGCGGAACCACGCGGATTCCCTCGTTCTCGGCCAGATCGTTCAGCAGGTAACGGCGCCGCCCCGGATCCGAATACACGAGCGCGCTGCGCGTGGTGTTGACGATCGAAACGACCTGCTGGGCGATCTGGTGCGCGCGCGGCTCGCGTTCGAACACCCGCACCGTGGGCCACCAGGCCGCCAGGCAGGCGGCAAACAGCAACAGGATCAGCAGCAACGTCCGCCAGAACAGCGGCGGCGAACGAAGCCTCAAGCGGTCCCGTCCGGTATGAAGACGTATCCCAGGCCCCAAACGGTCTGAATGAAGCGGGGCTTGGACGGGTCGGGTTCGATCAGTTTGCGCAGGCGCGAGATCTGCACGTCCAGACTGCGGTCGAACGCCTCGTATTCGCGCCCGCGCGCCATTTCCATCAGCTTCTCGCGCGACAGCGGAACCTTGGGAAAGCGGGCGAAGACCTTCAACACGGCAAACTCGCCGGTCGTCAGCGCGACCGGCTCGCCCGACCGGGTCAGCGTGCGCGTGGCCAGATCGAGCACGAATTCGCCGAAAGCGACGCTGGTGGCCTCCTGGGAAGGCGCTCCCGGCAGCTCGGCGGGCGCCTTGCGGCGGAAGATCGCGTTGATGCGGGCCAGCAGTTCGCGCGGATTGAACGGCTTGGGCAGGTAGTCGTCGGCGCCCATCTCCAGGCCGACGATGCGATCGACGTCTTCGCCCTTGGCCGTCAGCATCAGGACCGGCGTCGGATCGTTGCCCCCGCGCAGGCGGCGCAATACGGAAAGGCCGTCCTCGCCGGGCATCATCAGGTCCAGGATCAGCAGGTCGAAACGCTCGCGCAGCCAGAGCTTGTTCATGGCCGCCGCGCCCTCGGCCGTATAAACGGTGAAGCCGCTTTCGGTCAGGTAGCGCCGCAGCAGGTCGCGCAGCCGTTGATCGTCGTCGACGACCAGGATCTTTTGTGAGGGCGCTTTGCTCATCTTAGGAAGCCGCCGGGCGCGATCGTATCTCCGGGTGCCTGGCCTGCCGCCGGCCGGCACAAAGTGTTACAGAATTTACCCGCGTTGGGCGGACTTTTCCCGGTGTGCGCTGGCGTCGATCGGCGTCGAATGACAAGATCGAACACATCGAGTCCCAACGCAAATCGATGAGAGTTTCACTGGTCGCGCTCGTCGCCGCGATGCTGTCGTGCGGCCTCGCGGTGGCGCAGACCGTGCCGCCGGCCGCGCCGCCGGCCCAGTCGCCACAGGCGGTGCCGCGGCCTGATGCAGGAGCCGACAGCTGGGGTCGAATGAGCCCGGAGGCGCGGCGGCAATTGTGGCAACAGATGACGCCGGAAGAACGCGAGGGCGTGTGGAAGCGCCTGTCGCCGGAGCAGCGGCGTCAGATCCGTGAACGCTGGCCGGGTGCAGGCCAGCCGGTCGGTCCGGGGCCGAAGCTCACTCCCGAGGAGCGACGTCGGTTGCGCGAGCAGATCTGGGACGCACACCGCGAGTTGCGGCGGGGTCGCGGCCGCCCCTGAACTGATCGAAGCCGTGCGCCGGTCGGTGCCGGTGCGGCGGCCTTTCCGAATAAAATGGGGCACCGTGCGCATCCTGGCGATCGAAACGTCGGCCGAACAGTGTTCGGTCGCGCTGGCCGATGCGAACGACGTGGCGCTACGGCGGCAGGCGGCCGGCCATGGCGTCGCGGAGCGGGCGCTCTCGATGATCGCGGACCTGCTGGCGAGCCGGTCCGTCACGCTGCGCCAGATCGATGCCTTCGCGTTCGCCAGCGGCCCCGGGGCATTCACCGGGCTGCGCGTGGCCTGTGGCCTGGTGCAGGGGCTGGCGTACGCGTGTGATCGGCCGGTGGTCCCGGTCGGAAGCCTCAGGGCGCTGGCCTGTTGCGCCTCCCGCCCGTTGGAACGTACCGTGCCGGGCGGGGCCCGCGCAACGCCGCGGGTGATGGTGGCGATCGACGCCCGGATGAACCAGATCTATTGGGCCGTTTACGAGGGCGAGCACGCGGCGCGGGAGCTCGCTGCCCCGGCGCTGGGCACGCCCGCCCAGATGGCCGCGCTGGTGGCGCAATGGCAGCCGGACGCGATCGCCGGCGACGCGCTGCGGGTCTTCCAAGGCGCCTGGCCGGTCGCGGGCAGCCAGGCCCGCCTGCCCGAGCTGCGCGCCGACGCGTCGGTCATCGCCGAGCTGGCCGGCGCCGACCTGGCCCGCGGCCTCGCGGTGGCAGCGCGTGACGCCGCCCCGCAGTATGTCCGCGACCAGGTCGCGCTGACGGTGGCGCAGCGGGCGCAGGGGGAAAGGGGAGGGGCGGCGTGAGCGCGGTGAGGCAGCCCGATGAGCCGCAGTTCAGGCCACTGTCGCCGGCGGACCTGAATCTCGTGATGCGGATCGAGATCGACGTGTATCCGTTTCCGTGGACGCGAGGCAATTTCGAAGACGCATTGCGCGCCGGCTATACGGCCTGGGCCCTGTACGACGGCGCGCAAACGATGGTGGCCTACGCGATCGCGATGCTGGCGGTCGACGAGGCGCACCTGCTGAACCTGAGCGTGTCGCGCCCGTATCAGCGCCAGGGATACGGGTGGAAGATGCTGGAATGGATGGCGCAATGCACCCGGGACTACGGGGCGCGCAGCCTTCTGCTGGAAGTTCGCCCCACCAACGAGCCGGCCCTGCAGCTGTACCAGCGCTACGGATTCGAGCGGATCGGCGTGCGGCCGGGCTACTACCCGGCCGTGGGCGGGCGCGAGGACGCGGTGGTGATGCGGGTGCCGCTGTGAGCCTGGACGCGCGCCACGCCAGGCTTTGGCAGCGGCTGGGGCTCGGGCCGGCCTGGGTCGGGCGGACCGCGCCGGCGCCCGGGGCCGATCGGGAGCCATCCGACAGCGGCGAAGCGCGCGAGCGCGCCGTCGCCGGCATGGGCTGGGGTGACCTGGAGCAGGCGGTGGCCGCCTGCACCGCGTGCGGTCTGTGCAAGACGCGGACCAACACCGTATTCGGCGTCGGCAGTCGTGAATCGAAATGGATGGTGATCGGGGAGGCGCCTGGGGCGGAAGAGGACTTGCGCGGGGAACCATTCGTGGGGCAGGCCGGACGCCTTCTCGACAGCATGCTGGCCGCCGCCGGACTGGGTCGGTCCGCCTCCGGGGCATCGGCCGTCTACATCGCCAACGTCGTGAAATGCCGGCCGCCGGCCAACCGCAATCCGGAGCCGGAGGAGGCGGCCCGCTGCGAGCCGTTCCTGAGGCGGCAGATCGAGCTGCTGCGGCCGCGCATGATCCTGCTGCTGGGGCGGGTGGCCGCGCAATCGGTCCTGGGCAGCGACGCCAGCATCGCCTCGCTGCGGGGTCGCGCCCACCGGATCGACCTGGCCGGCCTGTCGGTGCCGGTCATCGTCACCTACCACCCGGCCTATCTTCTGCGCAACCTGGCCGACAAGGCCAAGGTCTGGGCCGACCTGTGCCTGGCGCGCGAGGCCTTCGATCAATCGCCGTGACGGGTATCCCCGATCTGCGAGACCGCGTCGAATCGCCGCTGGTTGGCCAGGTGCTTCAGGGTGACCAGTGCCATGGTGGCGGCTACGAAGGCGCCGAACAGAAACATCGTCCTGGCGGCCGACATCCCGGCCACGATCAGCAGCGCGTAGACGCCCAGCATCAGCAGGATCCCGAGGTTCTCGTTGAAGTTCTGGACCGCGATCGAATGGCCCGAGGAGAGCAGCACGTAGCCGCGGTGCTGCAGCAGCGCGTTCATCGGCACGACGAAGTATCCCGCCATCGCTCCGATCAGCACCATCACCACCGCCGAAACCAGCAGGGCGGTGGGCACCGCGATCCCCCCCACGACGATCCCCGAATGCGCCAGGTGCGCGAAGTTCAGCAGCGACAGCAGCGATACGGTCACCCCCATCGCGATGCCGACCGGCAGCACGGTGAGCGAGCGCTTCAGCGAGACGCGCGCCGCGGCCAGCACGGCGCCGATGGCCACGCCCACCGCCGCGAGCCCCTGCAGCACCGCGCCGTGCGAAAGATCCAGCCCGAGCATGTCGGACGACCAGCGCAGCATGATGAACTGCAGCGTCGCGCCGGCGCCCCAGAACAGTGTCGTGACCGCCAGCGATATCTGCCCGAGCGGATCCTTCCATAGCGTGACCATGCAATGGCCGAAGTCGGCCAGCAGCCGCCCGACCGTGTGCTCCTGGCGCCGGTACCGGATCCGGGAGTCCGGCACCCAGATGTTGATCACGGCCGCCACCGCGTAGACGCCGCAGATCACCGCGATGGCCGCCTCGCCGACCTTGAAGATGTGCCATTCCCGGTGCGGCACGTCGACCAGCGCGAGCAGGATCGCGCTCACCGTCGGCGAAACCAGCACGCCTCCGAACACGAAGCCCAGGATGATCGAGGCCACCGTCAGCCCCTCGATCCATCCGTTGGCCGCCACCAGCCGCTCGGGCGGCAGCATCTCGGTGACGATGCCGTACTTGGCCGGCGAATAGCCGGCCGCTCCGAAACCGACCACCGCGTACGCCAGCAGCGGATGCACGCCGATCAGCATCAGCGAGGCGCCGGCCAGCTTGATGCCGTTGGTGACCAGCATCACGCGCGCCTTGGGCATCGAGTCGGCGAAGGCCCCGACGAAGGCCGCCAGCAGCACGTACGAGATGAAGAAGAACAGCTTCAGCAGCGGCGTCATCCATTGCGGCGCGTGCGTCTCGCTCAGCAGCGAGATGGCTGCGATCAGCAGCGCGTTGTCGGCCAGCGACGAGCAGAACTGGGCCGCCATCACGAGGAAGAATCCGCGCGAGGCGATGGAGGAGGCGGGGTGCGAGATCAACGGCAATCGGTGGGACGGCCAGGGCGGCGCGGTTTATAGCACGAGGACGGCGCCGGACCTGCGCCGGCGAGCCGGTATTCTTGAGGCCCGTCAGGCACCCGGCAGAAGCACGTGCCCCGACCGTTGATCGCCCGCATCGATGTGAGCGCCCTGGGCCACAACCTGGCGGCGGCACGCGCTCGCGCCCGACGGCGCCGCATCTGGGCCGTGGCCAAGGCCAACGCGTACGGGCACGGCCTGGAGCGGGCCGTGCGCGCGTTCGCCGGGGCCGACGGCCTGGCATTGCTCGAAATCGAGGAAGCGCAGCGCGCGCGCCAGATGGGATGGGGCAAGCCGATCCTGCTGCTGGAGGGCGTGTTCGAACCGCTCGAGCTGGACGAGGCGGCGCGGCTTGGCCTGACGTGCGTTGTGCATTGCGTCGAGCAGCTCGAGATGCTGGAGCGCCGGCACGATCGCGGCCCCCTGGAGGTGTACCTGAAGATCGACAGCGGGATGAACCGGCTGGGTTTTGCGCCCGGCGATGCGGCGCCGGCGCGGCAACGCCTGCAGGCGGTCGCAGGGGTGCGGCTGACGGCGCTGATGAGCCACCTGGCCAATGCCGACCGCGTCGAAGCGGGGGCATGCGACGTGCCGTCGCAACGGCGCGAGTTCGAGCGGTTGTGCGCGGGCGTCGCCGCTGACACGAGCCTGTGCAATTCGGCGGCGCTGTTTCTGCATCCGGACCTGGGCGATCGATGGGTGCGCCCGGGCATCGCGCTGTACGGCGCCTCGCCGGCCGGGTCGACCAGCGCCGCTGCGCTGGGATTGCGGCCGGCCATGGCCTTGAATTCCGCGTTGATCGCGATCCACAACGTGCCGGCGGGCGCTCGGGTCGGCTACGGCAGCCGCTGGACCGCGGCGCGGCCGACGCGCCTCGGGGTGGTTGCCTGCGGCTACGCGGACGGCTACCCGCGCAGCGCTCCCGACGGCGCCCCGGTGTGGGTGGCGGGACGCAGAGCGCCGCTGGTGGGCCGGGTGTCGATGGACATGCTGTCGGTCGACCTGACGGGTATCGACGAGGCCGGCGTGGGCAGCCCGGTCCAGCTGTGGGGCGAGCACGTGGGCATCGACGAGGTGGCCGCGCTGTCGGAACGGGTGGCGTACGAGTTGATGTGCGGGCTGAACCCGCGCGTCCGGGTCAGCGACGCCGACTGAACCCGCAACGTGTCCAATCCGCGCACGCAATTCGTCTGCAACGGCTGCGGCGGGTCGGCCGTCAAGTGGCAGGGCCAGTGCCCGCACTGCGGCGCCTGGAACTCGCTGATCGAGACGCGCTCGGAGCCCGGACCGGCACGGCGGCGCGCTGGCCCCGCCACGGGCTCGGTGGCGATCGCCGAAGTGACCGCCGCCGACCCGCAGCGCCTGTCCACCGGAATCGAGGAATTCGACCGCGTGCTGGGTGGCGGCCTGGTCGATGGCGGCGTGGTGCTGATCGGCGGCGATCCGGGCATCGGCAAGTCGACGCTGCTGCTGCAGGCGCTGGCGCGCCTGGCGCAAACCGAGGCCGTGCTGTACGTGAGCGGGGAGGAATCGGCCGCGCAGGTGGCGCTGCGCGCACAGCGCCTTGCGCTCGACTCGGCCCGGCTGCCGCAGCTGCGCGTGCTGGCCGAGATCGAGCTGGAGGCGATCGTCGGAGCCATCGAGGCGGGCAAGCCCAGGGTGGTCGTGATCGATTCGATCCAGACGCTGTTCACGCCGACGCTGACCTCGGCGCCCGGATCGGTATCGCAAGTGCGCGAATGCGCGGCCAGCCTGACGCGCCTGGCCAAGCGCAGCGGCGTGGGCGTGATCCTGGTCGGCCACGTGACCAAGGAAGGCGCGCTGGCCGGCCCGCGCGTGCTGGAGCACATGGTCGACACGGTGCTGTACTTCGAGGGTGACACGCACTCGGCCCACCGTCTGGTGCGCGCGTTCAAGAACCGCTTCGGCGCCGTGAACGAGCTGGGCGTGTTCGCGATGACCGAGCGCGGACTGCGCGGCGTGAGCAACCCGTCGGCGCTTTTCCTGTCGCAGCAGGGCGACGGCAAGGGCGGGCTCGTCGCGGGCTCGTGCGTGATGGTCACGCAGGAGGGCAGCCGACCGCTGCTGGTCGAGATCCAGGCGCTGGTCGACGCGGCCCACGTTCCGAATCCGCGCCGGCTGTGCGTCGGCGTCGATCCGCAGCGCTTGGCGATGCTGCTGGCCGTGCTCAGCCGCCACGCCGGAGTGGCCAGCTACGACCAGGACGTGTTCGTCAACGCGGTCGGCGGCGTGCGCATCGACGAGCCGGCGTCCGACCTGGCGGTGGTGCTGGCGGTGCTTTCGTCGATCCGCAACCGCCCGCTGCCGCGCGGCCTGGTGGTGTTCGGGGAAGTGGGGCTCGCCGGCGAAATCCGCCCCGCGGCGCGCGGCCTCGAACGGCTGCGCGAGGCGGCCAAGATCGGATTCTCGTCGGCGCTGATTCCGAAGGCCAACGCGCCGCGCAAGCCGATCGAGGGGCTGGAGATTTTGGCAGCCGAGTCGCTGACCGAGGCGATCTCGGAACTACGCCTTCGCTAGCGCCAAGCACCTGGCGCGTCTCCTGCATTGACCCTTGCCCCCGTCCCTTCCCCGTCGAGCGGCCGAAGGGCATTTCGTGGTCGCGCTTGCGGCAGTAGGCGCGGCGGAGTGACCGCAGCGGTCCCAGAGCGCCTTCGGCTGGCTGCGAGCACCGCAGCCGCGCTCGCAGGCCCTTCGCCCGTTCGCCGCGGAGGGGAGCGGGGGCAAGGGTCTGAGCGTCGCATGCACGGGTCGGACCCGTACCCCCGGTTCCTCCCGAGCGAGCAGGCAAGGGGCCCTTGGGAGCGCGGCGGGGTAGGACAACAAACGGGCGAAGTCATCCGGAACTGCTGCGGTCGCTCCGCAGCGCACACGACGCAAGAGTGACTACGAAATGGCCCCTTGCCCGCGCAGGGCGGGAGGGACCGGGGGTGCGGGTCCATGCAAGAGACGCTTTGAATGCCCGCCCTATCGAAGCCGATTCACGTTGCAGCGTCGTCGAGTGCGATGCGAGCAGCGTCGAGTCCCGCCCGCACTGAGCCCTCGAGCGTCGACGGGAACGGGCTGTCGGCGATGTCGCCGGCCAGGTACAGGCCCGGCAGTGGCAGGCGCGAAGGCGGCCGGCTCAGTCCGACCGCGGGAAGCAGCGTGGCGCGCCGCTCGATTACCACGTTTTGCGCGATCGAGGGCGGCAGCCCGAATTCGGCGGCCAGCTGGCGGTCGGCCGCGCCGCACAGCGCCTCTCGGTCCTGTTCGAAGCGAAGCGCCGGGGCGCCGATCACGACGCTGACGATTCCCTGGTGCGCCGGATCGATGCGGCCGCGGTCGAAGGCCCACTGGCCGGGGCGGCCCTGGGCCGGATCGTCGAGCAGCGCATACACGGCCGCCGGCAGGCGGATGCCGTCGGCGTATCGCAGGTAGACGGTGGCGATCGGCTCGTATTGCAGGTTGCGCAGCTGATCGATCGCCGGCTGCAGCGACTCGCTGGCGACCGACTCGAGCAATCGCGCCGCCCGGTCGGCCGGAACGGTCAGCACCACGCGGTCGGCTTGCAGCGACTGCTCGCGCAGCATCACGCGCCAGCCGGCACCGGACCGAGCCAGCGCCATGGCCGGCTGGCGCAGCATCACGGTGGCACCGGCCTGGCCCAGGTGGTGCAGCGCCGCCTCGGGCATCGTGGCGGAAAGGTCGCGCCGGGTCAGCAGCAGGCGGCTGTCGGGCTCGGCCGCCCCCAGGCTCAGGCGCAGCAGGTTCAGGAACATGCGGCCGGAGGCCTGCTCGGGCTCGGCGTTCATCGCGGCGATGCAAAGCGGCCGCCACAGTCGACGCACCAGATCGGCGGGCTGCGCCGCCAGCAGCGCCGCGACCGGCCGATCGACAGCGGTCTGCCAATGATTGCTCCGCTGCTGCGCGACCCACGAAGCCAGCGCAATGCGATCGCTCCATGGCACGTGCCGCGCGCGCGCGAGCCCGAGCGCCAGGTGCAGCGGTGCCGGCAGGCGGGTGGCGCCCAGGCGCCATCCGTCCGGATACCGGATCGTGAAGGGCTGCGACAGCAGCGCCTGGTGCGGATCGACGCCCAGTCGGCGCATCAGCGCGATCGTTTCGGTGCAGGCGCCCAGCAGAAGGTGCTGGCCGTTGTCGACCGTGGCGTCGCGGTCGCCAATGCGCAGGTCGACCCGGCGCGCCCGGCCGCCGATCGCCGGAGCGGCGTCGACCAGCGTCACGGCGACGCCGTGCCGGACCGCCTCGACCGCGCAGGCCAGCCCCGACCAGCCGGCCCCGACGATGACCCAGCGCTGGGGGATCCCGGTCGGGCCCGTCATGGCCGCAGTGCACCGCCGCGGGGCGGACCGATCACCCAGGTACGCCATGCGATCAGCAGCTTTCGCACCGGCGTGAGCGCGATGCGCTGATGCAACACGCGAAAGTCGCTGCGCTCCAACTCGTCCAGAAGCGCCTCGTACAGCGTGCCCAGGATGACCCCGGGCGCCTGCTCGCGCCGCTGCGGTGCCGGCAGCTGCAGGGCGGCCGACCGCAAGGTCGCCCGCACGCGCTGTGCATGCCGCCTCGCCAGCGCTCCGAAGCCCTCTCCATAGCGGGCGCCGGTCAGGTCGTCCGGTTTCACGTCCAATTCCCGCAGGTCCCGCATCGGAAACACGATCCGGCCCCGGCGGGCGTGGCGGCCGGCATCCCGCATCATCCGGATCATCTGCACAGCAACCGCCAGCTCGCGCGCGTGGGCGCGCGTGGCCGGCTCCAGGGTTCCGAACACCGCGGCGGCCATCTCGCCGAACGGTGCGGCCGCAAGATAGCAGTGTTGCGCCAGCGCGTCGAAATCCTCGAACGGCGCCGCCTCCAGCAGCCGATGACGCGCCTTCAGCAGGGTTCCGAACAGGCCAGGCGACCAGCCGAATGCCGGCACGCGGGGAGCCAGCGCGCGCGTGACCGGATGCTGGGGCGTGCCTTCGAAAAGGCGCTGCAGTTCCTGCGCCCACCAGTACAGGGCCGCGTGCGCCACGGCCGGGTCGGACGCGCTTTCGACCGCTTCGTCGAGCTCCCGGCGCAGCGCGTACAGCGCCGTGGCCGCGCGCCGGCGCTCGACCGGCAGAAACAGCAGGCTGTAGTGGGCGCTGGATGCGGCCGACGCGAGCTTTTCCCGACAGTATTGGTCCGGACTCATCGCGTTCGATTAGAATCCAACTGCCGGTGCGAAGGTGGCGAAATTGGTAGACGCACCAGGTTTAGGTCCTGACGCCTTCACCGGCGTGGGGGTTCGAGTCCCCCCCTTCGCACCAACGACGCCACCGGCCGGGATCATGAACGTGGTTGCGAATCACCCGAAGACGCTTCTCCGATGCAGGTTGAAATCCAGGATCTTGGCGGTTTGCAGCGGCGCGTCGACCTGACCGTCGCCGAGAGCGACGTGGTGCAGGAAGTATCGCAGCGTCTGGCGCGCCTGGCACAGCAGACCAGCATGCCGGGCTTTCGGCGCGGCAAGGTGCCGATGAAGATTGTTGCCGCCTCGTACGGATCGCAGGTCCAGGCCGAGGTGATGCGCGAGAAGGTCGGCAGCGCGCTGTCTTCGGCGCTGGACGCGAGCAAGCTGCGGCTGGCGGGCGCTCCGCGGCTGGAGCCGGCTCCAGGGGCCGAGTCCGGGCAGATCGCGTTCCGCGCCACCTTCGAGGTCTACCCGGAGATCGACCCGGGCGATCTGTCCGGCATCGAACTGCATCGCTATACCAGCAGCGTGAGCGAGGCCGATGTCGATCGCACCGTCGAAATCGTGCGTCGCCAGCGCGCGCAGCGCATCGCGGTCGAGCGCGAGGCGGCCGACGCAGACCGGGTCACGGTCGAATTTCACGGGACCATCGACGGACAGGACTTCGAGGGCGGCCAGGCGAAGGATTTCGCGTTCGACCTCGGCGGCGGGCGCATGCTGCCGGACTTCGAGCGGGCCGTGCGGGGACTGCGCGCCGGCCAGCAGACCCAGTTCCCATTGGCGTTCCCGGCCGACTATCCGGCCCCCCACTGTGCCGGCCGCACCGCGCAGTTCACGCTGACGGTCAAGCGCGTCGAGCAGGTCGAGCTGCCCCCGGTGGACGCGCAGTTCGCCCGCGCGCTGGGCGTCAAGGACGGCGACGTCTCGCGCATGCGCGCCGACGTGAAGGCCAACCTGGAGCGCGAGGTGGCCAGCCGCCTGCGGGCGCGCACGCGCGAGAACGTGTTCGCCGCGCTGCTGCAGGCGGTGCAATTCGAGCTGCCGCAGACCCTGGTCGACCAGGAGCTGGAGCGCTTCGGCTCGATCGCGGGCGGCGAGGCGGCCAAGGCGCCGCCGCCGGGCGCGGCACTGCAGCAAGCCGCGCAGCAACGGGTCCGGCTGGGCCTTCTGATCGGCGAGCTGATGGCCCGCCACGGCCTGCAGCCCCGCCAGGACCAGGTCCGCAAGGCGGTCGAGGCGGTTGCGCAGAGTTACGAGAATCCGTCCGAGGTCATTCAGTGGTACCTTGGCAGCCGTGAACGCCTGGCCGAAATCGAGGCCGGTCTGACCGAGGACAATGTGGTGGCGTGGGCGCTTGCGCGCGCCAAGGTCAGCGAGGTGGCGGTGCCGTTCGACGAATTGATGGGAGGGCGCACGTGAGTCAGCGCGTGTCGGCAGCGATGAACCAGGACCCCGCCGCGGGGTCGCACGAACCGGTTGGACTGGGCATGGTGCCCATCGTGATCGAGCAAAGCGGTCGGGGCGAGCGCGCCTACGACATCTATTCGCGCCTGCTGCGCGACCGGGTCGTCTTCATCGTCGGCCCGATCAACGAAATGACGGCCAACCTGGTGGTGGCGCAGTTGCTGTTCCTGGAGTCGGAGAACCCCGACAAGGAAATCGCGCTCTACATCAACTCCCCGGGCGGCTCGGTTTACGCGGGGATGGCGATCTACGACACGATGCAGTTCATCAAGCCCGACGTGTCCACGATCTGCGTCGGGATGGCCGCCAGCATGGGGGCCTTCCTGCTGGCGGGGGGAGCCAAGGGCAAGCGCTACGCGCTGCCGAACTCGCGCATCCTGATTCACCAGCCTTCGGGCGGATCGCAGGGGCAGGCGTCGGACATCGAGATCCAGGCGCGCGAGATCCTGTACCTGAGGGAGCGCATCAACCGGATCCTGTCCGAGCGCACCGGCCAGCCGGTCGAGCGCATCGCGCGCGACACCGATCGCGACAACTTCATGTCGGCGGGCGATGCAGTAAGCTATGGGCTGATCGACAAGATCTTCGTCAAGCGGGGCGATGCCCAATGAAGGGTTGGCCTGCCGGCGCGCCCAGCGCCTCTGACAGGAACGCGCGATGACGGAACGGAAGGGATCGAGCGAGAAGCTCCTGTACTGCTCCTTCTGCGGCAAGAGTCAGCACGAGGTCAAGAAGCTGATCGCCGGCCCGTCGGTTTTCATCTGCGACGAGTGCATCGACCTTTGCAACGACATCATCCGGGACGAGGCCACCGGCGAGCCGTCCGGCGGCGGGGCGCGCTCGGATCTGCCGGCGCCGAAAGAGATCTGCGCGATCCTCGACCAGTACGTGATCGGCCAGGAGACTGCCAAGCGCATCCTGTCGGTGGCGGTCTACAACCACTACAAGCGGCTCAAGCACCTGTCGACCAAGGACGACGTCGAGCTGGGCAAGAGCAACATCCTGCTGATCGGCCCGACCGGCTCGGGCAAGACGCTGCTGGCTCAGACGCTGGCCCGCCTGCTGAACGTGCCGTTCGTGATCGCGGATGCGACCACGCTGACCGAAGCCGGCTACGTCGGAGAGGACGTCGAGAACATCATCCAGAAGCTGCTGCAGAACTGCAGCTATGAAGTCGAGAAGGCGCAGCGCGGGATCGTCTACATCGACGAGATCGACAAGATCTCGCGCAAAAGCGACAACCCGTCGATCACGCGCGACGTATCGGGCGAGGGCGTCCAGCAGGCGCTGCTGAAGCTGATCGAGGGCACCATCGCCAGCGTGCCCCCGCAGGGCGGCCGCAAGCATCCGAACCAGGATTTCGTGCAGATCGACACGACCAACATCCTGTTCATCTGCGGCGGGGCGTTCGACGGCCTGGAGAAGATCATCCGCAACCGCTCGCAGCGCAGCGGGATCGGATTCGGCGCCGAAATCGCGGTCTCCGGCGATCATTCGGTCGGGGAGCTGCTGCAGGACGTTCAACCCGAGGACCTGATCAAGTTCGGGCTGATTCCCGAGCTGGTCGGCCGGCTGCCGGTGGTGGCGACGCTGGAGGAGCTCAGCGAAGAGGCGCTGGTGAAGATCCTGGTGGAGCCGAAGAACGCGCTCATCAAGCAGTTCCGGCGCCTGCTCTCGATGGAAGGCGTCGAGCTGGAAGTGCGCGCGGAGGCCCTGGATGCGATCGCCCAGCGCGCTCTGAAGCGCCGCACCGGAGCGCGCGGCCTGCGCTCGATCGTCGAGAGCGTGCTGCTCGACGTGATGTACGACCTGCCCAGCATGACCAACGTGATCAAGGTGGTCATCGACGAGAACTCGATCGGCGAGGGCCGCCCGATCCTGATCTACTCCGATCAGCCGAAGGTCGCGGGCGCACCGCGCTGAAGCGCTGAGGGCGACCTTGCGGGCGGCCACTGGCAGTGTTGGTGGTGCTGCCCCCGCAAAAATGCGTGCAACGGACCCGTTTAGCGGAGGTTATCGCCCCTGCGGAGCCGTGCTAGAGTGGGTTTGCCAGCGGCGCCGGTCGATTTCAGCTTGAATTGGCCCGGATTGTCCCCATTTCCCCGGCATTGAGCCGTGAGGATCGCCCACATGTCCACCGCTTTGTTGCCCTTGGAACCCACCGTACTGCCACTTCTGCCGTTGCGGGATGTGGTCGTCTTCCCCCACATGGTGATTCCCCTGTTCGTGGGCAGACCGAAGTCGATCAAGGCGCTCGAGGCGGCCATGGAGGCCGGCAAGAGCATCATGCTGGTGGCGCAGAAGAACGCCGCCAAGGACGAGCCGTCGGCGGACGACATCTACGCGATCGGCTGCGTGGCCAACATCCTGCAGATGCTGAAGCTGCCGGACGGGACCGTGAAGGTGCTGGTCGAGGGCGCGCAACGCGCCACCATCCACCGCATCGAGGACCTGAACACCCACTTCGTTTGCGATCTGACGCCGATGGCGCCCGAGACCGGGGGCAACGCCGAGCTGGAAGCCCTGCGCCGCGCGACCGTGGCGCAGTTCGACCAGTACGTGAAGCTGAACAAGAAGATTCCCGCCGAGATCCTGACCTCGATCGCCGGCATCGACGAGGTCGGCCGGCTGGCTGACACGATCGCCGCGCACCTGCCCCTGAAGCTGGAGCAGAAGCAGCGGATCCTGGAGATGTCGGGGCTGAACGAGAGGCTGGAGCATCTGCTCGGGCAACTCGAAACGGAAATCGACATCCTCCAGGTGGAGAAGCGGATCCGTGGCCGCGTGAAGCGGCAGATGGAGAAGAGCCAGCGCGAGTACTACCTGAACGAGCAGGTCAAGGCGATCCAGAAAGAGCTCGGCGAGGGCGAAGAGGGCGCCGACCTGGACGAGCTGGACAAGAAGATCAAGGCCGCGCGCATGCCCAAGCAGGCGCGCCAGAAGGCCGAGTCCGAGCTGAAGAAGCTCAAGCTGATGTCGCCGATGTCGGCCGAAGCGACCGTGGTCCGCAACTACATCGACACGCTGGTCAACCTGCCGTGGAAGAAGAAGAGCAAGATCAACAACGATCTGGGCAACGCGCAGCGGGTGCTGGACGAGGATCACTACGGGCTCGACAAGGTCAAGGAGCGCATCGTCGAGTACCTGGCGGTGCAGCAGCGCGTCGATCGGCTGAAGGCGCCGATCCTGTGCCTGGTGGGCGCGCCGGGTGTCGGCAAGACCTCCCTGGGCCAGTCGATCGCGCGCGCGACCAATCGCAAGTTCGTGCGGATGGCGCTGGGCGGTGTGCGCGACGAGGCCGAGATCCGCGGGCACCGCCGCACCTACATCGGGTCGATGCCGGGCAAGATCCTGCAGAACCTGAGCAAGATCGGGGTGCGCAACCCGCTGTTCCTGCTCGACGAAGTGGACAAGATGGGAATGGATTTCCGCGGGGACCCGTCCTCGGCGCTGCTGGAGGTCCTGGATCCGGAGCAGAACCATACATTCGTCGATCACTACGTGGAGGTCGACTACGACCTGTCCGACGTGATGTTCGTCGCCACCGCCAATACGATGAACATCCCGCCGCCGCTGCTGGACCGGATGGAGGTGATCCGCCTGTCGGGCTACACGGAGGACGAGAAGGTCAACATCGCCATCCGGTATCTGCTGCCGAAGCAGATGAAGAACAACGGCGTGTTCAAGCAGGAACTGGAAGTTACGGCGGCCGCGATCCGGGACATCGTGCGCTACTACACGCGCGAGGCGGGCGTGCGCGCGCTCGAGCGCGAGATATCGAAGATCTGCCGCAAGGTCGTGAAGAACTCGCTGATCAAGGAAAGCGGTGGCAAGGTGCGCGTGCTCCCCGGCAACCTGAACAAGTTCCTGGGCGTGCGCCGCTACACGTTCGGCGTGGCGGAAAAGGAGGCCCAGGTCGGCCAGGTCACCGGGCTGGCTTGGACCGAGGTCGGCGGCGAGCTGCTGACGATCGAAAGCGCGATGATGCCGGGCAAGGGCAACATCATCCGGACCGGTTCGCTCGGTGACGTGATGAAGGAATCGGTCGAGGCGGCGCGCACCGTCGTGCGCGCCCGCGCCCGCCGCCTCGGCATCAAGGACGAGGCCTTCGAGAAGAACGACCTGCACGTCCACCTGCCCGAAGGCGCGACGCCGAAGGACGGTCCGAGCGCCGGCATCGCGATCACGACAGCCGTGATCTCGACGCTCAGTGGCATTCCGGTGCGACCCAACGTGGCGATGACCGGCGAGATCACTCTGCGGGGCGAGATCCTGGCGATCGGCGGCTTGAAGGAAAAGCTGCTCGCGGCACTGCGGGGCGGAATCAAGACGGTCCTGATTCCGGAGGAAAACGTCAAGGACCTGGCGGAGATCCCGGACAACGTGAAGAACCGCATCGAGATCGTACCGGTCAAGTGGATCGACCAGGTGCTGGAAGTCGCGCTCACGCGTCAGCCGATCGCCATTTCGGAGGAAGAGGCTGCCGCGGCGACGCCGGCCCAGCCCGCGCCGGCCGAGTCAGTCAAGCCGGAAACCGGCCCGGGCGAATTCGTAAAGCACTGATTCGGGGGCCTGCGCGGGCGCGGATGAGCCTGTGCCGGCCGCGTTGCGGCTGCTACGCGAAGGGGAAGGTCCCGCTTGACACTCGCTAATGGGCGCGGTTGAATAGGCCGCGTTCCGCGTCTCGGGCCTTTGCGCTGGCGATCGAAGCTTCGGCGCGCGGCGCCTATCTCATTTGAACGATAAGGTTGTCAAGACGGATAGAGGGAGGGGGTGGCAGTGAACAAGACCGAACTGATCGAGCATATCGCGCGGCAAGCCGATATCTCGAAAGCAGCGGCCGGGCGCGCACTCGAGGCGATCGTCGGCGGCATCCGTACCTCGTTGAAAAAGGGCAATTCGGTGACGCTGGTGGGCTTCGGCACCTTCATGGTGGGCAAGCGCGCCGCGCGTCTTGGCCGCAACCCGCGCACCAATCAGCCGATCAAGATCAAGGCGGCCAAGGTTCCGAAGTTCCGGGCTGGCAAGGCGCTGAAGGATGCAGTAAACTGAAGGGCTTCGGTGCCCTTGACCGTCGCGGACGCGGGGGTGCTTAGCTCAGTTGGTAGAGCGGCGCCCTTACAAGGCGTAGGTCGGGAGTTCGAACCTCTCAGCACCCACCACAGTTGACGCGGCGAGTTGGCGCGGAGTGGTAGTTCAGTTGGTTAGAATACCGGCCTGTCACGCCGGGGGTCGCGGGTTCGAGTCCCGTCCACTCCGCCATTACGCTTCTTCACAGCATCGCATTAAATCGCGAATGCTAACGATAAGGCCCTGATGCTAGGGCCTTTTTCATTGGTAGATCGCCGCGGCGCATCGCACCGCGTATCCACCGAATCGCAGCAGATCGCCGTGAAATTGGCGGGTTCGTTGGCGGGTTGACGCGGCACCGTTGAAGGAAGCAGGAATGGCGACGAAGGGAAGCACCACTTCGACCCGCCAAAGGCGCGGCGTCGAACGACTCAGTGAACTGACAGTCCGCACCACGAAGCCCGGCATCTACAGCGACGGCCGAGGCTTGTCCCTAGTGGTCGAAGCCATCGACAAACTGGAGTCGGATGCGGACGCGAAGCGGCGCCTTGAAGCGATCGCCGCGACTCTGGCATCCGGCAAAAAGGTCGACCCGAACGAAAGGCTGCGCCCGGTTACGGTGCGGCGGCGTTGGGTTTTTCGCTACACATCACCCGTCACCGGGAAGCGCCGCGAAATGGCCTGGGCACGCCCAGCGACCGCGGGCTAGTCGCCGTCCGCAAGCTGGCCACCGAGTACCGTGGCATGGTGAAGGACGGGAAGGACCCGCTGGACGTCGTAAACGAGTCCAGGGAGAGCGGCGGAAGAAGGAGGCCGAACAGCAGGCGAAGAAGGCAGAGGCGCAGAGGGAACATACGACCCTTCGCCGTGCGGCCCGCGCGTATCACGAACGCGAGGTAGAACCGAACGCGAACCTGAACGCCAGTTCTCTAACGGGTTCAATCCTAGTCCCGCAGTGCGAGGCGCGCGCCATCCTCGTCACTCAGTGCCTCGCCCTCTTTCATCAGGCGGGAGAGTTCGTCGGGCGACAAGGCGTCTCTCAAATCGAGCATTAGATTGTCGCGCAGCTTCTGCTCAACAACTTCCCGTTGGTAGTTTTCCGCGGCATAGCGCATGTCGGCACGACCCAGCATACGGGCAGTATCCGCGACATGCCCGCGCTTAAATGCGAGGAGTGCATAGGGATCCAGCAAATCCAACACACGACCCGCCTGTTCGACTAGGGGGTAGGCGCGACGCGCGACGTCCAGCGCCTCGTCGACATCGCCCAATTTTGTCAGTGACATACAGAGATTGACGAGCACCAGGTTCTCACTGCCGCTACGAAGTGAGCGCTCCTGTCGCAAGCGATTCACCAGATCACGTCCGCGAGCCACGGACTCCTCCACTCGACCCAGTGCAGCGACGCTCTGCTCCAGATTGATCAGCGCGGTGATCGCCATTATCTTGTCGTCCAGCGCGGTCGCCAGTTGAAGCAGTTCCTCCCCGACAGCCAATGCCTCTTCGAAGCGAGATTGGCGAACGAGCAGCCAGCCGCGAGCTTTAAGGAAGGGGGCGCGCAGCGCCGGTGGCCATCCCGTCTCGAAGAGCTGCTCTGCTTCTTGCAGTCCGAGTTCGGCTTCCTTCAACAGAAGGCGATGTGCCTGACTCTTGCCTTGGTAGCACAGGGCAGCGAACAGCGCCCGTCGATCGCCGAGCGCCCGATAAAGTTCGACCGCGCGCGCATCGGCTGCAACTTCTTCAGGCCCTGTTTCCGGATGGACCATCCGCGACCATGACCCCAGCAGCCGAGCCTCCAGATGAGGCGCGGTCGCGGCTTCGATCGCGTCCATGGCTGCCTTCGTTCTGCGTATCCCCTCGGGCCGCAGGCCCGCGTCGACCCATATCCAGGCAATGGCTCCCGCCAGGGCTATGTGGAGCTGCCTGTCACCGCTCGGAGTGGCTGACCAATCGAGCGCGGCACGCGCGTTATCAAGGTCCGGCAGGTAGCGTTCCAGTCCTGCCTGCGTCGACAGTACATATTCATTCTTGCGCGAACCTTCGAAGACCGCGAGCACGGCTTCGGCATGGCTTCGCAGGGTGGCCTCGGTCTCGCCCGCCTGATGCAGCTTCTCCAGTGCAAATGCGCGGCTGGTTTCCAGAAGCCGATAGCGCGGTTCTTCGCCCGTGTCCGCCACGACCAAGGACTTGTCGACCAGCGCACCCAGATGATCGAGCACCGCCCATTCGTCGATGCTGTCGTCGGCTGCCACATGCTGTGCGCTTTCCAGGCCGAAGCTGCCGGCGAATGCGCCGAGGCGCCGGAACACGCTCTGCTCGTCTGGCGTGAGCAGCCCATGGCTCCACTCCAGCGCTGCGCGCAGCGTCTGGTGGCGCCGCAGTGCCAGGCGCGCGCCGCCCGTCAAGACCCTGAATCGTTCGTCCAGTCGCGCGTGCAGGCCGTCGACGCCGAGTAGCGGCACGCGTGCGGCGGCCAGCTCGATCGCCAGTGCGATGCCGTCCAGGTGGCGGCAGATGTCGACCACCGCCGCGACGTTGTGCCCACTAAGCGCAAAGTGTGGGTGGGCGGCGCGTGCGCGCGCTTCGAAAAGGGCGACGGCACCCGCCTGCCTGGCGCTTTCAATACCCGCAACGCTGGGCAAGGCCAGCCCGCCCAGGCGATAGACATGCTCCTGCGCTACCTTCAGCGGCTCTTGGCTGGTGGCCAGCAGCCGCACGTTCGGGGCGGCGCGGTGCAGCGCCTCGGCTAGTTCGGCCACGGCGTGCAGCAGGTGCTCGCAGTTGTCGAGCACGATCAGCATCCGGCTCGTGCTCAACGCCTTGGCCAGGGTCTCGAGCTGTGCCTCGGCACCAAGGGTGACGCGCAACACACCGGCCACGGTGGTTGCAACCAGCGACGCATCCGCAACCGGCGCGAGTTCGACCAGCCACACGCCGTCGTCCAAAGTCCCGCGCAACTGGTGGGCGACCGCCTGCGCCAGCGCGGTCTTGCCGATTCCGCCGGCGCCCACGACAGTCACGAGCTTGTGCAACTCGATTAGCGCGCCCAGCGCCGGCAGATCCTCGGCGCGGCCATACAGCGGTGGCAGCTCGGCCGGGAGGTTGCTCAGGGGCGCTGCGTGCGTATCGGTGGCCGCGGGCGCCGATGTCGAGCGGGGCGCAGTAGCCTCTGGTTGGCTCACGGCTTCGCCATCGAGCGCGGCAGTAAAGCGATAGCCGCGCCCCGGGATCGTGGCGATCGCCTGCGGCCCGAGGGCCTTGCGCAGGATGCTGATCTGCACCTGCAGATTGTTCTCCTCGACCACCAGGCCGGGCCAGACGGAGTCGAGCAGTTCGTTCTTGGCGACGATTCGGTCGCGGCGTTCCACCAGCGCCAGCAACAAGTCGAAGGCGCGCGCCCCTAAGCCGAGCGGGCGGCCGTCAACCAGCAGCTGGCGTTCCGAGGGTCGAAGTTCGGCGCGGCCGAAGCGAAGCGGAGCCGTCATGTATCGGGACGTTAATCGGATTGGCGACGCTCTGCACCTCGGCCTGGCAAAGCTCGAGTGGCCAGACGTCTTTGAAGTTTGGATCGCGCAGCGCCCCAGTAGCCGCCCTCCCGTAGCGTGCATGGTGCGGCGCCACAACGTCGGCTTCAGAACATTTAAGGGCCTGATTCAGGCGGCTCAAGGACTGAAGAACACCGTCAGTCGCAAAGTACGCCCATCGAGTCGGTGCGCCGCACCGGCCGAATCGGGAGACAGAAGATGAACAACTACCAAGTGTCCAGCACCCAGCAACGCTTTTCCTGCGCAGCCGCCGCCGTGCTTGCCTCGACCCTGGTGCTGACCAGCGTGCTGTGGCTGTTTGACAGCGTCGGCAGCCCGGCCGCCGACGCGCCCAGCGTGGCGGCTCAGCATCAGCAGATCAGCCCAAGCGCCTGAACGAATCGGGAGACAGAAGATGAACAGCTACCAAGTGTCCAGTACCCAGCAACAATCGCCGCGTTCCAACGCCGCAGGTCTCGCCACCAGGTCGATCCTGGCCATGATCGTCGCCATGGGCATCTCGACAGTAGTACAAGCCGATACAACGGTAGAAGCCAGCTTCCGATGCAGCACTCCCGGGTTGCTGACCCTCTGGGAAAAGCGTGCGTGCGAACTCGCCCGCCAAGACACGCCGGATGCGTTGATTCACTTCGTCCACAGTATCAACAGGATTGGCGCCGGACTGTACATCTACGACTACGTCGGCAACGCGGATGCCGAGCGTTGGGAGCAAGCCAGACAAAAGACGCGTCTTGAACCGCTTGCCAGCACAACTGCGAACAGTTCGGTGAAGGACACCGAAAAAACGAATTGACGATTGGCAATTCCCCCGCTTTCCACTGCGATGGTGTGTGGGTGCGGCGAAGAAGGGCGGCTGCCGAAGGTTCGGCAGCTGCCTCGACTCCTCGCGTATGCGCTTCAAATTCACCGACGTCTTCGCTCCTTGCAGCGCAAGTTCACATCCAGTGGACGTTCCGTCACGCGAAAGAACATGGAGAAAGAACGCGCGGGCTAATCGCTTCGTGAACGAGATTTCGGTCGCCCTCGTAAGCTACTTAGTTCCGGCGTCCTCTGGTTGTTCTTCCGGACGACGCAATACTGTGTGATTGGTGATCGCGGTTCGATCCACACGTCGTACCAATCGTTCACGCTCACATTGACGTGGTGGCTCTCATTAACCTTGACCGCGGTTATCCATGCCCGGGCAACCCGTCTTTCGTTGCTCGGCGCCTGCCCGCTAGGCTCACGAAGGAAGATCCAGTCGGTTTCCCTGGCCCGCTTGCATTCGATCACCAATAACTGATCGTTCCCGGTTCGCAGTGCCAGATCCAGAAACTTCGTCTCATCGCCAAGCGGATCCCGCCATAGGTGTTCGGACACGGCGACCTGAAAGCGAGCGCCACCGGTCTGGATGACATGCTTCAGCCCGAGTTGCAGCGGGAAGCCAGAATCGTTGACGGCCTTTCCCAGTTCAGGATCCTGCACGGCGCACCTTGCGAAACAGGGGATAGTGGCGGCCATTCTGCCGCTACCCATGATCCCGTGTGGTATTCGTTGCGATGTTATGATTACCGTCCACCACGGTTGCAAAATGGTGGGTTAACTGGCGGGTCGGAAGGGCCGGTGCCTGAAGATCCGCATGGATCAAGGGCTTGACAGGACGTCCACTCCGCCAATCACTGTGCCCAGGCGAACCGAAGTTCGCCTTTTTTGTCGGCTGAGTTCCCATGTTCGATTCGATCCGTTCCCGCCACCGCTTCTTCACGATCGTGATGATGCTGATGATCGTGGTTCCGACGTTCATCTTCACCGGGGTCTACAGCTACAACCAGTTTCTCGGCAGCGACACCTCGATTGCCAAGGTCGGCGCCGAGCGGATCAGTCAGCAGGACCTGGACATTGCGTTCCGGGAGCGGCTCGACCGCATGGCCCAGATGCTCGGCGCGAACTTCGACGCGCGCGTGTTCGACACCCCGCAGGCGCGCGCCGCCACGCTCGATTCGCTGCTGTCGGAGCGCGCGCTGAAACTGGAGATCCAGCGCGCACGCTTGCTGGTGAGCGACCACAAGCTGCAGGACGTGATCGCATCCACGGGCGCCTTCCAGCAGGGCGGCAAGTTCGATTACGAGACCTACAAGACGCTGCTCGCCTCGCGCGGACTGTCCGAGCGCTCGTTCGAGGCCGACGTGCGCGAAGACCTCGCGCGACAGTCGCTGGTGGGAGCGGTCACCGACTCGGCGGTGCTGCCCAGGACCGTCTCCGACCGCCTGTGGCAGCTGCAGCACGAAAAGCGCGAGGTGCGCGAGCAGGCGTTCCGCCCCGAGGCGTACCTGGCGAAAACCGGGATCAGCGACGAGGCGGTCAAGGCCGAGTACGAAAAGAACAAGTCGCGCTACATGACGCCGGAGACGGCGCGGGTCGCGTATGTCGTGTTGCGGGCGGCGGACCTCGCCAGCCAGATCAGCGTGCCGCAGGACGAGGTGCGCGCGTTCTACGACCACAACCTGACGCGCTGGGGCCAGCCCGAGCGGCGGCGCGCCAGCCATATCCTGATCACGGCCGGGGCAGGCGGCTCGGCGCCGGACAAGGAGCAGGCGCGCAAGCTGGCCGAGACCGTGCTGGCCAAGGTTCGGTCGAAGCCGGCCGACTTCGAGCGTCTTGCGAAGGAGTATTCGAAGGATCCCGGATCGGCGCAGAAAGGCGGCGACCTGGGCTGGTTCGGCCGAGGCATGATGGTCAAGCCGTTCGAGGAGGCCGTGTTTTCGCTGAAGCAGGGCGACACCAGCGGCCTGGTGGAATCGGACTTCGGCTTCCACATCATCCGCGTGACGGGGATCGAAGCGTCCCGCACCAAGCCGTTCGAGGAGGTCAAGGACCAGATCGAAGGCGAATTGCGCCAGCACGCGGCCGAGAAGCGCTTTTCCGAAACCGCCGAACAGTTCAGCAATTTCGTCTACGAGCAGGCCGACGGGCTGAAGCCGGCGGCGGAGAAGTTCAAGCTTCAATTGCACGAGGTCGACGGGCTGAACCGCAAGGCGCCGCCGTCCGGCGAGGCGGCCGGCGTGTTCACGCCGGCGTTGATCGAGGCGGTGTTCGCACCGGACTCGGTGGACAAGCACAGGAACACCAAAGCGATCGAGATCGGCGGCAATGCGCTGGTTTCGGCGCGCGTGCTCGATCACCATGCCGCGGCGCCGATGCCGCTGGAGGTGGTCCAGCCGCAGATCAGGAACGCGCTGCAGCGCGAGGCCGCGGCCGAGGCGGCCCGCAAGGCCGGTCAGGCGCGCCTGGCGGAACTCCAGAAGGCGCCCGGTGACGAGGGCCTGGATCCGCCGCGCTGGGTCGGGCGCGACGATCCCCAGCAGTTGTCGCCCCAGGCGGTGAACTCGATCATGCGGCTGGCGCCGGACCAACTGCCGGCGTTCGTCGGGGTCGAAACGCCCGACGGCGGCTACCTGGTGCTGCACGTGCTGTCGATCAAGGCCGCCGATGCGCCTACCGCGCAGGCCGCCGCCGAAGCATCCCAGCAGTGGATGCGGCAGCTGTCTTCGTCGGATGAAGCCAGCTTCGTGCAGGCGCTGCGCCAGCGCTTCGGCGCCAAGGTCGTGCGCAGCGAGCTGATCGCCAGCGGCAAGAACCAGCTGCCGTCCGAGAACTGACCTGGCTGTGAGGGTTCAAAGCGCGCCCTGCGCCAGCGCGCGCGCGGACCGCTCGAAATCGGCCGCATCGGCGCTGCCGATCGAAACGCACAGCGCCGCGCCCACGCGCCGATAGTTGTTCTGGATCGAGCGCCGGTAGATTGGGTCGTAGTGCTCCCGCAGCAGGCAGGCGACCAGATCGTCCCAGCGGCCCTGTGCGGCCAGGCTCTTCCAGCGCTCGACGCCGGCCGCTCCGTGCAGCGGGGCCAGGCAGTCGAGCTGTTCGCACAGCCGCTGCGGGCAGTCTTCGTAGTGGCGGTATTCCTCGCGCAGCAGCCGGATGCGCTGCGGCTCCGGAAGGTCCAGGCTGATGCAGTCCGACTGGCGCATCGCATCCAGCAGCGCGCCAGGCAGCTGGCAGTCGCCGATCTTGCGGCTTTCGGATTCGACGAACACCGGGCGGGAAGGATCGAGGCGGCTCAGCGCCCACCATAACCGCGTCTCGAAGCGCTTCTGGCTCGGCTGGTCCTGCCCGGGCAGCCCTCCCAGCAGCGACCCCCGGTGCGCCGCCAGCGACTCCAGGTCCAGCACCTGCGCGCCGGCGCGGTCGAGATGATTCAGCAGGCGGCTTTTTCCGCTGCCGGTCGCGCCGCACACGACGCGGTAGCGCAAGCGCGCCGGCAGCTGCTCGAGCGACTCGACCACGTGACGCCGGAACGCGCGGTAGCCGCCCTCCAGCCGCTGCGCGCGCCACCCGACCCGCATCATCACGTGCGCGATCGACGCGCTGCGCTCCCCGCCGCGCCAGCAGTACACCAGCGGGGTCCAGGCGCGTGGCCGCTCGCAGAAGCGGCCGGCCAGATGCCGCCCGATGTTGGCAGCGACCAGGGCAGCGCCGGCGCGGCGCGCGTCGAAGGGCGAGACCTGCTTGTACAGCATCCCGATTTCCGAACGCTCCGGGTCGGTGAGCACGGGGCAGTTGACGGCGCCGGGCAGGTGGTCGATCGCGAATTCCGACTCGCTGCGCACGTCGATGAGCGCGTCGAACTGCGCCAGGTCCGCCAGCGCCGCGTCACACGCGACCGTTCCCGGCTGCATGCGTCAGGCCGCCGGGCGCCGCAGCAGCGGCTGCAGCTTCGGCCACACGTTCTGCAGCATCAGCGCCTGCGCCTGCCGGTTCGGGTGTATGTGATCGGCCTGGAACAGGTCCAGCCGGTCCGCGAATCCGTCGAGCAGAAAGGGGACCTGCGCGATCCGGTTGCGCCGGGCCAGCAGCGCGTACGTCTCGAAGAAGCGGTCCGAATACTCGCGTCCATAATTGGGCGGAATCCGGATTCCGACCAGCAGAATCCCGGCCCGCGCCGTACGGCACGCATCGATCATCGCCTGCAGGTTGTCGCGCATCTGATCGACGTCGAGCCCGCGCAGGCCGTCGTTGGCGCCCAGTTCGATAACGACCACGTCGGGCTTGACGGTTTGCAGCAGCCGGGGCAGCCGGCTGCGTCCTCCGCTGCTGGTGTCACCGCTGATGCTCGCATTGACGACGCTATACTCGGGTTCCTGCCGCGAGATGCGTTCCGACAGCTGGCTGACCCAGCCCGTATCGCGGGGTAGCCCGTATTCGGCCGACAGGCTGTCGCCCACGACCAGGATGGTGCGGGTCGACGGCGCCGATTGGACCGCGGCCGAATCCACCGCAAACGACAGGCATAGCGCGGCAGACAGCGCGATCAGGCACAGGTGAGACCAGGATCGGAGGGCGGCAAGCAAGCGCAGTTTCGGTCGGCCTTCGCCGTGGAGGCGTCGGATCTGTGCAGGATCGTGCACGATCCGTCGGGCAGCCTGACGATTCTCGATCATATCAACCTGGCGGTCAGCGCCGGGCAGACGCTGGCGATCCGGGGCGCATCGGGGTCGGGCAAGTCGACGCTGCTCGGCCTGCTGGCCGGGCTGGACGTTCCGACCAGCGGAACGGTGCGGCTGTTCGGCGAGGACCTGACCCGCCTCGACGAAGACGGCCGGGCGCGGTTGCGGGCCAGCCACGTCGGCTTCGTGTTCCAGTCGTTCCATCTGCTGGAGCACCTGACGGCGCTCGAAAACGTGATGCTTCCGCTGGAGATCGGGCCGGCCCCCGGCGGGCGCCAGGTCCGCGCGCGGGCGCTGGAGTTGCTCGAGCGGGTCGGACTGAGCGCGCGCAGCCGGCACGAGGCGCGCACTCTCTCGGGGGGCGAACAACAGCGCGTCGCGCTGGCGCGGGCGTTCGTCACCCAACCGGCCATCCTGTACGCCGACGAGCCGACCGGCAGCCTGGATTCCACCACCGGGGCCGCGGTGATCGACCTGATGTTCGAGCTGAATCGGGAGTCCGGATCGACGCTGATCGTGGTCACGCACGACCCGGATGTGGCGTCCCGCTGCTCACGCCGCATCGAGCTGCATGCCGGGCGGATCGTGTCGCAAAGCAGTGAAGCGGTCCAGACGGCGGCCAGCGCGCACTAGCGGTCCGGGTGGGCGCTTCTGAGGCGCGCCAGTTCGCACGCCGCCAGGTCCGCCACCTCGGAGGCAAGCAGTCCGAAATCGGCGCCGTAGGACTGCGCCGCCCGGCCGTGCAGCCAGACCGCGCCCAACATTGCGACCCGCGGCTCGAATCCCTGCGCGATCAATGCGCCGATCATTCCGGCCAGCACGTCCCCCGTGCCGGCCGAGGCGAGCGCGGGTCCGCCGGTCGGGTTGACCCAGTACGCTTCGCGGCCGCCGGGCCGGTCGACGATCACGGTGCCGGCCCCTTTCAGCACGACAGCCGACCGCAGTTGTTGCGCCAGCAGCATCGCAGCGCCGATGCGGTCGGCGTTCACGTGAATCGCCGGCACGCCGGCCAGCAGCCGGGCCGCTTCCACCGGATGAGGTGTCAGCACGCTGGGCGCCTCGCGCGCGACCAATGCCTGCCGCAGCCGGTCGTCGAGCGCGATCAGGTTCAGCGCATCGGCGTCCAGCACGACCGGCGTGGCCTGGCCCAGAGCCTGCCGGAGGGCGCGACGCGCCGACTCCGTGGTTCCCAATCCGCAGCCGATCACCGCGGCCTGGACCGGCGGCAGCCGGTCCAGCGACCGGATCATCAGCTCGGGGCACACCGGGTCGACCTGCAGGTCGGGCGCGCCGACGCAGCACACGTAGACCCGGCCGGCGCCCAGCCGCAGCGCCGAGCGGCCGGCCAGCAGCGCGGCGCCGATCATTCCGACGTCTCCCCCGATCACGGCCAGGCTGCCGAACAGGCCCTTGTGCGAATTCCTCGGGCGGGGACGCGTGATCTCGGCGAACTGGTCCGGCCCGTTCAGATGCCCGCTCGATTCGATCGAATCGATGCCCAGGTTCTCGACGTGAACGGCGCCGGCCGCGTCGCAGCCGTCGCTCATGTGCAGGCCCGGCTTGTCGGCGAGGAAGGTCAGCGTGGCCTGCGCCCGCACGCCCGCGACATCTCCGACCCAGGTGCCCGAATCGGCCTCCAGGCCACTGGGGACGTCGAGCGATACGACCTCGGTGCCGCTGCCGTTGGCCCAGTTCGATGCCTCCAGGTAGGGTCCGGACAAGGGGCGGCCCAGCCCGATTCCGAACATCGCATCGACGATCAGGTCGAAGCCGGTGCCCTTGGGCAGTTGGGCGATCAATTCGCCGCCGGCGCCCGCCCAGGCGGCGTTGGCGGCGCGCGCGTCGTCGGCGGCGGGGGGCGCGGGCGACCAGCAGATGCAGGCGTGGCCCAGCTCGCGCAACACGCGGGCGCACACGTAGCCGTCGCCGCCGTTGTTGCCCGGCCCGCACAGCACGACGAACGACGCCGGCCGCTCCGGCACGTGCCGATCGATCCAATGCGCCGCCGCCCGTCCGGCCCGGTCCATCAGCGTTCCGGGCGCGAGCTTGCGCGCATGCTCCTGCTCGATGCGGCGCAGCTCTTCGGTTCGACACAACGCGGTCATGCGGTTCGTCCCATGTTGCGCCCGTCCGGCTTCAGGACTTCGGGACCAGGTCGGCCACCCATCGACCGACCGCCAGGGAGCTGGTCAGGCCGGGCGACTCGAAGCCGAACAGCTGCACCAGTCCTGGCAGCCCGTGCTGCGAAGGCCCATCGATCACGAAATCGCGCGCGGGCTCCCCGGGGCCGGACAGCTTGGGACGGACCCCCGCGTACGCTGGCTGCAGCGCGCCATCGGGCAGCTGCGGCCAATAGCTGCGGATGCCCGGATAGAAGAGCTGCGCGCGGCCGGGATCGACATCGAATTCGACTCGATCGATCCACTCGACATCCGGACCGAAGCGGGCCGCTCCGTCCAGGTCCAGCGTCAGGTGCACCCCCAGTCCGCCGTCGCCGGGCATCGGATAGATGAGCCGACCGAACGGGGCGCGCCCGGCCAGCGAGAAGTAGCACCCGCGCGCCAGCCGCAGCCTCGGGATGCGTTCGGGCGGGTACTCCTCGACGCTCGAGGCGACGGCCTGCGCGGACAGTCCGGCCGCGTTGACCAGCGTATCGCACGCAAGCCGGTACGGCTCCTCGCCCCCGGTGGTGACCTGCCATGCGCCGCCGCGCCGCCTGGCGTCCCGCATCGGCGATCGCAGCGCGATGGACCCTGCGTGAGACTGCAGGTCGGCGCACAGCGCCAGCATCAGCGCGTGCGAGTCCACGATCCCGGTGTCGGGGCTGTGCAGGGCGGCGCGGCAGCGCAGCCCCGGCTCGAGTCGCACCGCCTGCGGCGCATCGAGCAGCTCCAGGCGCTCGACGCCGTTGTCCAGCCCGTTCTTGCGCAGCTCCGCCAGCGGGGCGAGCTGCGAGTCGCCGGTTGCCACGACCAGCTTGCCGAGCCTGCGGTGCGGCAGCCGCCGCTCGTTCAGATAGTCGTAAAGGAGCGTTCTTCCGCGCACGCACAGCTTCGCCTTCAGGCTGTCCGTCGCGTAGTAAAGCCCCGCGTGAATCACCTCGCTGCTGCGTGAGCTCACGCCGGATCCGATGCGCGTTTCGGACTCCAGCACGATGGTCTGGCGCCCGGTCATCGAAAGTGCCCGGGCGCAGGCCAGTCCGATCACTCCGGCCCCTACGACGATGCAATCGACATGCTCCAACCGACGTGCTCCGCTGCCGCCGAAACGATACCCTAAGCACAGAATTCCAAGGCGGCGTGCCGACATTTCACCCGACCGGGATGAGCCCGGTTCTCGGTAATCTCCGTCAGCCCCTCCGCACACCTCCCAATGAACGCGCCCGAACGAATTGCGAACGCCGCGCTCGGCGTGCTCGGAACCCTGTCGATCTGCTATGCGCCGCTGATCGACAAGAAGCGCAAGGCGATCGGCACCCGCCTGACGATGGTGGCCGCTAATCCGAACGATCGGCCCCCGATCGGGCAGGTCCTGGAAGCCCTGAACACGATCTGGCCCGAGTCGGGCGCCCCGGTGCTGGTGGCTCCGCTGGATGCGACGTTCGACGAATCGGCCCAGGACTGGGATCCGCCCGGCAACGCCATTCTGGAGCTGCCCACCGCCGCGCTGGTGGACCCGCGCACCCAGGCGGTCGCCCAGTCGCTGTTCCGCGACGGCAAGCGGCTGGCGCTCAGGAACCGTCCGGCGGTGGCCCTGCCGCCGGCATTGCTGGCGTGCTTCGAATACTCGCTGATCCACATCAGCGACGACCGCCGCCGCGGCTCCGACGCCGGTCCGCCCAGTGGTGTGACGCGTCGTATCCCCTTCATCATCACGGGCGTTCAAACGGTGGCCGACGTCGACGCGGCCTTCGAGCGCGGCGCGGCCGCCAGCGTCGGCTGGCCGCTGGACGACGTGACGCAGAAGTCCGCGCGGCCCTTGCAACCGGGGCAGGCCGTCGTGCTGGAGCTGCTTCGCCTGGTGCGGGACGATGCCGACATCGCCAAGATCGATGCGACGCTCAAGCGCGACCCGGCGCTGGCGTTCAAGCTGCTTCGCCTGGTCAATTCGGCGGCCTTCGGCCTGCCGGTGCAGATCACCTCGTTCCAGCACGCGGTGATGATGCTCGGCTACAAGAAGCTGATGCGCTGGCTGTCGCTGCTGATGGCGACCGCTTCCAAGGACAGCAACACCTTCCCGCTGATGCACGCTTCGATCCGGCGCGGAATGTTCCTGGAGAGCATCGGCGCCGAGGAGCACCAGACCGAGCTGCGCGACGAGCTGTTCATCACCGGTGCGTTCTCGCTGCTGGACAAGATCACCGGGGCCCCGTTCGAGCACCTGTTCGAGCTGATCTCGCTGTCGGAGAACATCGTGGACGCGATCGTTCGCCGCGCCGGCCCATACGCCAATTACCTGACGCTGATCGAAGCCATCGAGCGCAGCGACCCGATCGTGATCCGCAAGCAGTCCGAGCTGCTGGCTCTTCCCGTCGGAGCCTGCAACGAGGCCCTGCTGAAGTCGATGACTTCGGCCGAGCTGCTCGACGGCGAGATCTGACCGGCCGCCGCCGGTCCGCAGTCCGCCCCGTGGCACCGCAAGGTGCCGCGCCCGTTTTGAAGTCACGTCGGCCCGCGGCGCGCGCACTATAATGCGCATGCAGCCCGGGCCCATGTCTACAGATCCCAACTGTTTCTTCCTCGATGGGCCGGCCGCGCTGACGAGCTCGCGCAGCATGCGCCTCGCGGCGAGGTTACGGTCGATCGATCCTTCGCTGGTCGCGGTCGGGGCTCGTTACTGCCATTTCGTCCAGTGCAGTCGCATTCCGGCCGCTTCGGAAACCGAGCGCCTGGTCCGCTTGCTCGATTACGGCGAGCCGCCTGGCGGCTCCGACATGCAGGACGGATACGAGGCGCTCGTGGTGCCGAGGCCGAGCACCGTGTCACCCTGGTCGAGCAAAGCCACCGACATCGCGCGCAACTGCGGGTTCGAGTGGGTCGATCGGGTCGAGCGGGGCGTGCTGTACCGGCTGCGTTTCTCCGGGAGTTCGGGGGCGGCGACGGATCGGCCGGTCGGGTCGCTGTTGGCGCAGCTGCATGACCGCATGACCGAGTCGGTGATCGACCCGCGCGGGGCCGCGCAACGCCTGTTCGAGCCGGCCCAGCCCAGGCCGCTTCAGACCGTGCAACTCGGCGGCGACGCGCGTGCCGCCTTGCAGCGCGCCAACGCCCGGTTCGGGCTGGCGCTGTCGGCCGACGAGATCGACTACCTGGCGCAGGCCTTCGCGCGCTCCGGCCGCGATCCGACCGATGCCGAGTTGATGATGTTCGCGCAGGTCAACTCCGAGCATTGCCGCCACAAGATCTTCAACTCGAGCTGGACGATCGACGGCAAGGACCAGGCCGGGTCGCTGTTCGACCTGATCCGCTCGACCCATGCGGCCGCGCCCGACGGCACACTGGTCGCCTATCGCGACAATGCCGCGGTGCTGCAGGGGCGCCCGATCCGGCGGCTCACCCCGCGGGCGGCGGCCGACGCTCGGGGCGCCGTGTACCAGGCCGGCGACGAGCTCGATCACGTCGTGTTCAAGGTCGAGACCCACAATCATCCGACCGCGATTTCGCCGTTTCCCGGCGCCGCCACCGGCTCCGGTGGGGAGATCCGCGACGAGGCGGCCACCGGCCGCGGCGCCCGGCCCAAGGCGGGGCTGTGCGGCTTCACCGTGTCGAACCTGAGGCTGCCCGGGATGAGCGCTCCCTGGGAGTCCGACCGCGATGCGACGCGGCCCGGCGCTGCCGCTGGGCCCGCGGACTACGGATTTCCGTCCCGTATCAGCGACGCGTGCCGGATCATGGTGGAAGGCCCGATCGGGGCGGCGGCGTTCAACAACGAGTTCGGGCGTCCGAACCTGCTGGGCTACTTCCGGGTATTCCAGCAGAACATCGCGGGCGAGCGCATCGGGTATCACAAGCCGATCATGATCGCCGGCGGCGTAGGCAGCATCCGCGCGGAGCAGGTCGAGAAGCAGCCATTGCCGGCCGGCGCTCTGCTGGTGCAGCTGGGCGGACCGGGCATGCGGATCGGGCTGGGAGGAGGGGCGGCCTCGAGCATCGGAGGCGGCGCCAACGCCGAGGAACTGGACTTCGATTCGGTCCAGCGTGGCAATGCGGAAATGCAGCGCCGTGCGCACGAGGTGATCGAGGCCTGCACGGCCCTGGGCGCCGCCAACCCGATCCTGTCGATACACGACGTCGGGGCGGGTGGCCTTTCCAACGCGTTGCCCGAGCTCGTGCATGGCGCTGGTCGGGGAGCGCGCATCGCCCTGGCGGCGGTCCCCGTGCAGGACAGCGCGATGAATCCGCTGGAGATCTGGTGCAACGAGTCGCAGGAACGGTACGTGCTGGCGATCGAGCCGCAGCGGCGTGACCAGTTCGCGGCGCTGTGCGAACGCGAGCGCTGTCCGTACGCGGTGGTCGGGGTGGCGACGTCGGAGGACCGCTTGCTGGTCGGCCGCCAAGGCGAGCGCGCCGCGGTGGACATGCCGCTCAGCGTGCTGCTGGGGAAGGTGCCGCGTGTGCACCGAGAGGCCCGCAGCGTGCCGGTGCAACTGCCGCCGCTGGACGCGACGGCGATCGATGCGTCGCAGGCGGCCATCGAGGTGCTGCGGCACCCGACCGTGGCCAGCAAGTCGTTCCTGATCACGATCGGCGACCGCACGGTCGGGGGCCTGTGCAGCCGCGACCAGATGGTCGGGCCGTGGCAGATGCCGGTGGCCGACTGCGCGGTCACGCTGGCCGATTACGAGGGTACCGCGGGCGAGGCGCTGGCGATGGGAGAGCGCACGCCGCTGGCGATCGAGAACGCCGCGGCCGCCTCGCGCACCGCGATCGCCGAGGCGCTGCTGAACCTGGCCGCCGCCGACGTCGATTTCGCGCGCGTGAAGCTGTCGGCCAACTGGATGGCGGCCTGCGGGCAGCCCGGGCAGGACGCTGCGCTGTACAGCGCGGTGCAGGCGGCCGCCGCATTGTGCCGCGACCTGCGAATCGGGATTCCGGTCGGCAAGGATTCGTTGTCGATGTCGACCCAGTGGCGCGAGGGCAATGTGGACAAGCGCGTGCGCGCCCCGGTCTCATTGATCGTCAGTGCCGCCGGCACGGTCGGCGACGTCCGGCGCAGCCTGACGCCGCAGTTGCGGCTCGACGCCGGAGCGACCGACCTGATTCTGGTCGACCTGTCGGCCGGTCGGCTGCGGCTGGCCGGCTCGATACTGGCCCAGATCGCGGGGCAGTTCGGTTGCGACGTTCCGGACGTCGATGATCCATCGCTGCTGCGTGGGCTGCTTGCGGTGATCCGCCAGCAGGCGGCCGCCGGACGCGTGCTGGCGTACCACGACCGTTCCGACGGGGGTCTGTGGGCGTGCGCCTGCGAAATGGCCTTCGCGGCCGGCTGCGGGCTCGCGCTGAACATCGACGTGCTGGCGGTGGACCCGCAGGCGCTGGACGCGGGCGATTTCCGGATCCGGGCCGAGCAGCTCGGCGCGCGCCGCCGCGATGCGGTCCTGAAGGCATTGTTCAGCGAGGAAGCCGGGTGCCTGATGCAGGTGCGCCGCACCGACCGCACGGCAGTGATGGATGCGCTGCGCGCGGCCGGCCTGGGCGCCTGCAGCCACGTGATCGGGTCGCCCAACGATGCGGACACGATCGAGGTGTGGTACGACGGGCGGGCCATCGTGCGCCATCCGCGCCACGCGCTGCTGCAGGCGTGGGGCGAGGTGTCCTGGCGCATCGCGACGCTGCGCGACGATCCGGACTGCGCGGCTTCGGAGTACCGGCGCCTGGACCGCCGCGGCGGGCTGTCGATGGCGCTGACCTTCGCTCCCGACGAGGACGTGGCCGCGCCTTTCATTGCGCGCGGCGAGCGCCCGCGCATCGCGATCCTCCGGGAGCAGGGCGTCAACAGCCAGAACGAGATGGCCGCGGCCTTCGATCGGGCCGGCTTTGCCGCGGTGGACGTGCACATGTCGGATCTGCTGTCGGGGCGCAGTTCGCTGGCGGGATTCAAGGGACTGGCCGCCTGCGGAGGCTTCTCGTACGGCGACGTGCTGGGCGGCGGGGGCGGCTGGGCCAAGACGATTCTTTTCAACGCGCGGCTGTCCGACCAGTTCGCCGCGTTCTTCGGCCGGCCAGACACCTTTGCGCTGGGAGCGTGCAACGGCTGCCAGATGATGAGCCAGTTGACGTCGATGATTCCGGGCGCCCGCCACTGGCCCCGCTTCCTGCCCAACGCCTGCGAGCAGTTCGAGGCCCGGTTGACGATGGTCGAGGTGGTGAAATCGCCGTCGATCTTGTTCGACGGGATGGCCGGCAGCCGGATGCCGATCGTCAACGCGCACGGCGAGGGCCGTGCCGCATTCCAGGACGACGAAGCGCGCCGGCAGGCGATCGTCGCGTTGCGCTACGTGGACGCGGCCGGCGAGGCGACCGAGCAGTATCCGGAAAATCCGAACGGATCGCCGGGCGGCATCACCGGGCTGACGACACCCGACGGCCGCTTCACGATCCTGATGCCGCACGCCGAACGGGTGTTCCGGACCGTGCAGATGTCGTGGCAGCCGCCCGGCCTGGGCGAGGATTCGCCCTGGATGCGCGTGTTCCGCAACGCGCGCCGCTGGATCGGATAAGCCCGCAGGCGGAGCCCGACCTCGTGCTCGATGTCGCCGAGTTCATCTGGGAGACGATCGCCGGCTGAGCGAAAGGACACGTGGACCTCGTTGCGGTCGCCTTCGCGTGCTAGATTTCGCGCCCTATGGAACCCGCGTGGACCTCCGACTGGGCTTGGGGTCTTCCGTTGATCGCGGTGACGGTGATGCTGCATGTCCTGGCTCTCGTAGGGATCACCGTGCGGCTGTCGCGTTTCAAGGATAGCCTCGACAAGCGCCTGGTCAAACGCGGTTCGCTGGTGCTGCACGCGGTTGTCATCTTCGGCAGCCTCGCGCTGGCGCTGGCCGTGCTGAACGGCGTGGAGGTTTCCATCTGGGCCGCGGCCTACCTGCTGCTCGGGGCGATCGACACGCCGGCCGATGCCATGCTGTATTCGATCAACGCCATCACCTCGCTCGGCGCGTCGGGGCTCAGGCTGGAACGTCACTGGAGGCTGATGGGTGCCCTGGAGGCGACCAACGGGCTGCTGTTGTTCGGCATCAGCACCGCCTTCCTGGCCGCGGTCATAACGGAAAGCTGGACCTCGTTTCGCAAGCTGGCCCGGTAGCACGGGGATGGAAGCCGACGCCGATCGTGTTCGTCTCGACAAGTGGCTGTGGGCAGCCCGCTTCTTCAGGACGCGCTCGCAGGCCAGCCAGGCGATCGGTCTGGGCCGCGTGCGCATCGATGGCGAGCGGATAAAGCCCGCGCACGAAGCGAAGGTCGGCGAGACGCTCGAGGTTCAGGCTGGCGACTACCGGCTGCAGATCGTGATACGGGCCTTGTCGAAGCAGCGCGGCCCGGCCAGCATCGCGCGCGAGCTGTATCTGGAAACCGCGGACAGCATCGCACGCCGCAAGCGGCTCGAGGAACAACGTGCTGCCGAGCCGGCGCAATCGACCAAAGGCAGGCCGACCAAGCGCGACCGGCGGGAGCTCGGCAAGGTGCTGCGAGGCTGAGGAATTCGGCCTTCGCGCCCCTGCGTACCAGCCGGTAACCGGCGGGCTGCCGGTGATCGGGATGCCGATGTTCCCCTGATGGGAGTCCAGGGCGCGACCCGTCACCCGGGTTCCCGCCCGGACGGCACTGCCTGATCGCCGGCCGGCAGATCGGCCGGCGCGTTGAGGTTGACGAACGCGCCGGCATCTTCGAAATGCGCCGGAATCGCGCAGACCGACTGCAGGAAATCGGCCGGCTTGCGCACTCCGACCGCGAGCGCATCCTCGAGGCGTGTCCGCAGGTCGGTGCGCAGCAGGCAGAAGACCGGCTGCACGCGTCCGCCGCACCACGCGGCCGCGGCCGGCGCGTTCCCCAGGGCGCCGGCCAGCCGCTCGACCAGATCGGCCGGGAGCATCGGCGCATCGCACGGGACCACCGCAAGCCAGTCCGAGGCGGCCGCCTGCATCGCCCGCACGATGCCGGCCAGCGGTCCCTGGAACTCTCCGAAGCGGTCAGCATCGTCGGCCAGCACCTGCACGCCCAGTGATTCGTAGCGGTCGATGTTGCGGTTCGCGCTGATGATCAGCGCGCCGACCTGGGGCGCGAACCGCTCCAGCACGTGCAGCACCAGCGGGTGGCCGCGAAACTTTATCCAGCCCTTGTCCGCCCCGCCCATGCGCACGCCGAGGCCGCCGGCCAGTATCAGGCCCGTGATGTTGGCCGCGGTGGGACCGGACACCGGGTGGCGGGGCGCTCAGCCGCCGATGTAGGACATCTCGATGCGCGCGGCGCCGTCCGATCCGGGCTGGCCGCGCACCTCGGAATAGCGATCGGCGCGCGCGCTCCAGATGCGGCCGATCGCGGTCGACAGTTGGGCATCGCTGGCCCCGCCCCGCAGCAGCGACCGCAGGTCGTGTCCCTGCGAGGCGAACAGGCACAGGTACAGGCGCCCTTCGATCGACAGGCGCGCCCGCGTGCAGGAGCGGCAGAACGCCTGGGTCACGCTGGCCACGACGCCGATCTCGCCCTGGCCGTCGCGGTAGCGCCAGCGCCGCGCGACCTCGCCGGGATAGTTCGCCTCGGTCGGTGCCAGCGGCATCTGCGCATCGATGCGCGCCACGATCTCCGACGCCGGCACCACCTGGTCAAGCCGCCAGCCGTTCGTGGTTCCCACGTCCATGAACTCGATCATGCGCAGCGTGTGGCCGCGCTCCCTGAAGAAGCGCGCCATCGGCAGGATCTGGTCCTCGTTGACGCCGCGCTGCACGACCATGTTGACCTTGACCGGCAGCCCCGCGGCAGCGGCCGCGTCGATGCCGTCGAGCACGGCGGCCACCGGAAAGCCCACGTCGTTCATGCGCCGGAATACGTCGTCGTCCAGGGCATCGAGCGACACGGTGACGCGTTTCAATCCGGCCTGCGCCAGGCCGGCCGCGTGGCGCCTGAGCAGCGAGGCGTTGGTCGTCAGGGCCAGGTCGATGCTGCGGCCGTCGGGCGTGGTGAGCTCAGCCAGCATCCGGACCAGGTGGACGAGATCCTTGCGAAGCAGCGGTTCGCCGCCGGTCAGGCGGATCTTCTCGACGCCGTGGGCCGCGAACAGGCGGGCCAGGCGGGTGACCTCCTCGAAGCTCAGCAGCTCCGAGTGCGCCAGGAAGGGGTGCTGGCGGTCGAACACGTCCTTGGGCATGCAGTACGTGCAGCGGAAATTGCAGCGGTCGGTGACCGACACGCGCAGGTCGCGCAGCGGACGCTGCAGGCGGTCGGTCACGTGGCCAGCGGTCGGCCAGACCTGCCCGGGCCGGGGCATTGGCACGCTGGCAACGCGCGCGTCGAGCAGGGGGATGAAACGTTCCGACATGGTGCACGCCTCGAATACGCAGATCGTACGCGACCTGCGCCGGGGCGGGCCGTGCCGTGCAATGAGGGAATTGCGGCGCCGAAGCGGCTGCCGCAACCCCTCATTTCACCGGCGTTCAGGGCTGTCCGCGCGTCTCGATCTGGGTAAGCGGCGCTTCCTCGACCGGTGGCAGCACGGGCCGTTCGCGCCCGACCCGCGCGGGCGGCGGTTGCAGCGCGGCAGCGCGTGCCTGCGCGGCGGCGAGTTTTTCCGGGTCCGTCTGCGCCAGCTTCATTCCGGACGATTCGACGATCGGCAGCAGCTCGGCCACCGCCATGGGCGCCGGCTCGATCGTCTGCGCCGCCAGTTCGGCCGCAGTGGGTGCAGCAACGACCGGCGCAGGCACGTATTCGGCGACCGCCTCGACGACCACCCGGCTCACCCGCTCTTCGTCCGCCTCGGGTCGATCCCGGCCGGAGCGATCTTCGCCCCGCTCGGGCGCCGCGCGCCGGCCGCGCTCCCCGTTGCGCTCGGGCGCAGGCCGTTCGCGCTCTTCGCTCCGCTCGGGTGCGGCCTGATGGTCGTGCTGCCCATCCTGCCCGGGCGTCGCCGGGCCATCGTTCTCTTCGGCCGATTCATGCCCGGCGTCGCCGCCCGCCGGTGCGCCGGCGGGACGATCGCCACGGTCCGACCCGCCGCGTCCGCGGCGCCGGCGCCGGCGGCCACGGCGCTCCTCGCCCGCTGCGCCCGCTGCGGCCCCAGGGCCCGCAGCGGCCGCGCTTTCGGCAGGCGCCGGGTGGGCCGATGTCAGGGCGCCTTGCGGCTCACTGGGTGCTTCGGGCCGGTTGCCCTCGCGTGGGGGACGGCCGGCGCCTTCACCGCCGCGACCGCGCCGGGGCAGGCGCTCCGTGCCCTGTTCGGGCCGTGCCGATGCGGCTGGCCGCTCGCGCCGCGGGCCCTGATCTGCCCGGCCGCGCTCCGATCGCTCGCCGCGGCCCTGGCCCGATTTTTCGGGGCCACCGGCCCGTTCGGCCCGGGGTTCGCGCCGATCCGGCCGGCGCTCGCCGCGCCCGCGATGCTCGCGTTCGGGCCGGCCGCGGGCCGCTGCGGGCGGCGCCGACGCAGGCCGCGCGGCCACCGGCTCGGCTTCCGGCTCCACCACGAACCAGGTGCGCAGGCGCGACCACAGCGAGGGCGCGGCGACAGCGACCGGGGGCGGGGAGATGGTCGGCGGAACCACCGGCGCCGGAGTCTCCGGAACGACCCCCTTGACCACGGCTTCCTTGCGCAGACTGCGCGCTTCTTCGGCCCGTCCGGGCACGTAAGGCTGCTCGGGACTGGGCGCGGTGACGCGGTCGTAGCTGGGCTTGGCCTGATCGAGCCGCTCGTCGTCGTGCTTCAGGCGCTCGATGCTGTAGTGCGGCGTCTCCAGGAACTTGTTCGGGATCAGAACGATCGACACCTTCAAGCGGGCTTCCAGCTTGGTGAGGTCCGCGCGCTTCTCGTTCAGCAGGTAGGTGGCCACGTCGATCGGAACCTGCGCATGCAGGGAGGCCGTGTTCTCCTTCATCGCCTCCTCCTGCAGGATGCGCAGGATGTGCAGCGCCGAGCTGTCGGTGTCGCGCACCTGGCCGACTCCGTTGCAGCGCGGGCAGGTGACGTGGCTGCCCTCGCTCAATGCGGGCCGCAGCCGCTGGCGCGACAGCTCCATCATGCCGAAGCGCGAGATCTTCCCCATCTGCACGCGGGCGCGATCGTGGTGCAGTGCGTCCTTCAGCCGCTGCTCCACCGCGCGCTGGTTGCGCGCGTCTTCCATGTCGATGAAGTCGATCACGATCAGCCCGCCCAGATCGCGCAGGCGAAGCTGGCGGGCCACTTCGTCGGCCGCCTCCAGGTTGGTCCGGAGCGCGGTCTCCTCGATGTCGGATCCGCGCGTGGCCTGGGCGGAGTTCACGTCGATCGCCACCAGTGCCTCGGTGTGATCGATGACGATGGCTCCGCCCGAGGGCAGCGGCACCTGGCGCGAGTGCGCGGTCTCGATCTGGTGCTCGATCTGGAAGCGGGAAAACAGCGGTACGTCGTCCCGGTAGCGCTTGACCCGGGCCGAGATGTCCGGCATCACCAGGTCGACGAAGGTCTTGGCCTGGTTGTACACGTCCTCGGTGTCGATCAGGATCTCGCCGATCTCCGGATGGAAGTAATCGCGGATGGCCCGGATCACCAGGCTCGATTCCAGGTAGATCAGCTCCGGCGCCTTGACCTGCTGGACCGCGTCGGTGATCGCCTTCCACAGTTGCAGCAGGTACTTCAGGTCCCACTGCAGCTCCTCGACCGCCCGGCCCAGCCCCGCGGTGCGCGCGATCACGCTCATGCCGTTCGGAACCTCGAGCTGGTCGATCGCCTCCCGCAACTCCTGACGGTCTTCGCCCTCGACGCGGCGCGACACGCCGCCGCCGCGCGGATTGTTGGGCATCAGGACCAGGTAGCGGCCGGCCAGCGAGACGAACGTGGTGAGCGCCGCCCCCTTGGTGCCGCGCTCCTCCTTTTCGACCTGGACGATCAGTTCCTGGCCCTCGGAAATGGCGTCCGAGATCTTGGCCCGGGCCACTTCGACGCCCGGCCTGAAGTACTGGCGGGAAATCTCCTTGAAGGGCAGGAAGCCGTGGCGCTCTTCGCCGTAGTCGACGAAACAGGCTTCCAGGCTCGGTTCGACCCGGGTTACCAGCCCCTTATAGATGTTGGACTTGCGTTGCTCGCGACCGGCGGTCTCGATGTCGAGATCCAGCAGCTTCTGGCCGTCGACGATCGCAACGCGCAGCTGCTCCGCGTGAGTCGCGTTGAACAGCATCCGCTTCATCAGCACCCCCTGCGCCCCGAAGGGCGCGTGCGTGCCGATTCGGATCGGGGCTCAGGTGCCGGCGTTCCCGCGGGGCGCCGGCACGACGTCGCGACGGCGCGCGGCCGGCCACCGCGCGCCATCACGCGCGCGGCGCGGAACGCCGCCTGCATGCTGCTGACTGCGGTTGTCGCTCACGTCAATGCCATCCACTCGCAACGCCTGGTACCTGGTCAAAAGCCTGCTGCAAAGTCGCCCCGTGACTATCGATCACGCGGCTCAGCGCACGATCCGAATTCGGCGGGCGCCGGCCATCGGAATGGCAACGGCGCCTACGATTGCAGAAGGGACCGGTCACGCCGCGCACGCAGCTGCAACGTCGATCCCCCCGTTCCTACGCGTGACGCGCACTGGCGCACCACGCACCCTTTGGCTGCATAATCCGACCACCCGGTGCTGCGCGCGTCAGACCCGGCGTGTTGGCGCCGCTTGGAATTGCAGCCGGCCGAACCGCGCCGCAACGGATGAACCTTGCGGCCGCTGCGCGATCGGCCTCGATCCATCTTCCGCCACATCCAAGCGCAAACGGCACCCGGGTACGAATCGGGCGCAGCCCACGTCAAACTGCTTAAGTATAGGCAACATGGTGGCTGAACGCAAAGCGGCGCCGGGCGCCAGGCGGCCTGCGCGGGCCGGCGCCGCGAACAACCGCCCGGCGGCGCACTCCGCCGCCCCGGCGGGTGTTCGCTACGTGACCGTTGACTCCGAGCACGCCGGCCAGAGGCTGGACAACTTCCTGATCAGGCTCAGCAAGGGCGTACCCAAGAGCCACATCTACCAGGTCGTTCGCAGCGGCCAGGTCCGGATCAACAGCGGCCGCGCGGCGGCCGATCAGCGGCTGTCGGCCGGCGACGAGATCCGGATCCCGCCGATGCGCACGGCCAGCCCCGGCAAGGTGCCCGCGCCCGGCGCGGCGGCGGCACTGCCGGTCGTGTTCGAGGACGAGCACCTGCTGGTCGTGGACAAGCCCGCCGGAATGGCGGTGCACGGCGGCAGCGGCGTTTCTTTCGGGGCGATCGAGACGATCCGGGCGGCGCGCCCGAACCAGCCCTTTCTCGAGCTCGCGCACCGGCTCGACCGCGAGACCTCGGGTCTGTTGATGCTGGGAAAGTCGCGGCGCGCGCTGCTGCGCCTGCACGCGATGCTGCGGCAGGGCGAGGTCGAGAAACATTATCTGGCGCTGGTCGCGGGCCGCTGGCTGAACGACCGCCAGCACGTGAAGCTCGCGCTGTCGCGGGGTGGCGAGGGCGCCGCCGGCAAGGTGCGGGTCGATCCGCAGGGCGGGGCCGCCGCGCACACGGTGTTCGAACTGCGCGAGCGCTTCGAGCAATTCGCGCTGCTGGACGCCGAGCTGCGCACCGGGCGCACGCACCAGATCCGGGTGCACCTGGCGCACATCGGCTTTCCGATCGTGGGCGACGGCTGCTACGGGAACTTCGAGCTGAACCGCCGGATCGCACGCGGCGAGCTGGGAGCTCCCCTGGAGCGCATGTTCCTGCACGCCGCACGGCTGCGCCTGCCGCACCCCGTCAGCGGCGAGCCGATCGGTTTCACCTCGCGCCTTGCCCCCGAATGCGAGACGTTCCTTGGGGTGCTGCGCGGTGCTTGACCGCTTCGATGCGATCGTGTTCGACTGGGATGGCACTCTGCTGGACTCGACCGCGGCCATCGCGGCGGCCATCCGCCGCGCGGCGGCCGACCTCGATCTGCCGGACCCGGGAGCCGAGCGCGCTTCGCGCGTGATCGGGTTGGGGCTGGCCCAGGCGTTGTCGATCGCGGTGCCGGAGCTGCCGGCCGGGCGCGCCGCAGAATTCACGGCCCGTTACCGGGTTCATTACCTGGCCGGCGAGGCGCGGCTGCAGCTGTTTCCCCACGCGCGCGAGCTGGTCGGTGCGCTGCGCGCCCGCGGTTGCAAGCTCGCGATCGCCACCGGCAAGACCCGTGCGGGTCTCGCGCGCGCGCTCGACAGCCTGGGGATGGCGGCGCAGTTCGACGCCACCCGGTGCGCCGACGAGACCGAGCCCAAGCCGCACCCGAAGATGCTGCAGGACCTGGCCGGGTTGCTGCAGACCGCGCCCCATCGGATGATGATGGTGGGCGACACCACGCACGACCTGCAGATGGCCGAGGCGGCCGGCGTCGCTGCCGTGGCGGTCACCCACGGGGCCCATCCGGCGAGCCTGCTGCGGGAGGCCGGCCCGCTGGCGCTGCTCGATTCGCTGGAGGAGCTGCAGCGATGGCTGATTCGGGCCTGATCCGGATCTGCGAATCGTCGGCGCTGATCGAAGGCGGCGACGGCGTTCGCTTCGTGCTGGCCGTGCGGGGGATCGGGCCCGAAGCCTTCGTGGTGCGCTGCCAGGGCCGGGTGGTGGGCTACCTGAATCGCTGCGCGCACACGGGCCTGGAGCTCGACTGGATGGCGGGCCGCTTTCTGGATGCCGGGCGACGCTGGCTGATCTGCGCGGCGCACGGGGCTCTGTACGAGCCCGGCACCGGCGCCTGTGCCGGCGGCCCCTGCCTGGGACGAGGCTCGCTGGTGCCGGTGCCCGTGGTGGAGACGGACGGGGTGATCTACTGGCGGCAGGAGCCCGACGGCTCGCCGGCGTGAAGCAGAAAGACGGCGGGCCGGCGCTGCAGGGCCGGACGGCTGGCCTGCGGTAGCGCGCGCCATTGCCCGACCGGCAGCGTGATGGTCGTTTCCGAAGCGCTTCCCAGGTCCACCGCCAGCCCGAGCCGGGTCGAATCGGCGCAGTGCGCGAGGATGGCCTGGAACAGGCGCTCGCTCCGATAGGGCGTCTCTATGAAGATCTGCGTCTCGCCGCCGGCGGCTTCGCGCTCGACCCGGCGCAGGCTCTCGGACAGCGCGTCGGCCTGCTGCGGCAGGTAGCCGAGGAAACGGAAGCGCTGCCCGTTCATGCCGGAGGCCATCAGCGCCAGAAGGATCGAGGACGGACCCGCCAGCGCCCGCACGCGCAGGCCCAGCTGGTGCGCGCACGCGACCACGGTCGCGCCCGGATCGGCGACGCCGGGGCAGCCGCATTCCGATACGAGGGCGGCGTCGCACTGACCGAGCCGCAGCGGGCCCAGCCACTCGTGCGCCTGCGCGGGCGACGGCTGATGCCCGATCTGGACGATCCGCACCTGCTGGATCGGCCCCGGATGGCCGGCCGCCTTAAGGAAGGCACGCGCGCTGCGGGCATTCTCCGCCAGCACATAGCGCGCCTCGCGGGCGATCTGCAGCACCGGCGGCGGCAGCGCGTCGCGCGGGTCGGCGTCGGCCAGCGGCACCGGCAGAACGTACAGCGTGCCCGCCATCGCCTCAGGTCCCGGGCAGCGAGACACCGCAGGCCGCCAGCATGGACGTCAGGCTGATCAGCGGCAGTCCGATCAGCGCCGTTGGATCGTCCGAGCGGACCGACTCGACCAGGCAGATGCCGAGCGATTCGATCTTGGCGGCGCCGGCGCAGTCGTACGGCTGCTCCAGCCGCAGATACGCTTCCAGCGACTCTCGCGCAAGGCGGCGGAACCGGACGATCGTGTCCACGCAATCGACACCCGCGTGATCGTCGCAGCGGCGCACCACGGCCAGCGCCGTGTGGAACACCACGGTGCGCCCCTGCATGTCCAGCAGTTGAAGGAGCGCCGTCTGATGGTCGCCCGGCTTGCTGATCGCAACCCCGTTCACGTCGGCAACCTGGTCGGATCCGATCACGATCGCATCGGGATGCCGCTGGCCGACGGTCGAGGCCTTCAGCAGGGCCAGGCGGCGCGCCAGTTGCAAGGGCGTCTCGCCCGGGCCCGGCGTCTCGTCGACATCGGGCGATTCGGTGCGAAACGGCAGCCGCAGCTGCTCGAGCAGCTGGCGGCGATACGGCGAGCTCGACGCGAGTACGATGGGGGCGGGCATCCGTTTCCCGATCAATCGGCAGGCGGCAGTTTAGCGGCGCAGCATGCAGCGGACGGTCGACGTATTCGAGCTGGCACGCGACGGCGGCAGCGTCGAAGGGCAGGTCGAGGCCGCCGAGCTGGCGCGCCTGTCGGGCATGCCGATGCACCCGGTCGGCCCGATCCGGTACGTCTTGCAGGGGCGGATCGACGAGCACGGCCGCAGCGCCGCCCGTCTGCGCCTGCGCGGCAGCCTGGAGCTGGCCTGCGACCTGTGCGGCGCGCCGCTGGCGTGGGAACTGGACGAGTCGGAGGGATTCTTCTTCCTCGACGACCCCGAGCAGATCGGCGCCCTGCCGATCACGATCGAGGCAGACGAGCCGCTGGCGGGAAGCCGGCTGTTCGACCTGCACGGGCTGGTCGAGGAGCAGGCGATACTGGCGCTGCCGATTTCGCCGCGCCATCCGGCCTGCGAGCAGCAGCTCCAGCGCGACCGACCCGAGGAGCAGGGCCGGCGGCCTTTTGCGGTGCTGGCGGCGCTCAAGCGCGGGCGGTCCGATATACAATGACGGGTTTGACCTTGTGGCTCAGGTGACCTGATGGCTGTCCAGCAAAACAAGAAGTCGGCTTCACGGCGCGGCCAGCACCGCGCGCACGATTTCCTCACGGCGCCGCCGCTAGCCACCGAACCGTCGACCGGCGAAGTGCATCGGCGCCACCATGTGAGCCCGAACGGGTTTTATCGGGGGCGCAAGGTCCTGCCGACGAAGAACGACGAATAGGGTGGGCTCGCGCCGCGGCGGCCTTGGCCCCCGGGAACCTCGCGGGCTGGCACGGTGAGGAAGTCGGCGACAGGCGCGCGCTCGTTATTTGACGCTCAATGACCGTCCGGATCGCGATCGATTGCATGGGTGGCGACCAGGGCCTCACGGTCACGGTGCCCGCCGCGGTGCGATGCGCGGCCGAGGATCCCGACACGGTCTTCCTGCTGGTGGGCCGTTCGCAGGAAATCGAAGCGGCGCTGGCCCGGGCCGGCGCCCGCTCGGCGGCCGGCCGGCTGCAGGTGATCCACGCGGAGCAGCAGGTGGCGATGGACGATCCGCCCGCGGTGGCGCTGCGCGCCAAGCGCGACTCGTCGATGCGGGTGGCCCTGGAGCTGGTGAAAAACGGACAGGCCGATGCCTGCGTGAGCGCCGGCAACACCGGGGCGCTGATGGCGATCGCGCGCTTCGTGCTCAAGACGCTGGACGGCATCGACCGGCCGGCGATCGCGCAGTCGCTGCCGAACGAGAAGGGCGGCTTCACCACGATGCTGGACCTGGGCGCCAACGTTGACTGCTCAGCCGAGCAGTTGCTGCAGTTCGCGATCCTGGGCTGCGCCCTGGTGTCCGCGCTGCAGGACAACCAGAGCCCCACGGTCGGTTTGCTGAACGTCGGCGAGGAAGTGATCAAGGGCAACGAGGTGGTGAAGCAGGCCGGCGATCTGCTGCGCGCCAGCGGGCTGAATTTCCACGGGAACGTGGAAGGCGATGACATCTACCGGGGCACGACCGACGTGGTGGTCTGCGACGGATTCGTCGGCAACGTGGCGCTGAAGGCCTCGGAGGGGCTGGCGCAGATGCTGGCCGGATTCGTGCGGGAGGAGTTCACGCGCAACCTGCCGGCGCGGCTGATCGCGCTGATCGCGCTTCCGGTGCTGGGGCGTTTCCGGCGGCGTGTGGATCACCGGCGGCACAACGGGGCATGCCTTCTGGGGCTGCGCGGCATCGTGATCAAGAGCCACGGCTCGGCCGATCGCTACGCCTTCGGCTTTGCGATCCGGCGCGCGGTGGACGCGACGCGCCACGGCCTGCTGACGCGCACCCAGACCGCGGTGGCTCCGCTGGTGGCGAAGCAGTCGGCGCGGCCGGCCGAAGCCAGCGCCGGGGCGCTTTGAACTGACGATGCGGCCGGCAGCGGGCTCACGCATCACAGGAACCGGCAGCGCGCTTCCGGCGCGCGCGGTGACCAACGAACAGCTCGTGAGCGAGCTGGCTGCGCGCGGCGTGCAGACGTCCGATGCGTGGATCGTCGAGCGCACCGGGATCCGCCAGCGTTACGTGGCGGAGCCGGGCCTGACCACGACCGGGCTCGGGGCCAGCGCGGCCCGATCCGCGTTGCAGGCGGCCGGATTGCCGGTCGAAGCGGTCGACCTGATCGTGGTGGCCACCTCCACGCCGGACCAGATCTTTCCCAGCACCGCCTGCCTGATTCAGGCCGAACTCGGCGTGCCGGGGGGCGCCGCGTTCGATGTGCAGGCCGTCTGCAGCGGTTTCGTGTACGCGCTGTCGGTTGCCGATGCGCTGCTGCGCACGGGGGCCCATCGCACGGCCCTGGTGATCGGCTCCGAAGTGTTTTCGAGGATCCTGGATTGGGACGACCGCACCACCTGCGTGCTGTTCGGCGACGGCGCCGGCGCGGTGGTGCTGGAGGCGTCCGACCAGCCGGGGCTGCTGGCGCAGCGCCTGCATGCGGACGGTTCGCGCGCGCGCATCCTGTGCACCGCCGGCCGCGTCGAGGCGGGCAAGGTCCAGGGAGATCCGTTCCTGCGCATGGATGGACCGGCCGTCTTCAAGGTGGCGGTCGAGGTGCTGGACAGCTCGGCGCGCGAGGTGCTGGATGCGGCCGGGCTGGCCGTGAGCGAGCTCGACTGGCTGATTCCGCACCAGGCCAACATCCGGATCCTGACCGCGACCGCGCGCCGCCTCGGGGTGCCCGCCGAGCGCATGATCGTCACGGTCGACCGCCACGGCAACACCTCGGCCGCATCGGTGCCGCTGGCGCTCGACTGGGGCGTGCGCGGCGGAATGATCCGCCCCGGCCAGAGCGTGCTGCTGCAGGGCGTGGGCGGCGGCCTGACCTGGGGTTCGGCGCTGGTGAGAATGTAGCGATCGGGGAATCGTCTTGATGGCGCGCGTGGCATTCGTCTTTCCGGGGCAGGGCTCCCAGTCGGTCGGCATGCTGGGGGCCTTTGCCGGCGATCCGGTGGTCGGCGACATCGTGCGGCGGGCGTCCCATGCGCTGGGCGAAGACATCGGCCGCATGATCAGCGAGGGGCCGGCCGAGCGGCTCGAGCTGACGGTCAACACGCAGCCGTGCCTGCTGACCGCGTCGTACGCGATCTACGCGGCCTGGCGCGCCGCCGGCGGAGCGCAGCCGGCGCTGATGGCGGGGCACAGCCTGGGCGAATACACCGCGCTGGTGGCCGCCGATGCGATCTCGCTGGAGGATGCGGTGCCGCTGGTGCGCTTCCGGGCCCAGGCGATGCAGGAGGCCGTTCCGGTCGGCGTGGGAACGATGGCGGCCATACTGGGGCTGGATGATTTCAACGTGATCCAGGCGTGCGCCGAGGCGGCCGGGGACCAGGTGGTGGAGGCGGTCAATTTCAACGCGCCGGCTCAGGTCGTGATCGCCGGACACCGCGACGCCGTGGTCCGCGCCTGCGAAATCAGCAAGCGGCTGGGAGCCAAGCGCGCCGTGACGCTGGCCGTGTCGGTGCCCTTTCACTCGAGCCTGATTGGTCCGGCCGCCGAGCGCCTGCGCGAGCGGCTGGCGGGCGTTGCGGTGCGCCCGCCCGCAGTGCCGGTAATCAACAACGTCGACGTGCGCGACGAAACGGATCCGGCGCGCATCCGCGATGCGCTGGCGCGCCAGGCCGCGGGCGCGGTGCGCTGGACGCAGATCATCCAGTCGATGAGCGAGCGCGGCATCACGCACGTGATCGAGTGCGGTCCGGGGCGGGTGTTGAGCGCTTTGACGCGTCGCATCGTGCCCGCGTTGACCAGCCTGTCGGTCGGCGACCCGGCCTCGCTGGAGCAGGCCCTGTCGGCCGTGCGAGCCTGAGATGGCCGAAGCGCCGTTGCTGCGCGACGACGCCCTGAGCGGCGAAGTGGCCCTCGTGACGGGCGCATCGCGCGGCATCGGACGCGCCATCCTGGTGCAGCTCGCCCGTGCCGGCGCCTGCGTGGTCGGCACCGCCACCTCGCAGGCCGGGGCCGATGCGATCACGGCGCAGATCGCCGGGATGGGCGCGCGCGGCACCGGCGCACTGCTGAACGTGCGCGAGGCCGGGCAGATCGAGCCGCTGGTCGAGCGGGTGGTGCACAGCTACGGCAAGCTCACCGTTCTGGTGAACAATGCGGGAGTGACCAGCGACGCGCTGGCCGTGCGGATGCGCGACGAACAGTGGGAGCAGGTGATCGATACCAACCTGAGCGGCGCGTTCCGGCTGGCGCGCAGCGTGATGCGCGGGATGATGAAGGCCAGGCACGGCCGCATCATCAACATCTCGTCGGTGGTGGGGTCGAGCGGCAACGCGGGCCAGGCCAACTATGCGGCGGCCAAGGCCGGCCTGGAAGGCATGACGCGCGCGCTGGCACGGGAGCTGGGAGGCCGCGGCATCACGGTGAACTGCGTGGCTCCCGGATTCATCGACACCGACATGACGCGCGCGCTCGGCGAGGTCCAGTCGAAGGCGCTGCTGACCCAGATTCCGCTCGGCCGCCTGGGACAGGCCGACGAGGTCGCGGCAGTCGTCGCGTTCCTGGCCTCCCGCGGGGCCGGCTACATCACCGGCTCGACCGTGCACGTGAACGGCGGAATGCATATGACATGAAGCGCGCACGGTCATCATGCCGGGCTCTGATAGAATCCGGCCCGCTTTTGGGAGGTGCTGGCGTATCTCGGCGACGACCAATGCGTCTTGCGGCGTGCCGCAAGCCGAGAGCCTGGCCTGAGGCGCTGCGGTCTGGAGCTAGTACAAGTTGTGTCGCCGGTTCGGCGATCGGCCAACAAGGCGCAGGAGGAGCACATGGACAGCATAGAGCAGCGGGTCAAGAAGATCGTCGCTGAGCAACTCGGGGTCAACGAGGCGGACATCAAGAACGAATCGGCCTTCGTCGACGATCTGGGGGCCGACTCGCTCGATACGGTTGAGCTCGTCATGGCCCTGGAAGACGAATTCGAGTGCGAGATCCCGGACGAGGAAGCCGAGAAGATCCGCACGGTCCAGCAGGCGATCGACTATGTCAACGCGCACTTGAAGAAGGCTTGAAGTTTCGCCGCGCGAAAGTTTCCTCCATGGGTAGGCGCCGATGACGTCACGACGTCGCGTCGTGGTCACGGGGCTCGGAATCGTCTGCCCCGTGGGCAACGACCTTCAGTCCGCCTGGCGGCAGCTGCTCGCCGGCACCTCCGGGATCGCGCGCATAACGCGCTTCGACGCCTCGGCCTACCGCGCGCAGATCGCGGGCGAGGTCAAGGATTTCGACGTCTCGCGGTACGTCCCGGCCAAGGAAATCCGCCGCATGGATGTCTTCATCCATTACGGCGTGGCCGCTTCGGTCCAGGCGATGCAGGACAGCGGGCTGCCAGTCACGGACGAGAACCGGGACCGGATCGGGTGCATCATCGGCTCGGGCATCGGCGGGCTGCCGCTGATCGAGGACAACCACTCGGAAGCCGTCAATCGGGGGCCGCGCCGCATCTCGCCGTTCCTGATCCCGGGAGCGATCATCAACATGATTTCGGGCAACGTCTCGATCATGTACGGCTTGAGGGGTCCGAATTTCGCGGTCGTATCGGCCTGCACCACGGGGCTGCATTCGATCGGCGAGTCGGCCCGCATCATCGAGCGCGGCGATGCCGACGCGATGCTCGCGGGCGGCGCGGAGTCGACCATCTGTCCGCTCGGCGTGGGGGGCTTCGCCGCAATGCAGGCCCTTTCGGTTCGCAACGACGACCCGGCCGCGGCGAGCCGCCCGTTCGACCGCGGCCGCGACGGCTTTGTCCTGGGCGAAGGAGCCGGCGTCCTGGTTCTGGAGGAGTACGAAACGGCGCGGCGGCGCGATGCCCGCATCTACTGCGAACTGGTCGGATTCGGCATGAGCGCCGATGCCTATCACATGACGGCACCGGACGTGGATGGGCCGCGCCGTTGCATGCAGCTGGCCCTGAAGGACGCGGGCATCACGCCCGACCAGGTCTCGTACCTGAACGCCCACGGCACCTCGACGCCGCTGGGCGACGTGAACGAGACCAATGCGATCAAGCGCGTGTTCGGCGACGCCGCTCGCCGGCTGGTCGTGAATTCGACCAAGTCGATGACCGGCCACCTGCTCGGTGGCGCCGGCGGCGTGGAATCGGTGGTCACCGCTCTGGCCGTCTACCACCAGGTGTCCCCTCCGACCATCAATCTGACCGACCCGGATCCGGAGTGCGACCTGGACTACTGTGCCAACACGGCGCGTGAGCTGAAGATCGACTACGCGCTGAAGAATTCATTCGGCTTCGGCGGCACCAACGGCACGCTGGTCTTCGGACGTGCTCCTTGAAACCGGGCCTTCGGGCATGCGTCGGCGCGCGATGTCGGCG